>ERZ1066121.428-NODE-428-length-38859-cov-10.382280_pt1 | contig 38859 bp, 36 predicted proteins | sample MGYA00382768_ERZ1066121 | MGnify/ENA primary metagenome ERZ1066121 (study PRJEB33369, sample SAMEA5778351) | biofilm metagenome | biome: Industrial cooling water; feature: Water cooling tower basin; material: Biofilm | place: United Arab Emirates | collected...
GCATGGCATCGCGCGCCAGGCGGCTGGCGGCGTCATATTCGCCCAGCGCGGCCTCACGCGCCGGGCCCTGCAGGGCCTTTGCCCGCGCGGCGATCAGCGCCGGCACACGATCGAGCAGGGCGGCATAGCGCCCTTCCCTGCCCTTCAGCGACATGGTGCGCGCCAGCGCCAGCGCAGCCGGATTGGCGCGCTCGATGGCGAGGCCGGGCAGCGCCGACAGGTCCTGCTCCAGCGCGGTGATACCGGCCTCGCCCAGCGCGATGGCGCGGCCAGGGCAGCCTTCGGCAAGCTGCACGAGCAACGCTTCGTCTTCACCGGCCAGATCGGCCGCGGCCAGCACGCGGCGCACGTCGGCATCCGGCAGTCGCGAAAAGCGCAGGGTGCGGCAGCGCGAACGGATGGTGGGCAGCAGGCGGCCGGGCGCATGGCTGATGAGCAGAAAGACCGTATCTTCCGATGGTTCCTCAAGACTTTTCAGTAATGCGTTGGCCGTGCTTCGGTTCATGTCGTCGGCGGCGTCGATGATCACCACCCGGCGACCGCCCAGCATCGGCGTGCCGGAGAGAAACTCGCGCAGCGGCTGGCCTTCGCTGTCCGGCCGGCGCACGATCTGGCCGATCACGATCTCGTTCCTGAGCTTGCCGGCCTTGTTGGGCGTGCGCTCGATCAGGCGGAAATCCAGGTGCGATCCCGCCGCCATCAGCCGCGCCGCCTCGCAGCTCTGCGGCACGGCAAGGCTGTCACCCGCCGGTGCCCCTGCCAGCAGCCATGTCGCCGCCTCACGCGCGAACAGCGCCTTGCCGAGACCCTTCTGCCCGGTCAGCAGCCAGGCATGATGTGGCCGGCCGCTGCCAAAGGCCGTCATGAAGGCGGCCACCTGCTCCTGGTGGCCCACAAGGCTCATGCCAGCGCTCATGCCAGCGCTCATGCCAGTGCTTGGCGGATGCGCGCCGCCACGTCCTCGATGCTACCGGCGGCGTCGATCGCCCGGCAGCGCGCCGGTTCGGCGGCCGGCAACTGGGCGAAGAAGGCCTGCACGCGGCCATGGAAATCGGCCCCGATCGCTTCGAAGCGCGCCTCGACGCCGCCACGCGCCGCCGCGCGTCGCAGCCCTTCGGCTTCGTCGAACAGCAGCACCAGCGTGCGATCAGGCCACAGGCCCACGGCCTCGTTGTGGAGGTCGATCAGCGCCGCGTCCTCCAGGCACCGCCCGGCGCCCTGATAGGCGCGGGTGGAATCGATGAAGCGATCGCAGATCACGGTGGCGCCGCGCGCCAGCGCCGGGCGGATGACGCGGGCGACATGATCAACGCGCGCCGCCGTCATCAGCAGCGCATCGCTCCACGGCGTCCAGCGATCCGGCTCGCCGGTCACCAACAGGCCGCGGATGGCCTCGGCGCCGGGCGTGCCGCCCGGCTCGCGGGTCAGCACCACCGCCTGGCCGTCGGCACGCAGTGCCTCGGCCAGCAGGCGGGCCTGCGTGGATTTCCCGCTCCCCTCCCCGCCTTCCAGCGTGATGAAGCGCGGACCTGCCATCAGCTGAAGAAGCTCATGATCCAGTTGAGCGCGCGGCGGAAGATGCCGGCCTCCTCGATGGCGACCGGGGTCACCAGCGGCACCTTCACCGGCGTCTGGCCGGGCATGGTGACCACCAGGTTGCCCACCTGGGCGCCGGCCTTCAGCGGTGCCTTGAGGCCAGGCAGGCCTTCTACGCTGGTCTTGCGCTCCATGGCGAAGCCGCGCGGCAGGGTGACGAACAGGTCGCGCCCGGCCACGGCGGCAATCGTGGGTTCAGCGGCACCCTCGATGGCGACCTTGCCCATCGCCTGGCCTCGTCTGCCCAGCGGCACGTTCTGCCAGGCGGCAAAGCCCCAGTTCATGAAGTCGACACTGGCCGACACACGGTCGCCAAAGCTCGGCAGGCCGGCGACCACCATCACCAGCCGGCGGCCATTCTGCACCGCGCTGCCGGTGAAGCCATAGCCGGCCTCTTCGGTGTGGCCGGTCTTCAGGCCATCAGCGCCCGGCACCTTGCCCAGCAGCGGGTTGCGGTTGGGCTGGGTGATGTCGCGGCCATCGCCCAGCGTCTTGCCCCAGGTGAAGCCTTCCTTGGCATAGAAGCGCTGATAGAGATCGGGGAAATCGCGGATGGTGGCTTCGGCAATCATCGCCAGATCGCGCGCCGTCACATATTCGTTCGGGTCGGGCCAACCATTGGTGTTGGCGAAATTGCTGTTCTTCAGGCCGAGGCGCTTTGCCTCCCGGTTCATCAGCGCCACATAATTGGCCTCGGTGCCGCCCAGCCCTTCGGCCAGCACAACGCAGGCATCATTGCCCGAAAGCGTCACGATGCCATGCAGCAGATTTTCCACGCTCACCTGGCTGTTCACTTCCAGGAACATGGTGCTGCCCTGGTTGTTCCACTTCTTCCACGTCTCGGGCCGCACCAGGATCATCTGGTCCAGGTTCGCTTCGCCGGCCTTGATCAGCTTGAAGGCGACATAGACGCTCATCATCTTGCCCATGGAGGCGGGCGGGATGCGCTTGTCGGCATCCTTGGCGAACAGCACGCGCCCCGTTTGCAGATCCTTCAGATAGGCGATGGGCGCGGCGCTATCATAGGCCGGCGCCTGGGCCAGCGCCGGAGCGGCGAACAGCAGGGAAGCGGCAACGGGAACAATCAGGCGCATATCGGGTTCGATCCTCAGGCGTTCAGCGGGAAGTGACGGGTGGAATCAGCCGGGCATCGCCATAGCCGGCAGCGCGCACCTGCGCCAGCGCGGCGCTGGCCAGATGTTCGGCCGCATAGGGCCCGAGCTGCACGCGGGTAAGACCGCCGTGCGCAGCATCGGTGACGACCGGGCCGAAGCCGGAAAGAAAGCCCTTCAGCCACGCCACACGGCCCGCATCGCCGAGCGCCGCCACCTGCACCAGCCAGCCGGCACGGGCCGGCATGGATCGCTCGCTGGCCGGCACCGGCACCGCCTGCACCGGCGCGGCAGGCGCTGCGGCCACCACGATGGGCGGCGGCGCGGGCAGTTCGTCGCGGCCGGCGGGATAGACGCGCCGCAGCCGCACGCGGGCGGTGCCGGCACGGTCCACCCCCAGCAGCTGCGCGGCCTTGCGCGACAGATCGATGATGCGGCCTCGCGCAAAGGGCCCGCGATCGTTGATGCGCACGGTCAGCTTGCGGCCATTGTCGAGATTCTCGACCTCCACCCAGCTCGGCATCGGCAGCGTGCGGTGCGCGGCGGTCAGGTCGTCCTGGTCATAACGTTCGCCATTGGCGGTGCTGCCGGCATGGAAGCCCGGGCCATACCAGCTGGCGATCCCCTCCTCGCGATAGGTGCGATCATCGGCCGGATAATAAGTGACACCTGCCACCTGGTAGGGCTTGCCGATCTTCACCGGCCAGTTGCCAAGTTTCGCGGCATCGCGCGCCACGGCGGCGGTGTCGTCCGATACGTCGATGCTCCGTGGCGGCGGGGCGCTGGCGGTGCGGGGCGGTGGCTTGCCGCCACAGGCCGCCACGGCAAGGCCGGCCAGCACCGGCAGCCACCAGTGCCTCACTTCGCCACCTCGACCGCGGGCTGGCTGATCGCATCGGCCAGCAAGGCCACCGACAGGGCATAAAGATTGGAGCAGTTATAGCCCAGGATGGCGCGATAGCTGCGGGTGACGAGATAGGCGCCCTGCCCCTCGCCATCCGGCTCGATCAGGCTCATCGGCACGTCATCGGCTGGCCAGGCGGCGTTGACCGGCGTGAAGCCCAGCGCCTTCCACTCCCGCGCCGGCTTCAACGCTGAATGGCGGGAGAGCGGCACCACGCAGCGCGCGGGCGGCTCGGCGGCGGCCACGCTGGCGCGCACGAAGCCATCGGGGACCAGCGCGCGGAAGCCCCAGTTCTCGCCGGGGAGCCAGCCCTTGTCCTTCAGATAATGGCCGATGGAGGCGAACACATCGGCCTGGCTGGCCCACAGATCCACCTTGCCATCGCCATCGCCATCCCTGCCGTGCGACAGATAGCTTGTTGGCAGGAACTGCGTCTGCCCGAAGGCGCCGGCCCAACTGCCCTTCAGCTGCTCGCGCGTCACCCGGCCCTCGCCCACCATGCGCACCAGCGCGTCCAGCTCGCCGGTGAACAGCTCCCGGCGGCGGCCCTCGAAGGCCAGAGTCGCCACCGCCGAGGGCAGGTCATAGCGGCCAAGCACCCGGCCATAGCTGGTCTCGATGCCCCAGATCGCCGCGATCACCGCCGCCGGCACGCCGCTCTGCGCCTCCGCTGCAGCCAGCAGGGTGCGGCTTTCCGCAAAGCGCCGCTGGCCATGGGGGATGCGATCGCCGCGAAACTTGGCCGCCAGATAGTCTGGGAAGCGCACCGGCCGCGCCGCGCTGCCCGGCTGGCTGCGGTCTGCCCCGATCACCCGCGGCACCAGCGCGGCACCGGCCAGCGTTGTATCAATCCAGGCCGGGTCCAGCCCGCGCGCCACCGCTTCGCCGCGATACTGGGCAAGAAAGGCGGCGAACGCCGCCTTCTGTTCGGCCGACACCGGGGTCTCGTCAGCGCGGACCGGCTGGGAAAGCAGCAGCGCTGCAGCCGCCCACGCGCGCAACTTCGGGGGGATCGAAACAGGCATGGCCATCTTGTGCCATCGTGGCGACACAGGGAAAAGCCCCGATCCCGGCTTATCCACCATCCATCGCGACGAAGCGGGCGCGATCCTTGTCCGAAAGCCGCACTTCGATGGTAACACCGGCTTCGTCGAACGCCTCGCTCACCACCTCGCCATGGGCGTGCAGCCAGGCGAGGCGCCTGCCATCGCCGACCGGCAGCGTGAAGCGGTGAACACGGGCGCCTGCCCTGAGCGCCACGTCCATCGCTGCCTGCAGCCGGTCAATGCCTTCGCCAGTGAGCGCCGAAACCGGGATGGCATCATCACCGGCCCGCGCCAGCACAAGTTCATGCTGCTCGGCGTCAAGCGCGTCGATCTTGTTGAAGACGGTCAGCATTGGCGTCTCGCGCTGGCCGGGCGCCAAGCCCAGATCAGAGAGCACGCCCATCACGTCGCGGGCCTGCGCCTCGCTGTCCGGATGGCTGATGTCGCGGACATGGACAATGAGATCGGCTTCCAGCACCTCTTCCAGCGTGGCGCGGAAGGCGGCGACCAGCTGGGTGGGCAGATCGGAGACGAATCCCACCGTGTCCGACAGCACCACCTTGTCATGCCCCGGCAGGCGGATGGCGCGCATGGTCGGATCAAGCGTGGCGAACAGCAGATCCTCGGCGCGCACCTCGGCACCGGTGAGGCGGTTGAACAGCGTGGACTTGCCGGCATTGGTATAGCCGACCAGCGCCACCACCGGCCACGGCGCCTTCTGGCGGTTGCGGCGATGCAGGCCGCGGGTGCGGCGCACCTCCTCCAGTTCGCGGCGCAGGCGGGCGATGCGGTCGCGGATCAGGCGGCGGTCGGTCTCGATCTGCGATTCGCCCGGGCCGCCAAGGAAGCCGAAACCGCCGCGCTGGCGTTCAAGGTGGGTCCAGCTCCTGACCAGCCGGCTGGCCTGATATTGCAGATGCGCCAGTTCGACCTGCAGCGTGCCTTCAGCGGTGGAGGCACGTTCGCCGAAAATCTCGAGAATGAGGCCAGTGCGGTCGATCAGCTTGGCCTTCAGCGCCTTTTCAAGATTGCGCTGCTGCACCGGGCTCACCGGCCCGTCGATGATCACCACCTCGACCTCCAGCGCTGCCACCAGGCCGGCCAGCCGCTCGATCTGGCCGCGGCCCAGCAGATGCGAGACCGACGGGCTGCGCAGCCGCAGCACCTCGTCGTGCACGACCTCCAGCGCGATGGCGCGCGTCAGCCCCACCGCCTCGGCCAGCTTGGCCTCGGGCGAGCGCAGCGCGTCCTTCTGCTGGACGACGGGCAGGATCACCAGGGCGCGGGCACCGGTGCGGATGCCGCGCGCCTCGTCAAACCCGGCGATGGTCATCTCGCCGGGGCCTGCGGGTTGATAGCCCACCTGCGGCCTCTCAGTCTTCGTCGTCTTCGGTTTCGAACAACTGCAGCGGCGTTGCCGGCATGATCGTCGAAATGGCGTGCTTGTACACCAGCTGGCTGTGCCCGTCGCGGCGCAGCAGCACCGAAAAGGCATCGAACCAGGTGATGACGCCCTGCAGCTTCACCCCGTTCACAAGGAACATGGTGACGGGCGTGCGCGTCTTGCGCACCGTGTTCAGGAACTGATCCTGAAGGGATGTGGGCTTTTCGGCCATGCCGGGGATCCTCTTGCTCTTGGACGGCCCTTGTGCCGTCGCTATCTCAACAATAGGAACGCGCGCCGGCTTTTTCAAATCACCCTTGTGTCACAGGGTGATATTGGTGTGTCACAGGGTGATATTGGTGTGTCACAGGGTGATATTGGCCCCACCAGGTGATGCCGGGCTCACTCCTCGGCCTCGCCACTGCCATGTTCGTCGGCCAGGCCCAGCGCCTTCAGCTTGCGGTGCAGCGCGCTGCGCTCCATGCCGATGAAGGCGGCGGTGCGGCTGATGTTGCCGGAAAAGCGGCGGATCTGGGCGCGCAGATACTCGCGCTCGAAGGCCTCGCGCGCTTCGCGCAAGGGCGTGCCCATGATCGAGCGCACCGCTTGGCCCGGCACTAGCCGCGCCGGCTCGGCGGTCACCTCGGCGGGCAGCATGTCGATGTCGATCTGGGCCATGCGGTCGGTCGGCGCCAGGATCAGCGTGCGCTCGATGACGTTGCGCAACTGGCGAACATTGCCCGGCCAATCATAGGTCTGCAGCGCGGCCAGCGCGTCGTCAGACAGGCTGGGGGTGGGCGTGCGCCGTTCGGCGGCATAGCGCGCGAGGAAATAGCGGGCCAGTTCAGCAACGTCCTCGCGCCGCTCGGACAGCGCCGGCAATCGCACCGGCACGACATTGAGCCGATAATAGAGATCCTCGCGGAAGCGGCCGGCGGTGATCTCGGCAGCAAGGTCGCGGGAGGTGGCAGAAATCACCCGCACGTCCACCCGCACCCAGCGCGCGCCGCCCACCCGCTGGAACACCTGTTCGGTCAGCACGCGCAAGATCTTGGCCTGGGTGGTCAGGGGCATGTCGGCCACGTCATCCAGGAACAGGGTGCCGCCATGCGCCTGCTCGAACAGGCCGGGGCGGACATTCTCGCCGGCGCTTTCGACGCCGAACAGCGCCTCCTCCACGGTTTCGGGCGTCATCCGCGCTGCCGAGACGACCACGAACGGGGCATCGCCGCGCGGGCTCCACTGGTGCAACAGGCGCGCCGCCACTTCCTTGCCGCTGCCCGCCGGGCCGGTGATCAGCACGCGGCTGCCAGTGGCCGCGACCCGGCGCAGCGTCGCGCGCACCTGGTTGATCTGCGGCGAGGTGCCGGTCAGCTCGATGTCATAGCCCACCCGCTCCTTGAGCGTTTCCACCTCTCGGCGCAGGCGTTCCGTTTCGGTGGCGCGCTGAACCACCAGCAGCAGCTGTTCGGCCTGAAAGGGCTTTTCGATATAATCATAGGCGCCGCGCTTGATCGCGGAAACGGCGGTGTCGAGATTGCCGTGGCCAGAGATCACCACCACCGGCAGCGTGGGATCACGGGCCTTCATGGCATCCAGCAGCTCGATGCCGTCCATCGAAGAGTCCTGCAGCCACACGTCCAGCACCACCAGGCTGGGCCGGCGTTCCGCGAGCGCGGCAAGCGCGCCCTCGGCATTGGCGGCCACTCGCGTGTCGAACCCTTCGTCGGCAAGCACGCCGGCTACCAGTTCGCGGATATCGGCTTCATCATCGACGATCAGGATATCGAGGGCCATGCGGAAGCGGTCCTTTCAGGCAGATGTCGCGGCAAGCGGGAGCACGGGTTGTGGTTCGGCGACCAGCTGCCGGCTGATGCGGGCGGTGACCATCGCGCCCGGCCCGGCCGGATTGTCGGCCAGTTCGAGGCTGCCGCCATGATCCTCGACGATCTTGGCGCAGATGGCGAGGCCAAGCCCGGTGCCGCGCGCGCGGGTGGTGACATAGGGTTCGAGCAGCCGCATGCGATCTTCCACCGGCAAGCCCAGGCCATTGTCGGTGATCGATATGGTCAGGCTGTTGGCATCGCTGGCAACGCGGATGCCGATGTGGCCGGGCACGCCGCCAGTGCCGTCGCGCGCCACCCGCGCCGTCACACTTTCGCCGGCGTTCTTGAGCAGATTGGTGAAGGCCCGCCCCAGCTGGTGGCGATCGCAGACGAACTGCACGTCGCTTTCCCCCTCCAGCGTGAACCTGACATCCGGAAAGGCCACTTCCTGCAGCACCAATGCCTGGCGCAGCAGCCGGTCGAGATGCTCGGGTGCAAACACCGGCTTGGGCAGGCGCGCAAACTCCGAGAATTCGTCCACCATGCGCCGGAGGTCCCCCACCTGCCGCACGATGGTGCCGGTGAGCGTGGTGAACGTCTCGGCCTCCTCCTCGATCTGGCGGCCGAACTTGCGCTGCAGTCGCTCGGCGGCGAGCTGGATCGGGGTGAGCGGGTTCTTGATCTCGTGCGCAATCCGGCGGGCAACATCGGCCCAGGCAGCGCGGCGCTGATCGGCCAGCTGGGCGGAAATGTCGTCGAAGGTGAGCACGAAGCCCGAACTGGCATCGCCGTCATCGCCAGCTGCGCCGATGCGCACGGCCAGCGTCTGGATCTCGGGCCCACGCTGGATGCGCACCTGGCCGCCGGCCTCGCCGGTTTGCCGGGCCTGCTCCAGCACGTCGGCCAGCTCCGGCGCGACGTCGTGCAGCTTGCGCCCGCGCAGCAGGCGGTGCGGCAGTGCCAACAGACCCGCAGCCGACGCGTTCGCCACCCGGATCTCGCCATCGGCCGAAATCGACATCACGCCCGCCGACACCCCGGCCAGTACGGCTTCCGTGAAGCGGCGCCGGGCATCCAGTTCGTCGTTGGCGCCGAGCAGCGCCGTCTGCTGCGCCTTCAACTGGCTGGTCATGCGGTTGAAGGCGCGCGCCAGCACGCCGATCTCGTCGGCATCGCCGCGCACCGGCACCCGCGCCTCGAGGTCGCCTGCCCCCACCCTTTCCGCCGCCAGCGCGAGGCCAGCGATCGGCGCCACCAGGCGATTGGCCAGCCACAGCGCCAGCCAGATGGCGACGATCAGGGTGAGCAGCGACACCGCCATCAGCACGAGGTTGAAGCGCAGTTGCATCACACGTCCGCGCTCCACCAGCGCGCGATATTCGCCCAGCGCGCCGGCCGCCTGCGCGGCCCGGGCCAGCACCGCCGGATCGACCTTGCGGCTGACATAGAGGAAGGTATCGGCGCTGCCTGGGATGGCGACGGCGGATTCCACCCGGTCCTCGCCGGCGCCGATCAGCGTCACCGGTCGCACCTTGGCCTTGTCGAGATCGACATCGGCGAGATGGGCGCGCACGTCGGCCTCGCTGGCCCCGCTGGCCACCACAAGACTGAGCGCACGGCCATTGCGGCGCACCACGGCCGCTTCACTCAGCGTGCGGCCTGCCACCTGGAATTCGAAGCCGCGCTTGTACAGCGGCGTGCCTTCGCCAAAATCGCGCGCATAGGAGGCAACGTCGGCGGCCATCACCACGATATCGGCGGCAATGCGCTGGCGGTTTTCCTCGACATAGGCCTGCGCCACCGAATTGGAGCCATCGAGGATGGTGCGCACCTTGTCGGAAAACCAGAACTGTACGCCGAACTGGAACAAAAGGCTGGCGAACACCACCACCAGCAGCGTGGGCACGGCGGCAATGCCGGCAAACAACGCCACCAACCGCAGATGCAGGCGGGCACCGGCCAGGCCGCGACGGCGGTTGGAAATCAGGATGGCGATGCGGCGGCCGATCAGCACCACCAGCAGCATGGCCGGCACCAGGTTGGCGACCACCAGCAGGCCAACGATCGACTGCGATGCGCCATTGCCGGGCAAGGCGCTGCGCGTCACCCAGGCATAGCTGGACCAGCCCAGCACGATGGTGAACAGCGCTGCCACCAGCTCCAAGCGGGGATAGAAGGATTCAGAGCGGGTGATGCGCTGCAACCGGCGGAACCCGCGCCGCAGCCGCACTTCAATGCGCGCCCAGCCAGACCGGCTGCGACGGGGCGCCTTTGCAGCAGCAGGGATCGAATCGCCGGTCACGCGGCTGGAGCATAGACCTGCATTGTGGCCTGGTGAACACAGTTTGCCGCCGCAGCGTTGCATGGCTGCGACAGAGTGTGGCAGCAGCGGCTCAGGCGGCGAGGACGGTCGGTTCCCGGCGGGCCGCCAGATCGGCCTGCGCGGCATAGAAGCGATCAATCATGCCGAGCACGGTCGCACTGTCAGCCACCTGGTTGACCGCGTTGCGGAACTGCGCGCTGTCGAACAGGCCCTTGGTATACCAGCCCAGGTGCTTGCGCGCGAGGTTGACGCCGTTCAGCTCGCCATACAGATCGAGCATCATGGCATAATGTTCCTTCACCAGCGCGTGCTGGGATTCCAGTTCCGGATCGGCCGGAACGTCACGCCCGGTGAGCGCCGCCATCACCTGCGCGATCAGCCACGGCTTGCCATAGGCGCCGCGGCCGATCATCACGCCGTCCGCGCCGCTCTGCGCCAGTGCCTGCCTGGCGTCGTCGATTCCGCAGATATCGCCATTGACGATCACCGGCACCCGCACGGCCTCCTTCACCTTGGCGACAAAGGCCCAGTCCGCCGTGCCGCTGTAGAGCTGGCAGCGCGTGCGGCCGTGCACAGTGATCAGCTGCACGCCTTCGCCTTCCGCGATACGGGCGAGTTCCGGGGCATTGAGGCTGTTGTGATCCCAGCCCATGCGCATCTTCAGCGTCACCGGCAGGTTGACGGCTTTCACCGTCGCGCGAATGAGGCTGGTGGCGAGCGGCAGATCGCGCATCAGCGAGGAGCCGGCGTGGCCGTTGACCACCTTCTTCACGGGGCAGCCCATGTTGATGTCGATGATGGCGGCGCCCTTCTGCTCGTTGAGCTTCGCCGCTTCGGCCATGCGCTCGGGCTCGCAGCCGGCCAGCTGCATGGACACCGGCTCCTCGCTGGGATGCCAGGCGGCCTTCTGCAGGCTCTGGCGCGTTTCGCGGATCATCGCTTCCGAAGCGATCATCTCGGTCACGGTAAGCCCGGCCCCGAAGCGCCTCACCAGCGTGCGGAACGGCATGTCGGTCACGCCGGTCATCGGCGCCAGGATCACTGGCACGTCGATGCGGTTCGGGCCGATCTGGATGGGCTTGAGCAGGCTCATGGGTGGGGGGCCATACAGCAGAAAGCCCCTTTTCCACAAGGCAATCGCGGCTTAAGCGGCAACCCATGCGCATTCATGCCCTCATCGTAGCCGCCGGTTCCGGAATCCGTGCCGGTGGCGGTGTGCCGAAGCAGTATCGCGCTGTTGCCGGTCAGCCGCTGCTGCGCCACGCCGTCAGCCGCTTGGCTGAACACCCGGCGATCAGCGGCGTCACCGTGGTGATCAACCCCGATTGCCGGCCGCTCTATGACGAGGCCGTCGCCGGTCTGGCCTTGCCGGAACCCATCGCCGGCGGTGCCACACGGCAGGACAGCGTGCGCGCCGGGCTGGAAGCGCTGGCTGCCGATCCGCCTGATATCGTGCTGGTGCACGATGCCGCCCGCGCCTTCGTGCCTGCCACAGTGATCGACGCGCTCGTGACAGCCTTCGACGATGCCAGCGTGGATGGCGCCTGCCCTGCCCTGCCCCAGGTCGACAGCCTGCGCCGGGGCGCCAGTGGCCGCTTCTCCGCCAGTGTCGATCGCGATGGCCTGTGGCGCGTTCAGACCCCGCAGGCCTTCCGCTACTCCGCCATCCTTGCCGTCCACCGTGCGGCGGCGCCGGGGCAGACTGACGAAGTGGCCATCGCCCTGGACGCCGGCCTGTCGGTCGCCATCACGACCGGCGACGAGCGCGCTTTCAAGGTGACGGAACCGGATGATTTTGCGAAGGCTGAAGCCATGACGGTCTATTCCTCCCGCGCAGCCTCCGGCTTTGACGTGCACAGGTTCGGACCTGGTGACCATGTCTGGCTGTGCGGCGTTGAGGTGCCGCATGATCATGGCCTTGTGGGCCACAGCGATGCCGATGCAGGGCTGCACGCCCTCACCGACGCACTGCTCGGCACCATTGCGGCTGGTGATATCGGCGATCATTTCCCGCCTTCGGATGAGCGCTGGCGCGGCGCGGCGTCGGACCAGTTCCTGGCCCATGCCGCCCAGCTGGTGCGCGAGAAGGGCGGCATCATCGATCATGTCGACGTGACGCTGATCTGCGAGCGCCCGAAGATCGGCCCGCACCGCGAGGCCATGCGCGCGCGCATTGCCGCCATGCTCGGACTGGCGATTGACCGGGTCAGCGTGAAGGCCACCACCACCGAGAAGCTCGGCTTCACCGGCCGCCAGGAGGGCATCGCGGCACAAGCCATGGCCAGCGTCCGGCTGCCCGAGTGAGGCGATGATGATCGACGCTGAACTGGCTGTGCTTGCTGAAACCGTGCTGACCGAGAACCGCGCGGCGGGCCGCATGGTGGCCACCGCCGAAAGCTGCACCGGCGGGCTGGTGGCAGCGTCACTGACCGAGATCGCCGGATCGTCCGATGTGGTGGATCGCGGCTTCGTCACCTATTCCAATGCCGCCAAGCAGGCGTTGCTGGGCGTGCCAGACGATCTGCTGAGCCGCCATGGCGCCGTGTCCGAAGCCTGCGCCCGCGCCATGGCAGCGGGTGCCCTCGCCCGCAGCCAGGCCAGCGTGGCCGTGGCCATCACCGGAATTGCCGGGCCCGGCGGCGGTTCGGCGGAAAAACCAGTGGGCATGGTGGTGTTCGGTCTGGCCGTGCGTGGCGGCGAGGTAACGGCGTTCACCCGCCAGTTCGGCGACATCGGCCGCGCCGAGACCAGGCGGCAGGCGGCACTGGTGGCGCTGGGCCTGCTCAGGCCCCAGACAGCCTAGCCACGCGGCCCATAGAGTTGCTCTGCCCGTTTCACGAAGGCCGCCACCATCTTTTCAAAGGCCTGCGTGAAGAACATCCCGGCCAGTTTCTCGAAGGCCTTGTTGCGGAACTCGAAATCGACCGAAAAATCGATCTCGCAGCCGCCGCCGGCCACATCGCGAAATGCCCAGTCATTGAACAGATGCTTCATCGGCCCATCAAGATAGTCGACATGCACGGAACGGGGCCGATCCAGCGTCACCCGGCTGCGGAACTTCTCGCGGATCATGCGGAAGCCCACGATCATGTCGGCCACCAGCACCCCGCCTTGTTCAGGTCCCACTCGCATGCCCTGCACCCAGGGCAGAAATTCGGGATAGCGGCCAATATCGGCGACAAGATCGAACATTTCCGCCGCCGACCATGGCAGCCGGCGCACTTCGCGATGCTTGGGCATTTTAAAGGGGCATCAGGCGTTTGCGGCCGCCTTCCGGCGCGCCTGCATTTCAGCAAAATCCCGACCGGCGTGATAGCTGGAGCGGGTGAGCGGCGAGGCCGCCACCAGCAGGAAGCCCTTGGAGCGGGCGACGGCGGCATAGGTGGCAAAGGTCGCCGGCGGCACGAACTCCATCACCTTGGCGTGGCGCGGCGTGGGCTGGAGATACTGGCCGACGGTGAGGAAATCGACCCCGGCCGAGCGCATGTCGTCGAACACCTGGTGCAGTTCCAGCGGGGTTTCCCCAAGGCCCACCATCAGCCCGGACTTGGTGAAGATGGTGGGGCTGAGCTGCTTCACCTTATCGAGCAGGCGCAGCGAGTGATAATAGCGCGCGCCGGGGCGGATAGTGGGATAGAGGCGCGGCACGGTTTCAAGGTTGTGATTGTACACGTCGGGCCCGGCCTCGACGATCAACTCCACCGCCCGGTCCATCTTGTTGCGAAAATCGGGCGTGAGGATCTCGATGGTCGTGTTCGGCGTCTGCCGCCGCAATTCCTGGATCACCTTCACGAACTGGCTGGCGCCGCCGTCGGGCAGATCATCGCGGTCCACCGAGGTGATGACGATATGTTCAAGGCCGAGCTTGGCGGCGGCTTCGGCGACATGGCCCGGCTCGCTGGCATCCACCTTGTTCGGCATGCCGGTCTTCACGTTGCAGAAGGCGCAGGCCCGGGTGCAAGTGTCGCCCAGGATCATCACGGTGGCATGCTTCTGGCTCCAGCACTCCCCGATGTTCGGGCAGGCGGCCTCCTCGCACACGGTGTTGAGCTTCAGGGAGCGCATCAGCGCGCGCGTCTCGTTGTAGGCCTTGCTGGTGGGCGCCTTGACGCGGATCCAGTCCGGCTTGCGCGGCAGGCCGGAAGGAGTGGTGCCGAGATCAAGAACCGGTGCGCTCATACGGCAGGATTAGCGATGGCTGCGCCCAAAGCCAAGCATCACAGGTGACGCGGCAGCCATTCGTGATACACATGGCACACGACAACAAGAGATGGGGAGATTGCCATGCCCGAGTTCAAGGCCCTGCTGGAAGGCTATCGCCGCTTCCGCACCGGCGCCTATCAGGAACAGCGCCGCCGCTATGACGCGCTTGCCGACAAGGGCCAGGCACCGGGCGTGCTGGTGATCAGCTGTTCCGACAGCCGGGTGGACCCCACCCGCATCTTCGACACCGAACCCGGCCAGATGTTCGTGGTGCGCAATGTCGCCAACCTGGTGCCGCATTTCGATCCCGATCCCCAGCACGGGCAGCACAGCACGTCGGCTGCCATCGAATATGCGGTCACCCAGTTGAAAGTGCATCACATATTGGTGCTGGGCCACGCACGTTGCGGCGGCATCAAGGCGAGTCTGGAGGGCACGTTTGACAATGCGGCACCAGGTGAAGGCGGCTTCATCAACCGCTGGATGAGCCAGATCGCGCCGGCGCGGGACACCATTCGCGCCGCAGCGCAACTTTCACCCGATATCGACGCCTGCAGCGCCCTGGAACTGGCCGCGATCCGGCTTTCCATCGACAATCTGCGCAGCTTCCCGTTCATCGCCGCTGCGGAGCAAGCCGGCGAATTGCACCTGCAAGGCGCACTGTTCGATATCGCTGAAGGCGTATTGCGCGTTCTGAACCACGAGACCGGCAAGTTCGAACCGCTGTCGCTGGACTGGGAAGACGAGAACGGGATCCGCCTGCAGGCAGTGTGAGCCGAAACGGGCGTATCCATCACAAACAGGGGGGAGTGATGGATACGCCCGCAGCGGACTGACCAGTGGCAAGGGCAGTTACCACAATGGCCAACCGTTGACATTTATATAAGACTGAATTTGTCCTGATTGCAAGCACCAAGATTGCGCTGCTGTCATATTCCGCCTGCGGCAGGCTGCCGCACCCTCGTCAGAAATGCAGCGCCCTGCCGTACGCATCGAGCACGCTTTCGTGCATCATTTCCGAAAGCGTGGGGTGCGGGAAGATGGTGTGCATCAGCTCTGCCTCCGTCGTCTCCAACCCCATGGCAATGGCATAGCCCTGGATCAGTTCGGTGACTTCCGCACCCACCATGTGCGCGCCCAGTAGCTGGCCGGTCTCGGCATCGAACACGGTCTTGATGAAGCCCTCCGCTTCGCCCAGGGCAATCGCCTTGCCGTTGCCAATGAACGGGAATTTGCCGACCCGGACAGTGTGACCTGCGGTCTTCGCATTAGCTTCGGTCAGCCCGATGCTGGCGACCTGCGGGCGGGCATAGGTGCAGCCCGGGATGCGGCTCACATCCATGGCGTGCGGATGGCCACCGGCGATATGCTCGACCGCGATGATGCCTTCATGGCTGGCCTTGTGCGCCAGCCACGGCGGGCCGGTCACGTCGCCGATGGCGTAGAGACCGGGGACGTTGGTGCGGCACATGGGATCAGTCACGATATGGCCGCGGTTGGTGGCGACGCCCAGTGCTTCAAGGCCAATATTCTCGGTGTTCGGCACAATGCCGATGGCGACGATGACGTGGCTGTAGCTGTCGGTCGTCGCCTTGCCGTCGGCGGTGGTGATCGTCGCCTTCACCCCGTCCGGGCCGGGCGTCACGTCGGACACCTTGGCACCGGTGACGATGGTCATGCCCTGCCTGGTGAGCGCCTTCTGCGCGAAGGCCGAGACTTCCTCATCTTCCACCGGCAGGATGCGGTCCAGCATTTCCACCACGGTCACCTTCGCGCCCATGTCGCTGTAGAAGCTGGCGAACTCCACGCCGATGGCGCCCGAACCGATCACCAGCAGCTTCGTCGGCATCGCCGGCGGCACCATGGCGTGGCGATAGGTCCACACGCGACTGCCATCAGCCTCCACGCCCGGCAGATCGCGGGCGCGGGCGCCGGTGGCGACGATGACATTCTTGCCCGTCAGCACCCGCTCGCCACTGGCCGTGGTGACCGTCACCGTGGCCGTCCCGGTCAGCCGCCCCTGCCCTTCGACGACCTCGATCTTGTTCTTCTTCATCAGCGACTTGACGCCGCTGTTCAGCTGCGCCGCCACCTTGCGGGAACGATCGGTCACCTTCTTCAGGTCAAACGACGGCTTCTCCACGCTCAGCCCATAGGCATCGGCATGGGTTATATAATGATAGATTTCGCTGGTGCGCAGCAGCGCCTTGGTGGGGATGCAGCCCCAATTGAGGCAGATGCCGCCCAGCCGCTCGCGCTCGACAATGGCGACCTTCATGCCAAGCTGCGCGGCCCGGATGGCGGCGACATAACCGCCGGGGCCGGAGCCGAGGATGACGAGATCGAAACTGTCCGCCATCACGCCACCAGTGCCAGCGGGCTTTCGATCAGCGCCTTCACCGCGCCCATCAATTCCGCACCGTCCGCCCCATCGATGGCGCGGTGATCGAAGCTGCCGGTGATGGTCATCACCGTGGCGATGGCCAGCGCGTCGCCCTTCACCACCGCCCGCTTCTCGCCGGCGCCGACGGCCAGGATCATCGCCTGCGGCGGGTTGATCACCGCTTCGAACTGCTTGATGCCGAACATGCCGAGGTTGGAGAGGCTCGCCGTGCCGCCCTGATATTCGTGCGGCTGCAGCTTGCCGGCGCGGGCCTTTTCGGCGAGCGCCTTCATCTCGCTGGCGATCTGGCTGACCGCCTTACCATCGGCGCCCACGATGATGGGCGTGATCAGGCCCGACGGCGCCGCGACGGCCACGCTGATGTCGGCCCGGTCATAGACCAGCAAATTGTCGCCGGCGAAGGAGACATTGCATTTCGGCACCTGCCGCAGCGCCAGCGCCAGCGCCTTGATGACGAGATCGTTGACGCTGACCTTGATGCCACGCGGTTCCAGCGCCTTGTTGAGCTCCCCGCGCAGTTTCAGCAGTGCATCCAGCTCGACATCGAGCGTCAGATAGATGTGCGGAATCGACTGCTTGGCCTCGGTCAGGCGACGGGCGATGACCTTGCGCACATTGCCGAGCTTTTCCACCGTGTGCGGAATGTCGCTGGTGAAAGGCGCCGCTGGCGCGGCAGACGAGGTCACGGGTGCGGGTGCAGCGGCAGCCGGGGCAGCCGCAATCGCAACAGGCGCCGCAGCAGGCGTGCTGGCCGCTGCCTCCACGTCGGCGCGGACGATGCGCCCCCTTGGCCCGCTGCCCTTGATGCTGGCAAGATCAAGGCCCTGCATTTCGGCGATGCGGCGGGCGAGCGGGCTGGCGATGATGCGGTCACCGCTGGCCACCGGCGCGGCTGGCGCCGGCGCAGTTGGGGCCGGTGCCGCGATCGCTTCCGGCTTTGGAGCGGGCACGGCTGCAGGCGCGGGTGCCGGCGCCGGCGCAGCCCCTTCCCCCTCACCGGCCAGCCGCAGGATCACCGTGCCCACCGGCACATTCTCAAGGCCTTCGGGCACGGCGAGTTCGATCACAATGCCTTCGTCCACGGCCTCCACTTCCATGGTGGCCTTGTCGGTCTCGATTTCGGCGATGATGTCGCCGGATTTCACCGTATCGCCAGGCTTCACATGCCATTTGGCCAGCGTGCCCACCTCCATGGTGGGCGAAAGGGCGGGCATGGTCACATCAATGGGCATGTCAGTTGTCCACCAACAGCTGGTCGACAAGGGTGCGCTGCTCCTCGTCGTCGGGATTGTCGATCAGGTCGGCCATGTCGAGAAAATAGGCGGCAGCCCCGGCAAGCGCAGAGGAAAAGCGCACCTCCGCCCCCTGTTCGGATTTCATGCCCCAGGCCACCACCAAAGCGCGCTTGCCGATGGCGTTGATCTTCTTGACCAGCGGCACGAAATCGCCGTCGCCGGCCACCAACGCCACCACGTCGCAGCGGTCAGACACCGCAAGGTCGAAGGCTTCCAGCGCCAGCCAGACATCGATGCCCTGTTCCTTGGGCGGCTCGCTGTTGGTGTCGATGCGGGTGAAATGCGGGGTGATGTTGCTGGCCGCCAGTATCTGATCGAACACCCGGTCGTTGCGCAGGCTTTCTTCCACGAAATTGGGCGTGCGCGCCCGGTCTTCCAGGTCGCGCACGGTGTAGCGGCCGCGGAAATAATGCGCTTCCACCACGCGGGCGCGGGTGCGCGGCACATCCTCCATGTCCGCACAGGCCACCCGGATGAAGTCCATCAGGCCCGACAATGACAGCCGGCGCGCCGCCTCATGCTCGAACTTGTAGAAGTTCGACACCCGGTTGAAATAGCTGCCGTCGATCATCACGGCGATACGGGTCTGCATCTGGCTCACCTATAACAGACTGCGCGGGCGGCGCTCACCACATCCTCGGCCTTCACCAGTGCCGCCTTTTCGAGGTTGGCGGCATAGGGCAGTGGCACATCTTCGTTGGTGACGCGCAGCACTGGCGCATCGAGATCATCGAAGCCCTCGGTCATCGCGATGGCGATGATCTCCGAGGAAATCGAGCAGGTTGGCCAGCCTTCTTCCACCACCACCATGCGGTTGGTCTTCTTCAGGCTGGCCAGCACGCTTGCCTTGTCGAGCGGGCGCAGCGTTCTGAGATCGATCACCTCGGCGCTGATCCCCTGGCCGGCCAGCGTTTCGGCAGCGGCGAGCGCCACGCCAACCCCGATCGAATAGCTGACCAGCGTCACATCCGTGCCGGCGCGCATGATGCGCGCCTTGCCGATGGGCACAACATGCTCACCCTCAGGGACATCGAAGCTCTGGCCATAGAGCAGTTCGTTTTCGAGGAAGACCACAGGATCGGGGCAGCGGATGGCGGCCTTCAACAGCCCCTTGGCATCGGCCGCATCATAGGGCGCGATGACGATCAGGCCGGGCACGCTGGCATACCAGGGGCCATAATTCTGGCTGTGCTGGGCGGCCACGCGGGAGGCGGCACCGTTGGGGCCACGGAACACGATCGGGCAGCGCATCTGCCCGCCCGACATGTAGAGCGTTTTCGCCGCCGAGTTGATGATGTGATCGATCGCCTGCATGGCGAAGTTGAAGGTCATGAACTCGACGATGGGCTTCAGCCCGCCCATGGCGGCACCGGTGCCAAGGCCGGCAAAGCCATATTCAGTGATCGGCGTGTCGATCACGCGGGCCGGGCCGAACTCGTCGAGCAACCCTTGAGTCACCTTGTAGGCGCCCTGGTACTCGGCGACCTCTTCACCCATCACGAACACCGTGCCATCGGCGCGCATTTCCTCTGCCATGGCATCACGCAGCGCCTCGCGCACCGTCTGGCGCCTGGTGGCGCCGCTGGCGGCTTCGGGGGCGGTCACCGGGCTCTCCTCCCGCTCGCGGGAGGAGTTGGGGGTGGGTTGTGGCGCAGGCGCAATTTCGGCAGCGGCCGGTGCTGGTCCATGCCCACCCCCAGCCCCTCCCGCGGGCGGGAGGGGAGACGCAACCTCATCCTCACCCGCAATCGCGATGATCGGCGTGCCCACCTTCACGCCTTCGGAACCCGCCGCTACCAGCAGCGCGGTCACCGTGCCGCCCTCATCGGCTTCCAGTTCCATCGTCGCCTTGTCAGTCTCGATCTCGGCGATCACGTCACCGGGCTTTACCACATCGCCGACGGCGACCAGCCATTTGGCCAGCGTGCCCTCCTCCATGGTGGGCGACATGGCGGGGAGAAGAATGTGCGGCATCAATAGGTTCCCAGCAGCACGTCGGTGTGCAGTTCGGCAAGGTCGGGCTCAGGGGCTTCCAGCGCGAAATCGGCGCTTTCCGCCACGATGTCGCGCACCTCGCGGTCAATGGCCTTCAGCGCGGCCTCGTCGGCATGGCCGGCATCAAGGATTTCCTTCTTCAGGCCCTCGATGGGGTCGCTCTTCTCGCGCATCGCCTGCACTTCCTCCCGGCTGCGATACTTGGCCGGATCGCTCATCGAGTGGCCGCGATAGCGGTAGGTCTTCATTTCCAGCAGCAGCGGCCCATTGCCGCCGCGCACCCATTCAATGGCGGTCCGCGCGGCGCCGCGCACGGCGAGCACGTCCATGCCATCCACCTGCAGGCCTGGCACCCGGAAGCTCTCGCCGCGCCGATACAGCTGGTCCTCGGCACTGGCGCGGTTCACCGAGGTGCCCATGGCATATTGGTTGTTCTCGATCACGAAGATCACCGGCAGCTTCCACAGCTCGGCCATGTTGAAGCTTTCATAGACCTGGCCCTGGTTGGCGGCGCCGTCGCCGAAATAGGTGACAGCGATGTGGCCATCACCCTTGTACTTGTGGGCAAAACCAAGCCCGGCGCCCAGCGGCACCTGCGCCGCCACGATGCCATGGCCACCATAGAAACCATGCTCGACCGAGAACATGTGCATGGAACCGCCCTTGCCGCGGCTGATACCGGCGGCGCGGCCGGTGAGTTCGGCCATCACTGCCTTGGCATCGATCCCGCAGGCCAGCATGTGGCCATGATCACGATAGCCGGTGATGATGGAATCGCCGCGCTTCAGCTCGGCCTGCATGCCCACCACAACGGCCTCCTGGCCGATATAGAGATGGCAGAAGCCGCCGATCTGCCCCATGCCATACAGCTGGCCGGCGCGTTCCTCGAAGCGGCGGATCAGCACCATCTGGCGATACATGTCGAGCAGTTGCTCGCGCGATGCCGCGAACCGCTGCGGTTCGTCTGGTCTGGGCCAGTTGGGAATCGGCGGAGCGGATGCCACCTTGCGGCCGGGAGTGCGTGCCAAGGACTTCACCTTTCACTGGCGGGATCTGAACGGTATAAAATGTCGCAGCCGCAAGGAACAAGCCCTTATCCGGACACGTGAACCAGCGCGGTTACAGGATGACCAGCAAGCGCCGGCCAGACACCAAGGGCCTCAGCCGGCCGGCGGTTCAGGCGGCAGCGGCACCACCACCTCGTCCGGCTTCACCAGATCAAGGTTGCGCCGCACCAGTTCGTCGGCCAGATCGGGATCGACATGGCGCGGATCCAGCAGCACCAGACGGCGCTGCAGGGCCACCTGCGCTTCCTGGCCGCTCTTCACCGCGACTTCCAGCTTGGCCCGCTGCGCCTTGTAGTCACGCCAGGCGACATAGCCGGTGGGGCCGTTGATGGCATGGAAGGTGAAATAGCTGCCAACAGTCAGGCACACCGCTGGTAGCGCCGCACGCGCCAGCAATTGCCGCAAGGTCAGCTTCACCGCCATGGCAGGACATTATGGCAACACTGGCCTATCCACAAGGCTGCAAACGGCAAATTATCTGCTAACACAGGCGCAAACAGCGCCATCTTCGGGGAGGAAACGCCATGGCCGCCATCAACAATGTTGTCGATCTGTCGAAGGATGGCGACATCGCCATCGTCACGGTCAACTCGCCGCCGGTCAACGCGCTGTCGGCCGATGTACGTGACGGTCTGGCCGGCGCCTTTGCCGCCATTGCCGGTGATGGCAGCGTGAAGGCCGCCGTGCTGGTCTGCGCCGGGCGCACCTTCATCGCCGGGGCCGATATCAGCGAGTTCGGCAAGCCGCCGCGCGGCGCGGCCCTGCACGATGTTCAGACTGCCATGGAAAGCGCTCCGGTGCCGGTGGTGGCCGCCATCCACGGCACCGCGCTGGGCGGCGGGCTGGAAGTGGCGCTGTGCGCCCACTACCGGGTGAGCGATGCCAAGGCCAAGTTCGGCCTGCCCGAAGTGAAGCTGGGCCTGCTGCCCGGCGCTGGCGGCACCCAGCGCCTGCCGCGTATCGTCGGCGCGAAGAAAGCCACCGAGATGGTGACCAGCGGCGCCCAGATGGGCGCGAAGGACGCACTCGCCACCGGGCTGGTGGACGAGGTGGTGGAGGGCGATCTGACCGCCGGTGCCATCGCCTTCGCGCGGCGCGTGGTGGCGGAGAAGCGGCCGCTCAAGAAGGTGCGCGACGATGCCAGCAAGCTGGGCGGCACTGCGTCCGAACTGGCGCCCTTCTTTGCCGAGTTCCGCGCGATAAATACCAAGGCCTTCAAGGGCTTCGAGGCACCGGAAGCCAACATCAAGTGCATCGAGGCGGCCGTTGCGCTGCCCTTCGAGGAAGGGCTGAAGGTGGAGCGCAGCGAATTCATGAAGCTGATGACGGGCTTGCAGTCCGCCGCGCAGCGCCATGTCTTCTTCGCCGAGCGGGCCGCGGCCAAGATCGATGGGCTGCCGGCCGACGTCCAGCCGCTGCCGGTGAAGAAGGTGGGCGTCATCGGCGCCGGCACCATGGGCGGCGGCATCTCGATGAATTTCCTCAGCGTCGGTATCCCCGTCACCATTGTCGAGCAGAAGCAGGAAGCGCTTGATCGCGGTGTCTCCATCATCCGCAGGAATTACGAGAACAGTGCGAAGAAGGGCCGCTTCAGCATGGACGAGGTGGAGGCGCGCATGGGCCGCCTCACCCCGTCGCTGAACCTGGAGGACCTCGCCGACTGCGACCTCATCATCGAGGCCGTGTTCGAGAACATGGCGATCAAGAAGGACATTTTCGCGCGTCTCGACAAGATCACCAAGCCCGGCGCCATCCTCGCCAGCAACACCAGCTATCTGGATGTCGACGAAATCGCGTCGGCCACCACGCGCCCCGAAAGCGTGCTCGGCATGCATTATTTCTCGCCGGCCAACGTCATGCGCCTCCTCGAAGTGGTGCGCGGCGCCAAGACCGATCCGCAGGTTCTGGCCACCGCCATGGCCATCGGAAAGGCCACTGGGAAGATCGCCGTGGTGGCCGGCGTGTGCCACGGCTTCATCGGCAACCGCATGCTGTCGCGCCGCCAGCAACACGCCAATCTCCTCATGCTGGAAGGCGCCGCGCCGGCCGATATCGACCGGGTGCTCACCGATTTCGGCTTCCCGATGGGCCCGTTCCAGATGAGCGATCTCGCTGGCCTCGACATCGGCTGGAATGCCGAGACTTCGAAGGGTGAGACGGTGCGTGACAGGCTGTGTGAAGCGGGCCTGCGCGGCCAGAAGAATGGCAAGGGCTTCTACGTCTATGATGAGAACCGCAATCGCACGCCCAACCCGGAGGCGCTGGCGATCATCGATGCCTATGCCGCTGAAAAGGGCATCAACCGCCGCCAGATCGACGATTCTGAAATCCTGGAGCGCTGCCTGTTCCCGATGGTGAACGAAGGCGCCCGTATCCTGGCCGAAGGCAAGGCCCAACGCGCCAGCGACATCGATATCGTGTGGATCAACGGCTATGGCTGGCCAGTCTATCGCGGCGGCCCGATGTTCTGGGCCGAGAAGGACGTCGGCCGCGCCCGCATCATCGACGTGCTGGAAAAGATGGGCGAGGAGGTGTCGCCGGTGCTGCGGGAGGGGTGGAAGGCGTAGCCGCGCGAGGCTTTGCCGCGACAGAGGGCGTTTGATGTCACGAAAAACAGGGAACCGCCAATGAAGTTCAGCCTCCTCCCCCTCCTCGCCCTCCTTGCCGCACCGGCGCTGGCCGCCGAAACGCCCGATTACCGCAAGGCAGAGAATTGGCTGTGCCGCCCCGGCCAGGCCGATCCGTGCAGCGGTGAGGCCAGCGCCACCCGTGTGGCCGCCGAGGGAGCGGTGACGCTCGATCTGCTGCCGGCGGCGAAGAAGCCGAAGATCGACTGTTTCTACGTCTATCCCACGGTCTCCACCGATCCGACGCCCAACAGTGACATGGTGGCCGACCTGTCTGAAAAGACGGTGGCGCAGGCGCAGGCCGCGCCGTTCCGACAGGCCTGCCGCGTGTTCGCGCCACTTTATCGCCAGGTCACGCTGGCGACGCTGCGGGATCGGCTTCAGGGCAAGCCGGTCAGCGCGGATCCGGCCCTTGGCCTCAATGATGTGAAGGCGGCTTGGGCCGATTATCTCAAGCATGACAATGAAGGCCGCGGCGTCATCCTGATCGGCCACAGCCAGGGCAGCGGCGTGTTGAAATCGTTGCTGCAGCAGGAAATCGAGGGCAAGCCGGTCGCCCGGCAGATCATCGCCGCCTATCTGGCCGGCCACAATGTGCTGGTGCCTGAAGGGAAGGAGGTCGGCGGTGACCTCAAGTCCACCCCGCTGTGCCGCAGCGCCACGCAAACCGGCTGTGCCGTTGCCTGGGTGAGCTTCCGCGACACCATGCCGGTGCCGCCAGCCAGCCTGTTCGGCCGCCCGCCGGCCACCGCACCAGCCGGGATGGCCGTGGCCTGCACCAACCCGGCGGCGCTGGCCGGCGGCCGCGCCACGCTCAGGCCGCTGATGGTCAATCGCACCGGTATCGTCGATTCCGGCAGCCCGCCGCCGAAATGGGTGAAGGGCCGCAACATCTACACGCCGTTCGTCGCCCTGCCCACCCTCCTGTCGGGCGAATGTGTCACCCGCGAGAATGCCAATGTCCTTTCCGTCGGCATCAACGCCGATCCGGCCGATCCGCGCACCGACACGATCAATGGCGATGTGATGATCGGCGGCCAGGTCGTGCCGGCCTGGGGCCTGCACCTCGTCGACATGCAGGTGGTGATGGAAGACCTCGTCGATCTGGCGAAGGTGCAAGGCCAAAGCTGGCTGCGGCAACGCCGCAAGTAACCGTTCAGGCTCGCCATGCGTATATGGGCGCATGATCGATCGTCGCTCGCTGTTCATCGGGGCTGCGGCCCTGCCGTTCGCTGCTCCCGCGCTGGCCGCCGGGCGCTATGCTGTCAGCTACACACCAGAGGAGTGGAAGCGCCGGCTGGGCAAGGATGCCTATGAGGTGCTGCGCGAACAGGCCACCGAGCGGCCGTTTACCTCGCCGCTCAACAAGGAAAAGCGCGCCGGCACCTTTGTCTGCCGTGGCTGCGCGCTGCCGCTGTTCAGTTCAGCCCACAAGTTTGAAAGCGGCACCGGCTGGCCGAGTTTCTGGCAGCCGATAGCCAAGGCCGCCATCGGCACCACGGTGGACAAGAGCTATTTCATGGTCCGCACCGAAGTACATTGCAGCCGCTGCGGCGGGCACCAGGGCCATGTGTTCGATGATGGGCCGAAGCCGACGGGCCTGCGTTATTGCATCAATGGCCTGTCGCTCCAGTTCGTGCCGGGGAAGGTCGCCTGATGCGCGCTCTACTGATCGCACTGGCCCTTGCCACACCCGCTTGCGCTGCCGAACGCATGGTGCTGGCCCCGGCGCCTGCCGTCGATGCGCCGCTCGCCAAGGGCCCGCTGCAGAAGGCGGTGTTCGCCGGCGGCTGCTTCTGGGGCGTGGAAGGCGTGTTCGAACGGGTGAAGGGCGTGAAGTCCGCCGTGTCTGGCTATGCCGGCGGGGCGAAGGCGACGGCGATTTACGAGGTCACCGGCAGCGGCCTGACCGGCCATGCCGAGGCGGTGGAAGTGACTTTTGATCCCGCCGTCGTCAGTTACGGCACGCTGCTGCGCGTCTTCTTCTCGGTCGCGCATGATCCGACCCAGCTGAACCGCCAGGGCCCGGACACGGGCAGCCAGTATCGCAGCGCCCTTTTCCCGCGCGGGGCGGAACAGGACCGCATAGCGCGCGCCTATGTGGCGCAGCTGGGGCGCGCCGGCGTGTGGAAGACGAAGATTGTGACGACGTTCGAAGGCGCCAAGCCCTTCTATGCCGGCGAGGCCTATCACCAGAATTACCTGCGCGCCCACCCGACACAGCCCTATATCGTGTGGAACGACATTCCCAAGGTGGAGGGCTTCAAGCGGCTGTTTCCGGCGCTGTGGAGTGAGAAGCCGGCGACGTAGCGCAGCCCGTTGGGGTTGACACGTCAGAGTGGAAGGAAGGGCGTGGCGGAGCCACGCCGTCGAACGACACACGAAAAAGGCGGCTGGAAAGCCGCCTTTTTTGGTCGCCGGCCGTGCTTGCGCGAGTCAGTGGATAGTGCTGCGCACTATCCACGCGCCGCGCTGCTCAGTGCCCGCCCCCATTCAGCCCCTTGACGATATTTTCCACCATCTTCTTGGCATCGGCCAGCAGCATCATCGTGTTGTCGGCATAGAAGACCGGGTTGTCCACGCCGGCATAACCCACGCCGCCCATTGAGCGCTTCACGAACAACACGGTCTTGGCCTTTTCCACGTCCAGGATCGGCATGCCGTAGATCGGGCTGGTCTTGTCGGTCTTGGCCAGCGGGTTGGTCACGTCGTTGGCGCCGATCACGAAGGCCACGTCGCACTGGCCGAATTCGCTGTTGATATCTTCCAGTTCAAACACTTCATCGTACGGCACATTGGCTTCGGCCAGCAGCACGTTCATGTGGCCGGGCATGCGGCCGGCCACCGGGTGGATGGCGTATTTCACCGAAACGCCTTCCTTCTTCAAGAGGTCGCCCATTTCGCGCAGCGCATGCTGGGCCTGGGACACGGCCATGCCATAGCCCGGCACGATAATCACGCTTTCGGCATTCTGCATGATGAAGGCGGCATCGTCGGCGCTGCCGGCCTTGTAGCTCTTGGCCGGGCCAGCGGCCTTGGGCCCGCCGGCATCGGCCTCGGCGCCGAAGCCACCAGCAATCACGCTGATGAAGCTGCGGTTCATGGCGCGGCACATGATGTAGGAGAGGATCGCCCCCGACGAGCCGACCAGCGCGCCGGTGATGATCATCGCGGTGTTCTGCAGGGTGAAGCCCATCGCCGCGGCCGCCCAGCCCGAATAGCTGTTCAGCATCGAGATGACGACCGGCATGTCCGCCCCGCCGATCGGGATGATCAGGGTGACGCCGATGATGAAGCTCAGCGCCAGGATGATCCACAGCAGCGGGCCCTGCCCCATCGCAGCGGTTGCATCGGTGGCGAAGATGCCGGTGAGCACCAGGATGCCGACCAGCGTGCCGAGGTTGAGCACATGGCGGCCCGGCAGCAGGATCGGCGAACCCGACATGCGGCCCGACAGCTTGAGGAAGGCGATGATCGAGCCCGAGAAGGTGATCGCCCCGATCGCCACACCAAGCCCCATTTCCACGCGGGAGACGGCAAGGATGGCGCCGGCCGCATCGGTGATCCCGAAGGCGACCGGGTTGAGATAGGCGGCGCAGCCGACCAGCACGGCGGCCATGCCGACGAGGCTGTGGAAGCCGGCGACAAGCTCGGGCATCGCGGTCATCTGGATGCGCTGGGCGATCACCCAGCCGATGCCGCCGCCGATGGCGATGGCGCCGATGATCAGCGGCAGGCCGGTCGGATGCAGGGCGAGCGTGGTGCCGACGGCAATCAGCATCCCGATCATGCCGTTGCGGTTGCCGGCCTGGCTGGACTCCGGTGACGAAAGCCCGCGCAGAGAGAGGATGAAGAGGACACCGGCAACGAGATAGGCCAGAACGGCCCAGGCCGGGGTGGCGGCGACAGCGTGTTCCATGGTCGTTCAGCCCTGCCTTACTTCGAAGCCGCCGGCTTCTTGTCTTTCTTCTTGTACATGGCGAGCATGCGCCGCGTGACGGCAAAGCCGCCGAAGATGTTGATGCTGGCCAGCACCACGCCAGCGAGGCCCAGCCACATCGACAGGCCGCCGCCTTCCGTGATGGCCCCGGCCGCCGCTGCGATCAGCGCGCCGACGATGATGACCGAGGAAATGGCGTTGGTGACGGCCATCAGCGGCGTGTGCAGCGCCGGGGTGACTGACCAGACGACATAATAGCCGACGAACACCGCCAGCACGAAGATCGACAGGATCGACAGGAAATCCATGTGCGTGCCCCTTAACCCAGCAGCCGTTCGTTGACGATGGCGCCGCCCTCGGTGAGCTTGATGCCCTTCACGATGTCATCATCAGCCGGCCAGACGGCAGCCTTGGCGTCCTTGTCCCAGAAGGCCGAGATCATGTTGAACAGGTTGCGGCTGTAGAGCGCCGAGGCATCGGGGGCCATACGGCTGGCCGGATTGCTGTGCCCGATGATCTTGACGCCGTGGCGCTCGACGATCTGGCCAGCCACCGCGCCTTCGACGTTGCCGCCCGAGTCCACCGCCAGGTCAACGATCACGCTGCCTGGCCGCATCGAGGTGACCTGTGCATCGGTGATCAGCCGCGGTGCCGGGCGGCCGGGGATCAGCGCGGTGGTGATGACGATATCCTGCTTGGCGATGTGCGACGACACCAGCTCGGCCTGCGCCGCCTTATATTCATCGCTCATTTCCGTGGCATAGCCGCCGGCGCCCTCGCCCTCGATGCCCTTCACCTTCTCGACGAAGATGGCCTTGGCGCCCAGCGATTCAATCTGTTCCTTGGTGGCCGAACGCACGTCGGTGGCCGACACCACCGCACCAAGCCGGCGGGCGGTGGCGATGGCCTGCAGGCCGGCAACGCCGACGCCCATGATGAACACGCGCGCCGCGCTGATGGTGCCGGCCGCCGTCATCATCATCGGGAAGGCGCGGCCATAGGCTTCACCGGCGTCGATCACCGCCTTGTATCCAGCCAAGTTGGACTGCGATGACAGCACGTCCATCGACTGGGCGCGCGTGGTGCGCGGCATGAATTCCATCGCATAGGCGATGATGCCAGCCTTGGCATAAGCCTCGATCTTGGCGCGGTCGTTGAAGGGCGACAGGATGGCGGCAAGGATGGCGCCCTGCCTGATGCCCTTCAGATCGCCCACCTGCGGGCCCTGAACGCCCATCACCATGTCGGCATCGGCGATCACGTCCTTGCGGGCAGCGACCGTGGCACCGGCGGCGGTATAATCATCATCGCTGATGCGCGCCCCAGCACCCGCGCCGCTTTCCACGGCCACGCTGGCGCCCAGCCCGATCAGCTTCTTCACCGTTTCCGGTGTGGCCGCCACGCGCGCTTCATTGGCAGCGGTTTCCTTGAGCACCGCGATCTTCATGGACCTGTCCCCCGAAAATGGCAGCGCGTGTCAGACCAGGAAAACATACAGCGCCACGACCACCGTGACGACGAAGATGGTTCCCCACTTGGTGAAGCTGGTGAAGCCTTCATAGACCGAGCGATGGGTGTTGTTGAACTGATCGTTGCTGGCCATGACCGGCGAAACCCTCATTTGTTGCGCGAAGCAGGCGAAACCCGTGCGCCTTGCCTGTTAGCAGCTTGGGCGCGGCTGTGAAGGGGCAAATGGGGCCAGCCTGTTGTTCAGGAGAGGGCCGGATGGCACGCCCGCCAAAGGGCCAGCGCCTGCACCGTTTCGGCCACATCGTGCACGCGCAGCAGCTGCACGCCGGCCTGCGCCCCGGCCAGCGCAATGGCAAGGCTGCCCGGCAGGCGCGCTGCCACCGGGACATCGCCCACCAACTTTGAAATCAAGGACTTGCGACTGGCCCCCAGCAGGATCGGGACGCCCAGGCCATGGAACAGCGCCAGGCCCTTCAGCAGCGCGAGATTGTGATCGAGCCCCTTGCCGAAGCCGATCCCGGGATCGGCGATGATCGCATCGCGCGCCACGCCGGCGGCGGTAACTGCGGCAATCCGTCCCTCCAGCCAGTCGAACACGTCGAGTAGGGCGTTGTCATAGCGGGGGGCCTGCTGCATCGTCTCGGGCGTGCCCTGGTGATGCATCAGCACCACCGGACAGCCGCGCTGCGCCGCCAGTGCCAGCGCCGCGGGATCATGCAGCAGGGCGCTGACATCATTGACGATCATCGCTCCCTGATCGAGCGCTGCCTGCATCACGCCGGCCTTGCGGCTGTCGATGGAAACGGGCAGCCCGGCCAACCCATCCCACAGCGGCGCCAGCCGCGCCAGTTCCTCGGCCACCGGCAACTCGGCGGCTCCTGGCCGGGTGGATTCGGCCCCCACATCGATGATGGCGGCGCCGGCCGCGTGCATGGCACGGGCAGCGGCCACTGCGGCATCGGGTGCGGCGTGACGGCCGCCATCCGAAAAACTGTCAGGCGTGACGTTCAGGATGCCCATCACCAGCGGCAGTGGAGGAGCGAAGTGGTTCAGCAGCGGGCGCGGTTCGGTCAGCCGCGCCCGCCAGTCGTCGGGTATCGCCTCTGCCGCCACGAAGCCTTCGCTGCCTGCACGCGTGATCACCTCGGCGCGGGCAAAACGAAAGGGGCCGCCGGCCAGCGGCAGCCCCTCACGTTCGGTCAGGATCGGCCGATAATACCGCCTCACCACACCTTGATCCGCTGTTCGGGCGACAGGTAGAATTTCTCGCCCGGCTTCACGTTGAAGCTGTTGTACCAGGCATCGAAGTTGCGCACCACATAGGGCCGAAAATGGCCCGGCGAGTGCGGATCGACGGTGAGCAGCTGGTTGAGGATCGCCTCGCGATACTTCTGGCGCCACACCTGGCTGAAGCCCAGAAAGAAGCGCTGTTCACCGGTCCAGCCGTTCATCAGCGGCGGGGTCTTGCCGCCAAGGCTGCGCTTCCAGGCATCATAGGCGATGTTGAGGCCGGCCAGGTCGGCGATATTCTCGCCCAGCGTCAGCTCGCCGTTGATCTTCTTGCCCGGCAGCGGCTCATAGGCGCCATATTGCGCCACCACCTTGTCGGTCAGCGCCTTGAAGCGGGTCTCGTCTTCCTTGGTCCACCAGTCGCTGAGCTTGCCGTCCTTGTCGAACTTGCGGCCCTGGTCATCGAAATGGTGGGTGATCTCGTGGCCGATCACCGCGCCGATGCCGCCATAGTTCACGGCATCATCCGCGTTTGGATCGAAGAACGGCGGCTGCAGGATGGCGGCCGGGAACACGATCTCGTTCCACAGCGGGTTGGCATAGGCGTTCACCGTCATCGGTGTCATGCCCCATTCGCTCCTGTCGATCGGCTTGCCGATCTTGGCGAGCTGGCGATCATATTCGAAGCGGAAGGCGCGCCGCCCATTGCCCATCGCATCGCCGCGCACGATCTCCAGCTTCGAATAGTCGCGCCACTTGTCGGGATAACCGATCTTCGGCGTGAAGCTCGCCAGCTTGTCGCGCGCGGCCGCCCTCGTCTTCGGGTCCATCCACGCCAGATTGGCAAGCCTTGTGTCCATGGCGGCGATGATGTTCTTCACCATCGTGTCCGCCTTGGCCTTGGCTTCGGGCGGGAAATATCGTGCCACGTACAGCTCGCCGGCGGCCTCCCCCAGCAACCGCGAGGTGAAGTCCACCGCCCGCTTCCAGCGCGGCTGGAGCTCGGGCTGGCCGGTGAGCACCTTGTCGAAGGCGAATTGCGCATCCACGAAGGCCTTGGGCAGGAAGGCTGCCGCCTCGATCAGGATATGGACGGCCATATAGTCCTTCCATACCGCCGTCGGTTCGGACTGGAACAGGGCCGCCGCGCCCTTCACGGCCGAGGGGTTGGCAACAATGATCTGCGACTGGCCCTCAAGGCCGGTTGCCGTGAGGAACTGCGTCCAATCAAAGCCTGGATAGCTGGTCTCCACGGCCGTGCGGGCCACCGGGTTGTAGAGCTTGTCCACCTGCCGGCTTTCAACGCGCGTCCAGTGCGCCTTTGCGATCTTTTCCTCCAGCGCGTAGACGGCCGCCGCCCGCTCTGCCGCGCGATCTTGGCCGGCGAGGGTCAGCAGCTGGGCAATCATCACCTTGTAGGCATCGCGCGCGGCGGCAAAGCGCGGGTTCTGCATGTCGAGATAATAATCCCGATCGGGCAGCCCGAGCCCGCCCTGCCCCACATAGGCCGTCATGGTACCGGGGTTCTTCAGATCCTGCTCGACGCCGACATTGATCGGGCCGGCGACACCTTCGCGGTTGCCTTCGCCCATCAGGCGCGCCAGCGCGGCCTTGTCGGGCGCGGCGGCAATGGCATCGAGCAGCGGCTTGATCGGAGATATGCCCTTCGCCTCGATGGCGGCCTCGTCCATGAAGCTGGCATAGAAATCGCCCACCTTCTGGCCGTTGCTGCCCGGCGCGTGGGTCTGCTTGGCGGCTTCCTCGATGATCAGCCGGGTGCGTTCCTGGGACAGGTCGCGCAGCTTGGTGAACATGCCATAGTTGGAACGATCAGCCGGGATCTCCAGCGCCTTCAGATAGCTGCCGCTGGTGTAGGCCACGAAGTCGTCGCCGGGCTTCACTTGTCTGTCCATGCCGGCTTCATCGAAACCGAATGTGCCCAGTTCCGGCTTTTCAGCGGCCATGGCGGGGGCGGCCAGTGCGATCAGGCTGGCCGCGAGAAACAGATTGCGCATGCTTACACTCCCATCGGATGCGATGGCGAGTGTGCTAGCGCCTTGATACGCCGCTCACAAGCGACAGTTCACTGGCTGGAGAATGCCAAGCCTCAGGCGCCGGCCGCGTGGGGTTCGTTTGCTGCGCGAAACGCCTGACGCTTGGCATCCAGTGGTACAAGCCGGCCTTCTTCCTCGATGTGCCAGAAGGTCCAGCCATTGCAGCTTGGCAGGTTCTGGGCCGCGGCACCCATCTGGTGGATGGATCCGGTGCGGCCCGCCATGTCCAGGCTGCCATCAGCGCGAACGCAGGCGCCAACCCGCCGGCCGGGACCCCACAGGCGTGTGCCGGGGCGGACATAGCCGCTCTCGACCAGACTGCCGAACGGGATGCGCGGCTCGGCGCGTTTGCCCTCGCTGATGTCCATTGCGCCGCCTTCCAGCGGCAGCAGGCTCGCGATGCGCTTTTCGGCAACGCGAACATATTTCTCTTCCCGCTCGATGCCGATCCACTGGCGGCCAAGCAGCTTGGCCACCGCGCCTGTGGTGCCGGTGCCGAAGAAGGGATCGAGCACCACGTCGCCGGGGCGGGTGCAGGCGATCAGGATGCGATAGAGCAGGGCTTCGGGCTTCTGGGTGGGATGCGCCTTGGCCGCCCCATCCTTCAGCCGTTCGTGCCCGGTGCAGATCGGGATCAGCCAGTCCGACCGCATCTGCAGATCATCGTTCATCGCCTTCATCGCCTGGTAGTTGAAGCAGGCCCGGCTGTTTTCGGATTTCGCTGCCCAGATCAGCGTCTCATGGGCATTGGTGAAGCGCGTGCCCTTGAAGTTGGGCATCGGGTTGGCCTTGCGCCAGATGATGTCGTTCAGGAGCCAATAGCCCTCGTCCTGCAGCGCAGCGCCCACGCGGAAGATATTGTGATAGGAGCCGATGGTCCAGATGGCGCCATCGGGCTTGAGCAGGCGGCGCGCTGCCTTCAGCCAGGCGCGGGTGAAGCGGTCATAGGCCTCGAAGCTGGAGAACTTGTCCCACTCGTCGGTGACGGCATCGACATGGCTGCCATCGGGACGCGCCAGGTCGCCGCCCAGTTGCAGATTATAGGGCGGATCGGCAAAGATCAGATCGACACTGCCGGCCGGCAGGGCGTTCATCGCCTCGATGCAGTCGCCCATGATGATGCGATTGGTCGCCAGCTTCGGCGCGGCCTTGCGGCCACCAAGGCCCGTCTCGACAGACAGGCTTTCGGCGTTGCGCAGGTCACTGGCTCGAAAGGCAGACATGGGCGGCTCCGGTCGGAATTGCCGGCCAGTGATGAGTCAGCCGCGAGTCGCCGTCAAGATTCTGTTTTGAATCAATCAGATTCCGCGATTCGCTGGAAAAAGGAATCAAACCGGGAACAGCCCCATATCTTGAGTCCTCCAGCCCGCGCCGGACTCAACCCCTTGTGGTGTTGCCGGAAGGACTCACCCCGATAATTCTTCGACCAGGGCGCGGATGGGCGCGAAACTGCGGCGGTGATGCACGGTCACGCCCAGCCGGCGCAGGCCCTCGGCATGGGCGGCGGTGCCATAGCCCTGGTTTGCCGCCCAGCCATAGCCGGGGTGCTGCTCATCAAGGTCGGCCATTATCCGGTCGCGCGTCACCTTGGCGATGATCGAAGCCGCCGAGATCGCCGGCTCGATGCCATCACCGCCGACGATCGCCGTGGCTGGCCAGCGCCACTTCGGCAGCCGGTTGCCATCTACCAGCACATGCGCCGGCGGCTCGCCCAGCGCCTCGCCCAAAGCCTCGACGGCGCGCGTCATCGCCAGCCAGGTGGCCTGCAGGATGTTGAGCGCATCGATCTCGGCCACGCTGGCCTGGCCAACGCCGATCAGGCAATCGCTGTCGTGGAGTGCCGCGAACAGCGCCGCACGCCGCCGGGCGCTCAGCTTCTTGCTGTCATCAAGGCCAGCGGGCACCTGCCCGCGCAGGATGACGGCGGCGGCCACCACCGGCCCCGCCCATGGTCCCCGCCCCGCCTCGTCCACACCGGCGATCATCACACGCGCCAGGGCGGGAAGCGCCGCGCCTCTCCGGCAGCATAGAGGCAGATGCGATTGCCGGCCGGATCGCGCAGCCGGGCTTCCCGCCACAGCCATGCCTCGTCCTGCGGCAGCTGATCGAACACCAGGCCGGCTGCCTGCAACTCCGCCACCCACGCATCAAGGCGCAGCGATTCCAGATAGACGATGGCCTCACCGGCCACACCATCATTGCCGTGGATGGACAGCGTGACACCATTGCCGGCTTCAAAACGGGCATAGAAATCGGCTGGGCTGTCGACGATCAGCCGCAAACCCAGCCGCCGGTAGAAATCGACCGACGCGGCATAGTCCAGGGCCGGCACCGTGATCTGGTTGAGCACCGGGGCCAGCGCCGTGTGGTCGTTCACCACCTGTTGCTGCCCCATCGGACCGATGCCCCTACCCAGCCCCGGCGCATTCAACAGCGACAGTCGAACGAACTGCCGGGCACGCGCCACAGCTTCGGGCAGCAGCATCCCCTGCCCCAGCGAACAGGCCAGCGCGGCGGCCAACGTGCAACCCGACCCATGGTTGTGCGGCGTGGCGATGCGGCTGCCGCTGAACGCCTGATGGCCGTGCCGCGTCACCAGCCAGTCGGTGATCTGGCCACCGTCGAGATGCCCGCCCTTGGCCAGCACGGCACGCGGGCCCAGGTTCAGCAACTCCTGCGCCGCCAGCAGCACATCAGCGTCATCGTCGATCTCCGTCTGCGTCAGCACCGAAAGCTCTGGCGCGTTGGGCGTCACCACGCTGGCCAGCGGCAACAGCGTTTCGATCAGCGCCCCCACCGCTTCGTCGTCAGCCAGATCGGCGCCGGATGAGGCGATCATCACCGGATCAAGCACGATCGGCACCCGCACCCCCGCCAGCGCATCGGCCACCGCCGTCACCGTGTCCGCGCTGCCCAGCATACCTATCTTGATGGCATCCACCCCGATATCATCGATCACCGCCCTGATCTGTGCCGTCACCACATCTGGTGGCACCAGATGCACAGCGCTCACTTCACGCGTGTTCTGCACGGTTACGGCGGTCACCGCGGTCATGGCATGGCCGCCAAGCGCGCTGATCGTCTTGATATCGGCCTGGACGCCGGCACCTCCGCCAGAATCGGAGCCGGCGATGCTGAGGATGCGCGCGGTCATGCAGCGGCCACGGCGGCGCAGATCTCGTCCACCACGCGGGCCACCAGTGCGCGGTCCTCGCCCTCGGCCATCACGCGGATCAGCGGCTCGGTGCCGCTTTTGCGAATGAGCAGCCGCCCGGTGCCGGCCAGCGTCGCTTCCGCAGCGGCGATGGCTGCCTTCACGCTGTCGGCCTCCAGCGGCGCGCCGCCCTTGAAGCGCACGTTCTTCAGCAATTGCGGCAGCGGATCGAACAGGTGCAGCAGCTCGCTCGCCGGTCGCCGCTCCGCCACCAGCGCCGCCAGCACCTGCAGGGCCGCGACCAGCCCGTCGCCGGTGGTGGCATGATCGGCCAGGATGATATGCCCCGATTGCTCGCCGCCGACATTGCAGCCGGTTTCGCGCATCATCTCCAGCACGTGGCGATCGCCCACTGCAGCGCGGTGCAGGCCGATGCCGCGGCCGGCCAGGAAGCGTTCCAGGCCCAGGTTGGACATCACGGTCGCCACCAGCGCCCCGCCCTTCAGCGTGCCGGCCGCCGCCGCGCGAGAGGCGATCAGCGCCATCAGCTGGTCGCCATCCACCAGCTGGCCCTTTTCATCGACCACGATCAGCCGATCCGCATCGCCATCCAGTGCGATGCCGATATCGGCGCCCGCCTCGATCACCTTCAGCTGCAGTGCCTTGGGGTGGGTGGAGCCCACCTGCGCGTTCACGTTGAAGCCATCGGGGGACACGCCGATGGCGATCACCTCCGCGCCCAGTTCCCACAGCGCCGCCGGCGCCACCTTGTAGGCGGCACCATGCGCGCAATCGACAACGATCTTCAGCCCATCGAGGCGCAGCTGTTCGGGAAAGGTCGCCTTGGCGAAATGGATGTAGCGCCCCTGGGCATCATCGATGCGCCGCGCCCGGCCAATGGCGCGCGGCTCGGCCAGCGGGATCTCCTCGTCCAGCAGCGCCTCGATCGCGGCCTCATCGGCGTCCGACAATTTGTAACCATCCGGGCCGAACAGCTTGATGCCATTGTCGTGAAAGGGATTGTGGCTGGCCGAGATCATCACGCCCAGATCGGCCCGCATCGACCTTGTGAGCATCGCCACTGCCGGGGTCGGCATGGGCCCCAGCAGCGTGACGTCCATGCCGACGCTCGTGAAGCCGGCCACCAGCGCCGATTCCATCATGTAGCCGGAAAGCCGCGTGTCCTTGCCGATCACCACGCGGTGCGTGTGCGTGCCCCGCAGGAAGTGCCGGCCAGCGGCCTGGCCCAGCTTCAGGGCAAGGGCGGCCGTCATCGGGGCCACGTTGGTGAGGCCCCGGATCCCGTCGGTGCCGAAATAGCGGCGCTGTTGCTTGGCTGTCATGACCAATCCCATTAGCGTCTGCCCGCGCACTTGCCAAAGGAGGATGTGATGGAAACGCGGCAGATTGGCCCGCTCAAGGTTTCGGCGCTCGGCCTTGGCTGCATGGGCATGGCCGGCACGGCAGGTGCGGCCGCCATCTATGGCCCGGTGGACCGCGCCGAAGCCATCGCCACGCTGCATCACGCGCTCGACATCGGCATCAATTTCTTCGATACGGCAGAGGTTTACGGCCCCTTCCTCAACGAGGAACTGCTCGCCGAGGGGCTGAAGGGCCGGCGTCAGCAGGCGGTGATTGCCAGCAAGTTCGGCTTTGCCATCGATGCCAACGGCAAGACGGTGGGCGTCAACAGCCGGCCGGATCATATCCGCTCCGTCTGCGAAGCCTCGCTGCAACGGCTGGGCACCGATGTGATCGACCTGTTCTATCAGCACCGTGTCGATCCCGCCGTGCCGATCGAGGATGTGGTGGGCACGCTGGCCGATCTGGTGCGCGAGGGGAAAATCCGCGCCATCGGGCTTTCGGAATGTTCGGCCGCCACCCTGCGCCGCGCCTGCGCCGTACACCCGGTGGCGGCACTGCAGAGCGAATGGAGCCTGTGGGAACGCGATGTGGAGGCCGAGATCGCGCCGACCGCCCGCGAACTCGGCGTGACATTCGTGCCCTTCTCGCCACTCGGGCGCGGCTTCCTCACCGGCACCGTGCCGCGCGCCGAGGACCTGCCAGCCAGCGACTGGCGCCACCATGACCCGCGCTACAAGGGCGCCAACTATGATGCCAAAATGGCGGCGGTCACCGTCGTGCGGCAGGTGGCGGCCGTGCATGGTGCCAGCCCGGCACAGGCGGCACTGGCCTGGCTGCTGGCGAAAGGCCCGGACGTGGTGCCGATCCCTGGCTGCAAGCGCCGCGCCACGCTGATCGACAGCGCCGGTGCCGCCAGCCTTGCGCTCACCGCGCAGGATATCGCCGCGCTCGATGCCGCCCTGCCCGTCACCCACGGTGAACGTTACGGCAGCAAGGCGGCGCTGGCGATGACCCGCCTTTAGAGTCCAGCGACAATCGGACTCGAATTTTGCGCCGCGTCTGGCGGTGAAGCGGATGCGGGCGTAAGTGTCTGCCATGCACGCGCCCACCCATCCGGCGGCCCAGCCCCTCGATTTCGAGACGATGAACCAGGCCCGCCTGGCCCGCGATGCGGCCTTTGATGGCATCTTCTTCATCGCAGTGCGCACCACCGGCATCTATTGCCGGCCGGTGTGCCGCGTGCGCCCGCCGCTCACCCGCAACATCAGCTTCTTCCCCAGTGCGGCCGCTGCGGAAAAGGCCGGCTATCGCCCGTGCCTGCGCTGCCGGCCCGAAAGCGCGCCCTTCTGCCCGGCCTGGAACGGCACCCGCACAACGGTAGAGCGCGCGCTGAAGCTGATCGATGGTGGCGCGCTGGATGGCGATGGCTCGGTGGAGGCGCTGGCCACGCGCTGCGGCGTGGGTGCCCGGCATCTTTCACGCCTGTTCCGCGAACATCTCGGCGCTTCCCCGATCGAGATGGCGCAAACCCGCCGCGTGCAGCGCGCCATGCAGATGATCGCCGGCAGCGATCTGCCGATGACCGAGATTGCCCACCGCGCCGGCTTCGCCTCGCTCCGCCGCTTCAACGAGGTCATCGCCGCCCGCTACGGCCGGCCGCCCTCGGCGCTCAGGAAGGTGCGCCCGCACTTGACCGCCACCGCCTGAACCTTCTACGCCCGCCCGCGGACAGATGGCCGAGTGGTTTAAGGCAGCGGTCTTGAAAACCGCCGTGGGTGCAAGCTCACCGTGGGTTCGAATCCCACTCTGTCCGCCACTTTTGTTGGGCGCGGATTTGCCGCCGACCCCCAACCCGTCAAATCCG
>ERZ1066121.430-NODE-430-length-38822-cov-13.498336_pt1 | contig 38822 bp, 33 predicted proteins | sample MGYA00382768_ERZ1066121 | MGnify/ENA primary metagenome ERZ1066121 (study PRJEB33369, sample SAMEA5778351) | biofilm metagenome | biome: Industrial cooling water; feature: Water cooling tower basin; material: Biofilm | place: United Arab Emirates | collected...
CAGCCCGACCACCGCCGCGACCGCCGCGGCGAGCGACAGCGCGAGCGCCGCCCACGCCCGAGCGCGCCGCGGCCCCGGCGCGGGGCTCGTCGTCGCCGGGCGGGCGCGCCCGCGGGGCGCGGCCGCCTCACTCATCGGTGACGTCCAGCCGCTCGCGCCGCGCGACCTCGCTGATCCCGCGCACGCGCCGCACGGCGCGGATGATCTTCTGCAGGTGCGCCAGGTTCTCGACCTCGACCATCACCGAGCCGAGGGCGCGCCCGTCGAGCGTCTTCAGGTCCATGTGTCGGATGTCCGTCCCCGTGCTCGTCACCGCCCCGGCGACGTCGGCGTACAGCCCGCGCCGGTCGTATCCCTCGAGCGTCAGCCGCACGGTGAAGCGCTCCCCCTCCATCTCCTGCCAGTCGATGTCGAGCCGGCGCTCGGGCTCGTGCACCAGCAGGAGCAGGTTGGGGCAGTCGGCGCGGTGGATGCTGACGCCGCGCCCGCGCGTCACGTAGCCGACCACCGCGTCTCCGGGGACGGGCTGGCAGCACTGGGCGTAGCGCACCATGAGCCCGTCGGCGCCCTGGATGCGCACTCCCTTCTGCCCGCCGCGCATCCGGTCGACGAGCCGCTCGAAGGCGCTCGCCGGCTTCGGCGGCTCGGCGGCCGGCTCGAGCGACGGGTAGAGCGCGCGCAGCACCTGCAGCACCGGCACGTCGCCCTGCCCGATGCTGGCGACCAGGTGCGTGACGTCGTTGAGCCGCAGCGCGCGGGCGACGGCGAGCAGCTGCGCGTCGTCCCCCTTGGCCAGCTTGCGCCGGCGCACCTCGCGGTCGAGGATCTCGCGCCCCACCTTGGCCGCGGTCTTCTGCTCCTCGATGCGCAGCCACTGGCGGATCTTGTGGCGCGCGCGGCTCGTGCGCACGTGCGCCAGCCAGTCGCGGCTCGGGCGCGCGGTCGGCGCCGTGATGATCTCGACGGTCTCGGAGTTCTTGAGCTGGCGCGCGAGCGGGGCGATGCGCCCGTTCACCTTCGCCCCGGAGCAGTGCAGCCCGATCTCGGTGTGCACCGCGAAGGCGAAGTCGATCGGCGTCGCCCCCTTCGGCAGCTGGATGACGTCGCCCGTCGGCGTGAAGACGAAGATCTCGTCCTGGTACAGGTCGAGCTTGAGGAACTCGAGGAACTCGTCCGGGTCCTTGGCGTCGAGCTGCAGCTCGAGCACCTGGCGGAACCAGGCGAGGTGCCGGTCCAGCTCGTCCTGCCCGGCGTTCTCCTTGTAGCGCCAGTGCGCCGCGATCCCGTAGTCCGCCGTGCGGTGCATGTCGCGCGTGCGGATCTGGATCTCGAAGAGCTGCTTCCCCGGCCCGAACACCGTGGTGTGCAGCGACTGGTAGCCGTTGCTCTTGGGCTGGGCGATGTAGTCCTTGATGCGCTCCTGCAGCGGCGTCCACCACTCGTGGATGACGCCCAGCGCGTGGTAGCACTCGGGCACCGTGCCGACCATCACGCGGATCGCGAGCAGGTCGTAGATGTCCTCGTACGGCTTCTCGCGCTGCTTCATCTTCTTGTAGATCGACCACAGGTGCTTCGGCCGCCCGGTCACCTCGTAGACGGTGATGCCGGCGGCGCGCAGCTGCCGCTCGAGCGGCTCGCGCAGCTGCGAGATGAGCGCCTCGCGCTCGCCGCGCTTGGTGGCCACGAGCTTGGCGAGCGCGCGGTACTCGTCGGGCTCCAGGTGCTTGAAGGCGAGATCCTCGAGCTCCCACCGGATCTTCGCCATCCCGAAGCGGTGCGCGAGCGGAGCGTACAGGTCGCGCGTCTCCTGGGCGATGCGCCGACGCTTCTCCGGGGCGAGCCAGTCGAGCGTCCGCATGTTGTGCAGCCGGTCGGCCAGCTTGATCAGGATGACGCGCGCGTCCTTGGCGACCGAGAGCAGCAGCTTGCGGTAGTTCTCGACCTGCCGCTCCTGCGTCGAGTGCATCGGCAGGTTGCCGATCTTCGTCAGCCCGTCGACGATCTGCGCAATCTCCGTCCCGAACTCGCGCTCCACGTCCTCGACGCCGACGACCGTGTCCTCGACGACGTCGTGGATGAGCCCGGCAGCGACCGTGACGCTGTCGAGCTGCAGGTCGGCGAGGATCTTGGCGACCTCGACGCAGTGCGACACGTACGGATCGCCCGACGACCGGGTCTGCCCCTCGTGGGCGCGTTCGGAGTAGCGGAACGCCCGCACCAGCAGCTCGGGATCGAGCCGCTCGTGCACCGCGTCCGCCGTCAGGTCCCACCCCGGGATGATCTCGCTCAGTACGGTCGTGCTCACCACGTCGCTCCGCTCGATGCCGCCACGCTCCGGACCTCGGGCCCGCGCCGGTCGGCGCGCATGCCCATGCCCGTCGACCCGCCAACGTGGCGCGCCGAGTGGCCCGTTCTGCCACTCTCGTACCCCGAAGGCGCGCGCGCCAGCCCCCGGCACCCGATCGGGCGCACCCGGGCACTCACGCCGGGAGGTCCGACGAGCGAACGCCCGCGCTCGCCGCGGGCGATCAGAGGAGGCCGGACTCGGCGAAGCTGGTGTAGCGCCCGCGACCGATCACCACGTGGTCGTGCACCGGGATGTCGAGCAGGCGGCCGGCGGCCACGAGCTGCTCGGTCACGCTGCGGTCGTCCGCCGACGGGGTCGGATCGCCCGAGGGATGGTTGTGCACGAGGATGATCGCCGCGGCGCGCTCGGCGATCGCCTCGCGGAAGACCTCCCGGGGGTGCACGAGCGAGGAGTTGAGGATCCCGCGCGTGACGAGCACGTCGCGCTCGAGCCGGTGCTGGGCATCGAGGATGGCGACGTGGAACTCCTCGACGGGGAGGTCCTGCAGCCGCGGCGCGTACAGCTGGTAGACGTCGCGCGGCGAGCGGATCGGCGCGCCGTCGTCGCGCGACTCGGCGGCGACGCGGCGACCGAGCTCGAGCGCCGCGTGGATGGCGACTGCCCGGGCCGGCCCCACCCCGCTCACCCCGGTGAGCGCCGCGACGGGCTGGCCGGCCACCCGCTGGAGCGATCCGCCGCAGGTGACGAGGATCCGCTGGGCGACCACGAGCGCCGACCCACCGACCGCGCCGGCGCCGAGGATCACGGCGAGCAGCTCGGTGGCGCTGAGCGCGTGCGGACCGAGCGCCCGGAGCCGCTCCCGGGGCCGCTCCCCACGCGGCAGCTCGCGGATCGTCGTGCCGGGGGGTCGCGCCGGGGGCGTGGCGGCGAGCGAGGCGGCCGTCGCCGCGGTGGGTGACGCGGCGGGGCCGCACCGCGCCGTCCGTACGTAACGCGGCCCGCGGCGGCCCGCCGCCCGGGCCGGGTGCGCGGGCACGTCCGCCGAGCGCGGCAACCCGCCCGGGCTCTCGCCGTCGCTTCCCCCGGAGTGTGCCACGCCGTGACACGCCCCGTGCAGCGCATCTCCGCCTGCGTCGCGCGTCCGCGCCTCCATCGCGTCTTGCATTGCTCGCTCCGCCGGGCGAGCACCCGGCCGCCGCCGGCGGGTGGCGCCGCCGGCGAGTCGGGGCACGCCACGCCGGATGCGCGCGCGCGCCTGCCGCGTCAATCCTGCGCGGCGATCCCCGACCGCTCGCATCATCGCGCCGCAGCAGGGATCATGGCGACGCAGTCGGGCGCGGCCCGCCGCCCACTCCGGCGGCCACCTGCACCGCGGTCGGCGGTGGGTCGTGCAGCGTGTTCGTCAGGCCGAGCTGCTCTCGCTTCCCCGCCCTCCCTGGTGGACGGGGAGGACGTCGACTCGCTGACGCCGCCGAGCGAGGCGGCGCCGCGCGCCACTCCGTCCACGTTCTCCGCGCCGCCCCTGGGCCCGGGGAGGAGCCCGAGGCGCAGCCCCCGGGCCGACGAGGAGCCCGGCCCGGGGGCATCCGGCGCTCCCGTCCGGCGCTCCCGTCGGGCGTGCCTCGAGTCTCGGCTCGCGCTCAGCGCCTCCACGCCTTCGCCGCCGCGTCTCCCCCGACCGCGCTCTCGGCGCGCTCCGCCGCTCGCCGGGCAGGCAGGGCGAAGGCGAAGCACGACCCGCTGGTGCCGGGGAACTCCGCCCACGCCCTCCCTCCCAGCGCCTCGATCGCGTCGCGGACGATGCTCAGCCCCAGCCCGGTCCCCTCCACCCCGGTGACCGTCTGGGTGTGCGCGCGGAAGAACTGCTCGAACAGCCGCGGGCGCTGCTCGTGCGGCACGCCGAGCCCGTTGTCGCACACCACGACGACGATCTCCTGGCCGCCGTGCTCCGGGTGGTCGCGCAGCGCCCCCGTGATCTCGACCCAGCGGCGCGCCTGCGCGGGATCGGCGTACTTGATGGCGTTCGACACGTAGTTCGTGACGGCGAGCTCGGTGGCGGCGGCGCTGACCTCGACCTCGGGCAGGTCGCCGACGCGCAGCTCGACGTCGGCGGCGCGCGCCGACAGGCGCAGCTCGCGCAGCGCCTCGCGCACGGCCGAGGGGAGGAGGATGCGGCGCTCCTGCCGCGCGTCCGCCGCCGCGTCGAGCCGCGTGAGCTCGAGCAGGTTGTCGAGCACCCCGCGCATGCTCGTGACGTTGCGCGTCGCCACGTCGAGCAGCTCCTCGCGCTTGCTCTCGGGCAGCCCCTCGAGGCGGACGACCGAGAGCGCCCCCATCGCCGCGCCGATCTGGTTCTTGAGCTCGTGCGTGAGCGCCCGGTTGAAGCTCCGCAGCTGCTGCTCGCGCTCGCGCAGGCGCGCCTTCATCAGCCGCAGGTAGTGCGTGACGGTCGCCTGCTCGATGAGGGCGAGCGCGTGGAAGAGCCGCTGGCCGCACACCAGCAGCTCGCTCCGGGCGCACGGCTCGTCGATCTCGTCGACCGTCCGCACGAGGAAGGCGAAGAGGATCCCGCCGAGCAGCTCGTACTCCTTGAGGAGCTCGTACTCGTCGAACCCCTGCTCGTGCCGGAGCGCCCCGAGCTCCATCGCCTTGGCGATGACGGGGACGTCGTTCGGGATCTCGCGCGCCGGATCGGCGAGGTAGCTGGCGATCCCGTCGATGAGGAGCGGCACGTGATCGAGCAGCTCGTCGGTCGGGAAGACGCGGTTCGCGTCGAGCGACACCCGTTCGGCGATGCGCTCCAGCCAGCGCTGCGAGAGCGCCTCGCGTTCGCCGCGCATGCGCGCCGCCAGCGCTGGCGCGAGGGGGCAGGTGGTCGTGATGTCTGGCATCGGTGTGTGGGGCTGCCCCGCAATGCGACCCTCGTGCCGCAAATGGCCCGCCGCGGCATCCGCGACGGGACGCGCGACGGGGGCCGGGCGCGAAGGTGCCCGGCCCCCGTCACCGCCCCGCCCACGCGTCGGTGAGCCGGGCCCCGCGCTCAACGGCTCACAGATGCGCGCCGTGGCACTTCTTGAACTTCTTCCCCGACCCGCACGGGCAGGGATCGTTGCGCCCCGTGTGCGACCAGTCGCCCGTGGGCATCGGCTCGGGGACGGCGAGCGAGCGCAGGCCGCCGGCGCCGACCACCTTCGGATCGCGCCGGACCACGGGCTCCCCCTGCGCAGCCCCGGACGCCGCGGCCGTCGTCGACGCTGCCGCGCCCGCGCGCGCCCCGACCGGCATCGCGCCCGCGGGCGGCGCGACGGGCGGCGCGGCATGCGGCGCGGTATGCGGCGTGGCACCGTTGGCATCCGCCGGAGAAGCGGGGGAGCCCGGCTGATCCCCGCCGGCGCCGCCCCCGGGGCGGCCGTCGTCGGAGGCGCCGCCCGACTGGGCGCCGGCTGCGCCCGCCTCCGGCGCGGGGGTGTCCGGGCCGCCGTCGGTGGCGGCCGCGGTGCCCGGCGCCCCCGTCTCCCCCGGCGCGGCGAACGAGCGGTCGTCGTACAGCGCCTCGACGACCTCGATCGCCGCGGCCCCGTCCCTTCCGGCGCGCTCATCCACGGGCGACCGGGCGCCGTCGCCGTTCGTCGGCGCCCCCGCCGCGGCCGCCAGCTCCTCCTCGGGGATGTCCTCGAGGATGCCGAGCGCGTTGTAGCGCTTGCGGGCGCGCGGGGTCAGCTCCCCCTCGGGCTCGGGGAACTCTCCCGGACCGCTGAGGAGGGCGCCGTGGTAGGGGTCGAAGGCCGGCGGCTCGTCGAAGACCAGCTGCGCCTTGAGGAAGCGCTCGGTGAAGGTGTTCGCGACGTCGTGCATGAGGTCGACGAACATCGTGTACGCCTCCTGCTTGTACTCGACCAGCGGGTCCTTCTGCCCCCACGACCGGTAGTGGATCGCCGCGCGCAGCTGGTCCAGGTCGTACAGGTGGTCCTTCCACTTCTCGTCGATGACGTTGAGCATCACGAGCGCCAGGAGCCGCTCGCCATACCCCGTCCCGGTGCCGTCGTTGAGCGCGTCGAGCTCGGCGAGCTTGCGCTCGAACGCCTCGAGCCCGGCGGCCCTGGCGACGTCCTGCGCCGCGGCGGCGGTGGCGGGGCGGGGCGGCTCGCTGCCGTCCTCCTGCGGCTCGAAGGCGGGCACCTGCACGAGGTAGTGCATCAGCAGGTCCTGCCGGAGCAGCGCCGGATCCCACGCCGTCGCATCGTCGGCGTCGAACTCGCCGAGGGCGGTCTCGACGCGCCGCGCGAGGGCGCGCTCCACCATCTTCCGCGACTCGCCCTTGAGCTCCTCCCCCCCCTCGAGCGCGAAGGCGCGCAGCGAGTAGATCACCTCGCGCTGCTGGTTCATCACGTCGTCGTACTCGAGCAGCCGCTTGCGCTGCTGGAAGTTCTGCAGCTCCACGCGCTTCTGCGCGCTCTCGATCGAGCGCGTGATCATCGGGTGGGTGAGGACCTCCCCCTCCTGCGCCCCGAGCCGGTCCATGAGCCGGGCGATGCGCTCGGAGCCGAACAGGCGCATCAAGTCGTCCTCGAGGGAGAGGAAGAACTGCGACGCGCCCGGATCGCCCTGGCGGCCGGCGCGCCCGCGCAGCTGCCGGTCGATGCGGCGGCTCTCGTGGCGCTCGGAGCCGATGATGTGCAGCCCGCCGTTCTCCAGCACCTCGACGTCCTTGCCGTCGAGGTCCTTGACGACGCTCGGCCGCCCCTCGCGCACCCCCTCGCCCAGCTTGATGTCGGTGCCGCGGCCGGCCATGTTCGTCGCGATCGTGATCCCGCCCGGCTGCCCCGCCATCGCGACGATCTCCGCCTCGCGCTGGTGGTACTTGGCGTTGAGCACCTGGTGCTTGAGCCCCGCCCGCGAGAACAGCCGCGCCAGCGTCTCGGAGGCCTCGACGCTCGTCGTCCCGACGAGCACCGGGAGGCCGAGCTCGTGCAGCCGCTTGGTCTCGTCGACGATCGCGTTGTACTTCTCGCGCCGGGTCTTGTAGATCAGGTCCTGCCGGTCGTCGCGGACCACCGGGCGGTTCGTCGGGATCACGGCCACCTCGAGGCCGTAGATCTGGTGGAACTCCCCCTCCTCCGTTTCCGCCGTGCCGGTCATCCCGGACAGCTTCTCGTAGAGTCGGAAGTAGTTCTGGATGGTGATCGTCGCCATCGTCTGGGTCTCGCCCTTGACCTGCACCTTCTCCTTGGCCTCGACGGCCTGGTGCAGCCCCTCGCTCCAGCGACGGCCCGGCATGGTGCGACCCGTGTACTCGTCGACGATCAGGACCTGCCCGTCCTGCACGACGTAGTTCACGTCCTTCTCGTAGAGCGCGTGCGCCCGCAGCAGCTGATGGACGATGTGGAGGATCTCGCTCTTGCGCGCGTACTCCATCTCGACGCCGCGCCGCGCGTCGAGCTTCTCCTGCGCCGCCAGCGCCGCGTCGTGGTCGATGCGGTGCACCTCGAGCGAGATGTCGGGCAGCACGAACTCGTCGTGGTTCCCGGGCGAGAGGAAGTCGAGCCCGCGGTCGGTGAGGTGCACCGAGTGCCCCTTCTCGTCGAGGACGTAGAGCAGGTCGTCCTCGAGGTCGCGGAACTGCTGCTTCGCCGCCGGCAGCTTGCGGTCGGCCAGGTGGTCGAGCTCCATGCGCTGCACGAGCTGCTTGACCCCGGGCTCCTGCAGCGCCTTCATCAGCCGCTTGTTCTTCGGCGCCCCGAGCTGCGCCTTGTAGAGCACGAGGGCGGCGCTCCCCTGGTCGTTCGCGGCGAGGGCGCGCTCCCCCTCGGCGACGAGGGTGTTGACCAGCTCGTTCTGCTTGCGCACGAGCCGGGCGACCTTGTCGTTGTGGTCGGCGAACACCCCGTCGCTCTCGTTCCCCACCGGGCCCGAGATGATCAGCGGGGTGCGCGCCTCGTCGATGAGCACCGAGTCGACCTCGTCGACGATCGCGTACCAGTGGGCGCGCTGGACCCGCTGGTCCAGCGCCGTCACCATGTTGTCGCGCAGGTAGTCGAAGCCGAACTCGTTGTTCGTGCCGTACGTGATGTCGCACTCGTAGGCGGCGCGCCGGTCCGGCGTGCCCGGGTCGGTGTCGTCGATGCAGCCGACGCTCAGCCCGAGGTAGCCGTACAGGTGCCCCATCCACTGCGAGTCGCGCCGCGCCAGGTAGTTGTTCACCGTGACCAGGTGCGCGCCGCGCCCCGGCAGGGCGTTCAGGTACAGCGGCAGCGTCGCCACGAGGGTCTTCCCCTCGCCGGTGGCCATCTCGGCGATCTTCCCCATGTGCAGCTGGATCCCGCCGATGAGCTGCACGTCGTAGTGCACCATGTCCCACGCCACCGCGTGGCCGAGCACCTGCGCCTGGGTGCCGACGAGCCGCTGCGCCGCCGCCCGGACGGTGGCGAACGCCTCGGGGAGCAGTTCGTCGAGCACCTCGGCGATCGTCTCGCGCAGCTCCTGTTCGAGCCCGCCGCGCCCGTCGAGCCCCTGGAGCTCCTGGTCGATGCGCTCGCGCTCGGCCAGCTCGGCGGCGTCGTGCTTGGCCGCCTTGAGCTCGGCGATGCGCCCCTCGAGCTCCGCCGTCCGCTCGCGCAGGACGCCGCGGAACTTCGCCGTCTGCCCACGGAGCTCCTCCTCGGGGGCTCCCTGCAGACGCTCGTAGTGCTCGTTGATGGCGTCGACGATCGGCTGGACGCGCCGGCGCTCCCGGTCGTGCCGGGTGCCGAAGACGCGGTTGACGAGGGACTTGAGCATCGGATCCTCTAACGGTACAGCCCCGCCGACCGGATGTGGTCGGCGACGCTCTCGGGCACGAAGCCGCGGATCGAGCGCCCGGCGGCGAGGCGGGCGCGCACCTCGGTGGACGAGACGTCCACCCGGCGCGTGGGGAGGAACACGGGCGCCCCGCCCGGAAGACCGGGCGGGGCCGCGGGCGCCGCCGCACCGTCGGCGCCGGCCCGCGTCAGGATCACGAGCGTCGCGAGCTGGCGGATGCGCGCGGGCTCGTGCCAGCGAGGGAAGGAGGGGAGCACGTCGGCCCCCACGAGGAGGTAGAGCGTCGCACCCGGCCAGCGTGCGCCCAGCGCCTGGAGCGTCTCGACCGTGAAAGATAACCCGCCCCGCTCGATTTCGATGGGGTCGACGAGGAAGCGCGGGTCGTCGCCGACGAGCCGCCGGACCATCGCCAGCCGCGCCTCCGCCGGGGTGCCGCTGCGCGCCTTGAGCGGCTGGGCGGCCGCCGGGACGAGCACCAGCCGGTCGAGCCCGAGCTGCTCGACCGCGTCCGAGGCCACGAGCAGGTGCCCGAGGTGCGGCGGGTCGAAGGTGCCGCCGAAGATCCCGATGCGCACCGTCGCCCCGGCGGCCGACTCAGCCGCGGGGGGGCTGCTGCGGCGGCCGCGCTGCCGTCGGTACCGCGGCGGCGCGGGCGGGCGCCGAGTCGGTGCCGGCGACCGGCGCCCCGCCGCAGGCGCGGCGCACGTCGCCGTCCTCCGGGTAGAACTTGCGCGCCTCGGTGCAGGTCTCCGCCACGTCCTCGCGGTAGTTGATCGCGCGGAACGCCTCGACCATCCGCAGGTAGGCGCGCTTCGCCGCCGGGGTCCCGGGGAACAGGCGCGTCACGTCGCGGAAGTAGATGATCGCCGAGTCGTAGGCCTTGCGCCGGAAGTAGTGCATCCCGGTGTCGTAGTCCTTCGTCGCGAACCACTCGTTCAGCGTCGTGATCTGCCGCCCCACCTCGGGGACGAGGGGGGAGTCGGGGTAGACCGAGAGGAGCTGCCGGAAGGTGGCCAGCGCCGTCTGCCCGTACTGCTGGTCGAGCACCGGCTTGCGCCAGAGCTTCTGGTACTCGCGCGCCTGCTGGTAGAGCGCCTCGTCGGCGATCGAGTCGTCGGAGAAGGCGTCCTGGATGCGCTGGTACGCCTGGGCGGCGAGCAGGTGCTCCCCCTTCCGCCCGTGCGCCTGCGCCTGGTAGAAGTAGACCTGCGCCAGCAGCGTGTCGCGCGCCGGGAGCTGGTTCGCCAGCAGGTCGAGGCCGGCCAGCGCGTTGTCCCACTTCCGCCGCGCGAACTCGCGCATCGAGGCCTGGTAGAGCTCGGGCGCGCTCCGGAACCGGCGCGGCTGGAAGCCGCGCGGCCCGCACGCCGTCGCGAGCAGCAGCGGGAGGAGCGCCGCGAGGGCGAGGGCGAGCAGCGCCGGGCGGCGGCGCACGCCGCGGCCGAGCCGGGCGGCGCCGGTCGGGAGGCGCCGCAGGGGGCGCGCGAGCACGGAGGCGCGGCGATCAGGCATGTCGGGGTTCGTACCCGGGAGCGGTGTCACGGGTTCGCCACCGAGCGAGCTCGGCAGCCTGCGCCGGGGCGTACCCGCCGGGCCGCACCGGGCGGGGCTCAGTGCCCCACCGGCTGCAGCTCGCCCGCCGGCTCGGCGATCGCGGCTGCCGCCGGCGCCGCCGGCGCGTCCGTCCGGACCGGCACGGTGGCGAGCGTGATCACCCGGGCCGAGCCGCGGCGCAGCCGGGCGGTGGCGTTGCGCGTGTCGACCACCACGCGGGCGTGATCGACGACGAACTGCCAGTCGGTCGCCCGGTGGTCGGTGACGATGACCACCGCGTCGGCCGCGGCGAGCGCCTCGGCGGTCAGCGGCACCCCCGCCCGCTCGTGCCCGTCCTCGCGGTACGAGGGGACGTGCGGATCGTGGTAGGCGACCTCGGCGCCGCGCGCCTCGAGCAGGCGGATGACGTCGAGCGCCGGGCTCTCGCGCATGTCGTCGATGTCGCGCTTGTAGGCGACGCCGAGGACGAGGACGCGGCTGCCGTTGACCGCCTTGCGATCGTCGTTGAGCGCGTGGGCGACCTTGTCGACGACGAAGTCCGGCATCTGCGAGTTGATCTCGCTCGCCAGGTCGATGAAGCGCGTCTTGTAGTTGAGCGTGCGCATCTTCCACGCGAGGTAGTGCGGGTCGAGCGGGATGCAGTGCCCGCCGATCCCCGGCCCCGGCGTGAACTTCATGTAGCCGAACGGCTTGGTCCCCGCCGCCTCGATCACCTCCCAGACGTCGACGCCGAGCCGGTCGCAGATCATCGCGAGCTCGTTGACCAGGCCGATGTTCACGGCGCGGAAGGTGTTCTCCAGCAGCTTCACCAGCTCGGCCGCCTCGGGCGAGGAGACGGGGACGACGCGGTCGATGCACGCCTCGTAGAGCGCGGTGGCGACCTCGACGCACGCCGGGCTGATCCCGCCGAGCACCTTCGGCGTGTTCTTGGTGTGCCACCGCTCGTTCCCCGGGTCGACGCGCTCGGGGCTGAAGGCGAGGAAGACGTCCTCGCCGATGGTCAGCCCGGCGGCGCGCATGCGCGGCTCGAGCAGCTCGCGCGTCGTCCCCGGATACGTCGTGCTCTCGAGCACGACGCACATCCCGGCGCGCGCCTGCCGCTGGATGGCGTCGGCGGCGGCGAGGACGTACGCCATGTCCGGGTCGCGCGTCTTCGAGAGCGGCGTCGGCACGGCGATCGAGATCGCGTCGCACTCGCGCAGCCGCGTCTCGTCGTCGGTCGCGACGAAGCGCCCGAGCCGCACCTGCTCGGCGACGTCCGGCGAGGGGACGTCCTGGATGTGCGAGGTCCCGGCGTTGAGGAGCTCGACGACGCGGCGGCTGACGTCGTAGCCGATCACGGTGAACCCCGCCTTGGCGAACTCCATCGCGAGCGGGAGCCCCACGTAGCCGAGGCCGACGATGCCGACGACGGCGGAGCGGTCGTGGATCTTGCGGAGGAGTTGCGTCTTCATGGTGAGACCGGCAGATGGACGGCGGACGACGGTGGAGCGGCGGGCGGCAGCGGCCGCGGCCTAGCGCCCGTAGAAGGCGCGCACGGCGGCGACGACCTCGTCGAGCTGCGCCCGCGTGAGCTCCGGATAGACCGGGAGCGAGAGCACCTCGCGCGCGGCGCGCTCGGCCTCGGGGCAGGCGCCCTCCCGGTAGCCGAGGTAGGCGAAGCACGGCTGCAGGTGCAGCGGGAGCGGGTAGTAGACGTAGCTCCCGATCCCGCGCTCCCGCAGGTGCGCCTGCAGCGCGTCGCGCCGCTCGACGCGCAGCGTGTACTGGTTGTAGATCGACTCGTTGGCCGGGTCGACCACGGGGGTGCGCACCTCGGCGACGTCGGCGAGCGCGGCGTCGTAGTACGCCGCGTTCTCGCGGCGGCGCCGACTCCACTCGGCGAGGTGCGGCAGCTTCGCGCCGAGCACCGCCGCCTGCAGCGCGTCGAGGCGGCTGTTGTACCCGACCTCCTCGTGGTAGTAGGTCTTCGCGCCGCCGTGCGTGCGCAGCCGCTGCAGGCGGCGGAAGAGCGCCTCGTCCTGCGTGACCATCATCCCGCCGTCGCCGTACCCGCCGAGGTTCTTGGACGGGTAGAAGCTGAAGGTGCCGATGGTGGCGACCTCGCCGGCCATCCGCCACTCGCCGTCGATCATCCGCCGCGCGCCGATCGACTGGGCGGCGTCCTCGATGATCGGGAGCCCCGGCGCCGCGGCCATGATGCGCTCGATCGGCGCCATCTGCCCGAACAGGTCCACGGGGATCACCGCGCGCGTCCTCGGGCCGATGGCCGCCGCCACCGCGTCCGGGGCGATGTCGAACGTCGTCGGCTCGATGTCGACGAACACCGGCGTCGCCCCGACGTTGTGGACCGTCCCGGCGGTGGCGAAGAAGGTGAACGGCGTCGTCACGACCTCGTCGCCACGCCCCACGTCGAGGGCCCGCAGCGCCAGCAGGATGGCGTCGGTCCCGTTCGCGCACCCCACGGCGTAGCGCGTGTGCGACAGCCCCGCCACCTCGCACTCGAGCTTGGCGACCGGCTCGCCGAGGATGAACGCCTGGTCCTCCACCACACGCATGAGCGCGGCGACCACGTCGTCGCGGATGGTGGCGTGCTGGGCGCGGAGATCGAGGAGTGGGACGGGCATGGCGGGGAGAGGCGGGCGGGGTGGCACGTCGGGCGACGGCCGAGCCCGTCCAGCATCGAAACTTGCCGGGGGCCCGGGTCCAAAGTCAACGGAAATACCCCCGAGCGCCCCCGGCAGTGCCGGGCCCGCGTCGCCCACGCGGTTCGCCGCGGCGCATCGGTGCGCGTGGGCGCGCATCGGCACCGCACGCTTCAGCGGGCGCCCGGCCCTCAGCGGATCCGCAGCGGGATGGGGACGTCGTGCCCGGTGCGCGCCGACTCGTAGATCCCGAGGATGAGCTCGAGCGACTTGCGCCCGGCCCGCCCGTCGGTCTCCGGCGGCGACTCGCCGCGCAGCACCGCGAGCACGTTGTGGTAGTACGCCTCGTGCCCGTACCCGTAGACGCTCGGCGGGTTCGTGGCCACCCCCTCGACGAGCTTGTCGTCGTCGTCGTAGTCGGCGAACGCCCAGTGCTCCACCCGGTTCACCGCGGTGCCGCCGATGCGCGCCGTGCCGCGCTCGCCGAGCAGCGTGATCGATCCCTCGAGGTTCTTCGGGTAGGTGAGCATCGTCACCTCCATGACGCCGAGGGCGCCGCTGCGGAAGCGCATCACCGCGGCCCCGGAGTCCTCGCTCTCGATGCGCCGGGCGAGCGTCGCCGTCTTGGCGACGACGCTCTCCACCGGGCCCATGAGCCACTGCAGCAGGTCGACGTAGTGCGAGGCCTGGTTCATGAACGCCCCGCCGTCGAACTCCCACGTGCCGCGCCACGGGGCCTGGTCGTAGTACTCCTGCGGGCGCGTCCAGCGCACCGTGCAGTTGGCCATGTAGAGCCGCCCGAAGCGCCCCTTGTCGATCGCCCGCCGGAGCAGCTGGATCGGCGGGTTGAGCCGGTTCTGCTTGACGACGAACAGGTGCACCCCCGCCTGGTCGCACGCCTGCACCAGCGCATCGGCCCCCTCGAGCGAGATCGCCATCGGCTTCTCCGAGATCACGTGCCGCCCGGCACGCGCCGCGAGGATCCCGTGCTGCGGGTGCAGCCCCGAGGGGGTGCAGATCGCCACCGCCTCGCACGGCACCTCGGCGAGCATCCGGTCGTAGGCCGTGTACCAGGCGACGCGCTGCTGCTCCCCCGCGGCGCGCGCCCGCTCCTCGACGGTGTCGCAGACGGCGGCGAGCTCCAGCCCGTCGACGCGGGCGATGGCGTCGAAGTGGTTGCGGCTGATCCGCCCGCACCCGACGAGCGCGATCCGCACGCCGCCGCCGCCCCGCGCCGAGCCCTCGCTCCCGGTGCCCGCCGCCGCCGCGCTCATCGGCGCGCCGCGGCGCCGGCGGCCGCGTCCCCCCCCTCGTCCGCGTCCTCCCCGGCGTCCGGGGCGAGCGTCGCCCCGGCGAGCGCGTAGCGCCGCCCGCACGCCCCGCAGCGCACGCGGACCTCGGCGTCGGGGGCGCCGAGCGGCGCCGGGAGCCGCTCGCCGCACCGGCACACCCACCCGAGCTGCCGGGCCGGCACGCCGACGACGAGGGCGTAGGCGGGCACGTCCCGGGTGACGACCGCCCCGGCGCCGACGAGGGCGTACTCGCCGAGCGTCGCGCCGCAGACGACCGTCGCGTTCGCCCCGATCGACGCCCCGCGCCGCACGAGCGTGCGCCGGTACTCGTGCTTGCGCGACACCTCGCTGCGCGGGTTGAGCACGTTGGTGAACACCATCGACGGACCGCAGAACACCCCGTCCTCGAGCTCCACCCCCTCGTAGACCGAGACGTTGTTCTGGATCTTCACGTCGTCGCCGATGCGCACGCGCCCCATCACCACGACGTTCTGCCCGAGCGAGCAGCGCGCCCCGATGACGGCGCCGGGCAGGACGTGGCAGAAGTGCCAGATGCGCGTCTCGGCCCCGACGCTCGCCCCGTCGTCGACGTAGCTCGACGGGTGGATCACGGCGCGCGGGTCGATCATGCCGGCGTCGCCGAGGGCGCGGCGCCCGCCACCGCCCCCTCGGCCGCGCTGGCGCTGGCGGCCGGCAGGAGCTCGTGCCACTCCTGCAGCGCCCGCACCTGCGCCGGGCGGGAGCGCATCGACAGCACCGCGTCGCACGCCGCGTTGGCCGCCGAGAGCGTCGTGGTGTAGGCCACGCGGCGGGCGATCGCCGCCTGGCGGAGCCGGTAGTCGTCCACCTGGGCGTGCTTGCCGAGCGGGGTGTTGATCAGCAGCTGCACCTCGCCGTTGACGATCAGGTCGAGCCCGTTCGGCCGCCCCTCGTGCAGCTTGAACACCCGCTCCACCGGGACGCCGCGCCCGCGGAGGTAGCGCGCCGTCCCGTCGGTCGCGTAGAGACGGAAGCCCATCTCCTGGAACCGGCGCGCGATCGGCGTCGCGTGCGCCTTGTCGCGATCGTTCACCGTGATGAAGATCGTCCCCTCGGCCGGGAGCACGTTGTCCGCGGCGAGCTGCGACTTGAGGAACGCCGCGCCGAACGACTCGGCGATCCCCATCACCTCGCCCGTGGAGCGCATCTCCGGCCCGAGCACGGGATCGAACTCGCGGAACTTGCTGAAGGGGAACACCGCCTCCTTCACCGAGACGTAGGGCGGGACGATCTCGGCGGTGTAGCCCACCTGCTCGAGCGTCTCGCCGAGCATTACCCGCGCGGCGATCGACGCGAGCGGCACCCCCACCGCCTTGCTCACGAACGGGATCGTGCGGCTCGCCCGCGGGTTGACCTCGAGCACGTAGACGGCGCCGTCGCGGATCGCGAACTGCACGTTGATGAGCCCCACGACGCCGAGCCGCCGGGCCATCGCCTCGGTCTGTCGGCGCATCGCCTCCAGGTCGCGCTCGCCGATGATGTACGGGGGGAGCACGCACGCCGAGTCGCCCGAGTGGATCCCGGCGTCCTCGATGTGCTGCATCACCGCGCCGATGACGACGCGCGTCCCGTCGCTCACCGCGTCGACGTCCGCCTCGTAGGCGTCCTCGAGGAAGCGGTCGATGAGCACCGGGCGATCCTCGGAGACCTGCACGGCGCGGGAGAAGTACTCGCGCAGCGACGCCTCGTCGTAGACGATCTCCATCGCCCGGCCGCCGAGCACGTACGAGGGGCGCACGAGCGCGGGGTAGCCCACGCGCTCGGCCACCGCCACCGCCTCGTCGACGCTCGTCGCCGTGCCGTTGGGCGGCTGCAGCAGCCCGAGCTCGCGCGCCACCGCGTCGAAGCGGCGGCGGTCCTCGGCGATGTCGATCGCGTCGGGCGAGGTCCCGAGGATCGTCACCCCCGCCGCCTCCAGCGGGCGCGTCAGCTTCAGCGGCGTCTGCCCGCCGAGCTGCACGATCACGCCGAGCGGGCGCTCGCGGTCGACGATCTCGAGCACGTCCTCGAGCGTCAGCGGCTCGAAGTACAGCTTGTCGGAGATGTCGAAGTCCGTCGAGACGGTCTCCGGGTTGGAGTTGACCATGATCGTCTCGTACCCCTGCTGCCGCAGGGCGAGCGCGGCGCGCACGCAGCAGTAGTCGAACTCGACGCCCTGCCCGATGCGGTTGGGCCCCGAGCCGAGGATCACGACCGAGCGGCGCCCGCTCGCCGGCGCCTCGCTCTCCTCGTCGTAGCTGCCGTACAGGTACGGAGTCGCCGACGGGAACTCGCCGGCGCAGGTGTCGACCATCTTGTACGCCGGGCGCACCCCGAGCGCCCACCGCCGCGCCCGCACGTCCCCCTCCCCCTCCCCGCGCAGGGCGGCGAGCTGCCGGTCGGAGAAGCCGAGGCGCTTCATCCGGCGCAGCTCGTCGGCCCCGGGCGCGGCGAGCGCGGCGTACTCCCGCTCGGCGGCGACGAGCTCCGCCAGCTGGTGGAGGAACCACGGGTCGATCGCCGTCAGCTCGTGCACCTCGCTCACCGGCATCCCGGCGTCGAGCGCCCGCTTGACCTGAAAGATCCGCTCGGGCGTCGGCTGCCGGAGGCCGGCCCGCAGCGCCTCGGGGGAGTCGTCGGGGAGCCGGTCGTCCGCGGGCGCGGCGCCCACCGCCCAGCCCGGGCGCCCCGTCTCGAGGGCGCGCAGCGCCTTCTGGAACGCCTCCTTGAAGGTGCGCCCGATCGCCATGCTCTCGCCGACGCTCTTCATCTGCGTCGTCAGGCGCGGGTCGGCGGCGGCGAACTTCTCGAAGGCGAAGCGCGGGCACTTGACCACCACGTAGTCGAGCACCGGCTCGAACGAGGCGGGGGTGGTGCGGGTGATGTCGTTCGGGATCTCGTCGAGCCGGTAGCCGACGGCCAGCTTCGCCCCGATACGGGCGATCGGGAAGCCGGTGGCCTTCGAGGCGAGCGCCGAGGAGCGCGAGACGCGCGGGTTCATCTCGATGACGACGATGTCGCCGTCGCGCGGGTTCACGGCGAACTGGATGTTGCACCCCCCCGCATCGACGCCGATCTCGCGGATGATCGCCACCGCGGCGTCGCGCATCGTCTGGTACTCGCGGTCGGTGAGCGTCATCGCCGGCGCCACGGTGATCGAGTCGCCCGTGTGCACCCCCATGGGGTCGAGGTTCTCGATCGAGCAGACGATGACGACGTTGTCCGCCGAGTCGCGCATCACCTCGAGCTCGAACTCCTTCCACCCGATGAGCGAGCGCTCGATGAGCACCTGCTTGACCGGCGACAGGTCGAGCCCCCGCCGGACGATCGCCTCGTACTCCTCGCGGTTGTAGGCGATCCCGCCGCCGGAGCCGCCGAGGGTGAACGAGGGGCGGATGATCGCCGGGAACCCGGTCCACTCGGCGATCCGCGCCGCCTCGTCCCAGGTGGTGGCGATCTTCCCGGCGGGGGTGCGCAGCCCGATGCGCCGCATCGCCGCGTCGAACTCCTGGCGGTCCTCGGCCATCTTGATGGCGCGCGCGTTCGCCCCGATCAGCTCGCAGCCGTAGCGCTCGAGCGCCCCGCTCTCGGCGAGCGCCATCGCCACGTTCAGCGCCGTCTGCCCGCCCATCGTCGGGAGCACCGCGTCCGGGCGCTCGCGGGCGATGATCCGCTCGACGTAGGCCGGCGTCACCGGCTCGACGTACGTGCGGTCGGCGAACTCCGGATCCGTCATGATCGTCGCCGGATTCGAGTTCACCAGGAGGACCTCGAAGCCCTCCTCGCGCAGCGCCTTGAGCGCCTGCGTCCCCGAGTAGTCGAACTCGGCCGCCTGCCCGATGACGATCGGACCGGAGCCGATGACGAGGATGCGGCGGAGATCGGTGCGACGGGGCATGGGGAGGGAGGGGAGAGGCGGGCGCGCGGGGAGCGGGGCGCGAGTGCGGCGGCGGACGCGCCGGCGGACGCTGCGGCGAGGTGCGGGCGGCCTCGGCGCGCCGCCTCAGCCGCCGCTGCGCACGGTGGCACGCTCACCGACGTCCGCGGGCTCCGCCGGCACGTCGTCGAGCAAGGCGTCGAGCAGGTCGTCGAGCGAGCGGCGCGGGGCCCACCCGGTGTGGGCGATCAGCTTCGCCGGGCTGCCGACGAGCGCCGGGACGTCCGCCGCGCGCACGAGCGCCGGATCGCTCACCACCGGGCAGTCGAGCCCGACGCGGGCGAGCACCCGGCGGGCGAGCATGCCCACGCTCACCCCCACCCCGCTCGCGACGTTGTACGCCTCCCCCTCGCGGCCGTGCGCGACGAGGGCAATATAGGCGTCCACCACGTCCCCCACATGGAGGATGTCGCGCACCGGGGTCTGGTTGCCCATGCGCAGCGCCAGCCCGCGCTCGCCGGCGCGCGTCCGGGCGACCAGCGCCCGGGCGCGCCCGGCGAGCCCCGGCAGCAGGAAGTCGGGGCGCTGCCCGGGGCCGCTGTGGTTGAAGCTGCGCGTCGCGATCACGCGGACGCCGTCGCTGCGCCACGCCTCGAGCGCGAGCGCCTCCTGCGCGACCTTGGTGGCGGCGTAGACCGTGTGCGGGCGCTGGGGCGCGTCCTCGACCAGGGGGAGGGCGGCCTCGTCGTGGCGGCCGTACTGCTCGCCGCTGCCGACGACGAGCACGAGCGGATCGAGCGCGCCGGCGCGGCGTCGCTCGCGCACGAGGCCGAGCAGGCGCGCGGCGGCGACGACGTTCACCTCCGCGGCGAGCCCGGGATCGCGCCCGGCGGCGGGGACGTGGCTCACCGCCGCGAGGTGGACGATCAGGTCGGGGCGCGCCGCGTCGAGCAGCGCCGCGAGGTGCGCGGGATCGCGCACGTCGCCGACGTGCCAGCGCACTGCGGCCGCCGCGTCGTCGGCCGCCGTCTCGTCGACCGGCGCCGCGGCGGTCGGCGCCGCCGGCGGGCGCGTGTTCGCGGTGGCCCACACCGACCACCCGTGGGCGACGAGCGCCGGCAGCAGCCAGCCGCCGACGAAGCCGGACGCGCCGGTGACGAGGGCCCGCCCGGCGGGGCGCATGGGGCGCGGCGCGGCCGCGTCCTGCCGCACGGCGCGGTCGCTCAGCGCGCCGCGGCGAGCGCGGGGGTGTGCCCCTGCCGGCGGTAGCGGTCCAGGTCGGCCTCGACCATGCGTTGGACGAGCTGAGTGAAGCTCACCTGCGGCGTCCACCCGAGCTCGGCGCGCGCCCGCGACGGGTCGGCGACGAGCAGGTCCACCTCCGCCGGGCGGAAGAAGCGCTCGTCCTGGACGACGTAGTCGTGGTAGTCGAGCCCGACGACGCCGAAGGCGAGCTTGCAGAAGTCGGCGACGCTGCACGTGTCGCCCGTGCCGATCACGTAGTCCGCCGGCGCGTCCTGCTGCAGCATGCGCCACATCGCGTCGACGTAGTCGCCGGCGAAGCCCCAGTCGCGGCGCGCCTCGAGGTTGCCCAGGCGCAGCTCGCGCGAGAGCCCGCAGACGATGCGGGCGACGCCGTCGGAGATCTTGCGGGTGACGAACTCGAGCCCGCGCCGCTCCGACTCGTGGTTGAAGAGGATCCCGCTGACCGCGTAGAGCCCGAAGCTCTCGCGGTAGTTGACGGTGATCCAGTGCCCGTAGACCTTCGCCACGCCGTAGGGGCTGCGCGGGTAGAACGGGGTGCTCTCGCGCTGCGGCGTCTCGACCACCTTGCCGAACTGCTCGCTGGAGGAGGCCTGGTAGAAGCGGGCCTCCGGGGCGGCCTTCTTCATCGCCTCGAGCATGCGCGTCACCCCGAGGGCGGTGAACTCGCCGGTCAGCACCGGCTGCGTCCACGAGGTCTGCACGAAGCTCTGCGCCGCGAGGTTGTAGATCTCGTCGGGGCGGGCGGCGGCGACGACGTCGGTCAGCGAGGTCTGGTCGAGCAGGTCGGCCGAGACGAGCTCCACCCGGTCGACGAGGTGCGCGATCCGCTCGTACGGGGTGGTCGAGCTGCGCCGGACGATCCCGACGACCCGGTACCCCTTGGCGAGCAGCAGCTCGGCGAGGTACGAGCCGTCCTGGCCGGTGATCCCGGTGATGAGCGCGGTAGGCATGCGGGTGGCGGAAGGATGCGAAACAGGGGAGCCCGTGCGGGCTCCCCTGCCTGACCTCGTCGCCGCGTCGCCGCCGCGGCGGCAGGTGGCCGGCGCGGGGACGGCGCGGGGACGACGAGCCGGCGACGAGCCGACGCGTCGCGGCGGCGACGGCGCGCGTCCCCGCCCCAGGGCGGGGACGGCGGGGTCAGACCGCGGCGGCGACGCCGCGCGGCGCCCGCACCACCTTGCCCGCGTTGAGGCAGCTGGTGCAGACCTTGACCTTGATCACCTTCCCCTCGGCGGCGATGCGCGCGACCTGCAGGTTGGGCTTCCAGGTGCGGCGGGTCTTGTTGTTGGCGTGCGACACGTTGTTGCCGAACGCGACGCCCTTGCCGCAGGTGTAGCAGCGGCTGCGATTGATGGCCATGAGTCGGTGCTCCTCAGCTGACGAACTCGATGCGGGCCATCTCCGCGCCATCGCCCCGACGGTGCCCCGTCTTGAGGATGCGCGTGTACCCACCGGGGCGGGCGGCGAACTTCGGCCCCCACTCCTGGAACAGCTTGTCGGCGGCGCCGCGCTTCTGCACGTGGCGCCCGGCCAGCCGGCGCGCGTGCAGCGTGCCCGACTTCGCCTTGGTGACCAGCTTCTCGACGAAGGGGCGCAGCTCCTTCGCCTTCGCCTCGGTCGTCTCGATCGCGCCCTGCTCGATGAGCGAGGTCGCGAGGTTGCGCAGCAGCGCGAGGCGCTGCTCGCTCGTGCGGCGCAGCTGCCGCCCAGCCTTCCGGTGACGCATGGGAAAACCCCTTACTCCTCGTCGTCGTCTTCTGGCGCGTTCGCGGCAGCCCGGCTCGGCGCGGTCCCCCAATCGGTGATCCGCACCCCCTCGCCGTTCTCCTCGTACCGCATGCCGAAATTGAGTCCCTCGCGCTCGAGGAGGTCGGCGATCTCCTGGAGGGACTTCTTGCCGAAGTTCTTGACCTGAAGGATCTGGCTCTCCGTCTGCCGGACGAGATCGCCCAGCGTGCGGATGTTCGAGTTCTTCAGGGAGTTCACGCTGCGCACGCTCAGCTCGAGGTCGTCGATCGGCGTGCGCAGCAGCTCCGCCATGCGGCGGGCGTCGGCCCCGCCGGCGTCGCCCGAGGGCGCCACCGCCGCGGCCGCGTGCGAGCCGAAGCCCGCGAAGTACTGGAAGTGCGTCTGCGCCAGGGCGGCGGCGTAGCTGACCGCCTCCTCGGGGCTGATCGTCCCGTCGGTCTCGACGGTCATCGTCAGCCGGTCGTAGTCGGTGCGCTGCCCGACGCGCGTCTCGGCGACCGCGAAGTTCGCGCGGCGCACCGGGTTGTAGATCGCGTCGATGCGCACGAGGTCCACCGGGAGCCCGCGGTCGACCGGATGCTGGTCGCTCTCGACGTAGCCGCGCCCCTTGTTGACGTAGAGCTCGATGTTGAGCTCGCGGTCCTCCTGCAGCGTCAGGATGTGGTGCGTCGCGTCGACGACGCGCACCCCGGCCGACTGCTGGATGTCGCCGGCGGTCACCGGCCCGGCCTCGTGCTTCTGGATGCGCAGGACCGCCTGCTCCACGTCCTCGTCCATCTGCAGGACGAGCGTCTTGAGCTGGCCGATGATCTGGTGCACGTCCTCGACGACGCCGGCGATCGTCTGGTGCTCGTGGACGACGCCGTCGATGCGGAAGCCCCACACGGCGGCGCCGCGCAGCGACGAGAGCAGCAGGCGGCGCATCGAGTTGCCGAGCGTGTGGCCGAAGCCGCGCTCGAGCGGCTGCAGCCGGAACTCGGCGACGTTCGGGTTGTCCTGCCGCTTCGTCGACTCGACGAGCTGCGGGCGGACGAGCCCGCGCAGATCGATGGTGGATGGCATGGCGTGGGGAATGATGTGGTCTCGTCCGGACGGCGTCTCGCGACGGCGACCCGGCGACGCCCTGCCCCGCCCTTCACGCGCGGCAGGCTCGTATGGAGGTGAAGGCTCCGACCCGGGGCCCGCCACTCGCACGACGCGGTGCGCGAGCCCGACTGCCGCGTGGGCCACGCACCGCGTCTGGAGGGACGGCGTCCCGTGCTGCGGGACTACTTGGAGTAGAGCTCGACGACCAGCTGCTCCTGCGCGGCGATCGGGATGCTCTGGCGCGCGGGGCGCTCGAGCATGCGGCCGGAGTAGCTGTCCTTGTCGACGGCGATCCAGGCGAGCGGCGCGCCGCGCGAGCTCTGGTCCATCGCCGCCATGACGAGCGCCAGCTCGCGCGAGCCCTGCTTGACGCGGACCTCCTCGCCGGGGCGCACCTGGTACGACGGGATGTCGACCGTGCCCCCCTTGACCTCGACGTGCCGGTGCCGGATGAGCTGGCGGGCCGCCTTGCGGCTCGGCGCGAAGCCCATGCGGTAGACGATGTTGTCGAGGCGGCTCTCGAGCGCGGCGAGCAGGTTGTGGCCGGTGATCCCCTGCTGCGTGGCCACCTTCTCGAAGGTGTTGCGGAACTGCTTCTCCGAGATCCCGTAGATGCGCTTGATCTTCTGCTTCTCGCGCAGCTGCTTCGCGTACTCCGAGACCTTGCGGCGGCGCGCCGTCGCCTGGCCGTGCTGGCCGGGGGCGTACGGCCGGCGCTCGACCGGGCACTTCTCGGTGAAGCACTTCGTGCCCTTCAGGAACAGCTTCGTCCCCTCGCGCCGGCACTGCCGGCAGCTGGGACCCGTATAGCGCGCCATGTCTTAGACCCTCCGGCGCTTGGGCGGCCGGCAGCCGTTGTGCGGAATCGGGGTGACGTCGCGGATCGACTTCACCTGCAGCCCGGCGGCGGCGAGCGCCTGCACGGCGCTCTCGCGCCCCGAGCCCGGCCCCTGGACGCGCACGTGCACGCGACGCACCCCGGCGGAGATCGCCTCCTTGGCGCACTGCTCGCTGGCGACCGTGGCGGCGAAGGGGGTCGACTTCTTCGAGCCCTTGAAGCCCGCCTTCCCCGAGGAGCCCCAGGCGATCGTGTTGCCCCGGGCGTCGGTGATGGTGATCGTCGTGTTGTTGAACGTCGCGCTCACGTGCGCCACGCCCTCGGCCTCGACGACCTTCTTGGTCTTCTTCGCGGTCGCCATTACTTGGTCACCTTCTTCTTGCCGGCGATGGCGCGGCGGGGGCCCTTCTTGGTGCGCGCGTTCGTGTGCGTCCGCTGGCCGCGCACCGGGAGGCCCCGGCGATGCCGGATCCCGCGGTACGAGCCGATGTCCATGAGACGCTTGACGTTCATCGAGATCTCGGTGCGGAGCGCGCCTTCCACCTTGTGGTTGCGCTCGATCTCCGCGCGGAGCTTCGCGACGTCCGCGTCGGTCAGGTCGCGGATCCGCTGCGCCGCGCTGATGCCCGTCGCCTCAAGGATGGCGAGCGCCGTGGAGCGCCCGATCCCGTAGATGTAGGTGAGCCCGATCTCGACCTTCTTGTCGCGCGGGAGATCCACGCCGGCAATGCGAGCCATATCAGCCCTGACGCTGCTTGTGCTTGGGGTTGCGCTTGCAGATGATGCGAGTCACGCCGTCGCGCTTCACGACCTTGCAGTGCTCACAGATCGGCTTCACGCTGCTGCGTACTTTCACAGTGCGCTCCAGTCGTGCGATGGAATTTCGGCCAAGACCCTCAATTAAGCGGCGCTGGCCGTAGCACGCAAGGCCCGGCCCGAACGTGAGTTACGGAGGCGCATCGGAGAGGCGCGGCGCAGCGGCGCGCCGCCGACGCGGGTCAGGCGCCCGGGTCGCGACGGCCGGCCGCTGACAGCTCCGCCACCGCCCGGGCGAACGCCTGCTCGGGCTCGGCGGCCGCCGTGACCGTCCGCCCAAGCACCACGTACGCGGCGCCGTCGCGCGCCGCCGCTCCCGGCGTCACCACCCGCCGCTGGTCGTGCGCCCGGCCCCCGGCGAGCCGCACCCCGGGGACGAGCGGGGCGAGCGCCCCCCCGTGCGCCGCGCGCACCGCCCCCACCTCGTGCCCGCTGCACACCACCCCGTGCGCCCCGGCCGACCGAGCGAGGGCGGCCAGGCGCAGCACCTCCCCGCGCACCCCGTCCGCCGAGCCCTCGTCGGCGCCGCCGCGCCCCACTCCCTCCCCTGGCGCCGCGCCGTCGACCGGGCGCCCGAGGATTGCGCCGAGCTCGGCGGCATCGAGCGAGGTCAGCACCGTCACCGCGAGGACGCCGCAGTCGCTCCCCCCCGCCGCCGCCCCTTCGACCGCCGCCGCGAGCATCCCCGCCCCGCCGTAGCCGTGGACGGTGACGAGGCGGGCGCCGCGCCGCGCCGCCGCCGCGACGGCGCCGCGCACCGTGTTCGGAATGTCGTGGAACTTGAGGTCGAGGAACACGCGCTTCCCAGCCCCGACCAGCCAGTCCACCGCCGCGGGTCCCTCGGCGGCGAACAGCTCCATCCCCACCTTGTAGAAGTCGCAGCCGGCGCCCAGGCGGTCGATGAGCGCGCGCGCCTCGGCGAGCCCGGCCACGTCGAGGGCGACGATCGCCTCGGCGCGCGCGGCCGGCTCGCTCACGCCGGCCACGCGAGCGTCCCGACGACGTCGGCGAGCGAGCGGACCCCCTCGCGCTCGCACCACCGCCCGAGGTCGCGGACGACGCGCTCCGGGGCCCGCGGGTCGACCATCGACGCCGTCCCCATGCCGACCAGCGACGCGCCGGCGAGCAGGTACTGCAGCGCGTCGTCGGCGCGCCGCACTCCGCCGAGGCCGAGGATCGGGGCGCGAACCGCCCGGCTGACGCGCCAGGTGGCGAGGACGCCGGCGGGGAGGAGTCCGGCCCCGCTCGCCCCCCCCGAGCCGAAGCCGAGCGCCGGACGGCGGCGCGCCACGTCGACGACGAGCCCGGGAAGGGTGTTGACGAGGGTGATCGCGTCGGCGCCGGCGTCCACCGCGCACGCGGCCACGTCGGCGATGCGCGGCAGCGTCGGCGAGAGCTTGACGAACAGCGGCCGGAGGGTCGCCGCGCGGGCGCCGCGCACCACCGCCGCGAGGGCGCGCGGATCGGCCCCGAACTCCAGCCCCCCCGCCTTGACGTTCGGGCAGCTCACGTTCAGCTCGAACCCCTCGACGGCCGGCGCGTCGTCCAGCCCCTCGACGACGCGGGCGAACTCGTCCACGGCGAAGCCGACGACGTTGACGAGCACCCGCGCCCGGCGCACCGTCGCCGCCAGCCGCGGGAGCTGGTCGCGGCGCACGGCGTCGAGCCCCGGGTTGGCGAGCCCGACGGCGTTGATCATCCCGCCGGGGAACTCGGCGACCCGCGGCGCCGCGTTCCCCTTGCGCGGCTCGACGCTCACCGCCTTCGTGACCAGTCCGCCCAGCCGATCGAGATCGACGACGCCGGCGAGCTCGTGCCCGTACCCCGCCGTCCCCGAGGCGAGGACGATCGGGTTCTGTAAGGCGAGCCCGGCGACGACGGTGCCGAGTGGGCCCGCCGGGGCGGGCTCCGTCGCGGCCCGCCGGGGCGCCCCCTCCGGCACGGAGCCGGCCGCGCGCGCGGGCAGCTCGACGTCCGGCCTGCCCTCCGGCACGTCCACCCGTGGACCGCCGCCCACGCTCACGGCGCGCCGCCCGCCGAGCGCGCGCGCCGGGGGTAGCGGCGCAGGTACTCGACCGCGGCGTCGGCGATGGCGGCTGCCAGCCGCCGCTGCCCGGCGGCGCTCGCCAGGAAGGCGGCGTCCTGCGGGTTGGTGCCGAAGCCGACCTCGACCAGGATGGCCGGCATGAACGCCGAGGTGAGGACGCGGAAGCCCGCCTGCTTGACCCCGCGACTGGGGCCCGGGTGCGCCCGGTCGAGCCGCCGCTGGACGATCTCGGCGAGCCGGCTGGAGCCGCGCAGGTGATCGTTCTGCGCCAGGTCGCGCATGACGAAGTCGAGCGCTCCTCCGCGCGCGGCGGCCGACCCCGTCTCGAAGCGCACCGACTCGTTCTCGCGCTCGGCCAGGCGCCGCGCGTCCTCGGTGCGCGCCTCGGAGAGGAAGTAGGTCTCGAAGCCGCGCATCCCGCCGGGGTCACGCCACCCGGGGTTGGCGGCGTTCACGTGGATCGACACGAACAGGTCGCCACCGGCCTCGTTCGCGATCCGCCCCCGGTCGGCGAGCGCGATCAGCGTGTCGCGCGTGCGGGTCATCACGACGCCGACGCCGCGCGCCGCCAGCGCGGTGCGCACTGCCCTCGCGAGCGCGAGGGTGACCTCCTTCTCCTGGATGCGCGGCCCGCCGCCGAGCGGTCCCTCCATCCCCGTGTCCGGCCCGCCGTGCCCGGCGTCCACCACGACGACGCGCCCGCGCAGCGAGCCGGTCCCCGTGCCTGCTGATGTCGGCGCGTCGGGCTCCGCCGCCGGGGCGTCGGTCGGGACGCGGAGCGTCGGGGGCACCGGCACGGCAGCCGAGGTGTGGCGCGGGCGCTCGCGATCCGCCGCCGCCGCGCGGCGCGACTCGTCGCGCGGGGGGACCGGGGTGGCTCGTCGACCGACGATCGTCGGGAGCCGGGTCGCAGGCGGCGGTCCGGCGCGCTCTCCCGCCGGCGGCGCGCCGGTCGGCGACCGCACGGGTCCCCCGAGCACCGGCGGGCTCTCCACCAACCGCGCCCCCTCCGCGTCGTAGACCCACCCCGGCGCCGAGCGCGGGAGGGCGTCGGTGGCGAGCTGCAGCGGCAGCCACAGCCGCTCGCCGATGGCGACCGGCGCGGCGGCCAGCGGCACCTCGCGCGTGGTGGGCGGACGGCCCGCACCGCCGGCCAGGCGGACGCGCAGCGCCGGCACCGCGTCGCGCAGCTCGACCTCCAGGGCTCCGGCGCGGAGCAGCCACCGACCGCCCCCGAGCGGCGCGAGCGTGCCGCCGAGCGCGGTGGCGAGCCGATCGGCGCGGAGCCGCGGGTGTGCTGGCTCGTCGGCCACGGCGACCGGCTCGATCGGGACGGTGCGCTCGACGACCACCACGCGATCGTCCCCGGCCCGGGTGGCGACGATCACCGCCGTCGGCACGGGCGGCTGAGCCGCCTGCAACAGGACGAAGAGGGGGGCGAGCACCGGGGCGGCGCGGATCGGCGAGGTGCGCGGGGCGCCGCTCAGCGGGCGCGAGCGACGCGCGCCATCTCGCGCTCGTCGTCCTTGCGCCGCAGGTCCTCGCGTCGGTCGTGCTGCTTCTTCCCCTTGCCGAGGGCGATGGTGACCTTCACGCGCCCATCCTTGAAGTGCAGGTCGAGCGGCACCAGCGTCAGCCCCTGGCGTTCCACCGTTCCGATCAGCCGGCGGATCTCGCTGCGGTGCAGGAGCAGCTTCCGCGTCCGCGTCGCCTCGTGGTTGAAGGCCCCGCCCTGCTCGTACTGCCCGATGTGCAGGTTGAGGAGGAAGACCTCGCCGTCGCGGACGATCCCGTACGCGTCGGTCAAGTTCGCCCGGCCGTCGCGCAGCGCCTTGACCTCGGTCCCGAGCAGCGAGATCCCCGCCTCCCACCGATCGAGGAGATGGTAGTCGAAGCTGGCGCGCTTGTTCCGCGCGATCAGCCCGTCGGGGTCGTGCTTCTTCGCACCGGACTTCGCGGACTTGGCCATCTGGGCGGGACGGGGGGGCAGAGCGGGGACCGGGCAAGTTAGCCCATGCCGGCGACGGGCAGCAACGCGCCGCCGGGGCGCGTCACGCGTTCGGAGCACCGCGACCGCTGGGCGCCGCGGCCCTCGCCCGCGTTGACGCGTCCGCCACCCCGCGTTAGAATCCCCGGTCTCGCGCGACGGATGTCGTCACCGCTCCGGCGGTTCGGCGATCTGTGCGCGGTGCGCTCGGGTGGTGGAACTGGTAGACACGCAGGTCTCAGAAGCCTGTGTCGGAGACGACGTGGGGGTTCAAGTCCCCCCCCGAGCATGCGTCCGACGTGGACGGAGTCGAACGGGGCGCGCCCAGTGGGCGCGCCCCGTTCGCGTGGTACCCGTTCGCGCGCGCGAACCCGGGCGCGCCGCCGGTCAGCCGGGGCGGACGCCGAGCTCCGACGGGCGCGTGTGCTCGGGGAGCTCGGCGGTGCCGAAGAGCGCCCGGAGTGCGCCGTTGGCGTCGTCCAGGTAACGGGCGAGGATCTCCCCCGCGTGCGCCAGCCCGCCACTGCGAGCGGCGCGCACCGAGCCGGCGAAGACGAGCAGCACGCGCCCCAGCCGCGCGCCCACGGGCTCGGCGGAGCGCTGCCGCAGCGCGTCGCGGTACGCGGCCAGCCGGTCGTTGAACTGGCGCTCGGCCAGGGGGATCATCTCGACGGCGACGGCCGGGTCGGCGGCCATCGCCTCGCCGAGCGCCCGGGCGACGAGCGATCCGGTGCGGTCGTCGAGCGCGTCGCGCTGGGCGACGAGCAGGCCGAGGGCGCGGCGGGCGTAGCGCAGCTCCCACCGCGCGTGGTCGACGTCGCCACCGGTGGCGGTCGCGGCGAGCCAGGCGACCTCCTCCTCGCTCGGCTCGACCCAGAGGGCGCGCACGAACTCCGCCCCCCGCTCCCGCCCCTCACGCGCCGCCGAGCCGCCGAAGAGCGCCACGGATCGCTAGCCGAGGACCGGCAGGTCGCGCCCGCGCAGCCGTCGGACGCCGGCCGGATAGGACGGGACGAAGCGTGGGGGCTCCACCGCGGCCAGCTCCTCGGGCACCGTGGCCAGCCCGACGCGCTCGCGGACGACCGGCTCCTCGTGCAGCAGGTCGGCCAGACGCACCCCCTCGAGCACGTCGTCGATCTTGCGCTGGAGCATCTGCCAGACGGGGCGGATGCTGCAGGTGTGCGACTCGGAGCAGCGTTGCTCTTCGACCGGGTTCGAGATGCAGTGCAGCTCGAAGGTCGCCAGCTCGGAGGCCTGGATGATCTGCCGGACGGTGATCTCCGTAGCGGGGCGGGCGAGGACGTAGCCGCCGCGGGCGCCGCGCGTGCTGCGGACGATCTCGGCACGGCGCAGCCGCAGGAGGATCTGCTCGACGTAGTCCGCCGGCAGCCGCTCCTTCGTCGCCAGGTCGCGCCCCGTCACCGGCCCCTCGGCAGCTCGCCGGGCCAGGTGGAGGGCGCAGATCAGTCCGTATTCGGCCCAGGTCGTGATGCGCACCCCCGCAAGATAGCGCGGCCGGGGCCGAATGCGACGGGGGCGGACCGCCGCGGCGGTCCGCCCCCGTGCGCGAGTGCGTTGGCGGCCTCGGCGGGCTCAGCCGCCGGCGACCATCCCGTGCGCCCCGCCGGGGACGCCGATCTCGGTCATCTTGCGCAGGTCGAGCACCTCGTCCGCCTGGGCGTCGGGGAGGATCGCGTCGCGCTTGACCATCGCCCGGATCAGCACGCCTTCCTTGACGCTCTGCTTGCTCAGCTCGGCCGCCTTCGCGTAGCCGATGTGCGGCATGAGGGCGGTGGCGAGCGCGGCGGAGCGCTCCACCCAGTAGGCGCACATCTCCTCGTTGGCCTCGATCCCGCGCACCGTCCGCTCGGCGAAGACCGTGGCGGTGCTCGTGAGGATCTGCATCGAGAGCAGGATGTTGTGGGCGATGACGGGCATCATGACGTTCAGCTCGAGCTGCCCGTGCTCGCTGGCGATCGCCACCGTGGTGTCGCACCCCATCACCTGGAAGCACACCTGGTTGACCATCTCGGGGATGCTCGGGTTGATCTTGCCCGGCATGATCGAGCTGCCCGGCTGCACGGCGGGGAGCTTGATCTCGTCGATCCCGGTGCGCGGCCCCATCACCATGAGCCGCAGGTCGCTGGCGATCTTCGAGAGGTCGATCGCCAGCCCGCGGAGCGTCGCGCTGAACGCCGCCGCGTCGCCCATGCTCTGCATCAGCTGGATGCGGTCCTCGCCGACGCGCAGCTCGAGTCCGGTGATCTCCCGGAGATGCCGGTTCATCAGCTGCGGGTACTCCTGCTCGACGGTGACGCCGGTGCCGACGGCCGAGCCGCCGATCCCGAGGTCCCGCAGGTAGTCGGCCGCCTCGCGCACGCGGCGCAGGGCGCGGTCCATCGATCCGGCGTAGGCGGCGAACTCCTGGCCGAGGCGGATCGGCATCGCGTCCTGCAGGTGGGTGCGCCCCGCCTTGACGATGTGGTCGAACTCGCGCCCCTTCGCCGCGAGCGCGTCGCGCAGCCCCTCGAACGCGGCGACGAGCGGCCCGAGCTGCGCGAGCGCGCTCAGGCGGATGTTCGTCGGGATCGTGTCGTTGGTCGACTGCGCCATGTTGACGTGATCGTTCGGATGCACGGGCGCGTACGTGCCGCGCGATCCGCCGAGGAGCTCGTTGGCGCGGTTCGCCAGCACCTCGTTCACGTTCATGTTGTGCGAGGTCCCGGCGCCCGCCTGGTACGGGTCGACGACGAAGTGCTCGTCGTGCCGGCGCGCCAGCACCTCGTCGGCGGCCTGCACGATCGCGTCGGCGAGCCGGGCGTCGAGCCGTCCGGTCTCCTTGTGCGTCAGCGCGGCGGCGCGCTTGATCCAGACCTGCGACTGGACGAACGGCCAGAGCGGGCGCAGCCCGGAGATCGGGAAGTTCTGTCGGGCGCGCATCGTCTGGACGCCGTACAGCGCGTCGGCGGGAACGTCGAGGGGACCCAGCGGGTCCTTTTCGGTGCGGAAGGCGTCGGTCATGGGGCGTTGGGGGGGTGGATCGCGGTCGCTCGGGGGGTCCCCGGCTGTCGCCGGGGCCGGCCTCGCTCCCTGGAACGCGCTCCCGCGGCTGTCGCCGCTCCGCTGGAACGCGCTCGCCGGCCGCGGCACGGCGGCTCGCTGGAACGCGCGCCCTCGCTCGCGGCCCGCCCCGTGGGCGGGCGGCTCGCTCGGCGCTGGAACGCAGGGCGTCGCGGGGGTCAGCGGGCGGGGGCGGTGTGGTCGGCGGGGAGGCGGTCGCCGGCGCGGAACCGGACTGCGGGGGTCAGGGTGTCGGCGCGCCCTGCGGCGAGGAGGGTGAGGGCGAGGGCGGTGCCGGCGGCCAGCATGCCGCCACCCAGCCAGGCGACGCTGACGCCGTGCAGGCGCCCGAAGGCGGCGCGGCGGGGGTCGGTCGGCGCGAGCGCCTCGATGTCGGTCCCCATCTCGGCACGCAGGCGCTGGATGCGCGGCCCGATGCCGAAGTGCGCCACGGCGCACGCGGCGGCGACGAGGAGCGGGAGGGCGAGGCGCGCGCGGGCGTAGGGGAGCAGGCTGCCGGTGGAGAGCGCGGCGGCGAGGAGGCCGGCGGCGATCCCGCCGACGAAGACCACCGGCAGGACGCGCCCGACCACGAGCCCGGCGAGGGCGCGCGTGGGGAGGACGGCGAACGCCGCGGGAGCGACGGCGGCGGCCATCAGCAGGGCGGCGCCGAGCCAGGCGGCGAGCAGCACCGCGGCGGCGAGCAGGCGGAACGAGGGGGCCATGAGCGCGGATGTTCCGGGGGCGCGGTGGAGCGGCGGAGCGTCGAGCGCGGCCTGCCTAACCGCCGAGGACGCGGGCGCCGCCGTTGAGGAACGAGTTGTGGAGCCGCTCGCGCCCGATCGTCGTCGTCGGGCCGTGCCCCGGGTAGGCGACCGTCTCGGGCGGCAGCTCGGCGATCCGTTCGAGCGAGCGGGTGAGCTCCTTCGGATCCGAGCCCGGCAGGTCCACGCGGCCGACCGAGCCGTAGAAGAGGCAGTCGCCGACGAAGGCGGCGCCGTGGCCGTGCAGCACCACGTGCCCCGGCGCGTGCCCCGGCGCGTGCATGACGGCGAAGCGCAGCGCCCCGAGCGACAGGGTGTCCCCCTCCTCGAAGCGGTGCGTCGGGCGCGGCTGCGGGGTCCACGGCAGCCCGTACATCGCCGCCGCACGGGGGGCGAGGTCGAACGTCGCCAGGTCCAGCGGGTGGATGTGGACCGGCACGTCGAAGGCGCGGACGACGTCGGCGATCGCCCCGACGTGGTCGAGGTGCGCGTGCGTCAGCCAGATCGCCTCCAGCCGCACCCCGGCGGCGCGCACCGCGGCGACGAGCCGCGGGCCCTCGGCCCCGGGATCGATCAGCGCCGCGGCGCCCGAGCCCGGGTCGGCGACGAGGTAGCAGTTCTCCTGGAACGCCCCGACGGTGTGCACGGTGACCGCCGGGCTCGCGGCAGCGGTGCTCACGCGTAGCCGCCCGGCTCCGTGTGCGCCGACGCCATCGCCTCCTCGGCGGCCTCGCTCGCGCTCGCCCCGTGGGCGCGCGCCTCCTGCAGCCCCTTGATGTACTTCTCCGACGCGACCGCCGCGGTCGTCGCGTCGCCGGCGGCCGTGGTCACCTGCCGGGTGAGCTGCGAGCGCATGTCGCCGGCGACGAACAGCCCCGGGATGCTCGACATCATCGTCTCGTCGGTGAGCACGTAGCCCGAGGCGTCGTGCTGGTAGTGCCCGTCGATGACGCCGGTGTTCGGACGGAAGCCGACGAAAACGAACAGCCCGGTCGCGTCGATGACGCGCGTCGCGCCGGTGAGGACGTCGCGCACGCGGAGGCCGTTCATCAGCCCGCTCGCGTCGGCCAGCACCTCGTCGGCGACGGTGTTCCAGACCACCTCGATCTTCGGGTTCTCGAAGACGCGCTTCTGGACGATGGCCGAGGCGCGGAACGCGTCGCGCCGGTGCACGAGCGTGACCTTCGAGGCGAAGCGCGTCAGGTAGTCCGCCTCCTCGCAGGCGGCGTCGCCGCCGCCGACGACCACCACGTGGTGCCCGCGGTAGAAGGCCCCGTCGCACACTGCGCAGTAGCTCACCCCCTTGCCGGCGTATTCCAGCTCGCCGGGGATCCCGAGCTTCACCGGGGTGCCGCCGGCGGTGACGATCACCACGGGGGAGCGGTAGACGGCGCCCGTGTCGGTCACCGTCTCGAACTGGCCGTCGGCCCGCTTGGTGACCCGCTCGACCGTGACGCCCTCGTGGATCTCGGCGCCGACGCTCCGCGCGTGGTTGGCGAAGCGCATCGCCAGCTCGTGGCCGAGGATCTTCTCGAAGCCGATGACGTTCTCGAGGTACTCGGTGTTGAGCAGCTCGCCGCCCGGGATCCCGCGCTCGAGCACCACCGTCCTGAGCAGCGCGCGCGCCGCGTAGAGCCCGGCCGTCAGCCCGGCCGGCCCGGCGCCGATGATCACCACCTCGTACTCGTGCGTCGTCGTCCCCACGTCCCCTCGCTTGGTCTGGGCGGGCCGGGCACGGGCGCCACGGCCGGCAATGCGCTGCCGCTAAATCTGGCCACCCGGCGAGGCGATCGGCAGCGGCGCCCCGCCGCGCGCCGCCCGTTCACCCCCGCCCGCGACCGCTCGCCCGCCCTGCCCGGCGGCTCGCCGGGCCGTCGTTGAGCAGGACGCGCGCGGTCGACACCGTGGCGTCATGCGACACCCTCCGACGCTCCTCCCGCCGACAGCGGCGAAGGGGCTCCCCCGAACCACCCGCCGCCCCGGGCGCGTCGGGTGCGCCGCCCGCGCCGCGCTGGCGCTCGTCGCGGCGCTCCGGGGCGGAGCCGCCGGGGCGCAGCCCCCGGGCGACGCCCCCGCGACCGTGCCCGGCCCCGGCTCGCCGCCGGCGGCCGCCCGGGTGGAGGGGCGGGTGCGGCGCGCCGACGGCGCCCCCCTGACTGGGGCGAACGTCTTCGTCCTCGGCTCCCTCGACGGGGCCGTCACCGACTCGGCCGGCCGCTTCGGCTTCGCGACCACCACGCCCGTGCCGCGTGTCCTCGTCGTCCGCCTCGCGAGCGGCGCAGAGCTGCGGCGGGTCCTCACGGGCGGCGAGGCGCCGGTGCTCGAGCTGACGATGGGCGAGCGGACGGCGGCGCTCACGCCGGTGGTGGTGCAGGCGGGGCGGCACGAGATGGGCCCTGGAGCGGGGGCGACGCTCAGCGCCCTCGAGGTGGTCACCACCCCCGGCTCGACGGCCGACGTCTTCCGCGCCCTGCAGACGCTCCCCGGCGTGCAGCAGCTCGACGAGGGGACCGCCCTGTTCGTGCGCGGCGGCGACTTCACCGAAACGCGCACCGTCCTCGACGGGGCGCCGCTGCTCAATCCGCCGCAGCTGCTCACCCCGACCGGAACGTTCGTCGGGAGCGCGGACCCGTTCCAGCTCGAGTCGATCACCTTCTCCTCGGGGGGGTTCGGCGCGCGGCACGGCAACGCGCTGTCGGGGGTGGTGGAGCTGGCGACACTGGGACGCCCGTCGGGGCGCGCCGCGACGCTCGGGCTCGGACTGGGCGCGGCATCGGTGACGCTGGCCACGCCGATCGGCGCGCGGGGTGGGGGCTGGGTGGCGGCGAACCGGTTCGACACCGCCCCCATCCTCCGGCTCAACGGGGCGCCGCGCCCCTTCGCGCCCGCACCGCACGGGCACGACCTCGCGGCGAGCGCCAGCTGGCGGCCGACCGCGACGGGCACGATCAAGCTCTACGCGCTCGACACGCGGACGCGGCTGGGGGTGCTCCTGGAAGAGCCGTCGTTCGCCGGGAGCTACGCCGCCGACGTGGCCGGCCGCCTGGCGGTGCTGAGCTGGCGCGACGTCGTCGGACGCGCGGCACCCTGGGCGAGCATCGCCTGGCAGCGGCTCGACCGCACCGAGGAGTTCGGCGCCTTCGCGCTCGGACTCGGGCAGCGGGTGCTCCAGCTGGCCGGGGGGAGCGCGTGGGAGGCGCACCCGCGCGCCGTGCTGCGGGCCGGGATGGAGGGGGAGCGACTCGCCTCGGCGCTGGACGGCACCCTCCCGACCAGCGGGGCCGCGGTCGCGCCCGGAGCGCGCCGGCAGCTGCTCGGCGGGGCGCGGACGCTCGTGCGGCACGCCGCCTGGGCGGAGGGGGACTGGCGCGCCACGGAACGGCTGCGGCTGCTCGCCGGGGTGCGCACCGACGCGGCGTCGCTCACCGGGCGGCGGAGCGTCGACCCACGGCTCTCCGCCACCTGGCAGCTCGGCGCCGCTGCGACGCTCACCGCCGCCTGGGGGATCTACCACCAGGTTCCCGATCCGCTCCTCTCCGACCCGGTCCTCGGCGCCGGCGGGGCGCTCCCCCCGATGCGCGCCACCCAGTCGATCGTCGGGGTCCGGCTCGGCGGCGAGCGCCGCATGCTGCGGCTGGAGCTATTCGACAAGCGCTACCGCGATCTGACGCTCCTCGGCGCCGAGCCGGGGCGGGACCGGGTCGCGCGGGCGGGCGGCATCGGGCGGGCGCGCGGCGCGGACCTCGTCGCGCGCAGCGCTGGGCCGTGGGGGGTGGAGCCGCGCCTCACCTGGAGCGTCGTCCGCGCCGAGCGCACCGACCCGGTCACCGGCCGGCTCGCCCCGGCGCCGGCGGACGTGACCCATGCGCTCACCGGGATCGCCGAGCGCGCCTTCGCCGGGGGGTGGCGCACCGCCGTCGCCTGGCGGTCGGCGACCGGCCGCCCGTTCACCCCCGTCGCCCGCGCCACTCCCGACGCCGACGGCGCCGGCTGGACGCCCGTGTGGGGAGCGCCGATGAGTGCGCGCTTTCCCGACTTCCGTCGCCTCGACCTCTCGCTGTCGCGCGTGCGTCCGTTCGGCGCGCGGACGCAGGGGGTGTTCTACCTGGCGCTGACCAACGCGCTCGACCGCCGCAACGTGCAGGCGTGGCGCTACTCCGCCGACTGGGCGGAGCGCACGCCGGTGCGCAGCATCTTCAACCGCGCCGTCTACGTCGGCGCCACCCTCCAGCACCGCTGACCATGTCGACTCACCACCGCGTACGCCTCGCGCTCCTCCCCACCAGGCTCGTCGGCGCGGCGCTGGCCACGCTGGCTGCCGGAGGGCTGGCGCCGACCGGCACCGCCGCCCAGCCGGCCGCGTCGATCACCGGGCAGGGCGCTGCTCCGGCCGCGGGGGGCGCGACGACGGCGCGCGACCGATGGGCCGACTCGGTGCGGCGGCTGATCGACGCGGCCGTGCCGACGGCGGACCGGGGGGCGCTCGCGAGCGCCCGGGTCCTGCTCGACCGCGCACTGGCCGTCCATCCGCATGACGGACTGCTGCTCCACTACGCGGGCTACGTCGCCTACCGCGACGCGGTGCTCGCGCTGGCGCGCGACGGCGGGACGGCCGGCCGGGGCGCCGCGCGGGGGCTGCTCGAGCGCGCCGACTCGCTCCTGGAGCGCTCGGCGACGCGGCTCCCCCTCGCCGAGACGCACGCGCTCCGCTCGTCGGTGCTGGGGATGCAGATCGCGACGAGCGGCAATCCGGCAGCCGGGATGTGGCTGGGCCCCCGCTCCAGCGCGGCGATGGACGAAGCGCTGCGCCTCGGGCCGCGCAACCCGCGCGTCTGGCTGCTGCGCGGAATCGCCGCGTACAGCACGCCGCGGATGTGGGGGGGCGGCGCCGAGCGCGCCCGGGAGTATCTTCTCACGGCGGCGGCGCTCGCGTCGGCCGATCGTCCGCCCGCGCCGCTGCCGGCGTGGGGCGCCGCCGAGGTGCAGCTCTGGCTCGGACGGGCCTGGCTCGCCCTCGACCGACCGGACTCCGCCCGCGCGGCCTACGCGCGGGCGCGGGCGCTCGAACCCGAGAACCAGTGGCTGACGCGCGTCCTGATCCCCGAGGCCGAACGGGCGGTGACCCGCGGGTCGGGGGCGCGGTGAGCCCGCCCGCCGCGGCGGCTCCGGGGGGCGCGGGCTCGCCGCTCACCTGGCGCACGGCGCCGCTCTACGCCGCGGCCTGGCTGCCGCTGGTGGCGGCGTACGCCGTCGGCATCGCGGGCACGGGAGCGCCGGCCGTCGACGCCGTGCTCGGGGCCACCTTCACCGTGCTCCCCGGCGCGCTGCTAGGCGTGTGGACGATGCGCCAGGCCGCACGGCTGGCGGTCGGCGCACGCCGCGCCGCGACGCTGCTCGCCGCCCACGGCTGGCGCGCCGCCGTGTACGCGACGCTGTGGACCGGGTGCACCGTGGTCCAGCTCCTCCTCGCCGCCCCGCGGGGGCAGGCGGTCGACTTCCTCGCGCGCAACGCCGCCTGGCAGTGGGCCAGCGGGCTCTTCCTGTACGGGGTCCTCGCCGGCATCGGGCACGCGATCGCCGTCGGGCGTCGGCTGCGCGAGCGCGAGGCCGCCGCGGCGCGCGCCGAGCTCCACGCCCTCCGGGCGCAGCTCGACCCGCACTTCCTCTTCAACACGCTGCACTCGCTCGTCGCCCTCGCCCGGCGCGACCCGGCGGCGGTGCAGCGCGGGCTGGAGCGCTTCGGCGACCTGCTGCGCTACGTCCTGGCCGCGAGCCGCGGCGACGCCGGCAGCGAGGGCCGCAGCGAGGGCCGCAGCGAGGGCCGCACCGAAGGCCGCAGCGAGGGCCGCGGGGAGGCCGACGTGGCGCTCGGCGACGAGCTCGCGTTCGTGCGCGACTACCTGGCGCTCGAGCAGCTGCGCCTCGGCGACCGGCTCCGCGTGATCGAGGCGATCGACGACGAGGCGCCGGAGTGCGCGCTGCCCGCGTTCAGCGTGCAGCCGCTGGTGGAGAACGCCATCCGACACGGCGTCGCGTCGCGCGCGGCCGGCGCGACGCTGCGCCTCGCCGCGGCGAGCGACGGGGTGCGACTGACGATCGAGGTGGCGGACGACGGGCCGGGGTGCGACGCGGAGGCGGCGCTGTCGGCGCGTGGGCTGGGGCTCGCGCTCGTGCGTCGCCGGCTCGCGGCGCGCTTCGGCGACGAGGCGCGACTGGAGCTCGTGACGGCCCCCGGACAGGGCTTCCGCGCGCGCCTCTCCTGCCCGGCCGTGACGATCGGCGCACCGGCGGCACCACCGCCGGCGCGGCTCCGCGTCGGGCGGCAGCTGGCGGGCGTCGCCGGGGCGGGGGGCGCGCGGTGAGCGACGCCGCACGGGTGCGCACCCTCGTCGTCGAGGACGAGCCGCTGGCGCGCGCGGAGCTGTGCGCCCTGCTCGCCGAGCACCCCTGGCTCGAGGTGGTCGACGCCGCGGGCGACGGGGCGAGCGCGATCGCCCGGCTCGACGCCCTCGAGCCGGAGCTCCTGCTCCTCGACGTGCACCTGCCCGAGTGCAGCGGGCTCGACGTGCTGGAGCGGACGCGGGCCGAGCCGGCGGTGATCTTCACCACCGCCTACGACCGGCACGCCGTGGCGGCGTTCGAGCTGGGCGCGCTCGACTACCTCCTCAAGCCGTTCGGGCGCGAGCGCCTCGCCGCGGCGCTCGAGCGGGCGCGCGG
>ERZ1066121.432-NODE-432-length-38789-cov-9.005576_pt1 | contig 38789 bp, 35 predicted proteins | sample MGYA00382768_ERZ1066121 | MGnify/ENA primary metagenome ERZ1066121 (study PRJEB33369, sample SAMEA5778351) | biofilm metagenome | biome: Industrial cooling water; feature: Water cooling tower basin; material: Biofilm | place: United Arab Emirates | collected...
CGCGAGGGCTGCGCGGTGGTCGCCGGGTCGGCGAGTTGACTCTCGACTTCCGCGGCGCGCGCGAGCGCGTCCGCCAGACGGTCCTGCAAAGCCGACAGCGTCACGTCGGTGGCATGATTCGGGAAACCGCGGCCAAGCTGTGATGCGGATCACGGCAGCGGGGGCGGCGCGCGGCGTACGGTTCGTGGAGGCAAGCAACGCGCCGCCACCCTAAGCCTCGGTAACGGTCACACCGAGGGAGAGAAACCTAGCGGCGGCGCGAGGCGTGTTCCACGGTCGTTCCCCTGCCGCTTCCGCTCCCCGGTGGCACCCACGTTGCCGACCCGTCGCCGGGTCGACATTCTCCACGGAGTCTCCGCATGTTCGCCAGCACCGTGCCCAGTGGTGTCCCGCTTCGCTTCTCCGCCCCACCCATGAGCGTCTCCCTCGATCGCATCGCGGACTTCCTCGGCACCGTGCCGCTCTTTCGCGAACTCGATCGCGCGGCGCTCAAGTCGTTCGCCGAGATCACGCGTGAGCATCGGTACGGCAAGGGGACGATGATCGTGAGCGAGGGCGACCCCGGAGAAGCGCTCTACATCGTGCGCGCCGGCGAAGTGAAGGTCGTGCTCACCGCCGAAGATGGTCGCGAGGTCATTCTCGGCGTGCTCGGCGTGGGCTCGCATTTTGGTGAGCTGTCGCTCATCGACGGTCGGCCGCGTTCGGCGCACGTCATCGCCACCCAGACATCGAGTCTGCTCATCCTGCGCCGCGCCGACTTCCGCCGTCAGGTGGAGGCGCAGCCGGCGGTCGCGTGGGCGCTGCTCACCGAGCTCTCGCGTCGCCTGCGGCAGGCCGACGGTACGATCGGCTCGCTCGTGCTGCTCGACGTCCCGGGGCGCGTTGCCCGCGTGCTCGTGGAGAATGCGACGCCCGGCCAACCCGCGACGCTCGTGAAGCCGCTCACGCATCAGGTCATCGCGCACATGGTCGGCGCGAGTCGTGAGACCGTATCGCGCGCCATGTCGGAGTTTCAGGAGAAGGGGTGGATCGCCGTCGTGCGTCGCAAGGTGACGATCATGGATCGCATGGCGCTCGAAGCGCGCGCGCGTCCGACCGTCTGATCACGCCGCGTCCGGCGAATCGCTCATGGCGTACATCACTCCGCGCAGTTCGCGCGGCATGCGCTTTCGTGTGCGCTGCTGGGGCGCCCGTGGCACGATGCCGAGCCCCGGTCCGCACACGGTGCGGTACGGTGGACACACGTCGTGTCTCGAAGTGCGTGCGGCCGACGACACGCTGCTCGTGCTCGACGCTGGCACCGGGCTGCGATCGCTGGGACAGAAGCTCGGGCCCGACGAAATCACCCATCTCTTCCTCACGCACCAGCACAGCGATCACGTCATCGGGCTGCCGCACTTTGCACCGCTGATGCGTGACGTCGGTGTGCTGGCGACCGCCGGGGCCGTGGCGACCGAGGCGAGTGACCGCGCTGTCGCGAGCGCCGACCTGCCCTTCGGTCCACGTGTCTACCTGACCAGCGGGACGGCGTCACGCGGCGAGGTGCACGCCCTGCTCGACACGCTGCTGTCACCACCGCTGTTTCCACCAATCGGTGCCGTGATCGAGCGGGTTGGTGTGCAGGCGTTCAGCGACGGCGCACCGGCGGAAGTGACCTCGCAGCTGTTCGTGCATCGCTTTCCGGCCCGTCATCCGGGCGACGCGGCCATTCTGCGGATCGATGATTCGCAGGGCGCGGCGATTGCGTACGCGCCCGACAACGAACTCGACTACGCAAGCACCGATGCCGAGGTGATCGCGTGGCGCCGCGGCCTGACGCTCGCGTTGCACGGCGTCCCGATTCTCATCCACGACGCGATGTACACCGAGGCCGAGTTGCCGCGTCATCACGGCTGGGGCCACAGCTCGGCACTCGAGGCCACACGGTTCGCGATGGAGTGCGTGGCCGGATTGCTCGTGCTGTTCCATCATCACCCGGACCGATCGGACGAGGCGATGGACGCACTCGTGCAGGAGTGCCGTCAGCTGGTGGCGCTCTCCGGCAGCTCCCTGCGCGTGATCGCCGCGTGGGAAGGGCTGTCGCTCACCGTCTGAGCGACCACCGGTCAGGCGCTGCCGTCTGACAGCTCGGTCACCGTCGGGACCGCGCGTCCGCGCGTGCGATCGGCGAGTCCCTGTGTGAGGGAGGCGATGCGATCACGCGCGATCGCGACTTCATAGGCCACGACGTCGGCCCAGTCTTCCTGCAGCACCTCGACCTCGAGGGCGTCGAGCAGCTGACGCACCGGGGTGATTGCGGCGTAGTCGACCACGAAGGCAGCACGCACCCGATCGACACGCAACTCGAGGGGCAGCGTGGACAACGCGGTCTGCACCGCCCCGGCGTAGGCGCGAGAGAGCCCGCCGGTCCCGAGCTTCACGCCGCCGTACCAGCGCGTGACCACCGCCACAATGTCCCCCACGTCGGCGTGCAGGAGCACATTGAGCATGGGACGGCCGGCCGTGCCGTGTGGTTCGCCGTCGTCACTGAGGCCGATGTGTGAGGTCGAACCCGGCGGGCCGGCGACGTAGGCCCAGCAGTGGTGCGTGGCCTCGGGGGCCTGCACCTGCACGTCGCGCACGATGCGCTGCGCGTCTTCCGCGGTGGTGGCACGATCGAGCGTGCAGATGAAGCGACTGCGCTCGATCACGATCTCGGCAACGTGACGCGCCGCCGGCCGGCGGTAGGCCGGTACCGATGGCGCACCACGCCGTTCCGAGAAGTCGTGCGACACGCGATCAGCGCTCCAGCAGACTGCGCAGCATCCAGGCCGTCTTCTCGTGCAGCTGGATGCGCTGCGTGAGCAGATCAGCCGTGGCTTCATCGTGCGCCGACTCGACCGTCGGGAAGAGCGAGCGGGCCGTGCGGACGACGGTTTCCTGACCCTGCACGAGTTCGCGGATCATGTCGGTCGCCGACGGGACGCCAATGGTGTCAGCGATGGCGCTCAGCTGCTGATAGTCGGCGTAGGTCCCGGGCGCGTAGTGCCCGAGTGCGCGAATGCGCTCGGCGATGAGATCGACCGCGATGGCCAGTTCGTCGTACTGGACCTCGAACATGGCGTGCAGCGTCTGGAACATCGGGCCGGTCACGTTCCAGTGGAAGTTGTGCGTCTTCAGATACAGCGTGTAGGTGTCGGCCAGGAGGCGCGACAGGCCGTCGGCAATGGTCTGGCGGTCGGCTTCGCTGATCCCGATATCGATCTGCATGAGGCAATGCTCCCGTGATTGCGCGTTTTGTTGATTACTACATAATATACCCCGCACACGCCACCCGCGTTCCCACGCACTGCCTCCTGACTCACCCACCGCCGCGGGCGAGCCAGACGATCGACGCCACGTAGGCCGCGAGCATCAGCGCCCCTTCGACGCGCGTGATACGACGTGCGCCGCGCATGACCCAGACGGCCAGCGCGGTGAATCCGACCAGCAGCAACAGATCGACGCGTTGCGCCTGCACATCGCCGGTGATGGGAGCAATCGCCCCCGCGCCTCCGAGTACGAAGAGGACGTTGAAGATATTGGAGCCGACGACATTTCCGACGGCCAGCGACGAGAAGCCGCGCCACGCTGCGACGGCCGACGCTGCCAGCTCCGGCAAGGACGTGCCCACCGCGACCACCGTGAGGCCGATGATGCGCTCGCTGATGCCGAACGCGACCGCGACCGCAGACGCACCGTTCACGAAGTAGCGACCACCGAGCAGGAGCGCACCGAGTCCGACCACGGTCAACACCACCGCCTTCAACAACGCGCTGCGCTCGACGCTGGCCGCTCGCTCGTCGACCGGTGACGCCTCGTCGCGATCATCGGCGGCGGGTTCCTCGCGCACGCTGCGTACGGTGCGCACGGTGAACAGCACGGCCGCCGCGAGCAGGAGCACCGCCTCGCCGCGACTGATCGCGCCGTCGAGCAGCAGCAGCGGAATCGCCAACGCCGCGGCGGCCATCCACGGCAACTCGCCCTTGAAGAGCGTCCCATCGACAAGCGGCGGCGAAATGACCGCCGTCAGTCCGAGGATGAGTCCGATGTTGGCAATGTTCGACCCCACCACATTCCCGAGCGCGATGGCACTGCGTCCCTCGAACGCCGCGACCGCGCTCACCACCAGCTCCGGCATGGAGGTTCCGTACGCCACAACGGTGAGTCCCACCACGATCGGCGGCACCCCGAAGTGCCGGGCGAGTGCAGCCGCCCCGCGAATGAAGCCCTCCGCGCCGGCGACGAGCGCGACGAGCCCCGCGAGCATCGTGGCCACGTGCGTCCACATCACAGTAGATTCTCCGCTGGCATGCTCAAGTTCTTTCGCACTCGCGCCCCGATCGTCGGCCTGTTGCTGCTCGTCGCGCTGCTCGTGACGCTCCCCGGTATTCGGCATCCACTACCGTTGGCCGGGCTCACCGTGCTCGTGATCGCGGGCGCCATCACGGTGCGACGCTGGCAGGCATCACGTGCCGCACGCGACGCACGCGAGACTGAGGAGTCACTGGACGATGCGGTCGCGCGGTCGGCCGCGTCGTGGGACGCGCGCCACGGTCCGCCCGACGAAGCAGATGACGCGCCGCACGACGATGAACCGTGGCGCGCCAGCCTGCGCGATGACGCCGATTGGCAGCGCAGCGCCAATCCGTGGCGCGCCGACGAATCGTGAGCCAGCGTGCTCACGGCGACTCACCGGTTGACCTGTAGCCACCGCCGCCCGGCGTTTCAAGGCGTACCACGGCGTGTGCGGCCAGCGACCAGCGTCCCTTGGCCGCCAGCAGCGCATCGTTGCAGCGGTTCACGCCGGACGCTCCCGCAGAGCCTCCCGACGCCCCCTGTGGCGCCACATCGCGACGCTCGGTAAGCAACGTCAGCGTCGCCGGAACAAGCGGTTGATACGAGCGGACCACACCGTCTCCGCCACGATGGTGTCCCGCGCCACCACTTCCAACGCGCAAGGCGTACGTTCCCACCCGCATCGGATACGCCCACTCCAGACTCTCCACCGGCGTGTTCCGCGTATTGCTCATCCCGACGTGTACCGCATCGGGTCCGGGTCCGCGCGCACTCGCCCCCTGGCCGCCACCGAGCGTTTCGTAGAAAGTCCAACCCGGTGCACCGATGGCGAGGTTGTTCATGGTGCCCTGCCCTTGCGCGATGAGGGCGGTGGTGTCGTGGCCTTCGTGCGACTGCATCGCGGCATGCAGCGCGCCCATGATGACATCGGTGAGGCGCTGCGACAGCTCCACATTGCCCGCCGCCACGGCGTGCGGACGACGCGCATTGGCGACGCAGTCGTCCGGTACATCGACGCGGACCAGCCGCGCGAGCCCCTCGTTCACCGGCACATCCTCACGATCGAGCAACACGCGCAACACGAACAGCGCAGCGGCGCGTGCAACGGCGCGTGGCGCGTTGACGTTGCCGCGCACCGCGGCACTCGTGCCGGCAAGATCGACGTGCAACTGCCCGTCGTGGATGCGCACGGAGGCCACCACGGGGATGGGGGCGTCCGTGACGCCATCGCCTTCGAGCGCATCGCGGAACGTCCCGTGTACGCCGTCGAGCACGCGGAGCTGCACCTGCGCACGTCGTTGTGTGTAGTCCAGCAGCGTCTCCACCGCGGCGGCGCATCGATCACTCCCGAGTCTCGTGTGCAGCGCGCGCCAGGCGTCACGACCGGCCGCGCAGGCGGCACGCTGCGCTCGCAGGTCACCAAGGCGCTCCTCGGGCGTGCGCACGTTGGCGAGCACCAGCGCAAGCACATCCTCCTGCACAGCCCCTTCGCGCTCGAAGCGCACCGGCGGCACGATCAACCCCTCCTGCACCAACTCGGTCGCCGCGAACGGCATGCTGCCCGGACTCATCCCACCCACATCGGCGTGATGCGCCCGCACGGCGACGTAGCCGATGATCTCGTCGGGCGCCGACGCCGCACCAATCGCTTCGACCATGGTGAGGTCGGGCAGATGCGAACCGCCGTACGCCGGATCGTTGAGCAGGAACACGTCTCCCGCCCGCGGCGCGCGTGCCCGTACCACGGCAACACTCTCCGGCATCGCTCCCAGATGCACCGGAATGTGCGCCGCTTGCGCGACCAACCGCCCCTCGGCATCGAACACGGCACACGACGCGTCGCGTCGCTCGCGGATGTTCGGTGAGACGGCAGCGCGCTCGAGTCGAGTGCCCATCTCCTCGGCAATCATCGCGACCTGTTGCGCAAACACCGTGAGCGCGAGCGGATCGAAGCTCGTGCTCATGCGCGCGACGCTCCGGGCGAGAGCACCGGCGCAATCAGCGTAACCAACGCGGCTTCCCACTGCGCGGCCAGATCCGCCAGGCGCGCGCCGCGACCACGATCCGGCGCCATCGACAACAGCCCCTGCGCGCTCGGGTGCACCACCGGCGCACAGCGCACGGCCGGCCAGCGCGTCGCACCATGCGTTGCGAGCAATCGTTCGATCACCTGCGTCGCGACACGACCGAGCGGCACGATCAACACGAGGCCGCGCGACGACGCGTGATCGAGATCCGCCACGAGTCGTGCTTCGTTCTCGGGGGAGGTGAGTTCGGCGCGCGTGGGCGCACGAAAGCGACGTCCGTCATCGGTTGGACAGCGGTCAAATGCGTTGCCGAGCGCGAGACCGTGCAACACGGGACGCAGGCCCGCGGCCGCGAACACCGCGCCGTCCCACGCGAGGGACCAGGCCGTCGCGGGCAGCGAACAGGCGCCGGCCGCTTCGAGCGCCCGATACAGCGGTGCGCCCGCACGATCGCCGAAAAAGGGCACACCGCTCTTGTCGGCGCCACGGGGACCCGGCGCTTCTCCCACGCACAGGACCCGCACGTCGCCCGCGGCGGGAAAACAGGCGGGCACGGGCACGCCACGAATGCGCGATGCCTCATCAGCCTTCGCCGCGGCGCGCACCGAACGCGCGACCGCCGCGCTCACGCGACACGCTCCGTGTGCTCCAGCCACCAGCCGCCACCATCGAGTGGCCGCGCCGTCCAATCCGCTGCGACGCGCATCGTCGCATCGGGCAGCCGCACCGTGGCCGGCCCATGCACGACGACATCAGGCAACGCGCCGCCATCGTCCACCCGGTTGCTCGCGAAGTCGAACACACCGCCACGCGCCGCGCGCACCATTGTCAACGGCCACCACGCACCTTCCCGCACGACGCGCAGACTCACGAACTCCACCGGCCGATCGAGCGCATAGCCGAAACGTGCGTGGTGCAGCGCACCAAACGCCTCAGCCACCGCGTGCGGCGTGTCGTGCGCTTCCAAGGGCACATCCAGCTCGTGCCCCTGCCCCACGTACCGCGCACGAACCCACGCCATCGCGCGCGGTGTGGCGTCCCGCGCGGCCGGCGCCGCGTCCGACGGCGTCAACGTCGACAGTACCTCCGCGCGCACGCGCGACAACGCGTCCGACGACGCCTGATCCGCACGCAGCATGAGACTGCACATTCCCTCGCGCCGCTCCGGCGCCAACGCGAGTCCCAACGCGCTGAGCACTCCCGCGTAGGGGGGCACGAGGATGCGCGACATGCCCAGCAGCTCGGCGAGTCCGCACGCATGCAACGGTCCCCCGCCACCGAAGGCGAACAGTACGAGATCGCGCGGATCACGCCCCCGCTCGACACTGATGCGACGCAACGCTCGCGCCATCGTCGCGTCGGCGGTGGCGATGAGAGCACGCGCGGTGTCCTCCACGCTGCGCGCGAGCGATGTCGCCAACGGCTGCAACGCCTTGCAGGCGAGCGCCGCGTTGATGGTGACACCACCGCCCCACGTCCCTTCGGCAATGTGCCCGAGCGCGACGTGCGCATCGGTCACGGTCGCGGTCGTACCGCCGCGATCGTAACACGCGGGCCCAGGCTGGGCCCCCGCACTCTCGGGCCCGGCGTGCAGTGCACCGCCACTGTCGAGGCGCGCCAGACTCCCGCCGCCCGCTGCCACCGTTTCCACGAGCACCCGCGGCAGACTGATCGGCACACCGGCAATGTCGCCGCCACGGTCGATGAGCGGCACGCCGTCCACCACCAGGCCGACGTCGGCCGACGTGCCCCCGATGTCGATGGTGAGTGCGCCGGCAATGCCAAGCGCGCGGCAGATCGCCGCCGCCGCCGTCACACCGCCGGCCGGCCCGGAGAGCGCCAGCGACGCCGCGTGCGTTTCGGCCTCCGCCACCGCGTGTGTCCCGCCAGCGGATGTCATCACGCTCGGCGAGGGAAAACCGTCGGCGCGAAGTGCGTGCTCGAGCCCCCGCAGATAGCGCGACACCGCCGGTCGCGCGTACGCTTCGGCGACGGTCGTGGCGGTGCGTTCGTACTCGCGAATCTCCGGCAACACTTCGTGCGAGGCGGCAACGATCGCCGTTGGCATCGCGGCCCGGAGTGCGGCGGCCAATCGCGCTTCGTGCGTGGGGTCGCCGTAACCGTGCAGCAGGGCGATCGCGAACGCACGTGAGCCGCTCGCCCTGGCGCGCTCCACGACGCGCGCGATCTCATCATCGTCAAGCGGTGTGAGCACGTCGTATCCGACGGGAACCTCACGCAGCCCCGAGGCGTGATGCCACGCCGGCGCGATGCGTTCCTGCACCTCGATCACATCCGCGCGCTGGACGAGCGGCGGCGGGTGGTGTCGCGTGAGATCGTAGAGCGACGCGCGCTCCTGTCGACGCAACCAGAGGAGATCCGTGAACCCGGCCGTCGCGAGCAGCACGATCCGTTCGCCCGCTCGCTCCAGCAACAGGTTCGTCACGACGGTCGTACCGTGCACGAACGCGTCCACGTCCTGACCGCGCAAGCCGGCCTGCGCGAGCGCCTCCATCACGCCCGCGGCGCGATCGTGCGGGGTAGTGAGCACCTTCGCAAACCGCACACGTCCGTCGTGCGATACCGCGGCGAGATCGGTGAAGGTGCCACCAACATCGACACCGACGCGCACGGCAGGGGCCGATGGGACCTCACCCGTCATGGTCACGCCGCGCGCGCCTGCGCCGCCTGTCCACTCGACGATGGCAACGGCGGCACGGCGCGGCCGCGACAGACGAGCGCACAGGCGACATGCATGGGCACCGTCACCGCGAGAACCGGCCACGACTGCTGATCGATCACGGCCAGCTGCAGCAGCAGTCCCAGCACCGCGAGCGCGGCGACGAGGGCGGTCAGCCAACCGAGCGATCGAGCGATGCGCGCACTCACGCCCGCAAGGAGCGCGACCACCGCCGCGACGAGCAGCAACGGATGCACCTGCAGCAGGCTCAGGTTGCTGCCCATGTACGGCGCGTGTTTGGTGACCGTACCGGCCAGCAGCAGCGCGGTGCCCAGGACGCCTCCGACGCCGTACCAGAGCGCCATCAGCACACGCGCCGCGAGCGGCGGTACACCGGGCGACGTGCTCGCGGCGCGTCCGAGCAGGAGCAACAGGGCGGCCAGTCCCACACCAACGAGCAGCGCCACCAGCCGACGATCTGGCGCGCGATCGGGCAGCGCAGGGCGCTGCGCGCGATACAGCACCGTGTCGTGCGCCACGAGCGCGCGCGTCCCACCGTTCCCGTCGGGAATCATGACGGTGGTGAGATGCGCCGCGAGCTGCATGGGGATGAAGCCCTCGTTCCAACGCGTGAGCGGTCGATCGGCGTTGCGACCGAGTGCCACATGAATGCCAGCGAACGGTGGCCAGTCCCCGTCGGTCACGCGCGCCGTTTCCTCGCGCCACGTGCGCGGTGAGGCGGGTACATCGGCGAAGGCACGCGCGAGGGTACCACCGAGTACCCGATCGATCGCATCGCGGACACGCGTGGAGCAGTTGTCGAGATAGTAATCGTAGCGGTAGTACCGATTCTCCTCGAGTGCATTCCACTCCACGTATTCGGCCAGCGCGGCACGTTGCACCGCATCGAGTGCGAGCACCTGCCGACGTGCGGTGCGATCGAGTCGCACGTACTCCTCGAGCATGGCGCGCGTGGGCCAGATCGCCAACCAGTAGCGCGTATCGCCCGTAAGGAAACGGACCAGGAAATCGGGCGACTCGAAGTCGAACACGCCCCAGTTGTACGCGCGACTCTCCCCGAGGAGTGTATCGGTGATGACCAGCGCGTTGTGGCCGAAGCGCTCCCACAGAATGGCGCCGTTCTCGAACGTGAGCACACTCACTTCGAGCGATTGACCACGTACGGCGCGCGCCGCATCGAGCGCCGCATCGACACCTGGCGGCGGCGGCTGCGCACCGAGGCGCGCGGGCGCGGCGACCAACGCGACCGCGGCAAGCACCACGCCCAGCGCCTGACGCACGCGCGCCCGCCAGGCCGCCCCGATGCGTGTGGTCAGAAGCGGATCTCCTTCCCGTCTTCCGCCGCCTTGTACGCGGCTTCGAGGATGCGATGCACGCGCACCTGCTCGAGCGGCAGCTTCACGGGCACCTCACCACGCACCATGGCGACGAAGTGTGCCAACTCGGCGCGGTAGCTCTGCAGGAACGGACTTTCGCGCGCGGCCGCGCCACTGGGTGACACGTTGACGTGTCGCCCGTTGATTTCCTTCACGACACGCAGCGGCGAGAGGCGCCCCGACCCCTTGGTCCCGTGCACCTCGAACCACCAGCGGTCTTCTTCGCCGACGTAGGCCCACGACACATCGAACGTGAGCGAGACGCCGCCGGCGCATTCGAGGAACAGCTGCATCGCCACTTCCGTGGCGTTGGCCCCCTTGCCCTTGCGGGCGTGTGCGCTGAGTCGCACCGGCTCCGGAAAGTTGGCGAGCCAGAGGGCGAGGTCGAGCAACGGGAACCCCTGATCGAGGAACACACCGCCCCCCGCTTCGGCCTTGCGGCCGCGCCACGAATCGCCCGGACGCTCGACGAGCAGTGAACCCGCGTGCACCGACGTGAGCTGGCCGAGTTCGCCATTCTGCAGGAACTGCGACAGCGCCTGCACATCGGAGCGGAACCGATGATTGTGGGCAACCTGCAGCACGAGGTCATGCTTCTGCGCCGCCGCGAGCGCGCGCTCGACGCCGCGCGACGACAGGGCGAGCGGACGTTCCGACAGCACGTGCAGTTTGCGCTTGAGCGCACTCAGCACGTGCGGTTCGTGCAGATGATTGGGGGTGGCGACCACGACCGCATCGAGTTCTTCGAGGTCGAGCAGCTCCTCCATGTCGGTGAAGCTGTTGGGCACCTCGAATCGGTCGGCCAGCGCTCGCGCCTTGGGGCCATCGTTGTCGCACAACGCCACCAGACGCGCTCCGCGCATCTTGGCGAGAACGGGGATGTGCGTGATCTGAGCGATCGCGCCGCTTCCGACGACAGCGATTCGCACGCCATCCTTCATGCAGCCTCCAGGGGTTGTCGCAGACGGGTCCGACACACGGAGCCCGCAAGGCACGAACGACCGCCGGCCGACGCCGGCGACTCAGTCCGCGAAGCCGACGACGGTGCCCGGGTAGTAGGCGCGCAGAATGGTGCGCACGTCCTGTCCGGCCCGTGCCCGCCCCATCGCCCCCCACTGGCACATCCCCACCCCGTGCCCGTTGCCGACACCACGCAGCGTGAGACCGGTCACCCGGTCTCCACGACGCGCCTCGCGGTCTACCTCAAAATACGTACTGGCGAGGATCGCGCCACGCGCATCGCGCAACGCACTGCGAATCTCCGGTCCCGTCATGGTCACGCTCCCACGATCGGTGCGCACGACCAGTGTCGCGACGCGCCCGCTGGTGGAACGTCTGCCGATCGACACGGCCTGCACCGACGGCGCCGTCGACCCCGTCGATCCGCGGGCGCCCAGATGCCGCATGATCGCCTGCCGCAGCAGCGGTTCGTCGAACTCCGCCGACCAGGCGTGCCGCGGCGAGTGATCACACCACGGGCGACCGGTGCGCGGATCGACGTCACTCACGCTCACGAGATACTCGTGGTTCGTGCCGGTGCCCCACGCCTCGCTCGGCGTGGCTGTGCGTCCGCCGCAGCTCGAGGAGTAGGGGCCATCCACGACGCGGCCGTTGAAGCGCAGGACCAGGCCACTCGTCGCGCCAATCGCGTCATCGACGACGGGATGTTCGGCGTCCACGCCGCCGTAGACCTGATGTTGCACCGTGGCGGTCATGTGATACCCGGACGCGGGCATGCGCTCGTCGGCCGGTACGCGCACGTACGTGTAGCTGCGTGCCGCAATCGCTTGCGCCTGCAGCGCCGCCGCATCGCGCGGTTCGCGCGTCCCCAACTCGAGCGGCACCACACCGCGCAGGTAGTCCTCCACCGGCACACGATTCACCACCAGCAAGCCCGAGTCGGTCGCCGTGACCCAGAGTTCGCCGCGATACCGCTTCGTGCCGTGTTGCACGACATGGCGAATGCTGCCCGCCCGCACGACCAGCGGCCCCTGCCGCCACGGTGTCGCGTCGCCATTGTCGGCCGCGAGTCGGAGCGTCTCACCACTCCGTTCGACACGCCACGCCGCCTGCGCGCGCCCGCGCGCGAGCACCGATCGCCCGCCGCGCTCCAGCACCACGAACTCCCCCGTCGCCGACACCGGCACGGTGCGCTCGCGCGCGGCGAGGGCAATCCACGCGATGCGATCGCCCGTGTCGAGCACCCCAGCGGCGCTGTCACGCGCAAGCGCCGCGGTGGCCGACGGCGACGCGGACGCCGTGCCGACGGTCCCGCTCGGCGTCCCGGTCCGCGACCAGCACGCAAGGCCCACCGTTGCGCCGAGCAGCAAGCCGCTCGTGCGCGTGAGCCGACGCCAGGCGTGCGCGCGCGTCACGCCGCTCCTACCCCGGCACCGCCGCACCCATCGCGTCATCGAGGCGCGCGAGGGTGAGATCGATATCGGCGTCGCTGTGTGCAGCCGACATGAACGCGGCTTCGAAGGCGGACGGCGCGAGATACACGCCGCGCTCGCGGGCCGCGTGGAAGAAGCGCTTGAAGAGCGCGGTGTCGCTCTGCTTGGCCTCGTCGAAGTTGCGGACCGTCGAGTCGCGGAAGAAGAAGCCCCACATGGAGCCGCTGTGCGACGCCGTGAACGGCACCTGATGCCGCGAGGCGATCGCGGTGAGCCCCGCCACCAGGCGCGCGGTGCGCGCGGTAATGGCGTCGTGCACGTCGCGCGTCAGCGCAGCGAGCGTCGCGAGGCCACCGGCCATGGCCAGCGGATTGCCCGACAGCGTGCCCGCCTGATACACCGGCCCCGTGGGTGCGACGCGCTCCATGAGCTCGCGACGGCCACCGTAGACGGCCACCGGCAAGCCGCCCCCGATGACCTTGCCAAGGGCGGTCAGGTCGGGGGTGACTCCGAAGCGCTCGCGCGCTCCGCCGAAGGCGATGCGGAATCCGGTCATGACTTCGTCGAAGACGAGCAAGGCGCCCGTTTCGTCAGCGATGCGACGCAGTCCTTCGAGAAAGCCGGGGACGGGTTCGATGTAGCCGCCATTACCCACGATCGGTTCGAGCAGGATGGCCGCGAGCGGGACCGAGCGCGCGATGCGCTCGACCGCCTCGAGGTCGTTGAAGGCACACGTCAGCGTGAGCTCGGCGAGTGCCGACGGCACGCCCGGTGAGTTGGGCAACCCGAGGGTGGCCACGCCGGAGCCCGCCTTGACGAGGAAACTGTCGGCGTGCCCGTGGTAGCACCCTTCGAACTTGAGCAGGTGGTCGCGCCCTGTGACGGCCCGAGCCAGCCGCGCCACGCTCATCGCGGCCTCCGTCCCGCTCGACACAAACCGCATCATCTCGAGATGCGGCATGCGCTCGGCGATCGCCTCCGCAAGCTCGAGCTCGAGTCCGGTGGGAATGCCGAAGCTCGTGCCCTGCTGCATGATACGCTCGACCGCTTCGAGTACCACGCGAGGTGCGTGCCCCAGCACCAGCGGCCCCCACGACAGCACGTAGTCGAGGTACTCATTGCCGTCCACGTCCCAGATGCGAGAGCCGGCGCCGCGTGCGACGACGAAGGGTTCACCGCCCACGCCGCCGAAGGCGCGGACCGGTGAGTTCACGCCGCCGGGGAAACGGGCCCGCGAACGGGCCATGAGGTCGGCGGAGCGCGAGGTGTCGAGACGGGGAGTGAGAGCGGAGGTCATCGGCCGAAGCTGCCTGCGGTGGTGGAGAGATCGGTAATGGGGAGCGTGCGGCGCGACCGCGCACCGGCATCCGGCGCGTAGCGCTCGGCGACCGCGCGGAAGGTCGCGCCGAAGTCGAAATCATCGACGACGTCGTCGATGGTGACGCTGAGAAAGCTGCCAGGGGTCACGCCGTCCAGGTGCGCCGGATCGGTCTCGATGTGCACCACGCCGTCGACATCGTCGGCCTGCCACGGGGCACGCGCCTCGACGTAGCCCTGCGCCGCATCGACGCGCTGCACCAGTACGCGCGCCTCCTGCCCGAGGAATCGCTCGTACTGCTCGGCCGTGATGGCGCGCTGCAGCTCGTACAGCCGCTCCTGGCGTTCACGCTTGAGCGCCTCGGGGACATCGTCCGCCAGCAGCGCGCCGCGGGTGCCCTCCTGCGGCGAATAGGTGAACACGCCGAGTCGGTCGAGCCGCAGCTCTTCGAGCAGATCGAAGAGCGCCTGAAACTCGTCGTCGGTCTCGCCAGGAAAGCCGACAATCACCGTCGTGCGAATGGTGAGATCGGGCACGACCGAACGATAGAGCGCGACCTTCTCGCGAATGGTCTTCGCGCGCTCGGGGCGACGCATGCGCGCGAGCACATCGTCATGACCGTGCTGCATGGGCATGTCGAGGTAGCGCACGATGCGCGGTTCACGGGCAATCACGTCGAGCAGGCGCGGCGTGATGCCGGCGCTGTACAGATACAGCAGCCGATACCACGGCACGCCGGTCTCGCGCGCCAGCGATTCGAGCAGCTCGGGCAACCCGATACCGTCGCGCCGATCGCGTCCGTAGTGCGCGAGATCCTGCGCCACGAGGTTGATCTCGCGGGCCCCCTGCAGCTCCAGCAGCTGTGCTTCGCGAATCACGTCGGCGAGCGCGAAGGACCGATGCTTGCCGCGCATGAGCGGAATGGCGCAGAAGGCACAACCGTGGTCGCACCCTTCGCTCACCTTGAGGTAGCGCACCGCCGGCTGTTCCCCGCCGAAGAGGCGAACGCCCGGGTGCTCCACGATGGACCCACCGAGCAGCCCACGTTCGACCAGTTCGGGGACGAGGCGATCGGCCTCGCTGGTGCCGAGAAAGACGTCGACCTCCGGGAGCGCTTCGACCAGCTCGTCCTTGTGGCGCTCGATCATGCAGCCGACCGCGAAGACGGCCTGCACATGCCCGTCATCCTTGAGGCGCGCGGCTTCGAGGATGGCGTCGATCGATTCCTTCTTGGCGGCGTCGATGAAGCCGCAGGTGTTGACGATGATGACATCGGCATCCGCGGGATCTTCAACCGCGCGGGCGCCGTGGGCGATTAGGTCAGCGAGGTACCGCTCGGAGTCGACGGTGTTCTTGTCGCAGCCGAGGGTGAGCAGGGAGACATTCACGGGAGTTCTGGGCTCGGAGTCTGCCCGGAAGATAGCCGGTCCCCGCCCGTCTCCCTACCGGAAGTTGCCGAACTGCAGCTCGACGCCGAAGTCCTCACCGCGCAGCGCCTTGATGGCATCCTGCAGGTCGTCCTTCGAGGGGGAGGTGATGCGTACCTGGTCCCCCTGAATGGACGCCTGCACCTTCTTGAGCTTGGCCGCCTTGATGAAGGCCGACACCTTCTTGGCGGTGTCACCATCGAGCGCCGTCTTGAGCTTGACCTCGCGTCGCACGGTGTTGCCACCGGCCGGCTTGATCTCGCCGACGTCGAGATTCTTCACCGGGATTCCGCGCTTGATGAGCTTGCTCTGCACCACATCGAAGAGCTGCTGCATCTGGAAGTCGCTGTCGGCGACCAGCTCCAACTTCTCCTCGGCGCGCTTGAACTCGACCGCGGCGGGTGAGCCCTTGAAGTCGTAGCGCTGCGCCACCTCCTTCTGCGCCTGATTGATCGCGTTGTCGACCTCCTGCAGGTCGACCCCGGTCGTGACATCGAACGAATACGTGGCAGCCATGGCGTGCGGTGGGGTTCAGCCGAGCAGAAAGCTTTCGAGCACGCGCGAACGACTGACGTGCCGAAGACGCGAGAGCGCCTTCTCCTTGATCTGTCGCACACGTTCGCGTGTGATCCCGAGCATGACACCGATTTCCTCGAGCGTCATGGGCTCGTGCTCGTCGAGTCCGAAGTAGAGTCGCAGGATGCGCGCCTCACGCTCCTTGAGCGACCCGAGCGACTCTTCGATTGCGGTGGCGAGCGCCTTCTCGATCGTCTGTTCGTCGGGCGTGGGGCTCTCGGTATCGGCGAGGTAGTCGAGCAGGCGATTGTCTTCGCCTGGCGTGAGCGGCGCGTCGAGCGAGAGGTGTACCTGCGAGATGGACATCGTCTTCGCGACTTCCTCCTCGGTCAGGTTCATCCCCTCGGCAATCTCGGCGTGCGTGGCTTCGCGCCCCAGCTCCTGCAGCAGCACGTTGGCGCGCTTGCCGATGCGGTGCAGCGCGCCGGCGCGATTGAGCGGTACGCGCACGATGCGCGACTGCTCGGCGAGCGCTTGCAGGATGCTCTGCCGAATCCACCAGACGGCGTAGGAGATGAACTTGATCCCCTTCGTTTCGTCGAACTTGTGGCCGGCGCGAATGAGCCCGAGGTTGCCCTCGTTGATCAGGTCGCTCAGCGAGACGCCCTGGTTCTGATACTTCTTCGCGACCGACACGACGAACCGCAGGTTGGAGCGCACGAGCTTGTCGAGCGCTTCCTCGTCACCCTGCCGGATGCGACGCGCGAGCTCGGCTTCGTCTTCACGCGAGATGAGCGGGTACTTCGCGATGTCGCGCAGGTACTGATCGAGCGACCCCTCCTCGAGTGAGGAACGGCGACGCGGGACCGTCACGGACTTGCTGCGCACCACGGGCGCCTCGCCGTCGTCGGCGCGCGCTGCGGATGATGTCTTGCGATCGGTGCTCATGCGACGCACGGGCGTGGACTCGGCACGCTCGCGCGGTGGCACCTCAGCGGATGCGCTCTCCAAGCCGCCTCCATCGAATGTTGGTGAACCAGGGCGCCGTTGACGTCGAGTCCGGCGCATAGCTGTAATACACGAGCATCGGCGTGCCACGCACGAGACTGTCCGGCACGAAGCCCCAGTAGCGGCTATCGAGCGAGTTGTCGCGATTGTCGCCGAGCACGAAATAATGTCCGTCGGGGACCACGAGCGGCCCCCAGTTGTTGCGGGATGGGCGGTACCGTCCCGATCCGGTCGCTTGCGCCGCGGCCGCCGTGCGCACGAGGTAGCTGCGCTGCCACCGGAAGTCTTCGGCCACCGGATCGACGCCCGGATCGGTGTGTACCACGTAGCGCTCGTCCTGCTCGAGGCCGTTGAGCAGCAACACCCCCTGCTGCATCGACACCGTGTCACCGGGGAGCGCGATGAGGCGCTTCACGAAGTTCTTGGTGGGATCGACGGGCCATTCGAAGACGAGCACGTCGCCGCGCTTCGGCTCACGCAGCGCCGGCAGCTTCACCTTGGCCAACGGCACCGTGGCGCCATACACCAGCTTGTTCACGAGCAGGAAATCGCCCACGAGCAGCGTGCTCTCCATGCTGCCCGACGGAATCTTGTAGGCCTCCACGAGCACGGCGCGCAGCACGAGAAAGAGCGCGACCGCGGCGGGGAATACGCGCATCCACTCGAAGAACCAGCCAAGGCGGATTCTCCGATGCCGCTTGTTGGCGGCACGCAGCGCAGCCTCGCGCAACGCCTGATCGGCGGCAAGGCGTTCGGCGGCCGCGTCTGCCGACGTACTGGGCGACGCTGTTTCGTTGCGCACTGGGCTCTCTGGATCCATCACGGACCACCGCAACACGGGAGGGGACGGAAGGAGGAATCAAGCGGCCTCCCCCGAACGACGCAAGCGGCCGGGGGGACGTCCCCCCGGCCCGGCTCCGTCGTCGTCAATAGTTGTCGATCTGCGCCCGCTGCAGCGCGCCGAAGTAGTCGACGTACCCGACCTTCGTTTCCGAGTAGAACTCGTACACTTCCCAGCCCCCCTCGCGATGCCCGTTGCCCGTCTGCTTCACGCCACCGAACGGCAGGTGCGCTTCGGCGCCGATCGTGGGCGCGTTCACGTACGTGATGCCGTTGTCGAGCTCCTGCATCGCCTGGAACGCGAGTGACACATCGCGCGTGTACAGCGACGACGACAGTCCGTACTTCACACCGTTGTTGACGCGGAACGCTTCGGCCGCGTCACCGACGCGAATCACCGAGAGCACCGGCCCGAAGATCTCTTCCTGCTCCAGACGCGAACCGGCCTGCACGTTCGTGAAGATCGTGGGCTGAAAGAAGAAACCATGGGCCAACGCGTCATCCGTCGGACGCATGCCACCGAGCGCCAACTCGGCGCCCTGCGCGCGACCGACCGCGACGTACTCCTCGACCTTCGCGCGCGACGCTTCGTGAATCAGCGGCCCGACGTCGGTGCCGGCTACGCGTCCGTCACCGAGTCGGAGCGCCGACGCCCGCTCGATGAGACGCGCGACGAAGCGATCGTGAATGCCATCCTGCAGAATGAGACGGCTCGTCGCCGTGCAGCGCTGCCCCGTCGTACCGAACGCGCCCCAGAGGACACCATCCACGGCGAGCTCCAGATCGGCGTCGTTCAGCACGATCTGCGCGTTCTTTCCGCCCATCTCGAGCGACAGCCGCTTGTGCATGCGCCCGGCCGTCTCGCCGACGAAGCTGCCCGTGGCCGTGCTGCCCGTGAACGACAGGACCGGCACCTTCGGATGCTCGACGATCGCCTTGCCCACCACTTCACCGTGACCGTGCACGAGCTGGATGACATCGGGCGGCAGTCCGGCTTCGAGCAGGATCTCCACAAACACATGCGCCGTGTGCGGCACATCTTCCGACGGCTTGAATACCACGGCGTTTCCGCACACGAGGGCCGGGAACATCTTCCACGTCGGAATCGCGAGCGGGAAGTTGAACGGCGTGATGAGTCCCGTCACGCCGATGGGACGGCGAAAGCTCATCGCCCACTTGTTGCGCAGCTCGCTCGGCACCGTGTGCCCGAACAGGCGGCGCCCTTCGGTCGCGGCGTAGTACGCCGTGTCGATGCCCTCCTGCACATCACCGCGCGTCTCGGCGAGCGGCTTGCCCATTTCGCGCGTCATGAGTGCCGCGAGTTCTTCCTTGCGCGAGGCGAGCAGATCACCCACGCGACGCAACACGTCGCCACGCGCCGGTGCCGGCGTCCGCTTCCACCGCTCGAAGCCGCGCTCGGCGCTCGCGATCGCGCGCTCGACATCATCGACACCAGACGCCGGGAAGCGTCCGATGAGATCGCGCGCATCGGCCGGGTTACGGTTCTCGAACCAGGCGCCGGTGGACGGCGCGCACCACGCACCGTCGATGAAGTTCAGGAAATCGGTCATGACAACGTCGAGATCACAGGATGGTGGCGGACGGACCGCCGAATGGCGAACCGGATCCGGGGGTGGGCGTCGGCGATGTCGTCGCCGGCGCGTCGGCCTGACAACTCCACGTGTCAGGCCGGTCGAACGTGGGCATGGCGTACCCGACGCGCGGAAGAATCTCGCGCGCACCGAGCACCGCCCCCGAGAGCACAGCGAGCAGGGCGAGCACGTGACCAAAGCCGAGATGATGCCGCCACGTCGCACGCGCGCTCCAGAGGCCGAGCAGCGACGTCGCGCCCGCCGCGGCCACGAGGCCGACAAGCGGTGGACCGCAGCGCGCTGGGAACGGCGAGATCCAGATCCCCACGCCCGCGGCCACAGCGAGCGCGACCTTCGTCCACGCCCATGCCTTGGCCTTGCCACTACTCGCGGGCGCACTCACACCCGCCGATGGTGCGCCCGTCGCGCGCGGTGGCGCACCGGACGGTAACGCACTCACGCCCGCGCGACCCGGCAGCGCACCCGGCGCCGCGGGGGGCGCCGCCGTCGGTCGCGCGAGTTCTTCGTCCGAAATCGACGCCAGCTGGCGATCGATCTTCGCGAGTTCCTTGTCCCAATCGCGGTTCGACATGCGCGTGCGTCAGCTCGGCGTGGTTTCGCGGGTGAGTCCGTAGCGTTCGATCTTCTTGTACAGATTCGAGCGCGGCATTTCGAGTGCGCGTGCCGTCTCGCTCACGTTCCAGTCGAACGCACGCAGCTTCACCAGCAGGAACGCGCGTTCGGCCGCGTCCTTGAACTCCTCGAAAGTGCGGCACTCGGCGAGCCCGCCGAGGCCACCGGGTTCCGTGACGCGGCGACCCGTGAGGCGCTCGACGTCAGTCGCCACGATGTGCGGACCGGACGCGAGAATCACGAGGCGCTCCACCGTATTGCGCAGCTCGCGCACGTTGCCCGGCCAGTCGAGCGCCGACAGGCGCGCAATGGCATCGTCGCTGATGCCGCGTCGCGGCAAACCATCGCGCTGCGCGAACTGCTGCAGGAAATGCACGACGAGCGGCTCGATGTCTTCCCGCCGCTCACGCAACGGCGGCACGTGAATGGGCACGACGTTGAGTCGATAGAACAGGTCCTCGCGGAATCGCCCTTCGGTGATTTCCTGTTCGAGGTCCTTGTTCGTGGCGGCGATCACACGCACCGCCACCTGCACGGGCTTGCTGCCGCCGATGCGCGTGACCACACCGTCCTGCAGCACGCGCAGCACCTTCGCCTGCGCGGACAGTGCCATGTCCCCGATCTCGTCGAGGAACAGCGTACCACCGTCGGCCTGTTCGAACTTCCCGGCGCGATCGGCCACCGCGCCGGTGAACGATCCCTTCATGTGCCCGAAGAGTTCGCTCTCGATGAGTTCGGAGGGAATCGCGGCGCAGTTCACCTCGACGAACGGCTTGCGTGCGAGCGTCGACCCGCGATGAATCGCGCGCGCGACCAGTTCCTTGCCCGTCCCGTTCTCGCCCGTGATGAGCACGCGCGCCGGTGTACTCGCCACCTTCTCGATGCGTTCGAGCAGCGCGCGTACGACATACGATTGCCCCACGATCTCGTAGCGCGACTCGATCGTCTGCCGCAGGCGCACGTTCTCGGCCGAGAGTTCGACCTGCGCGAGCGCGTTGCGCAGCAGCAGCAGTACGCGATCGGTGTCGAGCGGTTTCTCGAGAATGTCGAACGCGCCAAGCTGCGTCGCCTCGACCGCCGTCTGAATCGTGGCGTGGCCACTGATCATCACGACGAGTGCCGACGGGTCGGCGGTGCGCAGGCGACGCAACGTCTCGAGTCCGTCGATTCCCGCCATCTTGACGTCGAGAAACACGAGGTGCGGACGGAAGCGCTCGTACTCTGCGATCCCGTCGAGGCCGCTGGCCGCGACGCGCACCTCGTAGCCTTCGTACTCGAGCAGTTGGCCGAGCGCTTGCCGAATGCCCGGCTCGTCGTCGACCACCAGCACGCGTCGCGCGGCGCTCGACCGACTCATGGGGCAGCCCGAAACACGGTGACCTGATCGCCGCGAATGCGCACGTCCCCGATGCCGCTAGGCAGCATCACCGGGAAGCCGTTGGGGGCCACGCCCTCGGGCACGGGGCCGCGACGGATGGCCGCCGCGAGCTTCGGGGCGAGGACGGATGGCACCGAGAACTCCCCCATCACCACTTCGTCCACGAGAAACTGCCCGCGGCCCGTGGTGATCGGCTCGAAGACACCGCCAATCACGATCGTATCGCGGCGATCGAGCGACCCGATCATGGCGCCGATTGATTCGTCGAGCCCGAGGTCGACCAATTTGACGTCCGCCTTCACGTACACGCGCCCCTCACTCACGGCGACCTGCGCGGCGCGCGCCGAGCCGGGGAGCTGCGCGGCGAACGGCTCGATCAGAAAGGCCACCAGCTCACCCGGCTGGAGTGTGACCATGCCCGGACCGCCAGGGCGTGCGAGCTCGGCGAGCTGCGCGGCGGCACGCCTGGAATCGGCCGAATCGATGGTCTGCCAGCGCGCGCGCGTGTAGGCGCGCGACGGCGCCGTGCTCAGTGTGTCACGCACCCGCGCCTCGAAGGGGAGGCGCGACGTCACCGCCTCGGGGAGCGGCACCGCGCCGCCCGTGAACCACCAGGCGGCGGTGGCGAGGCCACCGACGACGACCGCCGCACCGACGAGTCGACTCAGACAGCCCATGCGCGCCCCCGGGAGGGGCCCATGGAAACACGGGCGGTGTCTGGCGTGCCGAGCGGTGAGCGCATGTGCATAACCTAGCCGTACCCCGCGTGAGGATGGAGGGTGGCCGGAGGAGGCCGGCCCCGGGCCGTACGGTGCGCCGCGCCCCCTGTTTCGACACGCTGCCGGCACCGCTATCACGCGGCTGGCCGGCGTACGCCGAAAGCCTCAAGCCACTCGGGCGCGCGCCGACACTGGCAGGCTGAAGCGCTTCGACACCGCGCGTTCCGTGCGGTGTCCGTCCCGGTTCTCCTTCCGCATGCTCGAGCCCGTCCCCGCCCCGCGCGTCGTTCGCGTGGACCCCACCCCCGATCCGATCGCACAGGCACGCGCCCTGATGGCAACGGCCGTGGGACTCGGTGCGCGCCTGCGTGTCACGCAGCAGCAGCAGGTGGTGACGCAGCGCAAGGCCGGCTTGTACATCAACGCGCTGGTGAAGCAGGTCGCGCGTCTCCTGCAGGGCACGCGGGCCCACGGCGTGCCGCTGCTGCGCGCGAACGAGGGGGAGCCCGGACGACGCGTCGCGCACTACGTGATTCGTTCGGAAGTCCTCGATGGCCCGCCGGTCGCGACGCGCCTGCTCGTGGTGGGGAGCGACGGCAAGCTGCGCGTGTGCGTGATTGGCGCCGAGGGTGGCTCGCGCATCTGGGCCGAGTACGAGGTGACCACCGCTCCCGACGATCTGACGCAACGCACGGTGATCGAGACGCTCTCGCGGCTGATCGGTCGACTGGAGCGCACGGTGACGGATCTCGAGATTCGACAGATCACGCGCGAGGCAGAGCTGGAGGCCGACATCACGATGTCGAAGGCGCGCATCGCGGGGCTCACGGACGCCCCGACGGTGGCGCTCGGCACGCGCGCGCCGGCCGTGTCGGAGGAGCCGGTGCGACCGTGGACGCGACACGGCAGCACCGCGGCGCGGCTGATGGCGGAGCGTGCGGCGCCCGTCGCCCCAGCGGAGCCGGTGGCCGCACCCGCGGTCGCGCCGGCGGCGCCGGCAGCACCTGGCGCGACGCCGCCACTCGACGTGTTTCCGACCGCGACGGAGGTGTCGCCGGCGAGCGTCATCGAGCGCGTGCCGAACGCCCCCGCCACGGCGCCCGAGCCGACGGTGCCACATGCGACAGGCGCCACGACGGTGCCACCTGCGACAGGCGCCACGACGGTGCCACATGCGACAGGCGCCACGACAGTGCCACACGCGACTGGCGCCACGCTGGAGCCGCTCGCCCCTGGAGAAGACGCACGCGCGATGCGGCGTCGGCTGTTGCTCACGCGGCTCGGACGAGCGATCTGACGCGCGCGGACGGCGCGCGTCCCGAACGTACTACGGCGCGGTCCCATCGACCGACTCTGCGGGCCGAAACTGCAGTGCCTCCGCGATGTGCGCACCGGCCACCACGTCGACGTCATCGAGATCGGCGATGGTGCGGGCGACGCGCAACACGCGATGATACGCGCGCGCGCTCAGCCGCAGCCGTTCGGCGGCGGTGCGCAGCAGGGCGCGGGCGTCGGTGTCCAGGCGCGCGAGCGCCGCGAGCTGGCGCACTGGCGTACTCGCATTCGTCGCGAGGGCGGTCTCGTCGCGCGATCGGTCGGTGTGCGCGTAGCGATGTGCCTGTCGCTGACGCGCGCGGGCAATGGCCGGCGCGAGTTCTGCAGACGCGCGGCCCTGCCCCACCTGATCGAGCGCGTGCGGTGGGACGCGTCGCACGTGCACATGCAGATCGATGCGATCGGCGAGTGGCCCGGAGAGACGTGCGCGCTGGCGTTCGAGATCGACGCTGGTGCAGCGACACTCGCGTTCGGGGTCACCGAAGTAGCCGCAGGGACACGGGTTGGTGGCCGCGACGAGCATGAACCGCGCGGGAAAGCGCAGCGCCATCGCAGCACGGGCGACCGTCACGTGTCCGTCCTCGAGCGGCTGGCGCAAGCATTCGAGCACATGTCGTGGAAAAAGCGACAGTTCGTCGAGAAAGAGCACGCCATGGTGCGCGAGACTGACCTCACCAGGCCGCGGTGTACTGCCACCGCCAATGAGGCCGGCGGCCGACACCGAGTGATGCGGCGCGCGAAAGGGCCGCGTGGGCCGAGGTGGGGCGCTGGTGAGCAGTCCCGCCACCGACTGCACGGCCAGCACTTCGAGTGCCTCGGTATCGGTGAGTGGCGGCAGGATGCCGGGCAGGCGACGGGCGAGCATGGTCTTGCCGGCGCCCGGGGGGCCAACGAGCAGCACGTTGTGCGCACCAGCGGCCGCGATTTCGAGGGCGCGTAGCGCGAGTGGCTGCCCCACGACATCGGCGAGATCCGGAACTCGTGGTGCCGGTACCACAGCGGCCTGGGCGCCACGCGCGGCGAGTGCGCTCCCCTCGAGTGCCTCACGGGCCGCGGCGCCGCGCTGCAGCAGCGATACCAGCTCACCGAGTGATGCGGGGGCGATCGCGCGCACGTTCCCCACACAGGCCGCTTCAGCCGCGTTGCCGGGAGGCACCACGAAGATGGGGGCGTCCTCAGCTCGGTCGTGCTGCGCCAGCGCACGCGCGATTGCGAGCACACCGCGCACGGGGCGCACACTCCCGTCGAGTCCGAGTTCGCCTACGACGCACAGCGAACGCACGGCGTCGAGCGGTAGCTGTCCGCTCGCCGCGAGCACACCGAGCGCGATGGGCAGGTCGAAGGCGGTGCCGGCCTTGGGCAGATCACCGGGGGACAGCGAGACGGTGATGCGGCGCGGGGGCACCGTGAACCCGGTGTTCGCGAGCGCCGCGCTTACGCGATCGCGACTTTCCTTGACGGCCGTCGCGGCGAGCCCCACGAGCGTCCATTGCGGCAGCCCGTTGGCAGCGTGGACTTCGACCGTGACGTCGACCGCGTCGACGCCCAGCACGGCAGCGGATCGGATGGCAGCGAGCATGCGCCATCATGCGACGCCAGCGCTCGTGATGCAGCACCGAATCCGTGCGCGCGACATCATCCGCGCGCACGGTGCCTGCGCGCCGCGGTCCGCGTCGCGATCAGCGCGCGTACTTGAACATCAACTCGACGAGTTCGTCATGAATCGCATCTGCTCGCGCGGCATCTTCACGCACGGCCGACGCGGCACAGTGCTTGAGGTGATTGCGCAGCAGTTCGCGCGACACCGAGCGCAGCGCTTCCTGCACGGACGCAACCTGCGTGAGCACGTCGGCGCACCAGCGCTCCTCCTCCACCATTTTCTGCAGGCCGCGCACCTGTCCCTCAATGCGGCGTAGCCGCGTCAGGTTGCGCTGCTTGATGGCCGGATCGACCGCGACCGCGCGCCGCGCTGTGGTGGCCGCGTCCATCGGGGCCGCGTCGTGGTCAGTGTGCGTGGCCGCCCCGTGGGTGGCGCACCCGCACATGCCGACCCCGACGGTCTCTGTCGTACCCATGGCGTCCTCCCGGTAATGGCGACGCACACGACGCCGCCCTGAAGCATACCCATCCCCCCTATGCCGGCACCATGGGGACGCTCGCCCGCTCGCGCCACCGCGCCCGGTGCGCGATCACCCGCCGCCGCCACTCCGACGGTCCCCTCGGATCGGCTACGTTCCTCGCATGCCCGTCACACCGCTTCCGGTCGACACCGCGCAGCATCTCAACGCGCACTTCATCCTGCACCTCGCGAAGGCGTTGCACGCGCACGGCTATTCGGCGCACCGCCTCGAAGAAGCGCTCGGCCACGTTTCCGCGCGCCTCGGACTCGAAGCGCAGTTCTTCACCACGCCGACCTCCATCTTCGCGGGCTTCGGCCCGCCGGATGCGCAGCGCACCCATCTCATGCGCGTACAGCCCGGCGAGCCCAACCTCGGTCACCTCTCACGCCTCGACGGCATCATGTCCGATGTCGTCGACGGACGCATTACCGCCTCCGAGGGGTCGGTTCGTATCGGGCAACTGCTGGCCGAGCCACCGCGTTGGACGGCGACGCAAACGCTGATCGCGTTTGTGCTCGCCTCGGCGGGCGTCTCCTGTTTCTTCGGCGTGACGGTGTTCGAAGCGTGCGTCGCGAGTGTGCTCGGTCTGGTGGCCGGTCTCTGTGCACTCACCGCGGGCCGCGTGCGTGGGCTCGGGTCCGTGCTCGAACCCTTCACGGCGGCCATCGTGGCGACCATCGCCTTTCTGGTCGCCGGTATGACCGGCGGCGGTAATGCGTACCAGACGACGCTGGCCGGACTGATCGTACTTCTGCCGGGGCTGACGTTCACCATCGGCCTCACCGAACTCAGCACGCGCCACCTCGCCTCCGGCACGGCGCGCCTCTCCGGCGCCCTCGTCACGTTTCTCGGACTGGGCTTCGGCGTCGCCCTGGGCGCCAAGGCCGGAAGCCTGCTGGCCGATGCGATCGTCCACGCCGGCGTCGAATGGGTGGTGCTGGCACCGCGCGTCCCGTGGTGGACCGAGGTGATTGCCGTGATCACGGCCCCGCTCTGTTTTGCGGTGCTGCTGCGCGCCGATCGACGCGATGTGTGGTGGATTCTCATCGCAGGCGCCGCCGCCTACACCACCGCCCGCTACGCCGGTCGCGCGATGGGCGAGGAGCTCGGCGCGTTTCTCGGTGCCTTGCTCGTGAGCGCCGGCAGCAACTTGCTGGAGCGCTTTCGGCGCGTCGCAGCGATGGTCACGCAGGTGCCGGGGCTGCTCATTCTCGTGCCCGGCGGTATCGGCTTTCGCTCCGTCACCTCGTTGCTCGGCAACGAGACCGTGGCGGGCATTGATACGGCGTTTCGCGTGGCGCTCGTCGGCATTTCGCTCGCGGCCGGCATCCTCGCGGGCAACGTTGTCACCGGACTCGCGAAGCCCGAGTTCGCCGAGGGCGAGCGCGGCGGCTGACGCGTGGCGCGGAGCACCGCAAACCGCAACAGAGAAATCCGGAAGACGAACCGAAGAAGGGCGGAAGACGAACTGAAGACGAGCAACTCGACGCGCGATCGTGCCGTTGCTCTTCTTGGTTCTTCTTCCGCCCTTCTTCGGTTCGTCTTCCCTCTGCTCAGTTACGGCACAGCACGGGACGCGGCCCGGAAGGCCGCGCCGCTCAGTACCCGATGCCGAACTGCAGGCCGTACGTGTACGCGGTATTCGCCAGCTTCGGCGTGAACGCGTTCACGCGCCCTTCGACACGGAATGGCACGGTGCCGTAGCGCTGCACCCAGCCAAGGCCGAGATCGAACATGCCGGCCGTCTTCTGCACTTCGTCGAGCGCCGGACGGTCGCCGTTGGGGAACGGGTAGATCGTCGCCGATCCCTTGAGCGACGTGAACGCCGCGCCGACACCGGCACGCAGCGTCGCGCCCGACTGCAGCGGCATCGCACCAAAACCGCGACGATAGACGAGGCCGGCGGTGCCGAGCGTGTTCACGTTGCGCGCATCGCAGATCACGCCCGGCGGCTGCGGGCAGATGAGCAGCTGATTGCCATCGGCACGAAAGCGCATCGCGCCTTCGAGGCCGACTTCACCGCCCGCCAACTGCGCGATGCGCACGTTCACTTCGGGTCCCACCATGAACTCCGGAATGCGCGAGCCCGACGCCGGCGACATCATCATCGTGACGCCCGCTTCCGCGCGCGGCCCACGCATCATCTGTGCGTCGACGTCGGATGACACCACCAGCATTCCCACCGCGACTGCAGTCACGACTCGACGCATCAGTTCTCCCGGGTGGCTACTGTGGTGCGGTACGCGGCGCGACCGAATCCGAGCAGTAGCATGGTGAGGGACATGCCCCCGATCGCACACGCAGCGAGTGACCAGCGGAGCGCCGCCGGATCGCCGAACACACGATCGGTGAGCAGGGCAACGGCCGTCGGGCCGAACGCCCCAGCAAACAAATTGACGACCAGAAAGTACACTGCCGACCCCTGTCCGCGCATCCGCGCCGGCAACGCCTCCGCGATCGCCGCGTTGGCGGCCCCCCAGGGCATCGCCGCGAAGATGTTCAGTGGGGCCAGGAGCACCGCAGCCACGGTCGCCGACGGGACGAGCGGATACACCCCGGCCGTCACGATCATCCCGGCGGCCGCGAGCACACCCACCGTCACCGGAGCATCCACGCGGCCGGCCCGCACCCAACGATCGGTCAGCCAGCCACCGAGGAGCGTCCCCGCGACGCCGAGCGTCATGGTCAGCACGCCCTGCAAGGTCCCGGCCTCGGACGCCGTCCAGCCGTGCGTCCGCACGAAGAACGTGGCCAACCACGCGCCAATGCCGTAGTTCACCGCGGCCGAACACGCGAAGCCGAACGACAGCGTCAACATCGTGCGTCGGTGCCGGCGGAAGTACGCCATCACCTCGGCGAAGGACGGCGAGTCGCTCCCCGCACCGTCGCCACCACTCCGCGCGGGTTCGCGCATGGTCATGGCCAGTGCGGCGATCAGCAGCCCCGGCAGTCCGACAACGAAGAACACCGACTGCCAGGGACGAATCTCACCAACCAGCGGCCACTGCCACGGCGCCTGATTCGCCGTCAGGGAGACGACCCACGCTCCAAGCGCGTACGCGATGCCGGAGCCGAGAAACGTGCCCAGCATGTACACGCTCATGGCGGTGCCACGACGCTCGCGCGGAAATGCGTCGGCAATCATGGACACGGCCGACGGGCCGAGCGTCGCTTCGCCCACCCCCACGCCGATGCGCATCGCGAACAGCTGTCCGAAGGAACGCGCCAGCCCACTCAGCGCGGTCATCAGGCTCCAGAGCGCGGCCCCGACCGCGACGATCGCGCGTCGGCTCGAACGATCGGCGAGTCGCCCGATCGGAATCCCGAGCACGGAGTAGAACACCGCGAAACTCAGCCCCATGAGCAACGAGACCTGCGTGTCGGTCACGCCGAGGTCACGCTTCACCGGTTCGACCAACAGCGAGAGGATCTGCCGATCGACGAAGCCGCTCACATTCGCGAGCGTGAGGATCGCCACGATGTACCACGCGTGGCCCTGACTCAGCGCGTCGCGCAGGCGCGGCGATGGCGAGGCGGTTGGATCGGAGACGGGAGGGCTCCCCGAGGAGGGAGGCGGCGTCATGCGGCGTCCCGTGAAACGGGCGAACAGCGGCGTTCGGTCATGCGGTGAAGCTTGGCATCCTGCGCGCCCGGATGGGAGATTGCAGCATGCCGAACACCGTCCCCGATTTTCCGCTCGTCGATACGCGTCGGCTGCCACATGGCACGTTGAGCGCGATTTCCCTTCCGGCGCCGGCCTCCGACGCCGAGCTGCCAGCGCTGCTCGCAGCAGCGCGCGAGGCGCTGCACCCGGACGAATGGGCGCTCTCCGAAACGCTCGCCCTGCCACGGCGCGTGGCGTTCGTGGGTGGCCGCCTCGCCTTGCGCGCCGCGCTGAGCGATGCGCGGCCAACGCTCGCGCGCGCGGCGATCCTGCGCACACCGCGTCGGGCGCCGTCCATGCCCGAGGGCGCCCTCGGAAGCGTCAGCCACAAGCGTCGGCTCGCCGTCGCCCTCGTCAGCGTCCCGACCGACGCCGTACACACCCTCGGCGTCGATGTCGAAGAGAAGCCCGAGGCCGATGACCTGACGCGTCCCGATCTCGCGCCGAAGATCCTGACGCCGCTGGAGCGTCACGAACTCGCGCCGCTCGCCGCCAGCGATCCGCTTGGCTATCGCGTCGCCGTGCGCCTGCGCTTCGCGCTCAAGGAAGCCGTGTACAAGGCCATCGACCCGCACGTCCAGCGTTACGTGCGCTTTCAGGAAGTCGAGGTGTTTCCTGGCGCCGCAGGCGCTGTTGCCGTGCGACTGACGTTGCCGGAGTTCGCTGGTCGGCACATCACCGTGCAGGCGTATTGGACGGAGTTGCACGGGCATCTCGTCGCCACGGCCGCGGGATCGACGGTCACGCCGTGATCCCGCGCCGCACGCGACAGCTCAGTTCAGAATGCTGAGCAGTTCGACGTCGAAGACGAGCGTCGCGTTGCCTGGAATCGGACCACTGCCCGACGGGCCGTAGCCATACTGCGACGACATCACGAGACGACGCTTGCCGCCGACGCGCATGCCGGCGACGCCGATGTCCCAACCAGCAATGACTTCGCCAACCCCCAACGTGAAGTCGAACGGCGTACCGCTCGGCGCGTTGCTGTCAAAGACGGTGCCGTTTCGCAACCACCCGGTGTAGCGCATGCGCAGCCGCTTGCCGGTCGTCGCCTCCGCCCCCGTGCCGACGGTGATATCGCGCACATACAACCGCGACGCGACCTCCCGCATCTCCCCGAGGTTGATGCCGAGCGCCGAGGCGAACTGCTCCGTGGACGGATCGGAGGGGCTGTTGGGTGAGCCGGCGTCGGAGGCGTTGCACGCGACGAGTGCGACGGAGGCGACGAGCACAGCACAGAGCGAACGGAGGGAACGAAGCATGGCGAACGATCGAATGGAGATGTGAGGAGCTCGCGCGGGGTGCGTCGGTCAGCGGCGCTCGGCAATGTGCATTGCCACGCCGCCGCCGAGCCACCGCCGCACCGTGCGCACGCGAAAGCTGTGCGATTCGAGCAGCATCGCAAAGTCGCGTGCCGTCACGAAGTGTCGAATCGAGCGTGCAATGTAGCCGTATACCACCGGGGAGCGGTGCCAGGTCCACCCGACGAGATCACCGGCCACCCGGAGATACCCGAGGAACAGTTCCCGCCACGGCGCGAACGTCGGTCGGTAGAAGTCGAGCGTGATGAGCACGCCGCCGGGACGCAGCAGCCGCGCAAACTCGGCGACCGCCAACGCGGGTTCCGGCGCGTTCCGAACCGCATAGCCGGCCGTCACGAGATCGACGGCGCCATCGCGCAACGCAACCGCGGTCATGTCGCCGTGCGCGATGTTCACGTGCGCAGCCACATCGGCATCCGGCCCGTGCAGTCGCGCGCGCGCCGCCCGCACCATCTCGCCGGCGGCGTCGACGCCGACGGCCTGCGCTGCGAGTCCGGCGCGATGTGCTCCGCGCACCAGACCGATCGCGAGATCACCCGTGCCACAGGCCGCGTCGAGGATGAGCGCGCGTCGTCCGTGGGTCGAAGCGTGCTGTAGCGTCTCGAGCCCCGCCGTGATCGCGTCGCGTTTCCAGCGCGCGTCCATGCCGAACGAAAAGAGCCGCGTGAAGTCATCGTACCGCGGCGCGATCACGTCGAACATGGGCGTGACAAACGCCTGCTTGCGCGCCGGATCCGCGAGATGTGCCGCGATATCGAGCGCCGCGAGCGCCCGCGCGTCCGCGTGCGCGCCGCGCGGCGCCGGTGACCGGCGCAGAGGTGACAGCGGCTCGCCGGCGGTGCCATCTTTCATGCATGGAACCTACGGAGCTGCCCCCAACGGAAACAGTCGCCGCGCCGACACCCGCGCCCCCCCGTTCGCGCTCGTGGGGACGCGATGTGGTCCTCGTCCTCGTGGGCGCCGGTCTCGCCGCAGGTGCGCTGTTCGCGTTTCGGCCCGGCAGCCTCGCCACCCCCGAGGCACCGACGCGGAGTGCGGCCGACGTCGTCGCCGAAGCGGCGGCCACCGTCCAGGCGCTCGCGCAGGATGCGCCCGAGGGCGCCGAGGCGCTCAGCCGCGAGGGATTGGGCTCGTTTCCCGTGCGCGACGCCAACGGCGCTACCGTGCCGATCGTGAGCAATGGCGAACCGGCCATCGTCATGATCAGTTCGCGCACGTGTGGCTACTGTCGCCTCGCGCTGCGTGATCTCGGAGCCTATGCGAACGGACGACCCGTCCCTCGGCTTCGCCTGCTCACGCTCGAAGGGGCCGGCGACGGCGTCCCGATGCTGCAGGCCGCCGGCATCAGTGGCGCGCGACCGATCGGGCCGGCCACGTCGCAGTCGCAGGTGCTGCTGACATTCCGCTACCGCGGCACACCGACGTTCGTGGCGGTCGACGCAAACGGTCGCATTCGCGGGACGATGCCGGGCTATCCGGGGCCGGAGCGGCTCGCGAGCTGGTTCGATGTCATGATCGGCAGCGCCGACCTGCCCGCACCTGTGAACTGACGGCCGAGCGCGGTTGCCCGGCGGCGGAGCGCGCTGCTACGCACCGATCGTCTCGCGCTGCAGCCGTCGATGATCGAGCGTGACCAGGATCGCGCACAAGGTGATCGTGACCGCCGAGACGGCACACCACGGGCAGAACGACTTGAGAATCACGAACTCCGCGTACTTGAGGCGGATCGTGAAGAGCACGGCGGGCCAGATGAGGAGCTGCAGTGCACGCGTCACCCAGCGCGCGCTCGTGAACGCCGGCTGCGTCCCCACCATGGCCACCAGGAAGATGGCCGCGTAGCCGAGCGCGCCGATGAGCGCGACATCGACGCCAAGGAACCAGCCGTACTTGCTCGTCTGCACGTACGCACAGCCGCCGCCGCTGCCGCAGGTGAGCGCGCCGGCCTTGCCGAGCTTCCAGAGGTGCAGATAGAGCGCCACCAGTCCGCTGATGAGACTGGCGAGGGCAATGAGCATGCGCTGCATGGGCGAATCGAAGGGGAAAAGGTCGCGAGGCGCAATATGCGTCGGCTGGTCACCGGCGGGAAACGGGCGCACGGTGAGCCCGCGGGCGACGCGCGGTGGCCGTGTCACGATTTCGCGCTGTGCGGAACCTCACACGGCACGGCGGGTACGGCGCACGTTGCTGTCCTCCCTCGCCTCCCCCCGCCTGAGGCCGCATGCGTTCGCTTTCGTTGCTCTTCGTCCTTTGCGTGGCGCTTTTTGTCCCTCATGGGAGCGCCTTCGCCCAGACCGACGTGATCCGTGGCCGCGTCACCTCCGTCGATGGCCAGGCGCTCGGCGGCGTCCGCGTGAGCGCGACGTCCATCCCCGGTAATGTCACGCGCACCACGCGCACCGACGCTCGCGGCAGCTTCCAGCTCGCCTTTCCGGGGGGCACCGGCGATTACCTGGTGAACTACGCGCTCGTGGGGTACGCGTCGCGCCAGCTGCAGGTGAAGCGCTTCGGTGATCAGGAGGTGCTCGTGGCCGACACGCGCCTGCAACCCATGCAGCTCGATACGGTCCTCGCCGTCGCCCCGGTGCAGCAACGAGTGCAGCGGGGCTCGCGCACGCCCGATGTGAGCGGCACGGAGCGCACGATCGACGCCACGACGCAGGGTGTCGATGTGCTGGGCAATCTCGGGGCGCTCGCCGCCTCGCTGCCGGGGGTCGCGCTCATTCCCGGTGTCGAAGGCGCGCCCGATGGTTTCTCCGTGCTCGGCCTTGGCGCGGACGCGAACAACCTCACGCTCAACGGGCTCGACTTCGGCGCCAACGGATTGCCGCGCGACGCGAACGTATCCGCCTCACTGACGACGTCGCCCTTCGATCCATCGCGTGGCGGCTTCGCGGGCGGCAACCTCAATCTGCGCACCGGCTCGACATCGAACCTGAAGACGCGCGGCATCAGCCTGGTGACCAACGCGCCGCCGCTGCAGTGGACCGACCCCGCCGGGCGCGCCCTCGGCACGGAGTTCACGAGTGTGTCCGTCGGCGGCCGCGCCTCGGGAGCGCTGGTGGAAAACAAGGCGTTCTACAATGCCTCGTTCCAGGTGGACCGCAACGCACGCCCCAATCGCACGCTGCTCAGCACGGGATCGCTCGGACTCATCACGGCTGGACTGTCCCCCGATTCAGTCACGCGCTTCTTCGAGGCGCTCGACGCGCGCGCCATTCCGCGGCTCATCGCCGCCGATCGCACCTCGCTCTTCAATGACAACGTCAGCCTGTTCACCAGTCTCGACATCCAGCCCCCCAACGCCGTGAATGGTGATGCCTACGGCATCACGTTCAACCTCAACATGGGGCGACAGCGGCCCGTCGGCGTGGGAGCCACGCAGTTGGCGGCGACCAGTGGTGATCGGATCAACTGGGGCGGCGGCGCGCAGGTGCGCCACAATCGCTACTTCGGCCTGTGGCTCAGCGAGGCCTCGCTCGCCGTGAACGCCTCGCGCAACTACGGTGATCCGTACGTCGACCTGCCACTCGGCCGTGTCCGCGTCAACTCGACGCTGCCCAACGGCACGACGGGCGTGCAGACACTCGGCTTTGGTGGCAACCAGTCGCTCTTCAACGACGTGCGCACGATCGGCACGCAGCTGCAGCACACGTTGAGCTGGTTTGACGACGCCAACAAGCACCGCATCAAGCTCAGCAGCGAAGTGCGTTTCAGCGACACGCGCCAGACCATCGCCAACAATCTCCGCGGTACCTTCGCGTTCAACTCGCTCGCCGATTTCGAAGCGGGACGCGCGGCGTCGTTCACGCGGCAGCTCACGGCCCTCGAGCGGGATCTGCGCCAGCTCAACGTGGCGCTCTCGCTTGGCGACACCTGGCGACGCTCGGCCGACCTGCAACTCCAGTACGGAGTGCGCGTGGAGACAACCCGCTTCCCGACATCCCCCACGTTCAACGCCGCCATCGATCAGACGTTCGATCGACGCAACGATCGTCTCCCGACGCCGATTGTCGTGAGTCCGCGGCTCGGCTTTTCGTACACACTCGGCTCGGCGCAGGAAATCGGCGCGTTCGCCGGTGCCGCGCGCGTCCCTCGCGCCGTGTTGCGCGGTGGCATCGGACTCTTCGCCAATGGAGGCGCCGGCGGCCAGGTCGGCTCGGCCCTCGACAACACGGGGCTGCCGAGTGGCGTGCAACAGCTCGTCTGCACCGGCGACGCCGCCCCGCTGCCCGACTGGACGGCGTACGAACGCGACCTCGGCCTCATCCCGTCCACCTGTGCCGACGGGCGGGGCGGCAGCGTCTTCTCGAACGCCGCGCCGAATGTCGTGCTCTTCGCGCGCGGATTTCAACCGCAGCAGGCCGCGCGCGCGAATCTGTCATGGCAGGGTCCGGTCCTCGACGCGCGGGCCTCGCTCAACGTCGAAGGTACGTTCGCGCTCAATCTGCATCAGGCGCAGCCGGTCGATCTCAACTTCGAGTCGTCCCCGCAGTTTGCACTCGCCAGCGAAGCGAATCGTCCGGTGTTCGTGCAGCCCTCCAGCATCGATCCCCTCACGGGTGCGATTGCGGCCGCCGATGCACGCGTGACGAGCGCGTTCAACCGCGTCACGGAATACCGCTCCGACCTGCGCTCGACCACAGCGCAGCTGAGTGTTCGACTCTCGCCGATTGCCCGCGGCTTCCAGCGGTTCGGCTGGAGCGCCGGCTACACGTACACGTACGTGCGCGAGCAGGTCGCTGGCTTCCAGAGCACCCCGGGCAATCCGCTCGCGCGCGAGTGGGCGGTGGCCAGCATCGGCCCGCACCAGCTCAGCTACAACCTGCGCTACAACTTCTTCGACTACGTCACGGTCAACTGGAACGGGCAGTTCCGCTCGGGCGCCGGCTTCACACCGATCGTGGCCAACGACCTCAACGGCGACGGATACACGAACGACCGGGCGTTCATTCACGACCCGCGCACGGAAGCGGACGCGACGCTGCGCGGCGAGCTGCAGCAACTCTACGCGACGCTGCCCAACGCGACCCGTCGCTGTCTGGAACGGCAACTGGGACGCGTGGCCGAGCGCAACAGCTGCCGCGCGCCGTGGGCGTCAACGGCCACGCTCAATCTCACCCTCGATCGTGCGCGATTCCGCATGCCGCAGCGCGCGTCGGTGAATCTGTCCATCGACAATCCGCTCGGCGCCGCCGATCTGCTGTTCAATGGTGCCGACAACCTGCGCGGCTGGGGGCAGAATCCGTTCCCCGATCAGGCCTTGCTGTACGTGCGTGGGTTCGATGCGGCCACGCAGCGCTTCCGGTACGAGGTGAATCAGCGCTTCGGGCAGACGCGTCCGCAGTTTCTGACCCTGCGGTCCCCCGTCACGATGACGGTGTCGATGCGGATTGATCTGGGACCGACGCTCGAATCACAAATGCTCGACCAGATGCTCTCGCAAGGCCGCACACGCGGCACGATTCGTCCGCCGGAGCGTGAGCTGCGCACCATGATCGTGCAAGGCGTCAGCAATCCCATGACGTCGATTCTCCGTCAGCAGGATTCATTGCGACTCGATGCGCGTCAGGCCGACAGCATTGCCGTGCTCAATCGACGCTACGCCTATCGTGCCGACTCCATCTGGTTGCCCGTGGCGCGGCGCCTGTCGGCGCTGCCGGTGAACTTCAACCTCGACGCGGCCTACGCCGACTTCCTCGTGGCTCGTCGCGCCCAGGTGGAGCTCCTCATCCGCAGTGTCTCCGAGGTCACCGCCCTGCTCACGCCGGCGCAGCGCCGGAAGCTACCGCCGCAGGTCAACAACTTTCTCGATCCGCGCTTCCTGCGGCTGATTCGCAACGGCAACGGGCTCTACGTGCCCGCCACGAGCGGCTTCAGTGGCGCGTCGTTCGGCTTCGAGAGTGCGGGCTTTTTCGAAGTGGTGTCCTTCTGATGCGAGGCGTCATGTCCATGCGAATCCTTCGCACGATCTCGCGCCGTGCGCACGACGCCGCGGTCGTCGCACTGCTCCTCTTGCCCATGCGGACCGGGCTCGGCGCACAGGAGCGGCCCATCACCGCCGCACCACCGCCCCCCGCCGCAGCGACCGCGCCCGACACGCTCCCCACGTTACCTGGCCCCGCCGTGCGGCGCATCGCCACGGCGCAGGCCGTCAGCACGTCCACCTTTGGCACGATCGGGCAGGTGCGCGGTCTTCCCGACGGGCGGGTGCTCGTGAACGATGTCGTCGCTCGTCGCCTCATCCTGCTCGACACGCTGCTCGGCGACGCACGCATCGTGCTCGACTCTTTGTCGGAGCGCGACAACTTCTACGGCATGCAACCGGGCACGTTGCTTTCGCATCGCGCCGACTCCTCACTCTTCGTCGACCCGAGTACGCTCGCGATGCTGCAGCTCGACGGTGAGGGACGCATCACACGCGTGCGCGCGGTGCCGCGCTCCGAAACCGTGAGCGCGCTGCGCTCGCCCACTGCTGGAACGGGCGCGATTGACGCACACGGGCGCCTCGTCCATCGCCTGAGCGCTCGCGCGGCGCCGCCCCCACCCTCGGCGGTGCCGGGCATGCCGGCGGTTCCACAGCCCCCCGATACTGCGTTCGTGGTGGCGACCCATCTCGACACTCGTCGGGCCGATACGCTCGGCGTCGTGCGGCTTGCCAAGGTCGTGTATTCCGTGCGCCTCGAGCCGGAGGGGTATTACAGCTTCAACACCGCGCCCAACCCGCTCCCGCTCGTCGATGACTGGGCCACGCTCGTCGACGGAACGATCGCCTTCGTGCGCGGCCTCGACTATCGCATCGAGTTTCGCGCGCCCGATGGCTCGATGCGGTCCGGGCAGCGGCTTCCGTTCGCGTGGCAGCCGCTCGATGACGACGCCAAGGCGGCCTTTGTCGATTCGATGCGTGGGGCGCAGGTGAAGTCGGCGCAATCGAACTACGCCACGTCGATGATTGCGTGGTCGAACCTGCTCAACAAGCCCTATCCGGCCAGCTTCACGGTGCCCAGTGGCTACGTCCCGCCGCCGGGACTGCCAGCGGACTGGATTCTGCCGCCCGGCGTCCGTTTCCCCGAGAACTACGTGCCCGCGTGCCCACCGGGCGTGACCCCAGCCGGTGGCGTCTCGATCTGGGACGCCCCCCTCGGGGTCGCGCCGGCGCCGTCCGGCCCTCCCGCGCCGGGGCAGCCCACGTGCACGCAGTCGTACTACAGCGAGATGTACGGTCAGGGCTACACACCACCGGCCCCGATCTACCGCGCGCCCACGCTCGTGCAGGTGGGTGACCTCCCCGATTACAAGCCGGCCTTCGCCGCAGGCGCCGCGCGCGCCGATGCGGATGGTCAGCTGTGGGTGCGACTCAATCTGCCGCTCTCGCCACGTCAGGGCGCCGTCTATGACGTGATCGACGCGACCGGAACACTCGTCGATCGTATCCAGCTCCCGTCGGGACACACACTCGTGGGCTTCGGTCCCGGACGTGTCGTCTATCTCACCACGCGCGATGCCGCCGGGCTCAAGCTCGCGCGCGTCCGCCTGCGTCCCCCAGGTTCAACGGAGAGCGACGTCCAGTGAGCTGACCGTCATCGTGTGCGTGACGGCGCGCGTCTTGCCCTGCGGCGCGCCGTCGGTAGGTTGGCGCTGCATGTCCTCCGATGCGTCGTCTCTCGAACGCCTGCGCGCCATTGCCCGTCGTCGCTGGCGGCTCGCCGGTGCACTCACCATCACCATGGTGACCACCTACTTCGGCTTCCTCGCGCTCGTGGCGTGGGCGCCGTCCACGCTCGCCACGCGTCTCGCGCCGGGGTTGTCGCTCGGCATCCTGCTCGGTGCGCTTGTCATCGTCGTCGCGTGGTTGCTCACCTGGTGGTACGTGCGCTGGGCCAATGCCGTGTACGATCCGGCCATTGATGCAGAACGCCGAGGCGCGTCGTGACGCCGCCCCGCGCCCTGCTGCTCACGCGCATCGCACAGGACGCGAGTGCACCCACCGCGTCGACAAGTATCGGCGAACCCAACGCGGTGGCCGTGCTCTTCTTCGCGGTCTTCATCTCGGCCACCCTCGGCATCACGTGGTGGGCGGCACGGCGGACGCGCACCACCGAAGAC
>ERZ1066121.436-NODE-436-length-38611-cov-13.327368_pt1 | contig 38611 bp, 37 predicted proteins | sample MGYA00382768_ERZ1066121 | MGnify/ENA primary metagenome ERZ1066121 (study PRJEB33369, sample SAMEA5778351) | biofilm metagenome | biome: Industrial cooling water; feature: Water cooling tower basin; material: Biofilm | place: United Arab Emirates | collected...
GCGCCGGGGCGGCCGAGGGCGCGCGGGCGGCCGGGGCGGCGGCCGGGGCGGGCGCCGGGCGGGCCTCGGCGGCCTCGGGCTTCTTGAAGCGCGAAAACATCGGGTTCTCCTCGTCTGCGCGGCCTTACCGGCGGCCCGTCTCGACGGCCTTGTTGAGGTCGAAGAGCGACTTCGCGAGCTTGGCCACCTCCTTGCGGAGCGGGTTCTTGACCGCCGTCTCGGCCAGCGGCAGGCCGTGGTCGTTCGCCTGCGTCACCGGCACCCCGCCGTCGGGAAGCTGCACCTCGATCACGATGTCGAGGCTCTCGGCCATCCGCTTGACGCGGCTCTTGGCCGACAGGTCGGTGAACTTCGGCGCGCGGTTCAGGACGTAGCGGAGCTTGTCGTGCGGCAGCCCCTCGGCCTTCAGCGCGCGAATCAGGCGCAGGATGTTCTGCGCCGACCGCAGGTCGAGCTCCATCAGCGCGAAGTAGACATGCGCGCGGGTCAGCACCGTCTCGGTCCAGGCGACGATGGTCGAGGGCATGTCGACCACGACGAAGTCGAACTCCGCCTGCGCCATGTCGATGACGCGGCCGACGTCCTCGGGCGTCACGATGTCGAGGGGCAGCATGTCGGCGGGGGCGGTCAGCACGCTCAGCTTGTCGTTGAAGGTCAGCATCGCCTGCAGGAAGCTGTCGCTGTCGGCCGCGGCCGTGTCGGACAGCAGGTCGAACACCGCCTCGCGCCGCGGCAGGTCGAGGTAGGTGGAGCTTGCGCCGAACTGGAAGTCGAGGTCGATCAGGCAGACGCGGGGCGCGTCGGTCTTCGAGACCGTCGCGAGCTCCCAGGCGAGGTTCGTGGCGAAGGTGCTGGCCCCGACCCCGCCCGCCATGCCGTGCACGGGCAGCACGACCCCGTTGCGGTCGCCCTTGGCCTTGAAGCTGATCGGGACCGCGACCGGGTCGTCGGGGTGCGGCGCGCTCGGCACGGCGGCCAGGACCGGCACGGCCGGGGCGGGCTTGCGCATCCGCTCGATGGCATCGCGCAGCGCGCCGTCGGGCAGCGGGTAGGGCACGAAGTCCTCGGCCCCGAGCCGCAGGAGCTGGTGGAGCGCGATCGGGCTGACGTGGTCCGCGATCAGCACCACCTTGATGCCGCGGTCCTTCGCGGCGCGGATGATCTCGGTGATCCGGCCGAGGTCGCCCTCGTCCTGGCTGTCCACGGCGATCGCCACGAACTCCAGCGTGGCGGCGTCGGGCTGCCCGAGGAAGGGCAGGGCATCGTCGAAGGACAGGTCGCCCCAGCTCTCGCCGAGCTCCTGCTCCATGTCGTCGATCAGCATGTCGAAGTTCTGCACATCGCGCGAGATGGTGCAGGCCAGGATCGGCGCCGGTTCGGGTTGGAGGTTCGCCACACTCGTCATCACGTCAGTCCTTCCATTGCCGGGGTGCCGCGCATCCTCAGGGTCCGAGGGCATGGCCTCCCCCCGTCGGTCGCAGACCCGGGCCGGAGACGGCCCCGGCGCCATCCCGCCGTTCGATCGTCGCCAGCGTCGTTCGGAATGTGGGCGACATTGGGGCTAAAAGATCGTCATTGTTTGATTTCATCCGATCCGGAAACGAAGAGGCGCGCCGGATGCCGGGCGCGCCTCGATCGGGGTGGCGGGGGCCGGCGCGGGCCGGGTCACGGCGCGGGGGCCGCGACGGGTCCCGCCCCGCCGATTGCGGCAGGGGACCCCGTTTCGCCATGGGGCCGCGTGGCACTCTGCACGTATTCGCGGAAGACGACGGCCGCATACTTGCCGTTCAGCAGCCGCCCGTCGCCCTCGACGAAGCCCGACACTTCGGTCACGGTGCGGCGGTTGCGCTCCTCGGGGTTGGGCGTCGGGATCACGGGCCGCGTCTCGCCAAAGCTGACGAGCGATTCGAGCCGCGAGCGGCTCACGCCCCGGCTGCTCAGGTAGGCGACGACGGCCTCGGCGCGCCGCTTGCCCAGCGCCTGGTTGTAGGCGTCGGATCCGACCAGGTCGGTGTGCCCGTAGACGCTGAACCGCAGCTCGGGGAACTGCCGGATCCAGTCGGCCTGGCGGTCGAGGACGGCCCGCGCGGCCCCGTCGAGCTGCGCGGAGTTGAAGGCGAAGGTGACGGTCGTCGGGACCTCGGCCGCGAAGCGCTGGCCCAGCGCCTGTGTGGGCGACAGCTCGCCGTTCTGGACGAGCATGTTGTTCATCGTGGCGTTTCCGAAGTCGCCCGCGTCGACCTCGGCCCCGAGCGGGCGGTTGAAATCGCCCCCGACGCAGCCCGAAAGGACCGACACCGTCAACAGGACAGGAACAATCCGCATCGCCTACTCCATCACGTAGCCGTAGGAGCCGCTGAAGTCCTGGCGCGCCACCTCGCTCGCCGGGCCGCTGCCGGTGACCTTGCCGAACAGGAACAGCTCGCGCTCGGTCGGGATGCGGACGCGGTCGGTGGGCAGGGCCAGCGCCTCGCCGCGTGTGGGCGACACGAGGTGCGGGGTCACGATGATCACGAGCTCGCTCTGCGCGCGCTGGTACTCGCTGCTGCGGAACAGCGCGCCGAGGACCGGCACGTCGCCGAGCCAGGGCACCTGCCCGTTCAGGTCGCGGAAGTCGTCCTGCAGCAGCCCCGCGATCGCGAAGCTCTCGCCGTCGCGCATCTCCACGGTGGTGGAGGTCTCGCGGCGGCGGAAGGCGTTGATGGTGAAGCCCGCCGCCTCCAGTGTGATGGTCGTGTCGATCGACGAGACCGAGGCGTTGATCGTGAGGTTGATGATGTCGTTCTCGATCACGACGGGGGTGAAGTTCAGCTCCACGCCGAAGGGCTTGTACTCGATCGAGATGCCGTCCGAATCGGCGACGGGGATCGGGTATTCGCCCCCGGCGAGGAACCGCGCCTCCTGCCCCGAGAGCGCGGTCAGGTTGGGCTCGGCCAGCGTGCGCACCATGCCCTTCGACTCCAGCGCCTCGAGCAGGACCGCGAACTGGAGCGATCCGGCCGAGAAGCCGAAGGTCACGCCCGCCTCGGCGTCGCCCGTGGCCGAGGTGTTGTCGCCGGCGAAGGTGGCCGTGCGCAGGGCCCCGTCGGTGAAGGCTCCGGTTCCGCCCTTGACGCCGAGGTCGCCGCCGGCGCGGTCGATCGCCAGCGACGAGGACAGGTTCTTCGCCACCGACCGCTGCATCTCGGCGAAGCGGACCTTCAGCATCACCTGCTGGGTCCCGCCCACGCTCATCAGGTTCGACACCCGGTCGGGCGCGTAGCGCTCGGCGAGGTCGAGCGCGCGGTCGAGCTTGGCCGCGTCCGAGACGACGCCCGACAGCACGATCCCGTCGTTCGCCGTGCGCACCTCGATCGACTCGCCGGGAAGGATCTGGCGCAGCCGCTCCTTGAACTCGGCGACGTCGGGGGCGACCTGCACCTCCACGTTGGCGATGAGCTGGCCGTTGACGCCCAGCAGCGTCAGGGTCGTCCGCCCCGGCGCCTTGCCGAGCACGTAGATCGTCCGGTCGGACAGGGTGGAGATGTCGGCGATGCCCGGGTTCGCGATCGACAGCTCCGCGAAGGGGACGTCGCTCTCGACGACGACGGCGCGGTTCATCGGCACGTTGAGCGCGGCGGTCTGCGCCCCCTCGACGACCCGCAGGCTCTGCGCGGCCGCCGGCGTCGCCGCCGCGGCCAGCGCGAGCCCGACGAGGCCGGCTCGGCATAGATGGGAAACGTACATAGTGGCCTGCCCTTTCGATCACGCCTCAGGGGTCATGTAGCCCGACCTTCCGTCGATGATGACGAGGGGCGCGTTTTTTTGCAATAATCAGACGGTTGAAGGCATATCTTCGTGTGGGTAACGTGCAACAGCCCGCCTGGCCACGCCATATCTGCGCAGGGACGGACGGCGCGGCACCATATCGGGGGCGCAGGCCGCCGGACGGACGCGCCGCCGGTCAGTTGACGGGGCAGGGGATGGGCTCCTCGACCAGCTCGCCGCCCTTGCGCTGGCGGACGGTGCAGACCTTCTCCGTCGAGGCGACCTGCGGGGCCGCGACCTCGGTTCCCAGCAGGCTGTTGCCGTCGACCTCGACGCCGCCGGCCATCCGCTCGTTGCCGCGCGCCACCAGCGAGACGGTCAGCTGCCCGGTCGCCTGCCCCTGCGTCAGGCGGGCCACCTGCTCGCGCGAGGCCTCGACCGTGATGTTCTGGGGGGCCTGGACGTTCGGCTCGCCCTCCTTGCCCGCCGGCCGGTCGACCGCGATCAGCCGGACCGCGGATTCGATCAGCTGCGTCACGTCGCCGGAGCCGTCGGCGCGCGGCCCGGTCCAGTAGATGTCGACGTTGTCGCCGACCTCGAGATACCGCGACAGGCCCGAGGCGTCGTCGAACCGGATCGTGAAGGCGCTCATCCCGGGGCCAAGGTCGTCGGCGAGGCCCGCCGCCTCGCCGGGCTCGGTCACGCGCACGGCGAGCACGGGGTCGTACTGCTCCATGGAGCGCTTGACGTAGCGGGGCGAGGTCTCGCCCTCGGGGAAGAGGACCGCCTCGTCGCGGAAGACGGTCTCGGGCAGGTAGGCCTCGGGCCAGTAGATCTTCTGCACGTCGTCCTTCGTCAGGGCGTCGCCGTAGTTCAGCGGCTTGTTGACGACGAAGACCTCGACCAGCGGGCCCGCCTTCTCGCGCGCCGCCCGCTCCGCGGCGAGCTGCTCCTGCGTCTGGCTGACGTAGCCCTGGACCATGTAGACCGCGAAGCCGGCAAGCCCGAGGCCGACGATAAGAACCAAACCGAACATCAATCGCATGTCGCCGCTCCGTCTTCCCTGATTCGACCGGGCGAGGTGCCGCGGGTCTGACGCCCCCAGAGAAGCGCCGTTTGGGCACTAATTGCGGCGCTTTCGTGGTCTTCTGTAGGTCTGTGGAAACAGTCGCGCCGACGCGGCGGCACCGCAACGCCGCAGGGCCGCACGCGCGATGCGTGCGGCCCCGAACGGCTTGGCGCGGGTGCGGCTCAGTTCAGCGCCGTGGCCGACGCCGAGGTCGTGAGGATGTCCGTGTTCAGCGCGGTCGCCGCCGAGCCGAGGCTATTGTTGACGCCGATCAGGACCATCAGGCCGAGGCCGACGATGCCCGCCGTCAGCACCACCCAGTCGACCGTCACCGCACCCGACTCGTCCTTCAGAAACCGTTCAAACATGCGGGCGCTCATCCTTGTCTCTTTGTCCTGGGGCCGGATCGACCGACGGTTCGCGTGGCGGTGCCGGGCGGCCGTGCCGCCCGGACGTGTTCGGGTCAGTTCAGCGCCGAGCCGGCGGTCTGCGTCGCGGTGATGTCGGCCGAGATGTTCGAGGCGGCGGTCTTCAGGCCGTTCGACACCGTCGTCATGACGACGAGGCCGAGGCCTACGATGGCGGCGGTCAGCACGACCCAGTCGACGGTCACGGCACCGGATTCGTCGCGGGCGAAGGTCTTCATGGTGTTCAGGAAGGTCATGGTCAGGGTCCCTTTCTCGGGTGTTGCACGGTCTGTCTCTCGCCGCCCCGGTGTCGCGCTCCGTTTCGTCCCGGCCCGCGTCCCGTTCGGCATGGGTGCATAAGGCCCCCGAATCGTGGCGGCAGTTTGGTCACAGTGGGACATTTTGAAAAAAGTTCACCGCGCGGTAAGAAATCGTCCAACAGGCTGGTGGCGTTCGGAAAAAAAGCCCCTCGCCCGGGATGGCCCGGCGGGTCCTCCAGGGGGCTGCCAGACCCCTTCCGGGAAATGGGGCAGCGATGCCACGATTCCGGGCCGGTTGTTCTGGCCAGACGCGGGCTTTCCTGACAGGCTGTCGGGCGGGCAGTGGAAACGGGCGGGGAACCCGGCGGATGCGGGTCGCGGCAGGGGTCGTCAGCGTGATTCTCGCGGGGGCCGCCCCCGCCGCGGCGCAGACCCTGCCGGCGCAGGACGACTTCACCTTCCGGCGGGTCAAGGTGCCCGAGCCGGGCACCGTCCGCCGCATCACCGTGCAGATCGACCCCGCCGAGCAGGCGCGGCGCCTCGCGATGGGCGCGAGGCCGCGCGACGAGCCGGACGGGTCGCCCGCGGATGCCCCGCCGCAGGCCGGGGGCGCGGCCGGTGCCCCCCCGGTCGGCGACGCGGCGCGGTACGATTGGTTCTGGGAGACCGTCCCGACCGCCCGGGCCGAGGTCCAGGGGCGGTTCTCGCTCGCCATGGCGACGCTGGGACAGGGGCCGGGCGGATCCTCGGTGGACGCGCCGCGCCTCCAGGCCTTGCAGGACATCGCCTCCGACTACGGGATCGAGATCCTGCGCGCCACGCTCGACACCGAGGTGTCGCCCGCGCTCGTGCTCGCGGTCATCGGCATCGAGAGCGCGGGCCGGCCCGACGCGGTCAGCGCGGCCGGCGCGCAGGGGCTGATGCAGCTGATCCCCGAGACCGCCGTGCGCTTCGGCGTGACCGACTCGACCGATCCCGCCCAGAACATCCGCGGCGGGGTGGCCTACCTCGACTGGCTGATGAAGCGGTTCGACCGCGACCCTCTGATGGTGCTCGCCGCCTACAACGCGGGCGAGGGCGCCGTGGAGGCGAACGCCGGCGTCCCGCCCTTCGCCGAGACGCGCGACTACGTGCCCAAGGTGCTCGCGGCCTGGCAGGTGGCGCAGGGCCTATGCCAGACCCCGCCCGAGCTTGTCAGCGATCCCTGCGTCTTCAAGGTGATCTCGGCCAGCGACTGAGCGTCCCGGCGCGGCGGGGGCGGCGGGGGCGGGGGGGCGGGGGCGCGGGACTGGCGCTCGCCCGCGGGCCGCGCTATGGGCGGGCGTCCAGCGGGAGCCGCCGATGTTCGAGCCGAAGACCGACTATTCCGACGCCGTGTCGCGGATCGAGGACATCATCGACGACGCGCGCAACGGCCGGATGTTCATCCTCGTCGACCACGAGGACCGCGAGAACGAGGGCGACCTCGTGATCCCCGCGCAGATGTGCACGCCGCAGGCCATCAACTTCATGGCGATGCACGGGCGCGGGCTGATCTGCCTCGCCCTTCCCGCCGCGCGCATCGACGCGCTGGGCCTGCCGCTGATGAGCGCGAAGAACCTCAGCCGCCACGAGACGGCCTTCACCACCTCGATCGAGGCGCGGGAGGGGATCAGCACCGGCATCTCGGCCGCCGACCGCGCGCTGACGGTGTCGGTCGCGATCGACCCCACGAAGGGGCCGGGCGACATCGCGACGCCGGGGCACATCTTCCCCCTGCGCGCGCGCGATGGCGGCGTTCTGGTCCGTGCGGGGCATACCGAGGCGGCGGTCGACGTGGCCCGCCTCGCGGGCCTGAACCCCTCGGGCGTGATCTGCGAGATCATGAACGAGGACGGGACGATGGCGCGCCTGCCCGACCTCATCGCCTTCGCGCAGCGGCACGGGCTGAAGATCGGCACGATCAGCGACCTCATCGCCTACCGCCGCCGCCACGACAACCTCGTGGCAGAGAAGGCCGTGCGCCCGGTGCGGTCGGTGCACGGGGGCGACTGGCTGATGCGGGTCTTCGCCGACGAGACCCAGGGGGCGGAGCACATCGTCCTGTCGAAGGGCGACCTGTCGGGCGACGGTCCGGTGCTGGTCAGGATGCACGCGCTCGACCCCTTGCAGGACGTGCTCGGGCTCGATCCCGCGCATGCCGACGACCTGCCCGGCGCCATGCGCCTGATCGCGGCCGAGGGGCGGGGCGTCGTGGTCCTGCTGCGCGACACCATGATGAAGCTCGCGATGGAGGGCGAGGCCTCGCCCCAGACGCTGCGCCAGTACGGCCTCGGCGCGCAGATCCTGTCGGCGCTCGGCCTGTCGCGGATCATCCTCGTGACCAATTCGCGACAGCCCCGCGTCGTCGGGCTGGAGGCGTACGGCCTGTCCATCGCCGGGACCCGGCCGATCGGGGGGGCACCGCATGGCGGCCTCTGAACGCCACGGCGCCCTGCCGCTGCCCGCCTTCGACCGCCCCGTGCGGCTGCTGGTCGTGGTGGCCCCCTACTACCGCGACATCGCCGACGCGCTTCTGGCCGGGGCGCGGGCGACGGCGGACGCCTGCGGCGCCGCGGTCGAGGTGGCGGAGGTGCCCGGGGCGCTGGAGATCCCGACCGCGATCGCCCTGGCCCACCGGCAGGAATCGTTCGACGGCTTCGTGGCGCTCGGCTGCGTGATCCGGGGGGAGACGACGCACTACGACACGGTCTGCAGCGACTCGAGCCGCGCGCTGTCGCTTCTGGGGCTGCAGGGGCTCTGCATCGGCAACGGCATCCTCACGGTGGAGAACCGCGACCAGGCGGTCGTGCGCGCCGATCCCGGCGGGCAGGACAAGGGCGGCGGCGCGGCGGCGGCGGCGCTGCATCTGATCGCGCTGGCGCGCCGCTGGGCGGGGACGCGCCGCGGCATGGGCTTCCGCACCTCGGAGGCGCAGCGTTGACCGCCCCGCGCGGCGATCCCGACCGCCGGCGGATGCGGTCGGCCGCCCGGCTCTACGCCGTCCAGGCGCTGTTCCAGATGGAGTCGAGCGGGCAGACCGTCGAGTCGGTCACCGCCGAGTTCGAGACGCACCGCTTCGGCGCGGTCTACGACGAGGCCGAGATGGCCGAGGGCGACGTCGACCATTTCCGCGCGCTCGTGAGCCACGCGGTCGACCGCCAGGCGCTGATCGACCAGATGACCGACCGCGCGCTGGTCGCGGCCTGGCCCATCGGCCGGATCGACCCCGTGCTCCGCGCGCTGTTCCGCGCGGCGGGCGCCGAGCTGCTGGAGACGCGCACGCCGCCCAAGGTCACGATCACCGAGTTCGTCGACGTGGCCAAGGCCTTCTTCCCCGACGGGAAGGAGCCGAAGTTCGTCAACGCCGTGCTCGACCACATCGCGCGCGAGGCCCGACCCGAGGCGTTCGGGGACCGTCCCCGGGCCTGAGGCCGGCACCCCGCGCGGGTGCGATGCACGGCGCGCTTCGCGCGATGGTTGCAAATCCGCCACATGTTTTCCGTATGTTCCGAGGGACGCGGGAACATTGCCGGTGCGGCCGGGTTCTGGTCAGCGGCAAGACATGCCCGGAACGCAGCGCCGCGTTCCCTTTCACGACACCATGACGAGTCGAAAGGACCGAACATGACCACTATCGTTCGCCTGGGCGGGGTGTCCGCCCTGGCCCTGCTCCTGGGGGCCACCGCCTCGCTGGCGCAGACCCGGATCACCGGGATCAACGACCTGAACGACCGCCTCGACGACATCGAGGAGGTCGCGACCGACGTCATCGACGACGCCGAGGACGAGATGCGCTTCGGCAATCCCGAGTTCCAGCCCGGCCTGTCCGGTTCGGCCTCGCTGTCCTACAGCGGGATCGAGGGCACGACCGACCAGCAGGACTTCACGGCCGGCGCGCGCCTGCGCTACGCGCAGGGCCCGTTCGTCCAGACGATGGGCGTCGCCATCGACTATTCGGAGGACGAGGACAGCTCCACCCGCGAGGACATCTTCGCGGTCTACGACGGCAACTACTACTTCAACGACCAGCTCTATGCCTTCATCCTCGGCCGCGGGGAAAGCAACGGCCTTGCCGACGAGGCCGACGAGGTGCTGACGGATGCCTTCATCGGGGTCGGCCCGGGCTACCGGATCATCAACACCCCGAACACGACCTGGCGCGTCCAGGCCGGCGTCGGGATCAGCTATCTCGAGGACGGGCTGGAGAACAGCGAGACCGACACGGGCTACATCGCCTCGTCGCGGTTCTACTACGCGTTCAGCGAGAACGTGTTCGTGACGAACGACACCGACGTCCTCAACTCGGACGCGGCGCTGCGGATCAACAACGACCTCGGCGTCAGCTTCCGCATGTCGGATGCGTTCACGACGCGGGTCAGCTACCTGATCGACTACAACGACGAGCGGGCCGAGCGGACCGACAACCAGGTTCAGCTGTCGCTGGTCTACGGGTTCTGAGACGGCCCCTCACCGGGCTTTTTCATTCGAAACTGGGGCGGGGAAACCCGCCCCTTCTTTTTTCCGGAGGACGGCCGGGGGTGGCGGGCCCGCAGCGGCCGTGACGGCGTGGATTTCCCGAGAGCCTGACGTATCAGGTGGGAGCCAGATGCCGGGACCAGGATCCCGGCAGAGCCAGCCCCCTCGGAAATGCTTATCGGCCACTGGAAAAGTGCCGCGCACGAGAGGAGCAGAACCCGCCAATGCGAAAGGTAGCCCCCGCCTGCCTGCCGCGCAAGGGTCGGCGGCAAGGCTCGCGCGATCTGGACAACCGTTCCCTCTTCGTTCATAGACCCCGGCCATGCAGGACACGATGCGCCCCGGATTGCGTCTCGCCCGCGGGGTCTGCCGCCACCTGCGGGCGCACGATTTCGCCGCGCTGGAGGAGTTCGTTCCCGCGCCGGGGCTGCGCGTCGACGTGATGGCGCTGGGACCAAAGGGCGAGCTCTGGGTCGTCGAGTGCAAGTCTTGCCGCGCCGACTTCGCGGCCGACCGCAAGTGGACGGGCTATCTCGAATGGTGCGACCGTTTCTTCTGGGCGGTCGACTGCGACTTTCCGCGCGACCTTCTGCCCGAAGGGACCGGGCTGATCCTGACCGACGACTACGACGCCGAGATCGTGACGATGGGCCCCGAGACGCCGCTGGCGCCCGCGCGCCGCAGGACGCTGGTGCAGAAGTTCGCGCGCCACGCGGCGCTGCGGCTCCAGACGCTGCGCGACCCGGGGCCGGGGCCGCAGGGGCTGCTCTAGCGGCGGGCCCGGCCGCCGCCGAGGCCCCGCGCCGCCTCGGCGGCGGCGCGCAGTTCCTCGGCGATCTCGAGCGCCTCGTCGGGGTCGAAGTCGAGCGGCAGCTCGATCCCGCCGTCGGCCTCGATGTAGATGCGGACCATTCCGGTGCTGGTCGGACCGATCTGGATGTTCGCGGCCACGTCGCTTTCGCTGTCGATGCCCATGATGCCTCGTCCCGCCGCCCGACCGCGACCTAGGCCATGGGCGCGCCCATGGCAAGCGCGGCGGCGATCCGGGCTTGCAATCGCGCCCCCCCGGCGCTAGGTCGGCACCCGTGCCGGCTTAGCTCAGTTGGTTAGAGCACCAGATTGTGGATCTGGGGGTCCCCCGTTCGAGCCGGGGAGTCGGTACCATCCCGTCCGGCCCGCGCATCGCCTCCGGCAGCTTTCCGCTTCCGGCGGGCGCGGGGCCGGCCCTCCCTGTTGCCCCGGGGGCCGTTCCCGTGATCTTTCGGGGCCGGCGCGCGGGCGGCGGGAACCGCGGCGCGCGTCCCTGAACCCGCGACGAGGAGGCCGCCATGCCGAACCCGCTCCACGATCTGTCCGACGCGATCTTCCGCGACCCCGGCCTGCGGGCGGCGCTGACGGACCGCGAGCTGGACCGCGGCGTCGAGGCCACGCGCAGGATCAACGACATGATCCTCGACGTGGTGCGGACGACCCGCGCCAACGCCGACGGGCTCATCACGCCGGCCGAGATGAAGCGGCTGTCGCAGACGGTGCAGGGGGACGGCGACGCCTTCGTCAAGCTCATCAAGACGCACGGCTACGACAACGCGAACGGCGACACGGGCTTCCACCTCGTGCGCGGCGACGGCGGGACGCTGACGTTCCAGGGCCGCGCCTTCGTCGACGGGGTGGCCGACGTCGTCTACCACTTCGGCTACCGCATCCGCGCGAGCGACGGGCAATACGTCAACGAGGACGGCAACGCGAACGGAAGCCACGTGAGCGCGGCGGGCTGGCTCAACTACTTCCTGAACGGGCGCAACGTGGTCTGGGGCGACAAGGCCGCCAACGGCCTGTGGAGCAACGACGACTACAGCGCGATCTTCGCCCCCGCGCGGAACGAGACGTTCTATGCCGGCGCGGGCGACGACAGCATCGGCGGAGGCATGGGCAACGATCGCGTCCTTGCCGGTGCCGGCCGCGACCGGGCGGGCGGGGACAAGGGGGCGGACCGGCTGTTCGGCGAGGGCGGGAACGACTGGCTCTACGGGGGCGAGGGGCGCGACCGGATGTTCGGCGGCGCAGGGGACGACGACCTGAACGGCGGGCTCGACGGCGACCGCCTGTCCGGCGGCGGGGGGGCCGACACGCTCTACGGGGCCGAGGGGTCCGATCGCCTGTCCGGCGGCGACGACCGCGACACCCTCATGGGCGCGCAGGGCAACGACCGCCTGGACGGCAACGACGGCGCCGACACGCTGAGCGGCGGCGACGGGCGCGACCGTCTGGACGGCGGGCGGGGCGCGGACACCTTCGTGCTGTGGGAGGGGGCGCAGGCAAGCGACACGGTGCGGATCGGGCGGGGCGACACCGGCCGCACCGCCGGAAGCTGGGACCGCGTCGAGGGCTTCGCGAGCGGCATCGACAAGCTCGACCTGCGCGACTTCGGCGACCTGCGGTTCCGCGACTCGCCCGACTATGCCGGGGGCGGCAGGGCGTCGGCCTACTACGTGAAGGGCAACGGCGCGGGCGACTCGTTCCTGTTCGTCGACGCGAACGGCGACCGCGCGACCGACGCCCGCATCGCCTTCGAAGGCTGGCTCGGCCTCGGGCGGGGCGACCTGATCCTCGGCTGACGCCTCAGGCCTGCGAGCCGCCCACCGTCAGCCCGCCGATCAGGAGCGTGGGCTGCCCCACCCCCACGGGCACCCACTGCCCGGCCTTGCCGCAGTTGCCGATGCCGGGGTCGAGCGCCATGTCGTTGCCGATCGCGCGGATCCCCCTCAGCGCCGTGGCCCCGTCGCCGATCAGGGTGGCCCCCTTCACCGGCTCCCCCACCACGCCGTTGCGGACGCGGTAGGCCTCGGTGCAGCTGAAGACGAACTTGCCGTTGGTGATGTCCACCTGACCGCCGCCGAAGCCCACGGCGTAGATCCCGTCCCGCAGGGAGGCGACGATCCCGGCGGGGTCGTCGCTGCCGCCCAGCATGTAGGTGTTGGTCATCCGCGGCATGGGGATGTGCGCGAAGCTCTCGCGCCGACCGTTGCCCGTGGCCGCGACGCCCATCAGCCGCGCGTTCTGCCGGTCCTGCATGTAGCCCACGAGGATCCCGTCCTCGATCAGGACGTTGCGGGCCGAGGGCGTGCCCTCGTCGTCGATGGTGACCGAGCCGCGGCGGTCGGGCAGGGTGCCGTCATCGAGCACGGTGACGCCCGGCGCCGCGATCCTCCGGCCCATCAGCCCCGCGAAGGCGCTGGTGCCCTTGCGGTTGAAGTCCCCCTCGAGCCCGTGCCCGATCGCCTCGTGCAGCAGGATGCCGGGCCAGCCGGGGCCCAGCACCACGTCCATCGTCCCCGCCGGGGCCGGCACCGCGTCGAGGTTGACGCGCGCGATCCGCAGCGCCTCGCGCACGGCGGGCTGCCAGGTCGCGGGCTCCATCAGCCGGGCGAGGCCGTGCCGCCCGCCCAGCCCGGTGCCGCCGCTCTCGCGCCGCCCGTCCCGGTCGACGATCACCGACACGTTCAGCCGCGCCATGGGCCGGGCATCGCCCAGCCGCAGCCCGTCGGGCCGCAGGATCTCCACCTCCTGCAGGCCGGCCGACAGCGTCGCCGAGACCTGCACCACGCGGGGGTCGAGGCCGCGCGCGAAGGCGTCGATCGCGCGCAGCAGGTCGATCTTGGCGGCGAAGGCGGCGTCGGCCATCGGGTCGTCGGGCCCGTAGAGGCGCGCGTTGGTTCCGCGCGGCGGCGGCGCCATCGTCCCGCCGCCCGCGCCGACCGCCAGCCGCGCGGTCCCCGAGGCGCGCCGCAGCGCAGCCTCCGAGATCTCGTTCGCGTGCGCGTAGCCCGCGACCTCGCCCCGGACCGCGCGCAGCCCGAAGCCCTCCGAGGCGTCGTAGCTCGCCGAGCGGATGCGCCGGTCGTCAAGCACCAGCGTCTCCGACCGCCGGCGCTCGAGGAACAGCTCGCCGTCGTCGGCGCCGACCGTCGCGCCGCGCACCGCCGCCAGCGCCGCAGCCTCGTCCAGATGGGTCTCGAAGGGGCGGAACGGGCCGTCGCCCTGCGCGGGCGGGACGGACGCTGCGGGCGTCGCTGGGGTCATCGCCTGGGGATCCTCCGGGCCGGGTTTCTCCGCGGCCGGGCGCGATTTGCCGCAACTCTTCCGCTTGTCGGTCGGGGCATAATATGGTTTGACCGGCGGGACAGGCAATGGGGCCCGGCGGGCGCGAGGGGGCCCCGCGCTGCGGCCGGGCCGCGACAACGAACGGGTTCAGCATGACGACATCGCACCGCATTCTTTCGGGCCTCGGCCTGGCGCTGGCCCCGTCCGCGCCGGCCCTTGCGCAGGAGCTGCCGGTCATCGGCCGTCCCGTGCCGGGGGGCACCTACTTCCAGCCCGCCGCGACCGAGCTTGCGCGCGACATCCAGTGGCTCGACGACATGCTGGTCGTGATCATCACCCTGATCACGCTGTTCGTGACGGCGCTCCTGATCTACTGCATCGTGCGGTTCAACCGCCGCCGGAACCCCGACCCCGCGCGGTTCACGCACAACACCCCGCTCGAGATCGCCTGGACGATCGTGCCGATCCTCATCCTCGTCGTGATCGGGGCCTTCTCGCTGCCGGTGCTGTTCAAGCAGCAGGAAATCCCGGTCGCCGACGTGACGATCAAGGCGACCGGCAACCAGTGGTACTGGAACTACGACTACGCGGGCCTCGGCGTGAACTTCGACAGCTACATGATCGGCTCGCCGGCGACGGGGGGCGACAACCGCCTCACGCCCGAGGTGGAGCAGCAGCTGGTCGCGGCGGGCTACAGCGCGCAGGACTTCCTGCTCGCGACCGACACCGCGGTCATCGTGCCGGTGAACAAGGTGGTCGTCATGCAGATGACCGGGGCCGACGTCATCCACTCCTGGGCCATGCCCGCCTTCGGTGTGAAGCAGGACGCCGTGCCGGGCCGGCTGGTCCAGACCTGGTTCAGGGCCGAGGAGGAAGGCACCTACTTCGGCCAGTGCTCGGAGCTGTGCGGGAACCTTCACGCCTACATGCCGATCACCGTGAAGGTGGTGTCGCAGGCGACCTACGACGCCTGGCTCGCCCGCGCGCAGGAGACGGGCGGCGAGGACGTGGTGCTGACCCCTGACGAGCTGATCGCCTCGGCGGAGCCGGCCGCCGCCGCCGTCGACGTGGCGGCCGCCGAGTAGGCCCGCCGGGCCGGCGCGGAACAGGGGCGTCCCCGCACGGCGCGCGGGGGCGCGGACCCATCAGAGGACATCAGCCGACATGACCGACCTCAGCCATGCCGATCGCGCAGACGCCGTTCCGGGCGATGCGGGGTTCGGCGACTTCATCCAGCTTCTGAAGCCGCGCGTCATGTCGCTCGTGGTCTTCACGGCGATGGTGGGGCTTCTGGTCGCGCCGGTGCCGGTGCATCCAGTGGTGGCGTTCGCCGCGATCCTGTTCATCGCGATGGGGGCGGGGGCCTCGGGCGCGCTGAACATGTGGTGGGACGCCGACATCGACGCGGTCATGCAGCGCACCCGCGGCCGTCCGGTGCCCGCCGGCCGCATCGCCCCGGGCGAGGCGCTGGGTTTCGGCGCAGCGCTGGCGGGGATCGCCGTGGTCATGCTGTGGCTGGCCGCCAACGCGCTCGCGGCGGGGCTGCTGGCCTTCACGATCTTCTTCTACGCCGTGGTCTATTCGGTCTGGCTGAAGCGCCTGACGCCGCAGAACATCGTGATCGGCGGGGCCGCCGGGGCCTTTCCGCCGGTGATCGGCTGGGTCGTGGCGACGGGCTCGGTCTCGGTCGAGGCCGCGCTGATGTTCGCGCTGATCTTCATGTGGACGCCCCCGCACTTCTGGGCGCTCGCGCTCTTCATGAAGGAGGATTACTCGAACGCGGGCGTGCCGATGCTGACGGTGACGCACGGGCGGCGGGCGACGCGGGCGCATGTCCTCGCCTATGCGGTGGCGCTGGCGCCGGTGGCGCTCTGGACCGCGCTCAGCGCGATCGGCGGTCCCTTCACGCTCGCGGTCTTCATCGCGCTGAACGGCTGGTTCGTCCTGGGGGCCTGGCGGATCTGGCGCCGGGACGAGGCGGCGGCCGACGCTGACAGCTACGCGGTCGAGAAGGCGTTCTTCCGCTACTCGCTGTCCTACATGTTCCTCAGCTTCGGGGCCCTCCTCGTCGAGGCGGCGCTGCGGGCGCAGGGCCTGGGGGGCTGGTGATGGCGTTTCCCCGGTCGCACGAGCTTCACCGCCGCCGCTTCGGGCGCAACCTCGGCCTCGGCCTCGCGCTGGCGCTGTTCGTGGCGCTCGTCTTCGGCCTGACGATCGCGAAGGTGGAGCGGGGCGACCCGATGAAGGGCTACGACTACACGGTCGACCCCGACCTCGTCCCGCTGGACGAGAGGGGCGGCGCATGACCCCCGCCGCGAAGACCGCCGCCAAGCTGGCCGGCCTCGTCGCGGTGATGCTGTCGCTCTCGTTCGCGGCGGTGCCCTTCTACAACTGGTTCTGCCGCGTGACCGGGTTCGGCGGCACCCCGCTCGTGGCCGAGGCGGCCCCGGAGGCGATCCTCGACCGCACGGTCCGCGTCCGCTTCGACGCCTCGGAGGGTCGCGGGATGCCCTGGGAGGTCAGGGCCGAGCAGGTCGCGATGGACCTGCGGATCGGCGAGACGGGCCTTGCCTTCTACGAGGCCTACAACCCGACCGACCGCGTCGTGGCGGGCACCGCGAGCTACAACGTCACCCCCGACGCGGCGGGCGGCTATTTCAGCAAGATCGCCTGCTTCTGCTTCACCGAGCAGGTGCTGCAGCCCGGCGAGCGGGTGCGGATGCCCGTGACCTTCTTCGTCGATCCCGCGATCGTCGAGGACGGCGAGGGCCGCTTCGTGCGCGAGATCACGCTGTCCTACACCTTCCACGAGACCCCGCTGACCGCGGAGCAGGCCGCCCTTGCGGCGCCCGCGGCGGGCGCGGTAAACTGACGCGACCCTTGAAGGAACAGCCGATCATGGCGCATGCCAAGAACCACGACTACCATGTCTTGCCGCCTTCGATCTGGCCCCTCATCGCGGCGGCGGGCGCCTTCATCATGCTGTTCGGCGCGGTGCTCGGCATGCACTGGCCCGACCCCACGCCGGAAAGCTTCACCGCGCTCGAGGTCCTGAACGCCTACAAGTTCGCCCTCATCGGGCTCGTGCTGGTGCTCTACGTCATGTTCGGCTGGTGGTCGGACGTGGTGCGCGAAAGCCGGGCCGGCGATCACACCCCGGTCGTGGGGATCGGCCTGCGCTACGGCTTCATCCTGTTCATCATCTCCGAGGTGATGTTCTTCGTGGCCTGGTTCTGGTCGTTCTTCAAGAACGCGATCTTTCCGATGGGGCCGCAAAGCCCGCAGGTCGATGGCGTCTGGCCCCCGGCGGGGATCGAGACCTTCGATCCCTGGCACCTGCCGCTGATCAACACGCTGATCCTGCTGTGCTCGGGCGCGGCCGTGACCTGGGCGCATCACGCGCTCGTGCACGAGAACAACCGCAAGGACCTGATCAACGGCCTGACGCTGGCGATCGGGCTGGGCGCCGTCTTCACGCTGGTCCAGGCCTACGAATACTCCGACGCCACCTTCGGCTTCACCGACGGGATCTATCCGTCCAACTTCTTCATGGCCACGGGCTTCCACGGCTTCCACGTGATCGTGGGCACGATCTTCCTCGCGGTCTGCCTCTTCCGGGCGCGGGCCGGTCACTTCTCGCCCACCAAGCACGTGGGCTTCGAGGCGGCGGCCTGGTACTGGCACTTCGTGGACGTGGTGTGGCTGTTCCTGTTCGCCGCGGTCTACGTCTGGGGCCGCTAGGCACCCCGGTGCCGGCCGCGTGCGGCGGGCGGGGCGCGCCCGAAGGGACGGACCCATGCGCCGCCTGATCGGCCCGTTTCTCTTCGGCCTCGCGGGGGCCGCCATCCTGGTCGGCCTCGGCGTCTGGCAGCTGCAGCGCATGGCCTGGAAGGAAGGCGTGATCGCCGAGATCGACGCGCGGATCACGGCCCCGCCGGTGCCTCTTCCGGCGCGGCCCGACCCCTCGCGCGACCGTTTCCTGCCCGTGACCGTCAGCGGCCGCTTCACGGGCGAGGAGGCCGACGTCCTCGTCAGCCGCCGGATCACCGGTCCCGGCTACCGCATCATCGCGGCGCTGGAGACGGACGACGGTCGGCGCATCCTGGTCGACCGGGGCTTCCTGCCCGACGAGCGCCGCGACGCGCCGCGCGAGGTCGGCGCCGCCACCCTCGACGGCAACCTCCACTGGCCGGACGAGGTCGACGCCTTCACCCCGCCGCCCGATCCCGCGGCGCGCCTGTGGTTCGCGCGCGACGTGCCCGCCCTCGCCGAGGCGCTGGGGACGGAGCCCGTGCTGGTGATCGCCCGCAGCGCCACCGGCGACGGGATCGACCCGATGCCGGTCGACACGTCGGTCATTCCGAACGACCATCGGAACTACGCGATCACATGGTTTTCGCTCGCCGCCGTGTGGCTGGGGATGACAGGGCTGTGGCTCTGGCGTATCAGGCGGCGGGCGGCGTAAGGGCGCAGGATGCAATACATCTCCACCCGGGGCACGGCCCCGGTGCTCGATTTCGGCGGCGCGATGATGACCGGGCTGGCGCGCGACGGCGGGCTCTACGTGCCCGAGACGGTGCCGACGCTGCCCTTCGCGACCATCGCTGCACTCGCGGGCCGCCGCTACGAGGAGACGGCCTTCGCCGTCATGCGCCCGTTCATCGGCGAGACCTTCGGCGACGACGAGCTGGCGGCGCTGATCGGCCGCGCCTACGCGGGCTTCGGCCACGCCGCGCGCGCGCCGCTCGTCCAGCTCGGTCCCGGGCACTTCCTGCTCGAGCTGTTCCACGGGCCCACCCTCGCCTTCAAGGACTTCGCCATGCAGGTGATCGGGCAGATGATGCAGGCGATGCTGGCGCGAACGGGCGACCGGGTCACGATCGTGGGGGCGACCAGCGGCGACACCGGATCGGCCGCGATCGAGGCGTTCCGGGGCCTTCCGTCCGTCGACGTGGTGATCCTCTACCCGCACGGCCGCGTGTCCGAGGTGCAGCGCCGGCAGATGACCACGCCGGAGGAGCCCAACGTCCACGCCGTCGCCATCGACGGCGACTTCGACGACGCGCAGGCGCTGGTCAAGGCGATGTTCAACGACCACGCCTTCCGCGACGGGGTGCGGCTGGCCGGGATCAACTCGATCAACTGGGCGCGCGTGCTGGCGCAGGTGGTCTACTACGTCACGGCCGCCGTGGCGCTGGGCGCGCCGCACCGGCCGGTGTCGTTCACGGTCCCCACGGGCAACTTCGGCGACGTCTTCGCGGGCGGCATCGCGCGCCGCATGGGCCTGCCGATCGAGCGGCTGGTGGTCGCCACCAACCGCAACGACATCCTGCACCGCGCGCTGACGACCGGCGACTACGTCAGGGCCGGGCTTCACGCGACGATCAGCCCCTCGATGGACATCCAGGTGTCGTCCAACTTCGAGCGCGCGCTGTTCGACGCCTACGGGCGCGACGGGGCCGCGGTCGCGGCACTGATGGGCGAGCTCGCGCAGGGCGGGTTCCGCATCAGCCAGGGCGCGCTTCAGGCGCTGCGCGAGACCTTCGCCTCGGGCCGCGCCTCGGAAGGGGAGACCCGCGCCGCGATCGCCCGGACCCTCGCCGCGACGGGCGAGCTTCTGTGCCCGCACAGCGCGGTCGGCGTCCACGTCGCCGAGGCGCATCTCGGGTCCGCGCCGATGGTGACGCTGGCCACCGCGCATCCGGCGAAGTTCCCCGACGCGGTGGAGGCGGCCACCGGGCTCCGCCCGCCGCTGCCCGCCCGCATGGCCGACCTCATGACCCGGCCCGAACGCCTGACCCGCGCGCCGAACGACCTGCGCGCCGTCCAGGCCGTCATCCGCGAAAGGATCGCCGCGTGAACCGCACCCGCCCCGTCCCGCGTGCCGAGGCGCTGCGGCTCGACACGCTGCCGAACGGCCTGCGCGTCGTGACCGAGCACATGCCGGGCCTGCTCTCGGCCTCGGTCGGCGTCTGGGTGACGGCAGGGGGGCGGCACGAGCGCGCCGAGCAGAACGGCATCGCCCATTTCCTCGAGCACATGGCCTTCAAGGGCACCCCCCGCCGCACCGCCCTGCGGATCGCCGAGGAGATCGAGGACGTGGGCGGCTACATCAACGCCTACACCTCCAAGGAGATGACGGCCTATTACGCGCGGGTGCTGTCGGGCGACGTCGGCCTCGCGCTCGACGTGATCGCGGACATCGTGCTCAACCCCGTCTTCGCGCCGAAGGACATCGAGACCGAGCGGCACGTCATCCTGCAGGAGATCGGGCAGGCGCTGGACACGCCCGACGACATCATCTTCGACTGGCTGCAGGAGGCGGCCTACGCCGGGCAGCCCTTCGGCCGCACCATCCTCGGGCCCGAGGAGCGCGTGGCGGGGTTCGGGCAGGCCGACCTGCGCCGCTTCGTGGCCGAGCACTACGGCCCCGACCAGATGATCGTCGCGGCGGCCGGCGGGGTCGACCACGACCGCATCCTCGCGCAGGCCGAGGCGCTGTTCGGCGACCTCGCCCCGGTGGGCGCGATGCCGCTTCCGCCCGCGCGCTTCACCGGGGGCGAGCGGCGGGAGGTCAGGGACCTGGAGCAGGCGCATGTGGCGCTCGCCTTCGATGCGCCGGGCTACCGGGATCCGGACGTCTGGGCGGCGCAGGTCTACGCGACCGCGATGGGCGGCGGCATGTCGAGCCGCCTGTTCCAGCGCATCCGCGAGGAGCGGGGGCTCTGCTACACGATCTTCGCGCAGTCGGGGGCCTACGAGGACACGGGCCAGATCACGGTCTACGCCGGCACCTCGGGCGAGGAGGTCGCCGACCTGCTCCACCTGACCGCCGACGAGATGCGGCGCGCGGGCGACGACATGACCGAGGCGGAGGTGGCGCGCGCGCGGGCGCAGATGAAGGCGGGGATGCTGATGGGGCTCGAAAGCCCCTCCAGCCGGGCCGAACGGCTGGCGCGGCTTCTGGCGATCTGGGGCCGGATCCCGGACGTGGCCGAGGCGGTGGAGCGGATCGACGCGGTGGGCACGGCCGACGTGCGCCGCGTGGCCGGGCGGCTGACGCGGGCGCGGTCGGCGATGGCGCTCTATGGCCCGGTCGCCGCCGCGCCGGACCTGGAGGCCCTGCGCGGCCGGCTCGCCGCCTGATGCTGGGGCTGCGGCCACGCGTCCGGGTCGAGACCGAGCGCATGACCCTGCGGCTGCCGACCCACACCGACTTCGGCGCCTGGGTGGCGCTGCGCGCCGACAGCACCGCCTTCCTCGCCCCGTGGGAGCCGGTGCGCGCCCCCGACCACCTGTCGCGGAAGGGGTTCACGAACCGCGTCTACTGGGCGGCCCGCGCGGTGTCGCAGGACACGGCGCTGCCGCTGATGATGATCCGACGCGAGGACCAGCGGCTCGTGGGGGCGATCACGCTCGACAACATCCGGCGCGGGCCGGTGCAGGCCGGGACGCTGGGCTACTGGATCGGCCAGCCCTTCGCCCGGCAGGGCTACATGCGCGAGGCGATCACGGCGCTCGTCCACCATGCCTTCACCGAGCTCGACCTGAGCCGGATCGAGGCGGCCTGCCTGCCCGAGAACGCGGCCAGCCGCGGCGTGCTGGAGAAGACCGGCTTCAAGTACGAGGGCGTGGCGCAGAGCTATCTCCAGATCGCCGGCCGCTGGCGCAACCACGTGCTCTACGCCAACCTGCGCGGCGACCGGCGCGGGCGGACCGGCACCGGCTAGGCGTTGACGCATCCGTGATCCGGGACGGCTGGACGACGCGCGGCCCGCGCTATCCTCCCCCCGGAAGCGGAGGTTCCCATGTCGCGCGACGCCCTCGCCGCCCTCGCCGCCCTCGCCGTCGCCCTGGCCGCGCCCGCCGCGGCCCAGGATGCGCCCGCCCGCATACCGAGCCACTGCCTCGCCTTCGCCGATGCCGCGCGGGTCGTGCCCGCCGCCGTGGACGCCCCGCTGGAGGCGGACACGATCCGCATCCGGTATCTCGGCCACGCGAGCGTCGCGCTGGAGACGCCGGGCGGCCTTCTGGCGGTGACCGACTACACCGGCTACACCGGCGCCGCGGGAGTCGTCCCCGACGTGGTGACGATGAACAACGCCCACCCCACGCACTGGACCGACCGGCCCGATCCCCGCATTCCCCACGTGCTGCGCGGCTGGGCCGAGGACGGGGTCGCCGCGGCCCACGAACTCGACCTCGGCGAGATGCTGGTGCGCAATGTGCCGACCGACCTGCGCGCGGGCCTCGGCGGGGTGCGGCGCGACGGCAACTCGATCTTCGTGTTCGAGGCGGCGGGGCTCTGCATCGGCCATCTCGGCCACCTCCAGCAGGAGCCGGGGCCGGAGGACTACGCGATGCTGGGGCGGCTCGACGTGGTGATGGTGCCGGTGGACGGCGGCTACACGATGGACATCGGAACGATGAGCCGGGTGGTGCAGCGGCTGCGATCCTCGGTCGTGATCCCGATCCACTGGTTCTCGGAGGAATCGCTCGAACGCTTCCTCGCGCAGGTGGAGGGCGACTTCGACGTGGTCCGGATGGAGCAGCCCGACCTCGTCCTGTCGCTCGACCGGCTGCCCGGGCGGCCGACGGTCATGGTGCTGCCGCCGCAGTGGATCGACTGACGCGGCCTTCCCGCGCCGGGACGCGCGCGCTAGGCTGCGCCGCGATGGCCGGACCCGCGACCCCCGATTTCCTCGACCGGCTGGCGGCCGGACTGCCGCCGGGCACCCTGCGCCCTGCGGCGCCTCGCCACCGGACCGAGCCGCGCGGGCGCTGGGACGGCGCCGGGGGCACCGTGGCGCTGCCGCGCGGCGCCGGCGAGGTCGCGGCGATCGTCCGCGCCTGCGCCGACGCGGGGGTCGGGATCGTGCCCTGGGGCGGGGGCACGGGCCTCGTCGGCGGGCAGGTCGCGGCCGAGGGCTGGCTGATCCTGTCGCTGGAACGGATGAAGGCCGTCCGCGCGGTTCTGCCCGGGGAGAACGCGCTCGTGGCCGAGGCGGGCTGCATCCTCGCGGAGGTGCAGGCGGCCGCCGAAGCGGCGGATCGGCTGTTTCCCCTGAGCCTCGCCTCGCAGGGAAGCTGCACGATCGGCGGCAACCTCGCGGCCAACGCGGGCGGGGTGAACGTGCTGCGCTATGGCAACGCGCGCGAGCTCTGCCTCGGGGTGGAGGCGGTGATGGCCGACGGCACGATCCACCACGGGTTGAAGCGCCTGCGGAAGGACAACGCGGGCTACGACCTGCGCGGCCTGCTGGTCGGCTCGGAGGGGACGCTGGGCATCGTCACCGCGGCCGTGCTGCGCCTGTTCCCCCGGCCCGCCGCGACCGGGGCGGCGCTGATCGTGGTGCCCGACCCGGCGGCGGCGCTGCGGCTTCTGGCGCTGGCCGAGGAGCGGGTGGGGGGCATGGTGTCGGCCTTCGAGCTGATCGCGCGCCAGGGCCTCGAGTTCCTGACCGAGACGATGCCGCAGGTGCGCCAGCCCTTTCCGGCACCGCCCGACTGGGCGGTGCTCGTGGACCTCGGCTGCCCCGGGGGCGTCGATCCCGCGCGGGCGCTTGAGGATCTCTATGGCGAGGCGGCGGCGCGGGGCCTCGCGCTCGACGGGGTCGTCGCGCAGTCGGCGGCGCAGCGCGACGCCTTCTGGACCCTGCGCGAAGCGCTGCCCGAGGCGAACCGGCGGATCGGCTCCATCTCCAGCCACGACATCGCGGTGCCGCTGGGTGCGATCCCGGGCTTCATCGCGCGCGCGGGCGAGGCGCTGGCGGCTGCGGGCGACTGGCGGGTGAACTGCTTCGGCCACCTGGGCGACGGCAACCTGCACTACAACGTCTTCCCCGCGCGGGGGCGCAGCCGCGCGGAGCACGAGGCCGACCGCCCGGCGATCAAGCGCCTCGTCCACGACCTCGTGCACGACATGGGCGGCTCGGTCGCCGCCGAGCACGGCGTGGGGCGTCTGAAGGTCGAGGATCTGGAGCGTTACGCCGACCCCGCGAAGCTGGCGGCGATGCGCGCCGTCAAGGCCGCCCTGGACCCCAGGGGCATCCTCAACCCCGGCGCGGTGCTGCGCGCGTCCTGATGCGAAGAACCCCGCCGGGGTGAACCGGCGGGGCGGGGTTGGGGTGTGTGGTCGTCACGTGTTGCAAGCAGCGTGGCCGGGTGGGTGATCCCGACAGGCCGATCTGTAGGGGGATTCGGTAAATGCCCCGTTAGCGACGACGCGGCCCGCGGCCCCCGCGGCCTAGTGCCCGTCGAAGGCGCAGAGGGCGTGGACCTCCATCCCCATCGCCTCGAGCCGCGCGCGCCCGCCGAGGTCGGGCAGGTCGATCACGAAGGCGCAGCCGACCACGCGCCCGCCCAGCCGCTCGATCAGGCGGATGCCCGCCTCGGCGGTGCCGCCCGTCGCGAGAAGGTCGTCCACGAGCAGCACCGATTCCCCCGCGGCCAGCGCGTCGTCGTGCACCTCCACCACCGCCTCGCCGTATTCCAGCGTGTAGGACTGCGCGATCGTGCGGCCCGGCAGCTTGCCCTTCTTGCGGATCGGGACGAACCCGGTCGAGAGCTGGTGGGCGACCGCCCCGCCCAGGATGAAGCCCCGCGCCTCCAGCCCCGCGACCTTGTCGATCCGGCTGCCGGCATAGGGGGCGAGCAGCTGGTCCACCGCCATGCGGAACCCGCGCGCGTCCGCGAACAGCGTGGTCACGTCGCGGAACAGGATCCCTTCGTGCGGGAACCCGGCGATGGTGCGGATGTAGTCGCGGACGGTCTTCATGGCGGTTCCCGGTGGCGGCGGTGAAGCCTAGACGCGGGCCGCGGCGCTGTCACGCCTCGCCGGGGCGGCGCATCGCGAAGATCTCGGCCACGGCCGCGTAGTCCATGTAGCCCAGCCGCGCGAGCGGCCGGAACCGCGTGACGTCGAACCGGCCGTCCACGAGGCAGTCGTCGCGCAGGTGCACGCCCGTCACCTCGCCGAAGACGACGATGTTGTCGCGCCCCGCCATCGGAACGATCCGCGCCACGCGGCATTCGAGGCTCGCGGGCGCGCCCGCCACGCGGGGGCAGGGGATCGTGTCGCACTCGGCGCGGGCCACCCCGGCATGGGCGAACTCGTCGGTGCCGCGGGCAAGCGGGGCCGAGGTCGCGTTCATCGCGGCCGCGTCGCCCGCGCCCACCACGTTCACGCAGAAGACGCCGCTTTCGCGCGCGGCCTCCACCGTGTCCTTCAGTCCGTTGGAGGCGAACATGACCTGCGGCGGCACGTAGGCCACCGCGTTGAAGAACGAATAGGGGGCCAGGTTGTCCCCCCAGGTTGCGCGGGTCGAGATCCAGCCGATCGGGCGGGGCGCCACGATCGCGTTGAAGGGGTTGCGCGGCAGTCCGTGGCCGTCTTCGGGTCGGTAGAACATCGGGCGCCTCTCGTGCCGGTTTGAACCCGACCTAGGCCCATGCTACGCGCCCTTCCAGCGGTTTCGTGCGGGGACGCCCTTGTACCGGCTTGAGGAGGAGACGCCCGCCGACCTGTGGGAGGTCGAGGCGCTGATGGACCTGTGCTTCGCGCCGGGGCGCACGGCGCTGTCCTCCTACCGTTTGCGCGAGGGCGTGCCGCCGGTCGCCGCGCTCTGCGGGGTGCTCCGCGACGGCGACGGGGCGCTCGCGGGGGCGATCCGCTACTGGCCGGTGCGCGCCGGCGGGCACGACGCGCTGCTTCTCGGCCCCGTGGCGGTCCACCCGACCCGGCAGGGCGAGGGGCTCGGGGGCCTGCTGATCCGCGAGAGCCTCGCGGAGGCGCGCCGGCTGGGCTGGACGCGGGTCATGCTGGTCGGGGACGCGCCCTACTACGGCCGGTTCGGGTTCCGGAGGCTCGACGGCGTGGTCATGCCGCCGCCCACGAACCCCGACCGGGTGCTCGGCCTCGCGCTCCGGTCCGGGGCCTGGGACGGCATCGCGGGGCCGGTCACGTCGTGGACGGCCTGACCGGCCATTGCCCCAGGGGACCGCGGCCCCTACCTTTCCCGGCATGGACAACCTGCCCGCGCCCCGCCCCGCCGACATCGCGCCCGCGATCGCCGACCTCGCCCGCCGCTATCGCCGCGCCCACGGACCGCTCGTGTCGCTGATGACGCGCTTCGCCGGGCGCGTCGAGAGCCAGCTCGCCGCCGTCCCGGGACCGCTCCGCCGTCAGATCGAGGCGGTGGTGGCGCAGGCGCTGATGCAGGCCCATCGGGTGGCGGGGCAGGGGCGCCGCGCGCCCGACGTGGGGCGGGCCGGCGCGCCGATGCTCGCCGCGCTGACGGGGGCGGTGGGCGGCGCGGGCGGCCTCGCGACGGCGATCCCCGAACTGCCGGTCACGATCACGGTGATGCTTCACGCGATCCGGCGGGCGGCCGAGGAACAGGGGTTCGATCCCGACGATCCCGCCATCCGCGACGAATGCCTGCGGGTCTTCTCGGCCGGCTCGCCGATGGCGGGGGACGACGGGGTGAACACGGCCTTCCTGGGCGCGAGGCTGGCGATGACCGGGGGCGCGGTGCAGACGGTGATCCGCACGGTCGCCCCGCGCCTCGCGGCGGCGCTGGGCCAGAAGCTGATCGCGCAGGCGGTTCCGGTGCTGGGGGCGGTGACGGGGGCGGCGCTCAACGCCGCGTTCCTGTCCTACTACCGCGAACTCGCGCGCATCCGCTTCACGCTCCTGCGGCTGGCCGAGACGCATGGGCCCGAGGCGACGCTGACCGCCTTCTCGCGCGCGATCGCGCCGCCGCCCCTCACCCGCGCGGGCTAGTCCGCCAGCCGCGCGAGGTGGTCCATCAGCGCGGGACGCACCGTTTCCGCGCCGTCCGCGAGGGCGCGGTCGATCACGCCCCGCACCTCGGTTAAGTCGACCCGGCAGAGCAGCGACTTCACCGGCCCGATCGAGGCCGGGCGCATCGACAGCGTCCGCACGCCCAGCGCGGCGAAGGCCAGCGCCTCCACCGGCCGGCCCGCGTCCTCGCCGCAGAACGACAGCGGGGTCGCCGCCTCGGCGCAGCGCGCGACGATCTGGCCGATCAGGCCGAGGAAGCTCGCGCTCAGCACGTCGTAGCGCCGCCGCACCCGCTCGTTCTCACGGTCGGCGGCGAAGAAGAACTGCTTGAGGTCGTTGCCGCCGATCGAGATGAAGTCCGCCGCCTCGAAGAAGGCGCGGGGCGCGAAGGCAAGGCTCGGCGTCTCGAGCATCGCGCCGACGTCGAGCGTCGCGGGAACGGGCCGGCCCAGCATCCGCTCACGCTCCACCTCCTTCAGGACGCAGGCGCGGGCGGCGGCGAACTCGCCCGGCTCGGAGACGAAGGGGAACATCACCGTCAGCGGCCGGCCCGCCGCCGCGCGGATCAGCGCCTGGACCTGCATCCGCAGGATGCCCGGCTTGTCCAGCCCCACGCGGATCGCGCGCCAGCCCATCGCCGGGTTCGGCTCGTCCTGCGGCTTGAGGTAGGGCAGGACCTTGTCCGACCCGATGTCGAGCGTGCGGAAGGCCACGCGCCGGCCCTTCGCCGCGTCCATGACCCGCGCATAAAGCCGCGCAAGCTCGTCGCGCTTGGGCATGTGGCTGCGGACGAGGAACTGCAGCTCGGTGCGGAACAGCCCCACGCCCTCGGCCCCCGACCCCTCGAGGCTGGGCAGGTCGGCCATGAGGCCCGCGTTCATCATCAGCGCCGTGACCGATCCGCACCGCGACAGCGCGGGCCTGTCGCGCAGCCCGGCATAGCGTTCCTGCGCCTTGGCCTGCATCGCGATCTTCTCGCGGAAGGCGCGGGCGACCGTCTCCTCGGGGCGGAGGTGGACGATCCCCTGGTCGCCGTCGACGAGGATCGGGTCGCCGTTCAGCGCCTCGGACAGGATCCGGTCGGCGTGGATGACGAGCGGGATCGCCAGCGCCCGCGCCACGATCGCCGCGTGGCTGCCGACCGAGCCTTCCTGCAGCACCACGCCGCGCAGCCGGCGGCCGTAGTCCAGAAGCTCCGCCGGGCCGATGTTGCGCGCGACGAGGATCGGGCTCTCGGGCATCGCGGCCCCGGTGTCGGCCCCCTGGCCCGTCAGGATGCGCAGCAGCCGGTTCGACAGGTCGTCGAGGTCGTGGAGACGGTCACGGAGGTAGGCGTCGGGCACCTGCTCCAGCCGCGCCCGGGCGGCCGACTGCTCCTTCTCCACCGCGGCCTCGGCGGAGAGGCCGCGCTGGATGTCGTCCTCCATCCGGCGCAGCCAGCCGCGCGAATGGGCGAACATCCGGTAGGCCTCGAGCACCTGCTTCTGGTCCTTGTCGAGGCTTTCGGCCGCGAGCAGGTCGTCGACCGAGACGCGGAGCTGCGCCACCGCCGCGCGGATGCGCTCGATCTCGGTCAGGGGGTCGTCCGCCACCGGGTTCGTCACGACGACGCGCGGCTCGTGCAGCCAGACGCGTCCCTCGGCCGCGCCCTCCTGCCCCGTCCCGCCGCGGAACAGGACGGGGCGGCGGTGCAGCGCCGAGACCGTCTCGCCCTCGTTCAGGAAGGCGCCGAGCTCGTTCATCTCGGCCAGCACCATCGCCACGACCTCGAGCGCGTAGACCGCGTCCTCGGAGTAGGTCCGCGCCTCCTTCGACTGGACGACGAGAACGCCGAGCCGCTCGCCCACCCTCTGGATCGGGACGCCGAGGAAGCTGGAGAAGACCTCCTCGCCCGTCTCGGGCATGAAGCGGAAGCCGCGCTCGGCCGGCGCGTTGCCGGTGTTCACCGGGGCGGCGGTGCGCGCGACCCGCCCGACCAGCCCCTCGCCCAGGCGCATGCGGGTCTTGTGCACCGCCGCCTTGTTCAGCCCCTGGGTGGCGCAGAGCTCCAGCGTGTCGGCGTCGCGGAACAGATAGATCGAGCAGACCTCGGTGCCCATCGAGTCGGCGATCAGATGCGTGATCCGGTCAAGCCGGTCCTGCCCCCGGCCGGGCAGCGCCAGGCTGTCGCGCAGCCGCCTCAGAAGGCGGCGGCTCTCGCTTTCGCTGCGTTCGGGCATCCCGCTCCTGCGCCGGCCTCAGGCCTTTTCCAGCTCGAAGGCATCATGCAGGGCCTGCACGGCCAGTTCCATGTATTTCCGGTCGATCAGGACCGAGATCTTGATCTCGGACGTGGCGATGACCTTGATGTTGACGTTCTCGGCCGCGAGCGCGTGGAACATCGTGGCGGCCACCCCGGCGTGGCTGCGCATCCCGATGCCCACGACCGAGACCTTGGCCACCCCGTCGTCCACGACGAGGTCGGCGTAGCGGATCCGGCCGGCGGCGGCCGCGTCCTCCATGGCCCTGCGCGCCCGCGCGATCTGGTTCGTCGGGCACGAGAAGGTCATGTCGGTGAAGGGCCTGCGGTCGCCGCCCCCGCCGGCGCCGGCGTCCAGTTCCGAGATGTTCTGGACGATCATGTCGACGTTGACGCCCGCCTCGGACAACGGGCCGAAGATCGCCGCGGCGATCCCGGGCCGGTCCTCGACGCGCAGAAGCGTCAGCTTCGCCTCGTCGCGGCTGTAGGCGACGCCCGACACGACCTTCGATTCCATGATGTCCCCTTCGTCGCAGACCAGAGTTCCCGAGCGCTCGTCCGTCGCCTCGAACGACGACAGCACCCGCAGCCGCACCTTGTAGCGCATCGCGAGTTCCACCGACCGCGTCTGGAGCACCTTGGCCCCGAGGCTGGCCAGCTCCAGCATCTCCTCGAAGGCGATGCGGTCGAGCTTGCGCGCCTTGGCGACGATGCGCGGGTCGGTGGTGTAGACGCCGTCGACGTCGGTGTAGATGTCGCAGCGTTCCGCCCCGAAGGCCGCGGCGAAGGCCACCGCCGTGGTGTCCGATCCGCCGCGCCCCAGGGTGGTGATCCGCCCCTCGGGCGACACGCCCTGGAAGCCCGCGACGACGGCGACCCGGAACCCTTCCGCGAACTTCGCGTCGATGTTCTCGCGCGGGATGGCCGTGAAGCGCGCCGCCGAATGCGCGCTGGTGGTCTGGATCGGCACCTGCCAGCCCTGCCACGACCGCGCGGGGATCCCCATCTCCTGCAGGCGCAGCGCCATGAGGCCGGCGGTCACGTTCTCGCCCGACGAGACGACCGCGTCGTATTCGCGCGCGTCGAACAGGGGCGAGGTCTGCTCCACCCAGCCGACCAGCTCGTTGGTCTTGCCCGACATGGCGCTGACGATGACGATCACGTCGTGGCCGCGGTCGACCTCGCGCCGGACCATCGACGCCGCGTTCGCGATGCGCCCAAGGTCGGCGACCGAGGTGCCGCCGAACTTCATCACCAGCACAGACACGCGCCCCGCCCCCCTCCGGATCCGCGCAACCCTCTAGCGGGGGGCGGGGGCAAGGGCAAGCGCGCGGTCAGAACAGGAAGTCGTCGTCGGTCAGCCGCGCCTCGTTGGCGATGCGGATCGTCCAGTCGGCGCGGCCGTCGCCGTTCACGTCGCCGCGCAGGATCCCCTCGTCGCGGTCGTAGCGGACCTGGTCGGCCTCGCCGGTGAAGCGCGCGGCGCCGATGAAGTCGCCGCCCCGCATGAAGCCGCGCAGGTCGATGACGTCGACGCCGGGGCGGAAATCGGTGATGACGTCGCCGCGCGCGCCGGCCGCCGAGTCGAAGACGAAGCGGTCGCGCCCCGCGCCGCCGGTCAGCGTGTCGGCGCCCGCGCCGCCCGCCAGCCGGTCGTCGCCCGAGCCCCCCGACAGGCTGTCGCGGCCACCTTCGCCCCAAAGCCGGTCGCCTCCCGCGCCGCCGTCGAGACGGTCGCGCCCGTCGCCGCCGCCCAGCCGGTCGTCGCCGGACCGTCCCTCAAGCCAGTCGTCTCCGCGCGCCCCGGCCATGCGGTCGCCGAAGCCCGTGCCGATGTAGCGGTCGGCCGCGGCGCTGCCCGACAGGCTCACTGCGTCCAGACGCGGATCGAGGATCTGGCCGCGAAGATCCACGAGCGGCACGGAGTCGCGGCCCGTCATCTCGGTCCAGAACACGGCCAGCCGTCCGTCAGCCAGTTCGGTGATCGTGGAATAGGCGTTGAACCCGCCGGGCGCGCTGAGCGCGAATTCGGTCCCGGCCGGGTTGCCCTCGGCATCGAAGACCTGCGCGCGGATCGTCGCGATGACCGCTGACACGTCGATCGTGTCGTAGTCGGTCCAGGTGACCACGAAGCGGCCGTCGGACAGGGCCGTGATCGAGGCCAGCTGCTGCTCGTCCGCCGTCGTCGTGTTGACCACGATTTCCGCGCCGGCGCGGGTGCCGTCGGCGGCGTAGACCTGCGCGCGGATGTCGTTGTACATCCCGGGCTCGCCGGACCGGCTGCCGTCCATCCAGGTGATGACGAAGCCGCCGCCGGCCAGGGCCGTGATGTCGGGCTCGGACTGGAAGCTCGCGGTCGTCGTGTTGACGAGGAACTCGTTCCCCACCCTTGCGCCGTTTGCCCCGAAGACCTGCGCGCGCACGGCCGTGTCCGAGGGGTCGCCGGCGGAGGGGGTGTTGTCGACCCAGGTGGCGACGAACCCGCCGCCCTTGAGCGCGGCGATGTTGACGTCCTGCTGTCCGCCCTCGATCGAGGTGTTGATGAGAAGCTCCCCGCCCGATCGCGTGCCGTCCGCGTTGAACACCTGCGCGCGCACGTCGCCTGCCGACCCGTCGCCCGAGGCCCCGCTGTAGTCGGACCATGCGACCACGAAGCGCCCGTCCGACAGCGCGGTGATGTCGGCCCCATGCTGGGTGTAGAGCGTCGAGGTGTTGACATAGGCCTGTGCGCCGATCCGCGCGCCGTCCGCGCCGTAGATCTGGAGACGGATGCCGCCGCTGGACGTGTCGGCCCCCTGCTGGCTGTCGTCGCGCCAGACCACGGCGAAACGGCCGTCGGCCAGCCCGGCCACGGCGGGCCCGCCCTGGTTCATGGCGGTGACCGCGTTGACCTCGATCATGGCGCCCCAAGGCTTCCCGGCCGCGTCGAAGACCTGCGCCCGCACGTCCGTGTTGGGCAGCATGGGGTTCGGCGAGGCGTTCGCCGTCCAGGCGACGAGAAAGCGTCCGTCGGCCAGACCGGTGACGACCGGTCTGGGCTCCGTGAGCGACTGGATGGGAAGCAGGATGTCGGGGCCGGTGCGCTTGGGGTTGGTCATGGATCGCTCGTGGGTAGAGGTGGACAGGGTGGATCAGAACAGGAAGTCGTCGTCGGTCAGCCGCGCCTCGTTGGCGATGCGGATCGTCCAGTCGGCGCGGCCGTCGCCGTTCACGTCGCCGCGCAGGATCCCCTCGTCGCGGTCGTAGCGGACCTGGTCGGCCTCGCCGGTGAAGCGCGCGGCGCCGATGAAGTCGCCGCCCCGCATGAAGCCGCGCAGGTCGATGACGTCGACGCCGGGGCGGAAATCGGCGATGACGTCGCCGCGCGCGGCGGCCGCCGAGGCGAAGACGAAGGCGTCCGTGCCCGATCCGCCCGTGAGGACGTCGCGGTCGGCCCCGCCCGAAAGCCGGTCTGCCCCGCCGCCCCCCTGCAGGTCGTCGCGCCCGCGCCCGCCCTCCAGCCGGTCGCCGCCGCCGCCGCCCGCCAGCCGGTCGACGCCCCCCTTGCCCAGAAGCGCGTCCGCGCCGCCGCCGCCGTCCAGCGTGTCGTCGCCGCCGAAGCCGACCAGAAGATTGCCGCCGCCGTTCCCGGTCAGGCGGTTCGCCGCGTCCGACCCCAGGGCCGACAGCCCGGCCATGCCCGTCAGGCCCAGATCCTCCACGAAGGAGTAGTCCGCGAGGTCGAGGTCGAAGGCCCCCGACATCACCCGGTCGCGCCCGCCGTCGGCTGTCTCGACCACCTCGTCCGCGAAAAGGTCGACGACGTAGGCGTCGTCGCCGTCGCCCCCCTCCAGCCGGTCCACGCCCGCGCCGCCGTCGAGGGAATCGGCGCCCTCGTTGCCATAGAGCGCGTCCGACCCCTCGCCGCCCGCCAGAGCGTCACGGCCCATGCCGCCGTAGAGCAGGTCGTCGCCGCCCTCGCCCGCCAGCACGTCGTCGTCGGCGGCACCCAGAAGCGCGTCGTTCCCCGCGCCGCCCGACAGACGGTCGGCACCGTCGTCGCCCGTCAGGTCGTCCGCGCCGTCGCCGCCGCCCATGGCATCCGCGCCCTGCCCCCCCTCCACGGTGTCGTCGCCCTCTCCCGCCTCGATGAGGTCGTCGCCCGCCCCGCCGGTGATGCTGTCGGCCCCCGCGCCACCGTCGAGCGTGTCGTTCCCGGCGTCGCCGGAGAGCGTGTCGTTGTCCCCGTCGCCGGCGAGCAGATCATCGCCCGCGCCGCCGTAGACCGAGTCCGCGCCATCGCCGCCGCCGAGGGTATCCTTCCCGTCCTCCCCGAACAGGGTGTCGAGCCCGCTGCCGCCATCGGCGAGGTCGTCGCCCCCGTCGCCGTACAGTTCATCCGCGTCATCGCCGCCATCGAGCGTGTCGTTGCCGTCGTAGCCCGACAGCGAGTCCGATCCCAGCCCCCCGGCCAGGGCGTCATCACCCGCGCCGCCGCCCATCAGGTCGTCGCCCTCGCCGCCATCCAGCACGTCATTGCCATCGCCGCCGTCGAGAGAATCCGCTCCGATGTAACCGATGAGGCTGTCGTTGCCCGACCCGCCCGAAAGGCTGTCATCGCCGCTGGACCCGTCGAGCGTGTCCGCACCTGCGCCGCCCGACAGTATGTCCGACCCGATAAATCCCATCAGGCTGTCGTCACCGTCGCCGCCCGACAGGTTGTCGTCGCCGCTTCCGCCCTCCAGCGTATCGGCCCCCCCGCCGCCGTCGAGGCTGTCGGTGCCGTCGAAGCCGACAAGCCGGTCGCTGCCGTCACCGCCGAAAACCACGTCGTTACCGACACCTGCCAGCAGGGTGTCGTCACCATCGCCGCCGTCCATCGTGGCGTTGCCGATAAACTTCGAGATCGTATCGTTCCCGGCGCCACCATACATGGTGTCGTCGCCGTCGTCGTCGCGGATCCGGTCGTCGCCGTCGCCGCCGTCGAGGCGATCCGCGCCCTGGCCCCCGTCGAGCGTATCCGCGTCAATGCCGCCATAGAGGGAATCGTTGCCGGAGCCCCCGTTCAGATTGTCCCGGCCGGCGGCACCGACCAGCGTGTCGCCGTCCTCGTCGCCGGCCAGGTCGTCATCGCCGTCGCCGCCCTCGAGGATATCGAAGCCCGCTCCGCCGACGACGGAGTCGTTGCCGGCGCCGCCATACGCGATGTCCCAGCCCTCGCCGCCGATCATCGTGTCATTGCCCTCGCCGCCGGTCAGGTCGTCGCCGCCGTCGTCGCCAGACAGGCTGTCGTCGCCCGCATCGCCGAACAGCTGGTCGTAGCCCGCGCCGCCCGACAGGATGTCGCTGCCGCCGCCGCCATAGAGCACGTCCAGCCCGTCGTCGCCGTAGAGGCCATCATTGGTCTCTCCGCCGTAAAGGCGGTCGTCGCCCTCTGCGCCGAAGACGAGGTCGGAGCCGTCGCCCCCCTCGACCGTGTCGTTGCCGTCACCGGCGTAGATCAGGTCTCCATCGCCCCCGCCGTCGATCGAGTCCGCGTCCGAACCGCCCTCGATCGTGTCGGTGCCGTCGCCGCCCCGCAGCGTATCCGGTCCCGAGCCGCCCAGCAGGCTGTCGGCCCCCGCGCCGCCCTCCAGCAGGTCGCCGTCGTCGCCGCCGTCGAGCGTGTCGTTGCCATCGCCGCCGTCGATGCTGTCGCTGCCGGGCCCGCTGACCAGCGTGTCGTCGCCGCCCAGCCCGCTTGCCGTCTCGGCGGCGGGTGTGCCGAGCCAGGTGTCGGGGCCTTCCGTGCCGATGAAGTCCGCCATGATCCGTCATCCCCTCTGGCCGGGGCATGGCCCGGGCGGTCACCTATGAAGCCTGCGCGACGCCCGGAACGGTCTGTCGCCGGTGGGGAGACAGTCATGCGATTGCGGCGAAATGTCGTTGAAATCGGCGCTTATCTGGGCAACCGCCCGGTGTTGCGGCGGGGCTAGATCGATCGCCAGCCGATATCCCGCCGGCAGAAGCCTTCGGGCCAGTCCACGGCATCGACCATCGCGTAGGCCGCGTCGCGCGCCTCGGCCAGCGTGTCGCCGCGCGCGGTGGCGCCCAGCACCCGGCCGCCGGTCGCGACGACCTGTCCGTCCTGCAGCGCGGTGCCCGCGTGGAAGACCATGCGCCGGCTGTCCCCGGGCAGGGCGTCGAGGCCGCGGATGGGGGTGCCCGTCGCATGGTCCCCCGGGTAGCCCCGCGCCGCCATCACCACGCAGAGCGCGTGGTCATCCGCCCAGTCCACCCGGGCCTGCGACAGCCGCCCCTCGGCGCAGGCGAGCATCGCGTCGAGCGCCTGCGCGCCGAGCCGCATCATCAGCGCCTGGCATTCGGGGTCGCCGAAGCGCACGTTGTACTCGACGAGCCGCGCCTCGCCGCCGTCGATCATCAGCCCGGCGTAGAGCACCCCCTGGTAGGGCGTCCCGCGCCGCGCCATCTCGGCCAGCGTGGGGCGCACGATGCGGTCCATGACCTGCGCCTGCAAAGCCTCGGTCAGGACGGGGGCGGGGGAACAGGCGCCCATGCCGCCGGTGTTGGGGCCGGCATCGCCGTCGAAGGCCCGCTTGTGGTCCTGCGCGGTCCCGAAGGGCAGCGCCTCGAGGCCGTCGCAGAGGACGAAGAACGAGGCTTCCTCGCCCCTCATGAACGCCTCGATCACGACCGACCCGCCGGGGACGGCCAGCATCGCGTCCACCGCCGCCAGCGCCTCGGGGACGGTCTGCGCGACCACAACGCCCTTGCCGGCCGCCAGCCCGTCGGCCTTGACGACGATCGGCGCGCCCTGCGCTGCGACGTGGGCGCGCGCGGCGCGCGCGTCGTCGAACCGCGCCCAGGGGGCGGTGGGGGCGCCGCAGGCGTCGCAGATCTCCTTGGTGAAGGCCTTGGAGGATTCCAGCCGCGCCGCCGCCGCCGAGGGGCCGAACGTCGTGATCCCCGCCGCGCGCGCGGCATCCGCCACGCCCGCCGCCAGCGGTGCCTCGGGCCCCACGATCAGGACGTCGACCGCCTGCTCGGCGCAGAAGGCCGCGACCGCCGCCCCGTCGAGGACGTCGAGCGCGGCGCACTCCGCCACGCCCGCGATCCCGGCGTTTCCGGGGGCCACCATCAGCCGGTCGACGCGGGGGTTCTGCTTTGCGGCCCAGGCCAGCGCGTGCTCGCGCCCGCCGGAGCCGAGGATCAGGATGTTCATGCCGCCCCCGCTTGGCCTTCCCGCGCCCGCGTTCTATGGTCCGCTCCGCCGGGGTGCAAGCGGGGGCGCGGGATGGACCTGATCGAGGACGCGGGCCCGCGCACGGGCGGCAACCACCCCGAGTATTCGGTCAGCGAGCTGTCGGGCGCCGTGAAGCGCGTGATCGAGGGGGAATTCGGCCTCGTCCGCGTCCGGGGCGAGGTGGGGCGGGTGTCGCGCCCGGCCTCGGGGCACCTCTACTACGACCTGAAGGACGACCGCAGCGTGCTCGCCGCGATCACCTGGAAGGGGCAGGCCGGCAGGCTCTCCGTCCGTCCCGAGGAGGGGATGGAGGTCGTGGCGACCGGCCGGATGACCACCTTCCCCGGCCAGTCGAAGTACCAGCTGGTGGTCGAGGACCTCGCCCCCGCCGGCACGGGCGCGCTGATGGCGATGCTCGAGAAGCGGCGCGCGGCGCTGACGCAGGAGGGGCTGTTCGACGCCGCCCGGAAGAAGCCGATCCCCTACCTTCCGGCCGTGATCGGCGTCGTCACCAGCCCTTCGGGCGCGGTGATCCGCGACATCCTCCACCGGCTCGCCGACCGCTTCCCGCGCCATGTGCTGATCTGGCCGGTGCCCGTGCAGGGACAGGCCTGCGCGTCCGAGGTGGCGGCGGCGATCCGGGGGTTCAACGCGCTGGCCCCCGGCGGCCCGGTCCCGCGGCCCGACGTGCTGATCGTGGCGCGCGGCGGCGGGTCGATCGAGGATCTGTGGGGCTTCAACGAGGAGGTCGTGGTCCGCGCCGCCGCCGAGAGCCGTATCCCGCTGATCTCGGCCGTCGGGCACGAGACCGACACCACGCTGATCGACCACGCCGCCGACCGCCGCGCGCCGACCCCGACGGCGGCGGCCGAGATGGCGGTGCCGGTGCGGCTCGACCTGGTCGCGACGCTCGACGGCATGGGCGCGCGGATGACGCAGGGGGTGGCGCGCGGGATGACGCTGCGCGGCCAGCGGCTGCGCGACCTGGCGCGCGCGCTGCCCCGGCTCGAGGGGTTGACCGGGGGTGCGCTGCAGCGGTTCGACCTCTGGTCGGGCCGGCTCCAGGGCGCGCTGGGCCTTTCGGTCGCGGTGAGGCGCGGCGCCTTCGACCGCGCCGCCGCCCCGCTGCGGGCCGAGGCGCTGCGCGCGCTGATCGCGCGCCGGCGCGACCGGGTGGCGGCGAGCGGGCATTCGCTGGCCGTCGCGGCGGCGCGGCGGCTGGAACGCAAGGGCGACCTCGCGCGCGCGCTGGCGGCGCGGCTCGCCCCGGCGCTGGCACGCCTGATCGCCGACGCCGACCGCCAGACGCGGCGCGGCCGCGCCGACCTCGCCGCGCTGTCCGCGAGGCTCGACGCGGCCCCGGCGGCGTGCCTCGGCCGCCTGGCCGACCGGCTGGAGGCGATCGACCGCACGCGCCTGACGCTGGGCCACGCCGAGACCCTGGCGCGCGGCTTCGCGATCGTGCGCGGCGACGGGGCGGTGGTCACGACCCGCGACGCCGCCGAGCGCGCGCATCTGGTGGAATTGGAGTTCCACGACGGCCGCGTGGCGCTCGGTGCGCGGCCGCGTCCGGTCGCGAGGGCGGTGCCGCCGGGGCAGGGCCGCCTGTTCTAGCCCCCGTCGGACGCCCCCGTCGGACGCCCCCCGTCAGACACCCACGTCCGGGCCGGGGCAGGCGAGCGGCTCGGGCGACTGCTCGACCTCGGTCAGCTCCGCTCCGGGCGGGTCGCCGCGGAAGCGCGCGATCAGGCCCTGATCGCCCAGGGTGAAGACCCAGCACTGCGGATCGGGCTCCTCGGGGTAGAGAAAGCAGATGTAGTCGCCGTCCTGATACCACTCGCCGTCGGTGCAGGCCTCGCCCGTGAAGGCCCAGCGGACGCGGCGGCCGGGCAAATACTGCTCGGTCCCGAAGACTTCGCGCCCGCGCGAGTAGGTCAGGGTCTTGCCGGTCACGTAGGTCTCGAAGGCGTCCGCGTCCATCGGCGTCTGGGCCGCGGCGACAAGGGGCGCGGCCGACAGGAGCGCGGCGAGAAGAAGGTGGCGCATGGGGAATCTCCGGTCCTCGGCGGTCAGCCTGCCACGGCCGGCGCGCCCTGGCCAGCCACAGCGCGCCCGTGCGCCGGCGGCCCGCGCCTCGCCCGACGCCGCAGCGGCGGGACCAGCGGCACGCGGCGGACGGCGGGCCGCGGCCGCGGCCGCGGAGGGGGCGAGGGCGGGTCGTGCGGTCATGCCGCTGGCCGGCAGGGGCGGCGCGGTCCAGCCGG
>ERZ1066121.440-NODE-440-length-38383-cov-7.278204_pt1 | contig 38383 bp, 33 predicted proteins | sample MGYA00382768_ERZ1066121 | MGnify/ENA primary metagenome ERZ1066121 (study PRJEB33369, sample SAMEA5778351) | biofilm metagenome | biome: Industrial cooling water; feature: Water cooling tower basin; material: Biofilm | place: United Arab Emirates | collected...
CCTCTTCGAGCCGGGTGCCGAGCGACAGGATTCCGACAGTCTTGCCCTGGCGCACCACACGACCCTTGCCGATCGCGAGCCGCTCGGGCGCCTCGGGAAGCGTAACCCCCGTGCCGTTCCCGCGCGGGTAGCGCACGGCGATGGGCCCAGTGTCATGCAGCGCCGCGGTATGCACCATGTGGACGAGTTCGGCCTCGTCCGCCGCCGCCATCACCACCATGTTGGGGAGCGTCGCGAGATAGGTCACGTCGAAACTGCCCGCATGCGTCGCCCCATCCGCGCCGACCAATCCCGCGCGGTCGATCGCGAAGCGTACCGGCAGGTTCTGCAGCGCCACGTCATGCACCACCTGGTCGTAGGCGCGCTGCAGGAAGGTCGAGTAGATGGCGGCAAAGGGGCGCATGCCCTGCGCGGCCAGCCCGGCGGCGAAGGTGACGCCGTGCTGCTCGGCGATCCCCACGTCGAAGAAGCGGTCTGGGAAGGCTTCGGCGAACTTGGACAGGCCGGTGCCCGACGGCATGGCCGCGGTGATCGCGCAGATCGTCGGATCGCGCTGCGCTTCCTTGACCAGCTGTGCGCCGAACACGTTCTGATATTGCGGCGGCCCCGCGGGCGATGCGGCCTGCTTGCCCGAGACCACGTCGAACTTCTGCACGCCGTGATATTTGTCGGCCGAGGCCTCGGCCGGAGCATAGCCCTTGCCCTTCTTGGTCACGACATGGACAAGGATCGGCCCGTCCTCGGCATCGCGCACATTCTCGAGCACGGGAACGAGCTGGTCGAGATTATGCCCGTCGATCGGGCCGACGTAGTAAAAGCCGAGCTCCTCGAAGAGCGTGCCGCCCGTGACCATGCCGCGCGCATATTCCTCGACACGCTGGACGGCATCGTGCACCCGGCGCGACAGCCGCCGGGTCACCTTCTTGGCGAGCGAGCGCAGGCCCAGATACTCGCTCGAGGAGGCGAGCCGCGCCAGATAGGCGGACAGGCCGCCGACCGGGGGCGCGATCGACATGTCGTTGTCGTTCAGGATCACGACCAGGCGGTTGCCGGCCTGGCTCGCATTGTTCATGGCCTCATAGGCCATGCCGGCAGACATCGCCCCATCACCGATCACCGCGATCGCCTTGCCGGGCTGCGCCGCGATCTTGTTGGCGACCGCGAAACCCAAGGCGGCCGAGATCGACGTGGACGAATGCGCCGCGCCGAACGGGTCGTACTCGCTCTCGCTGCGCTTGGTGAAGCCGGACAGGCCACCGCCCTGGCGCAAGGTTCGGATGCGGTCGCGGCGTCCGGTCAGGATCTTGTGCGGGTAGGCCTGGTGGCCCACGTCCCAGACCAGCCGGTCATCGGGCGTATCGAAGACGTAATGCAGCGCGACGGTCAGCTCGACCACGCCAAGCCCTGCGCCCAGATGCCCGCCAGTCACCGACACGGCCGACACCATTTCCGCGCGCAACTCGTCGGCAAGCTGGCGGAGCTGGCCGGGTTGAAGCCTGCGCAGATCGCGCGGATCGTGAACGAGATCGAGCAAAGGCGTTTGTGGCAGGTCGGACATGAACCTTCCTTAACCGCCTCATGCGGACGCGCTTAGTCGCTCGCGCAATCCTGGCAGCGGCCGTGCACTTCGATCACCGGACGCACGGGCGCGAACCCCGCCTTGCTGGCTGCGGCGCGTACGCCTGACGCGACGACGTCGTCGTCGAGGTGGGTCGCCTGGCCGCAGCTGTCGCAGACAAGGAAGATGCAATCGTGCAGGCAATCGGGGTGCGCGTTGGCCACATAGGCGTTCGCGCTCTCGACGCGACGCGCGAGATTGGCACCGACGAACAGATCGAGGATGCGGTACACGCTGTTGGCCGCAACGCGCCGGTTCTGCTGGCGCGAGACCTCTTCGGCAATGTCGTAGGCGGAGGCGGGGCGGCTGAACCCCGCAAGCGCCTCGAACACGCTCTGCCGCATCTCGGTCCATTGCTCGCCCGCGCGCTCGAGCGCGGCGCGTGCCGCGGCGACAAGGTCGTCTCCGGCGTGGTTGGCGTGCGAGTGCGTGGCCATGGTCCGACGATAGGGACTTGCACCATGGGGAACAAGGTCGTCCCTCTCGGGCTATAACTGACCGGGTCCCGACCTGCCCGGGTCAGGCCCACCCGCCCGGATCGCGCTAGATCGCCGCCCGGCGGTTCAGGTCGTGGCCGAGCGCGAGGACAGCGACGCCCAGCATGGTGTAGGCCGCTTCGGTGAAGCCGTGCGGCACGCTGAGCGCGCCGAGCATCACGCCCAGCCCGAGGCCGCCCACCGAGGCCGGCATCAGATAGCCATGCTCGAGCGCCCCGCGCACCAGGGCCAGGCCGCCGAGCAGGACCGCGAGCGCCAGCCCCGCCTCATGCACCAGCGGGTGCACGAGTTCGCCGCCGACCGATGCGAACAGGGTCAGGAGCACGACGGTCGCGATGCAGTGGACGGCGCACAGCGCCGAGAGGCCGATCGCCACCCGGTCCAGCGTTCCCGTCAACGGCATGCGCGCGAGCATCGCGACTCCTTCGCGGGGGCATATGGCACCACCGCGCCGAGGTTACAACATCACATCTCCACGCCCTTGTACGAGGCCGGGCGGATCGTCATTTGAGCGGCAATGACCAACCTCCGTCGATACCCGGATGTGGCCAGCTGGCTGCTGGTCGTTGCGTCGCTCGTATTCCTGATGGTGGTCGTGGGCGGGATCACGCGGCTGACCGAATCGGGTCTGTCGATCACCGAATGGCGGCCGATCACCGGCGTGCTGCCTCCGCTCAACGCCGCCGACTGGGAGCGCGCCTTCGCGCTCTACAAGACCATCCCAGAGTATGCGCAGATCAACCGGGGCATGAGCCTCGCCGAGTTCAAGTTCATCTTCTTCTGGGAATGGGTGCACCGCCTGCTCGGCCGCGTGGTCGGGCTGGCGTTCGCACTCCCGCTGCTCTTGTTCGCGATCAGGCGCCGCATCCCCCCCGGCTACGGACCGCGACTGCTGACCCTCCTTGGCCTGGGCGCGCTGCAGGGGCTGGTTGGATGGTGGATGGTGACGTCGGGGCTGTCCGAGCGCACCGATGTGAGCCATTTCCGGCTCGCCACGCACCTGATGCTCGCGCTGTTCATCCTGGGCCTGCTGGTCTGGACTGCGCTCGACCTCTTGCGCGGGCGCGCGCGGCTGCGCCCGCTCGCTGCCGCGGTGCTTGCCGTGCTGGCGGTGCAGATCCTGTTCGGGGCCTGGACGGCGGGGCTCAACGCCGGGCTCGCCGCGAACGACTGGCCTCTCATGAACGGGCGGCTGGCTCCCGAAACGGCGTTCACGCTGACGGGGTTGGCCAACGACCCCTTCCTGATCCATTGGACGCACCGCTGGTGGGCCTGGATCGCGGTGGGTGCCCTGATCGTGCTCGCCCGCGCGGCGCGGCCGATGGACCCGCGCGCAAGCATCGCTCTGCACTCCGCGTTTGGCGTCCAGATCGCGCTCGGCATCGTCACGGTCTGGACGGGCGTGAACATAGTCGCGGCCGTGCTGCACCAGGCGGTCGGCGCGCTGGTGGTGGCAAGCGCGGCTTGGTCCGCGCACGCGGCCGGGCGCGCATGAGCCTCTCGACCGTCTACGCCGTCTTCTCAACCGCGGCGGAGGCGGAACGCATCGCCGAGATGGTGGTCGAAGAGCGGCTCGCGGCATGCGTGAACATTTTGGGTCCGTGCCGGTCGATCTACCGCTGGTCGGGCCGGATCGAACGCGCAGAGGAGGTGCCCGCGCTCTTCAAAACGGCCCGCCCCGAGGCGCTCGCCCAACGGATCGCCGCGTTACACAGCTATGAGGTGCCGGCGATCGCGGCCTGGCCGATCGCCTTCGCACATGCCGGCTATGCGGATTGGGTCGGTGCCGAGAGCCTGGACCACGAAGACGACGGCGCTGCTGACAGCAAAAAGCCCCAGAAAAGCTAGGCTTTCCGGGGCTTTGAATGGTGGGCGTGGCAAGGATTGAACTTGCGACCCCTGCGATGTCAACACAGTGCTCTACCACTGAGCTACACGCCCACGTGAGGGGCGCGGCTTAGCCACGGTCCCCGGGATTGGCAAGCGTCAGTTGAGGCCGCTTGCCGAACCGATGTCGAAGATGCGGTCGACCTCAAGCACCAGGTCACGAAGATGGAAGGGCTTGGACAGCACCTTCGCCTGCGGCACCGCCTTGCCTGCCTTGAGCGTGACCGCCGCAAAGCCGGTGATGAACATGACCCGCATGTCGGGCGCGATCGCGCCGGCGCGCTGGGCGAGCTCGATGCCGTCCATCTCGGGCATGACGATGTCCGTCAGCAGCAGGTCGAAACGCTCGGTCTCGATCAGGGGCAAGGCGGCGGTGCCCCGGTCGACGGACGTCACGGCATAGCCGGCGCGTTCCAGCGCGCGCTCGAGATAGCCACGCATCGCGGCATCGTCTTCGGCCAACAGGATCCGGATCATCGACACCCTCGTTCCGCAGCTTCCCAACGCTTCAAAGCCGCGCGCGTCACAGCCTTATGCCCGGACAGATTAATTTTTCCTAGGCGCGCCCGCGCTTGTCGGGGCCGCCCACCTCGCCTAGCGCGGTCGGCCATGGCGCTGCCCCGCCCGGCCTATGATCTGCTCAACCCCGATGCGACCGGGCCCGTCATCCTGTCCGTGCCGCACGCGGCGCGCGACTATAAGCCCGAGATGCTGGCGCTGATGCGGCCGCCCGCCGAACGGCTGGTGGCGCTCGAGGACCGGCTGGTGGACGAGATCGCGCGTGGCGTGGAGCGCGCGCCCGTGCTGATCGGGCGGGTGCCCCGCGCATGGATTGACCTCAACCGGCACGAGGCCGAGCTCGACCCGGGCCTGGTCGAGGGGATCCCGCCGTCGCGGCTGATGCTGACGCCCAAGGTGCGGAGCGGGCTGGGACTGATCCCCAGGCGGCTGGCGGGAGTGGGCGACATCTGGCGTAGGCGACTGACCCGCGCGGACGTGGAAGCGCGGATCGCGGGCGTGCACCGGCCGTATCACGCCGCGATCGGCTCGCTCGTCGCGCGCGCGCTCGCCGCGCACGGCGTGGCGGTGTTGCTCGACCTCCATTCGATGCCGCCGCTGCCGCAGGCGCCCGACGCCCCTCGCGCCGATATCGTGATCGGGGACCGCTTCGGGCAGAGCGCGGCGCGGTGGGCGATTTGCCGGCTGGACGCCACGTGCCGCGCGCACGGCCTGCGCGCGCAGGCGAATGTGCCCTATGCCGGCGGCCACATCATCGAGCGGCATGCGCGCCCGACGGCCGGCGTCCATGCGGTGCAGCTCGAGATCGATCGGGACCTGTATCTCCAGCCCGGCCACGGCCACGCTCGCGCCGATGGGCTGGCCGCCATGCGGACCCTTGTGCAGGCGGCCGTCGACGCGCTCGGGCGCGCGGCTCTCGATAGCGCGCTGCCCCTGGCCGCCGAATGAAAGAAGCCGCCCCGTGCGGGTGCACGGGACGGCCAAGGTTCAGGGAGGAACACGCCCGGGGGCGTGATCGACGCGGGGGAGAAAGGGGGGAACTCCCGGGCGTCGATGATAGAAGTGGTTAAGCCGCCCCGAAGTTTCAACAGGCCACCGCGAAAAGCGATCGCGGGTTGCGCGCCGGGCTCGCCGATGGCCGGATCAGGCCGCGACGGGCGCGATCGCCGGAACCTTCCCCTGCGCGGCCTGGCGGCCGTAGATCTCGCGCATCAGGTCGAGCGAGAAGAGGTGCGCCATGATGAGCGTCAGCATGCCGTTGCCCATCATCTTGCGCAGCTGGTCGCCACGCAACTCGCGCAGCTTCTCCTCATTCACCATCTTGAAGCCGCGATAAATGTGGGGCTGCTCGGCCCCTTCCGGCTGGATCGTGACCTCGCCATCCATCAGCAGGCCCATGTCCTGCAGCTCCTTGACGAACGCGCCGGTGCGCTGCGCCGACTGCTCGAAATCCTCGCAGAACTGAAGAATGGCCTTCGTGCCTTCCGACGGCTGGCCGTCCTCGAACAGCTTGACCACGTCGCCGTCGGGCGCGACCGCCCCCGAGCTCGGGTCGAAGCACAGCGAAAACTCGTTCTGGTTGGGCCCGAGCTGGGCAAGCATGAAGGGATAGCGACGGATATAGGCAGGGATGTAGACCGGCTGCCCGAACTTGCCCTGCTCGTCGACGAACACGTTGACGCCCTCGTTCAGCCCCATCAGCGCCAGCGGCACCGGGTTCTCGGCGGCGGCGAAGATGATGGGGTAATGGCGCTGGATCTGGACGAACTCGTCCACCGTCACCGGAATGGCGTGCTGATCGCGCAGGAAGGTCGCGCCCTCGAGCGCCTTGGTGCCCCAGCCTGCATGCTGATCCGAAGAGAGCGGCACGAGGTCGTTGTAAAGCACGGGAAGGCCGGTCTGCTGGGGCGCGGTCGCCATCGGGAACTCCGAGAGTAGGTGGGGAGGGCGCAAGGCCCGACGTGGCGCGCGGTCTATGGCGCGGCGGGGCCCGACGCAAGGGCGGGCGGGATCAGCTTGCCGGGGTTCATGATGCCGAGCGGGTCGAATGCGGCCTTGAGCGCGCGCAGCGCCGCGAGGCGCGCCGGGTCGGCCAGCCGCGCGAACTGGTCGAGCTTCATCTGGCCGATGCCGTGTTCGGCCGAGATCGTCCCGCCCGCCTGGTGCACGAGATCGTAGACGAAGCGGCTGATCGGCCCCGCCGCCTCCGCCAGCCAGCAATCGCGATCGCTGCCCGCGGGCGCGCGGACGTGAAAATGCACGTTGCCGTCGCCCAGATGCCCGAAGCCGCTCGCGCGGACGCCGGGAAAGGCCTGCTCGACCGTGCGCGCAGCCTCCACCATGAAGTCGGGCATGGCCTCCACCGCCACCGCAATGTCGTGCTGCACGGCGGGGCCGCTCGCGCGCTCGGCTTCCGAGATCGACTCGCGGATGCGCCAGAACGCTTCGGCCTGCGCGACACTGCCTGCGACCACGACGTCGTCGCAGAGATGGTCCGCGATCGCATCGCCCAACGCCGCTTGGACGATGGCCGCGATACCGTCCGGACCTGTCACCTCGATCAGCGCATGCCACGGGGCAGGCGTGGAAAGCGGCGCGCGCGTGCCCGGGACGAAGCGGAGGACATGCTCGAGCGACTCCCGCGGCAGGATTTCGAAGCTTTCGACGGCCAACCCTGCGCGCTGCAACCGGCGCAGCAGCCGCAGCCCCGCATGGGGCGTCTGGACGGCGGCCCAGGCGGTAACCGTCTCCGCCGGCAGCGGCACCAGCCTGAGCGTGGCCGCCGTGATGATGCCGAGCGTGCCCTCGGCTCCGATCAGCAACTGCTTGAGGTCCGGCCCGCGATTGTCTTTGGCAAGGGGGGCAAGGCTGTCGAGCACCGACCCGTCGGGCAGCACCGCTTCGATCCCGAGCACCAGCGCGCGCATCGTGCCGAAGCGCAGCACCTGCATACCGCCGGCGTTGGTCGCGCACAGGCCGCCAATGGTCGCCGACCCCTTGGCTCCGAGCGAAAGCGGGAAGCGCATGTTGGCCGCACGCGCTGCGTCGTGCAGCTCGGACAGGATCACCCCCGCTTCGGCCACCGCCACCCCCGCCTCCGCGTCCAGCAGGCGCAGCCGCCTGAGCCGCCGCAGCGAGACGATCAGCGCATTGCCATCGCTGCCGGGCGTCGCGCCGCCGACCATCGACGTGTTGCCCCCTTGCGGCACGAGCGGCACGCGGTGGTGTGCGGCGAGCTGCACCAGCGCGGCCACCTCTTCGTTGGAGGCCGGGCTGGCGAGCGCAGCCGCCTTGCCCTGGTAGCGGCCGCGCCAATCCACCAGCCACGGCGCGATGTCCTCCGGCGCCCGCGTGAGCCCCTTGGCCCCCAGCAGGCGCTCCGCCGCAGCGAGGAAGTCGGCATCCATGACGCAGCGCTACAGCGCAAATTCATGCGCCGTTCAATCTCGCCGCAGCATCGGCGGCGGATGGGGCTTGGGACGTGACGACAGGCGTGATCGTCGCGCTGCTGCTTGCTGGCGGCGGCGCCCCCGAAGGCGTGCAGATCGCCCAGCTCCGGTTCCGGCAGGAAGTCATCATTCGCGTGCCCACGCGGCCCGTCGTGCCCGTGCCCACAAGGTGGAAGGAGAAGGACGGTCCCCGCTGCATCCCCGCGGGCCTGCTCGCCGGGGCGCAGGTCGTCCGCGAGGGACTCGATCTGATCCTGCGCACGGGCGAACGCTTCCGGGCCATTTCCGACCGGTCCTGCGGCGCGCTCGATTACTACGCAGGCTTTTACGTGCGGCCGGGCATCGACGGCATGATCTGCGAGGATCGTGACGTGATCCGCGTGCGCTCGGGCGGCTCCTGCGAGATTGACCGGTTCAAGCGGCTGGTGCCGGTCATGCCTAAATCGCCCAAGAAATAGCGCAGCGCTTGACTTGAGCGGGCGAGTGGCCCAAGCGCCGCCGCGACGGCGGACCGCCTTTCGGCCGCCCTTCTCTCGGACATTCGATGAGCTTTGCCGACCTCGGCCTTTCCGACGAGCTTTTGAGAGCCGTCAACGATTCCGGCTATACGGACCCGACGCCGATCCAGCGCCAGGCGATCCCGCCCGTGCTGATGGGGCGCGACCTGATCGGCATCGCGCAGACGGGCACCGGCAAGACGGCAAGCTTCGTCCTGCCCATGATCGACATCCTGGCGAGCGGGCGCAGCCGGGCGCGGATGCCGCGGTCGCTGATCCTCGAGCCGACGCGCGAGCTCGCCGCGCAGGTCGCCGAGAACTTCGACAAGTACGGCAAATATCACAAGCTCTCGATGGCGCTGCTGATCGGCGGCGTGTCGATGGGCGACCAGGTCAAGGCGCTCGAAAAGGGCGTGGACGTGCTGATCGCGACGCCCGGCCGGCTGATGGACCTGTTCGGGCGCGGCAACATCCTGCTGACCGGCTGCGGTCTCCTCGTCATCGATGAGGCCGACCGGATGCTCGACATGGGCTTCATCCCCGACATCGAGGAAATCTGCACCAAGCTGCCGAAGGTGCGGCAGACCCTGCTCTTCTCCGCGACCATGCCTCCGCCGATCAAGAAGCTGGCGGATAAGTTCCTGACCGATCCCAAGTCGGTCGAGGTCGCGCGCCCGGCCACCGCAAACGCCTCGATCGAGCAGCGGCTGGTCGAGACCTCGTCGCGCGACAAGCGCGACACGCTGCGCGCGCTGCTCCGCGCGGAGGACGTCGCAACCGCCATCGTGTTCGCCAACCGCAAGACCACTGTGCGCGAACTCGCCACCAGCCTGAAGCGCGACGGCTTCCGCGTCGGCCAGATCCACGGTGACATGGAGCAGCCCGAGCGTATCCGCGAGCTCGACCGCTTCAAGGCGGGCGACATCAACATCCTGGTCGCCTCCGACGTCGCGGCGCGCGGGCTGGACATCAAGGGCGTCAGCCACGTCTTCAACTTCGACGCGCCGTGGCATCCGGACGATTACGTCCATCGCATCGGCCGGACCGGCCGCGCGGGCGCAACGGGCAAGGCGTTCACCCTTATCACGAGTGAGGACGCCGAGGCGGTCTCGAACATCGAGAAGCTGACCGGCCAGAAGGTCGAGCGGGTGAAGGCACCCGGCCCGCAGTCGAAATCTGCAGACGCCGCCGAGGCCGACGAGAGCCCGGCCCCGAAGCGCGCGCCCCGGCGCAAGCGCGAGGAGCAGCCGCCCCGCGCGCCCGACGCCCCGCGCGCCGAGCGGGTCCGCCGCCCGGAACGCGCCCGCGACGAGGCGGAGGCTCCGGACGAGGGCTGGAACGGCCCGATCCCTTCCTTTCTCGAGGTGGGCATCGCTGCCTGACGCCTGCCGCGTCCGAGCTAGTGCGCGTCGGTCGCCCTGCGGCCCGGATGATATCGGGCCCGAAACTGCGCTGCCCAGGCGTAGATTTCCCCGCGCCCGATCGCTGCGCGAAGGTCCGCCATCAGCTGCTGATAGAAGCAGATGTTGTGCTCGGTCATCAGCATGGCGCCGAGGATCTCGCCCGCGCGCACGAGGTGATGAAGATAGGCCCGCTCCCATGTGGCGCAGACCGGGCAGCCGCAGCTCGGGTCCAGCGGCGCGCGGTCCTCGGCGAAGCGCGCATTGCGCAGGTTGATCGGACCGTCGCGCGTAAAGGCCTGGCCGGTGCGCCCGCTCCGCGTCGGCAGCACGCAATCGAACATGTCGATGCCGCGCTCCACCGCGCCCACGATGTCGTCCGGCTTCCCCACCCCCATCAGGTAGCGCGGACGATCCGTGGGCAGCTGCCCGGGCGCGTAATCGAGCACGCCGAACATCGCCTCCTGTCCCTCGCCCACTGCAAGCCCACCGACCGCATAACCTTCGAAGCCGATCTCGATCAGCGCCTGTGCGGAGGCCAGTCGCAGGTCCGGGTCGAGCGCGCCCTGCTGGATCCCGAACTGCGCCGATCGGCTGGCATGGTCGCCCCCGGCCTCGAACGCCGCGCGCGACCGGCGCGCCCAGCGCATCGAGCGTTCCATCGCCGCCGCACGCACGTCGCGATCCGCCGTGGCGGGCACGAGCTCGTCGAAGGCCATCACGATATCGCTGCCGAGCAACCGCTGGATCTCGGTCGAGCGTTCGGGCGTGAGCAGGTGACGCGTCCCGTCGAGGTGCGACTTGAACGACACGCCCTCCTCCGACCGCTTGGTCAGGTCGGCAAGGCTCATCACCTGATAACCGCCGCTGTCGGTCAGGATCGGCCGATCCCACCCCATGAAGCCGTGCAGCCCGCCCAGTCGCGCCACGCGCTCCGCCCCGGGCCGGAGCATCAGGTGATAGGTGTTCCCAAGGATGATGTCGGCACCCGCCGCGCGTACATCGGCGGGCTTCATCGCCTTGACGGTTGCCGCGGTGCCGACCGGCATGAAGGCGGGCGTCCGGACCTCTCCGCGCGACAGCTGGATCACGCCGGTGCGTGCCGCACCGTCGACGGCGTGGATGGTGAAGGCAAGGCGTTGGTTCATCGGCGAAAGCCTTTGGCAGCGCCGCCGCCGCTCTGCTAGCCCGGGCCCGTCATCAGCGGAGGTCCAGCATTGCCCCAGACTAGCGGACCAACCGAAGCCAGCGACGGCTATGCCCGATACGTCCTCGCAGTCCTGTTCCTCGTCTACGTGCTGAACTTCGTGGATCGCCAGATCCTGAGCATTCTGGCCAAGGACGTGAAGCGCGACCTGGGCCTCGACGACGCCGATATTGGCTTCCTGTTCGGGACCGCGTTCGGCGTCTTCTATTCGCTGTTCGGCATCCCGCTCGGTCGTCTTGCGGACACCTGGCACCGGGTGCGGCTGATCACGATCGGCCTGGCCGTGTGGTCGGCAATGACCGCCTTTTCGGGTCTGGCGCGCAACGGGCTGCAGCTCACGCTGGCGCGGATCGGCGTCGGCGTCGGTGAAGCGACCGCTTCGCCCTGCGCCTACTCGTTGATCTCGGACTATTTTCCGCGTGAGAAACGGGCGACCGCACTCGCGATCTACTCGTCGGGCATCTTCATCGGCGGCGGCCTGTCGCTGTTCATCGGCGGCGCGATCGTTGACCGCTGGAACCAGGCCTTTCCGCAGGGCTGGCTGGGTCTGGTGGGCTGGCAGGCCGCCTTCATGGCGGTCGGGCTGCCCGGTCTGTTGCTCGCACTGGTCGTGGCCACGCTGCGCGAGCCGCTGCGCGGGCGCATCGATGGCGTCCCTACGCCTTCCTCGGCGCATCCGTTCCGCGCGCTCGGAGCCGAGCTCGTCGCGATCATTCCGCCCTTCACGCTGATCGGCGCGGTTCGCCGGGGAGTGCCCGCCCTGCTCGTCAACCTCCTCGCGCTGGGGCTCGCCGTCCTCTTCATCCAGGCCATGATCGGCGTGACGGGCGACGGGCCGCAATGGATTGCCGTCGGCCTCGGGGCCTATGCCGTCTTCTCGTGGGCGAGCTCGCTCAGGACACGCGATCGGCCCACCTTCCGCCTGATCTGGGGCACGCCCGCCTTTCTGTACGTGTCCATCGGCTATGGCCTGATCGCGTTCGTATCCTACAGCGTCGCGGCGTTCGGCGCGCTCTATGCCGAGACGGTGCTTGGCCAGCCCAAGACGACGGTCGGCTTCTACTTGGGCGGCGGGGCGGCCGCGGGAGGCTTTCTCGGCATCGTACTCGGCGGCCGTATCGCCGACTGGGCCAAGCGCCACAAGGACTGGGGCCGCGTTCCCGTCATCCTGAGCGGAACTCTCCTCCCCCTGCCCTTCCTTGTTTACGCCTTTACGACGGACAATGTCGCCGGCTTCTACGTCGCGAACTTCCTGATGAGCGGCCTCGCCTCCGCCGCGCTCGGGCCTGCGGGCGCCACCACGCAGGATCTCGTCCTGCCCCGGATGCGCGGCACTGCGACAGCGACCTTCTTCATCGCGACCGCGCTGATCGGCCTTGCGCTCGGACCCTATTTTACCGGCTTCGTGTCAAAGGCGAATGGCGGCGACCTGCGCTTGGGCCTCCTGTCGCTGCTTGGCGCCGCCCCGATCTCGCTGGCGCTGCTGCTGCTCGCCTGGCGAACGGTCCCCCGTGCCGAAGCGACGGTGCTGGAGCGGGCGCGCGCGGCTGGGGAGCCGCTCCCGGCCTGAGCCTCAGCGGCGTGCGATCACGCCGCACGCGATCCGCCCGCCGCTGTTGCCGCTCGGGTCGGTGCGATAATCGTCGGCGGCGGCGTGGATGATGAGCGCCGTGCCGTCCTCGTCGAACAGCTGCGCGAGCTCTGCGGCCTTGAGTGCGAAGCGCAGCCGGCCGCGGCCGTTCGCATTCGCCTGCAGATTGGGCAAGTCGCCGCCGTGCGCACCCTCGGGATTGTCGCGGCCATGTTTGCGCTGGGTCGGATTCCAGTGCGGCCCGGCGCTGGCGAAATCGGGGGCATCGCAGCGACCGACGGCATGGAGGTGAATGCCATGCGCGCCCGCCGGAAGGCCCTCGGCGTTGACCGCCAGGACCACGGAGTTGTTCGCGCCTGCCAGCGTCGCGCGTCCGCGCGGCGATCCGTCGCTCCCCGCCAGTACGGCTTCCGCGCGCTCGGCCGTTCGCGGCTCCAGGCCGGCGCACGAGGTCGCGAGCAGCGATAGGAGAAGCAGGGCCGGCCGAAGAAGCATGGTGGTGAGCTCCAATGTTCCCGCTGCAAAGCGATAGGCTTGAACGGGCGAGCCGCCAACGCTTCAGGCAAAAGAAAAGGGCCGGTCGCTTCCGACCGGCCCCGATAGTCTGACCTGAAACCCGGGCTTACTGGCCCGTGCCGTAGGTGATTTCCACGCGACGGTTCTGCAGCTCGCGGACGCCGTCGCCGGTCTGCACGCGCAGATCATTCTCACCAAGCGCACGGCTGCTGATGACGCCGTCGGAGATCCCACGACCGGTCATGTAGCTGCGAACCGCGTCTGCACGACGCTGCGACAGGCCCAGGTTGTAGCGCGGCGTACCCGACGTATCGGTGTAGCCTGCCAGCACGACCTGCGCATTGCCGCAATTCTGGTACGCCGACACGGCGTTGTCCAGGATGCCCGCGGCTTCCGGCGTGATGTCGGACTTATCCCACTCGAAGAACACGATATACGGTCCCGGCGTGCAGACCACGGTCGCCTGCGGAGGCGGCGGGGGCGGCGGCGGCGGGGGAGGAGGCGGCGGGGGCGGCGGCGGCGGCGGCGGGGCCGGCGGCTCGCCGAAGTTGAAGATCACGCTGCCGAGCAAGCTGTGCGAGCGGAAGCGACCGTCGACATTGTCGCCGTTCGTGCCGATGAAGCGGATATTCGACACGTTGAAAAAGCGGTACTTCAGGCCGACGTCGATATTGTCGGTGAGTGCCGAACGGACACCCGCGATGCCCTGCCATGCAAAGCGCGTGTCGGAGTCGTCGAAGAAGGAAACAGTGCTGTTGAGCAGGCGCGCGTCGCTGAACTTCACGCGGGCCACGCCCGCACCACCGCCCACGAAGCCGGAAATGCCGGTCTCGTCGCCGAAATCGAGCAGGCCGTTCAGCATGAAGCTGAGCGCCGAGGTCGAGCCGCCCGCATTGCGGCGGACGTTCTGGATTGCCGTCTGCCCGGGGCGGAACGGCGTCGAAAGCTGGCTCTCGAAGCTGTCAACGACCGCTCGCTTGTAACCAACCTCAGCTTCAAGCCGGAATACGCCGAAGTCGTACCCGACGATGCCGTCGATGTCGTAACCGTAGCGGTGCTCCAGCGTGGAAAGACCAGTCAGCGCAGGCGGGCCGGTCCGAGCCAGGTTGAACGTGATGTCCTCGACGATCATACCGCCGCCTTCGGCGCCGATGTACCACGTATTGTCTCGCGCCAACGCGGGCGAGGCGATCGCCGTCGAGGCCAGCGCCATCGCAATGGCAAGCTTCCGCATAGAAATCCCCTTTCTTGGTGTCACTCTCGGACAGCGGAAACTCACTATCGGGTGCATTGTTTCGGTGCAAGCCGCAAAACCTGGAAACTGTGGCCGAAACGCCACACCAGGTACGGATAACCGCGTGCCGGTTCGGCTTCGAAACAGTTCGCGTCAGGCGGCGATCAGGCCGTGTGCGACCAGTCTGGCGGTTAACGCAGTGATCGCGGCACGTGCTTCGGCGTCCACCACCGTCCCGCCGGTCGGGGCGGCAACGGCCGGCTGACGCGCCCCCAGCACGGCTTGTCCGCCGATCAGAACCCGCGCGCACCGCTGGTCGCCAACCACCCAGGCGCTGCCGTCGCACACCGCCCACAGCTGCTGGTCGACCAGCCAGACAGTCAGGCCGGCGCTCGCGGGTACGAAGCGCCAGCCCGCATCCGTCCAACCGGCGAGCGCCCGCGCCTGCCCCGTCCAGCTTCCGGTCGGCGCGTCGCCCACGATCCAGCACTGGCCGGGCGCCGGCGCGACCGGCGGCGTGTTGAGCCCCGCCTGCTGTGCGGCCGCGCCCACGCCAAGGTCGATGAGCGCCAGCGCTTCATTGTGGGTGATCTCCTTCTGCGCCTGTCCCGCCATGATGAGCGGGAGCGCGAGCCTGGATGTCGTCTCGGTCATGGCTGGTCCTTTCAGATGGGAAGGCGGAGGTGCGCGGGCCGGGACACGAGCCCCTGCCCGATCTGGACGACCCGTATCGCGACCTCCGGGCCGGCAAGCCGGTCGGTCGCGATGTGATCGGCGGCGTAGACGTAAGTCGAGCCGCTCGCCGTCGCGCTTCGGACCTGCCCGTCGGCCCGCTCGATCTCGATGCCGAACAGAGGTTCGCTCACCGGCTCCGCTCCGTCCAGCCAGGCCAGCCCCGCGGCGCTGCGCCCGATCCAGCTCAGCACGGCCGCGCCGTCCGCCCGCCACGCAGCGCGCAGATGCACGGGCGAGAGCGGCCGCAGGGCAGCGCCGATCGCTCGCGCCTCCGCCTCCGCCGGGTTCGCGTCCCCCACGCCGGCCGCGAGCAGCTTCACGTCGCGCCCGATCTGGTCGAGCGGCGGGTCGAAGGCGGTCAGCGCGTCCGCCTCGACCAGCACGAAGCGGGCGCCCGCCGCATGTCCGGCCATCGCCCATTCGGACCCGCGGCGTCCGCGTAACAGCTGCGACAGTCGCCAGCGCCGCAGCGCGAGCGGGACGGCGCTGCCGAACTGCACCAGCTCGTCGCCGATGACGGCAAGGTTCGCGCCGGCGTGCAGGCGCGCCATCGTCGCATGCTGCAGCGCCATGTCGGCGTGGAGCAGCTCGACATCGACCACGCTCCGCTCGTCGATCAGCGCCGCCGTGCCTCCGCCGAGCGCGTTGAGCGTGCGCCCCATGATCGCGGGCGCGGCGGTGTCGCCGATCTCGCTCCAGCTAACGCCGCCATCCAGGCTGGCGAGCAGGGCCGCGCGACGCCAGCCGGGCTCGGGGCCTGCGGCGGCGATGAGCAGCCTCGGTCCCGGCGGCGGTGCCGCGTCCAGGCTGGGCAGGTCGAGCAGGTGCACCACTGTCGGGCCGTGCCGCCGGTCGAACGCGACCACCGCCCGGCCCGCATCGGTCGGCTGCGCGGCGACCGGCTGCGGACGCACTTGCTTCAGCGACAGGCGCACGCCTTCGCGCGCGATGACGCGGTTGACGACGCGCCACAGGGTGGGGTCGGCACCCACCCGCACCAGCGCGCCCGGCCCTTCCGCCTGCCCCAGCAAGGCAGCCAGCATCGTCTCGTCGCTCATGTCGGAAGCTCCTGCCCGCCAAAGTCGTGCTCCGGCGAGGGCCGGAGCTCTGGTCGCATCATGCGCAAAGCTCCGGCCTTCGCCGGAGCACGGGGTGTCACATCCCCACCGCCGCCCGTTTCTCCTCGGGCGTCATCCAGTCGGCCGCGGCCACCATCGTCCACAACCGCTCGCGCTCCTCGCTGAGTTCGGGCACCCGGTCGAGGTCGATCGCCAGCGTCAGCCCCGGCCACCAGGCCTGCAGCCCCTGGCGCAGCGCGCCCAGCATCTTGCCCGCCAGCGGCAGCACCGTCAGCCGCCACAGCGCCCGGTTCGCTTCCCGGTAGTTGGCATAGGTGTTGTCGCCGGGCAGCCCCAGCAGCATCGGCGGCACGCCGAATGCGAGCGCGATCTCGCGCGCCGCCATCGCCTTCAGCCCGGCAAAGTCCATGTCGGCAGGCGTCAGGCTCATGCTCTGCCATGACAGTCCGCCCTCCAGCACCATCGGCCGCCCCGCCTGTGCCGCGCCGCTGAAGCTCTGCTCCAGTTCCTCGCGTAGTCGCTCGAACTGCGCGGGCGTCAGCGTCGTACCCTCGCCCGCGCGGTACATAAGCGCCCCGCTCGGCCGTGCGGCATTGTCCAAAAGCGCCTTGTTCCAGCGCGTCGCGGCATTGTGGATCGCGACCGCCCCCGCCGCCGCGCCCAGGCAGCCGAGGCCATAATGGTCGTCGGTCGGGTGAAAGGCGCGCACATGCACCAGCCGCTCGGCCTCGACCGCCTGCACCGTCTCGCCGACCCGGTACAGATACCGCCCCGGCCACCCCCGCGCATCGACTTCCACCGTCACCCGGTCCGGCCGCAGCGCGTAGAGTTCGGAAACGATGCCTCCTGCTCCGTCCATCTCGAGCGCAGTCGAGAGACGCGGTCCCGCGCTCAAGATCTGAACATACGCATTGCCGTGCAGCAGCACATGGCTCGCCACCGTCTCCAGCAGTGCCTGCCCGCCCGACTGTGCCGCGATCACCTGCGTCGCGTCCGGCTCCGAACAGGAAAGCGGCGCGCCGCCGATCGTCTCGGCCACCAGCCGGACCGCCCGCTGCGCGATGGGGTTGCCCAGATACGCCTCGCGCACCTGCGCCTCATAGGATCGCGGCCATTCGGCTCCCGCCGGCCCCGTCCCGAACCCGCGCGTCAGCGCCGGCCGCGCGGCTTCCCGCCCGGCCTTCCTCCCAAACCACTTCATCCCGTCACCCCGCCCGACACGAAAACGGCCGAGGCAACATGGCCCCGGCCGACTCACAATTCTTCAGCGTGCTTATTTAGTGCCAGATCATCGTAACGATGTCAAGAAAAAAGTGCCAGATCGGTTAATAGCCAGAGCGTCAGAACAAGGTTAGCTGCGGGCCGGCGGGCGGTTTGAACAGGTCGCAGCGCAGCTCGATGCGGTCGTTGACCAGGCCGAGCTTCCGGCACTGGCGGTTGAAGCGGGTGCGGAGGAGGTCGGCCCAGGGGCCCTGCCCCTGCATCCGGGTGAAGAAGTTCGGATCGTTGTCGCGGCCCCCACGCAGCTCGCGAATGATCGCCATGACCTTGCCCGCCCGCTCCGGATAATGCTCGTTCAGCCAGGCGCGGAACAGGGGCGCGACCTCGTGCGGCAGGCGCACCGGCAGGAAGAAGGCACCGCGCGCGCCGGCCTCGGCGGCACGCTCGAGCAGATGCTCAAGCTCGTGGTCGGTGATCGCCGGGATGACGGGCGAGATCGACACGAATACGGGCACGCCGGCCGCCGCAAGCCTCGCGACCGCCGCCAGCCGCTTCTCCGGATGCGGCGCGCGCGGCTCCACCGTGCGCGCGACCTTGGGGTCGAGCGAGGTCACCGACAGCACCACCACCGTCAGCCCGCGCGCAGCCATGGGGGCGAGCAGGTCCAGGTCGCGGACGATCCGGTCGGACTTGGTCGTGAACGAGACCGGGTGATCGCATTCGGCAAGCACCTCGAGCACGCCGCGCGTGATCCGCCACTGCGTCTCGATCGGCTGATACGGATCGGTGTTGGTCCCCATCGCGATCGGGCGCGGCACATAGCCGGGCTTGCCCAGTTCGGCCCGGAGCAGCGCGGGCGCATCGGGCTTGGCGAACAGCCGCGTCTCGAAATCCAGCCCCGGCGACAGGTCGTAATAGGCATGGCTCGGCCGCGCGAAGCAATAGATGCAGCCATGCTCGCACCCGCGGTACGCGTTGATCGAGCGATCGAACGGCACGTCGGGCGAGGCGTTGCGCGTGATGATCGTCTTCGGCTTCTCGACCGTGACCGTCGTCCGGAGCGGCGGAGGCGCGTCGTCGATCACCTCGCGCGCATCGAGCCAGTCACCGTCCGCCAACCGCTCGGGCAGGTTGAACCGCACGCTCTCCCGATTGAGCGTCGCGCCGCGCGCAGGCCGGAGACTCGGGTTCATGGTACGCGTTTAGCTTATGAACATAACAGGAACAACATGGCTGTGGGGTTCAAGCCCAGCGCCTCACCGCCTCGTCCGCGGCCAACCGCTCCGCCAGCCCGACCGCCGTTGCCGCCGCCTCGAACCGCGGCGCGGGCGCGGCCTGCGTCAGCCCCGCCTCCACAAAGGCTTCGCGTGCATGATTGTGCGGATGCAGCGGCGCCTCGGCGAAGCTGAGCACGGGCGTCACGCACGCGTCGGTGCCCGCGAACAGCGCGGCCCACTCGTCGCGCGGCTTCTCGGCGAAGCGGCGGGCCCAAGCGTCCGCGAACTCGGGCCAGCGGCGCATCTCCATCTGCGGGAAGTCGGCAGCGTCCAGGCCCATGATCCGGCAGCATTCGGCATAAAACTGCGGCTCGATGCAGCCCACCGCGACATGACCGCCGTCGGCGCAGGCATAGCAGCGATAGAAATGCGCGCCGCCGTCGAGCAGGTTGGCCTCGCGTCGGTCCTGCCAGCGGCCCAGCCCAAGGAAGGCGTGGAACATGGACAGGAGGGTGATCGTGCCCTCGGTCATGGAAACGTCCACCGTGTCGCCCTCCCCCGGCTCGCGGGCGCGCAGGATCGCGGCAGGCACCCCCGTCACGAGGAACATGGCGCCCCCGCCATAGTCGCCGATCAGGTTCAGCGGCGGCACCGGCGGCTCGCCCGCGCGCCCGATCGCGTGAAGCGCGCCGGTCAGGGAAATGTAGTTGATGTCGTGGCCGGCGGTGGGCGCGAACGGGCCGGTCTGGCCCCAGCCGGTCATGCGCCCGAAAACGAGGCGCGGATTGCGCGCGCGGAGCACATCCGGGCCGAAGCCGAGCCGCTCCATCACGCCGGGGCGATAGCCTTCGATCACCGCGTCGGCCTTGTCGAGCAGCTTGAAGGCAAGGTCGCGTCCCGCCTCGCTCTTCAGATCGGCCTCCACCGTCGCGCGGCTGCGGTTGAGGATCGGGATGTCGGGCGCGCCCGGGCGGACCAGCCGCACCACGTCCGCGCCCATGTCGGCCAGGATCATCGCGGCGAGCGGCACCGGGCCGATCGCCTCCATCTCCACGATCCGCACGCCGCCGAGCGGCCCCTGCCCCGTCGCCATTCCGTTCCTCCGTCTGCGCCGCGCCCGTTCAGGCGGGTTCGGCGACCAGGGCGTCGGAGTGGCGGGCGGCGCGCGCCGACGCAAGCCGCGCGGCGACAAGGAGGCTCGCGCAGGCGAGCAGCAATCCCGCAAGCACGTCCACGGCATAATGGCCGCCCGCGACCGGCGTCGCCACGATCGTCAGCACCGCAAGCGTGCCGAGGGGCCAGGCCTGCGCGCGCGGCAGCCACGCATAGGCGCGCAGGAACACGAGGGCGAGCGCGGCATGGTAGCTGGGAAAGGTCACGATCCCCATCAGCCGGCTGAGGTCGAGCGTGCGGAGCGCGCCCGAGCGGAGGTCGCGGATCGTCTCGGCATGGTGCCAGGCGATCGAGGCGGGCAGGTTCCGGTCTCGCGCGGGGTCGAACATGTTGCCGAATGCAGGCACCGCGCCCGACATGATCACCGTCGCAAAGCCCGCCAGCACCGCCGCGCAGACAGTCACGCGCACCTCCCCATGCAGTCCGCGCGCGCTCAGGAGCAGGATCACGAGCACCATCTGCGGCACGAGGCTGTGATAAGCGAAGGTGAGCGTCCAGACCGCCGCCCATGAGCGGTCGAGCGCGCCGCGGATTGCGGGCCAGTCGAAGCCGAGCGCGCGGTCCCAGGCGAGCAGCCGCGCGTCCCAAGGCGCGCCCTGTTGGGCGGCAAGCGCGTAGGACAGCAGCAGTGCGGCCAGCGTGAACAGCGTCATCTGGAGGAGCGCGATCGCGGCCACCGACAGGTTCGGGAGCGCCCGCCTGTGCCCGATCTGCCACAGGCCGATGAGCGCCGTAAGGCCGGCCAGAGGGCCGAGGGTGCTCAGCGGCGCTATAGTGAAGGGGGCGTCGCGGGTCACGGCGACAAAGCCCAGCAGCATGGCGGCGATCAGCATCCAGGTCAGCCGATCGGCGGCGTAAGTGGTTGGCATGACGCGCGAACGCACGACCGCGCCTCCCGTGCCCTTGCCGCACGCCTCGGCGCACGGTACCAGGGGCAGGTGACGGGTTCCCCGAGAGGGGATCAAAAGGGAACGCGGTTCAAGGCCGCGGCTGCCCCCGCAACTGTAACCGGTGAGCCGGTGCACCAAGACGCCACTGAAGTTTCGGCTTTGGGAAGGCGGTGCACGCGGCGCTGACCCGGGAGCCAGGAGACCTGCCCGACACCGTCGTTCTCTGCCCGGGCGGGGTGCACCGGGCGGACGAGGGGCAGCCTTCGCGAGCGACAGCCTTGTTGTCCGTTCGCGAAAGGAAAGCCGTGTTCATCCTTCCCCTGCTCCTCCAAGCCGCCTCCGGCGGCGACATCGTCGTGACCGCCGCGCGCGCCGAACAGGCCTCCGACCAGGTCGGACAGGCCGTCACGGTGCTCGACCGCCAGACGATCGAGACGCGCCAGACCGTCTCGGTCGCCGACCTGCTCGCCCAGACTCCCGGCGTGACCGTCAGCCGCAACGGCGGGCCCGGCAGCTTTACCGCCGTCCGCATCCGCGGGGCCGAGGGCGAGCAGACGCTGGTGCTGATCGACGGGGTCAGGATCAACGATCCGAGCTCGCCCGGCGGCGGCTTCGACTTCGGCAACCTCCTGTCCGACTCGTTCGAGCGGATCGAAGTGTTGCGCGGGCCAAACTCGGTGCCATGGGGCAGCCAGGCGATCGGCGGCGTCGTGAACGTCCTGACCGTGCAGCCGGCCGAGGATCTCCAGCTCAGCGTCCGAGCCGAAGGCGGCAGCTTTGACACTGCCCAAGCGGTCGCGCGGCTGTCGGGCAGCACGGGGCCGGTCAAGGCCTCGATCGCGGGCGGTCACTTCCGCACGAACGGCATCTCCTCGGCCGACATCGGGACCGAGCGCGACGGCTATCGGCGCAGTGCCGCGAACGGGCGGGTCGAGGTCGCCCTGCCCGCCGGGCTCGGCCTCGACCTCCGCGGATATCTAAGCCGCGGCCGCACCGAGCTGGACGGCTTTCGCCCCGACTTCACCTTCGGCGACACCGCCGGCGTGCAGCGCACGCGCGAGCTGATCGGCTATGCCGGGCTCAACAGCCGCTGGTGGGACGGCCGCTTCACCAACCGCCTCGCCTTCACGGTCACCGACGTGGACCGCGAAAACGTCAATCCCGGCTTCACCGCCGACGGGCGGATCGAGCGCTACGAATATCAGGGCGACCTGCGCGCGGCCGACACCGTGCGGCTCGTGTTCGGGGTCGAGGCCGAGCGGTCGCGCTTCGCCGACGGGTTCGACACGTTCCGGACGGGGATCGACAGCCTCTACGGCCAGGCGATCCTGTCGCCCAGCGAGGCGCTCACGCTGACGGGTGGCGTACGCCACGACGATCACCGCGATTTCGGCGGGAACACGACGCTCGCCGCCAACGCCGCGTGGCGGCTGGGGGGCACGATCCTGCGCGCCAGCTACGCCGAAGGGTTCAAGGCACCGACCCTGTTCCAGCTCCGCTCGGGCTTCGGCAACCCGGATCTGCAGCCGGAGACGGCACGCAACGTCGACCTCGGCGTCGAGCAGCGCTTCGGCACGCGCTTTACCGCCAGCCTGACGGGCTTCCGCCGCAGGACGCGCAACCAGATCGACTTCACCGGCTGCCGGCCCGACATCGCGATCTGCGCGAGCGGTGCCCGTCCCTTCGGCACCTACGACAATGTCGCGCGCGCGACGGCGCAGGGCCTGGAGGCGGCGCTCGACTGGCGACCGGTCAGCGCGGCGACGCTCAACGCGGCCTACAGCTATATCGACGCGGAGAACCGCTCGCCGGGCGCGAACTTCGGCCGCGACCTGCTGCGGCGCCCGCGCCACAGCCTCGCGGTGAACGCCGATGCGCGGCTGCCGTTCGGGCTAGCGATCGGCGGCACCGTCCGCGTCGTCTCGAGCAGCGCCGACATCGACGCCCTCGGCACCCGCGTCCGGCTTGGCGGCTACACCCTCGCCGACCTCCGCGCGAGCTATGCGCTCGGCGACCGCGTCGAGCTGTACGGCCGGATCGAGAACCTGTTCGACGCCGACTATGCCACGGTGTCCGGCTACGGCACCCCCGGCCGTGCCACCTTTGGCGGCCTGAGGGCGCGGTTCTAGCATGCCCCTCGAGCCGTCATCCCCGCGAACGCGGGAATCCCGCTTCTTCTGCTTGCTCCGAAAGATAGGCAGAAGCGGGATCCCCGCGTTCGCGGGGATGACGGTGGCAAGCTGCTCCTCCCCACCCCCGTCCGCCTCCGACCGCATCGTGTCCACCAACCCCTGCCTCGACGCGATCCTGGTGGACATCGCGCCCGAGCGGATCGCGGCGCTCAGCCACTGGTCGCACGACCCGCGCGCGAGCTCGATCCCGCAAGCCGTCGCACGGCGCTTTCCCGCCACCCAGGGCACGGCGGAGGAGGTGATCGCGCTCCGGCCCGGCCTTGTCCTCGCAAGCAGCTTCACCTCGCCCGCGACGCTCGCGGCCTACCGGCGGCTTGGCCTCAAGGTCGAACGATTCGGCATTCCCTCGACACTGGGCGAGAACCGCGCTCAGATCCGGGCCGTCGCACGCGCGGCCGGCGTGCCGGCGCGCGGCGAGGCACTGATCGCCCGGATCGACCGTGCCGTGGCCGAGGCCGCGCCGCGCGACGCACGCCGGCCGACCACGCTCCTCTGGCTCGGCGGAAGCAATCTCGTGACCGGCCACGGCACGCTGATCGACGAGATGATGACTCGCGCCGGCCTCAGCAACGCCAGCGCCGGCTATGGCCTCCGCTTCACGGGCGTGCTCCCGCTCGAGCATGTCGTTGCCCGCCCGCCTGCCCTCGTGCTGACGCCGGCGGCCGAGCCCGGCGAAAGCGGCGAGGCGCGTCGGACGGCGCTCAGGCTGCGCGCGCTGCCCCGCACGGCCCGGATCGGCCGCTTCCCGCCCGATCTGTTCTTCTGTGGCGGCCCGAGCGTGATCCCGGCGATGCGCCGCCTCGCCGAGGTGCGCGCGGAGGCGCTTCGATGAAGCGCCCGGTCCTCCTGCTGACCGCGCTCGCGCTGCTCGGCTTCGTGCTGTCGCTGGTCGCGGGCAAGGTTTGGGTTCCGTTCTCGGCCTGGGGAAGCGACGATCCGCGCTGGTGGATCATCGCCGAGCTGCGGCTCCCCCGCGCGCTGCTCGGGCTTGCCGTGGGTGCGGTGCTGGGGCTCAGCGGCGCGGTGCTCCAGGGTTATCTCCGCAACCCGCTCGCCGACCCGGCGCTGATCGGCGTCTCTTCGACCGCGGGGCTCGGCGCCGTCGCCGCGCTGCTGCTGGGCTTCGCAGGCGCGCCGCTCGTGCTGTTCGGGAGCGCCATGGCCGGCGCGGGGGCGGCGGTGCTGCTCCTCGGCCTGCTGGTCGGGCGGTCTGGCAGCGCGCTCGCCTTCATCCTGGCGGGCACGGTGCTGCAGAGCTTGGCGGGCGCGCTCACCGCCTTCCTGATCTCGGTCGCGCCCAACCCTTATGCCATGAGCGAGGCGATCGGCTGGATGATGGGCGCGCTCACCGACCGCAGTATGGACGACGTGGCGCGCGGGCTCCCCTTCATGGCCGCGGGGACCGCCGTGCTCGCGACGACCGGCCGCTCGCTCGACGCGCTGAGCCTGGGCGAAGAGGCGGCGCGCAGCCTCGGGCTCCGGCTCGGGCGGCTGCAGGCGCTGATCGCTTTGGGCGTCGGCCTGAGCGTCGGCGCGGCGGTCGCGGTCTCGGGCGTGGTCGGGTTCGTCGGGCTGATCGTGCCCCATCTGGTGCGGCCGCTGGTCGGGCAGAAGCCCTCGGACGTGCTGCTCCCCTCCGCGCTCGGCGGTGCGGCGCTGGTGACAGCCGCCGACGCACTGGTCCGGCTCGCGCCCGGGGCCGAGGAGGTGCGGCTGGGGATCGCGATGGCGCTGCTGGGCACGCCCTTTTTCCTCGCGCTGCTGCTGCGTTTCCGGCGGGAGCAGCCATGGGCCTGACCGTCACCGACCTGCGCGTCCGCCTCGGCCAAAGGACGGTTCTCGACGGTGTCACCGCCGCCTTTGCGCCCGGACGGGTCACCGCGCTGCTCGGGCCCAATGGCGCCGGCAAGTCCAGCCTGCTCCGGGCCATGCTGGCGCTGATCACTGCCGAAACCGGGCACGTGACCCTCGACGGAGCGGACGTGAGCGCGCTGGGTCCGCGCGAGCGGGCGCGGCGGCTCGGCTACCTGCCGCAGGCGGCGGAGCTCGCCTGGAACATCCCCGTGCGCGCGGTGGTGGAACTCGGGCGCCTGTCGCACCGCGGTCGCTTCGCCGCCCCGAATGCGGCCGATAAGGAAGCCGTCGCGCGCGCGATGACGCTCACAGACACGCACGCTTTCGCCGACCGGCTCACGGCCGAATTGTCCGGCGGCGAACGCGCGCGCGTCATGCTCGCCCGCGTGCTGGCGGGCGAGCCCGACTGGCTGCTCGCCGACGAGCCGCTCGCCAGCCTCGACCCCGCGCATCAGCTGGACATGCTCGCCCGGCTCCGCGGGCTCGCCCGGGTCGGGGGCGGCGTGGTGGTCGTGCTCCACGACCTCACCCAGGCGCTGCGCGTCGCCGACGACGCCGTGCTGCTGAAGGACGGGCGCGTCCTGGCCGAGGGGAACGCCGACGACGTGCTGACGCCCGAGGTGCTGCTGCGCGCCTATGGCGTCGCGTTCAGGCGCCATGGCCCGACGCTCATGCCAATGCCGCCCGCACCCGCGCCTCCCACTCCGGCGCGCAGATGAGCAGGTCCGGCACCAGCGTATCCCGCGCATTGTAGGTGCAGGGGGAGCCGTCCACCCGGCTCGCCACCAGGCCCGCCCCCAGCGCCACCGCCACGGGCGCGGCATTGTCCCACTCACGCTGGCCGCCCGTGTGAAAATAGATGTCGCCCCGGCCCAGCACCACCGCCATCGCCTTGGCCCCCGCTGAGCCCATCGGGATCAGCTCGGCGTCGAGCCGGTCGGCAAGCCGGCGGCATTCGGCGGGCGGGCGGGTGCGGCTGACGAGCATGCGCGCGCGCGGGGGCCTCGCGGGCGTCGGCGGCGGCTGGTCCGACCGGAGCGTCAGCCCCTGCGCAGGAAGCGCCACCGCGCCCACCGCCGCGTGGCCGTCGACCGACAGCGCCACATGCACCGCCCAATCGTCGCGCCCGTCCGCATATTCGCGCGTGCCGTCCAGCGGGTCCACGATCCAGACGCGGCGCGCCGCCAGCCGGGCCAGATCGTCCACATCCTCTTCGGACAGGACCGCGTCGTCGGGGCGGAGCGCCCTGATCGCGGACAGCAGATAGGCGTTGGCCGTCGCATCCCCCGCATCGCCCAGCGCAGCGCCCGTCAGCGTGCCCCCCGCCCGGAGCGTGACGAGCAGCCGGCCCGCCGTCTCGGCCAGCGCCGCGGCAAGGTCGGCGTCCGTCACTCCTCGACCGGGCCGGTCTCGAGGATCGAGGGCGCGGCCTGGCGCAACCGCGCGAACTCGACCACCTGGCGTCCGACCAGCTCCAGCTGCGCGGTCGCGCTCGGGTCGGAGCAGGCACCGTCCCTGAACATGCCCGAGGTGCTGCGGATGGCGGCGCCCAGCGGCGTCGGCCAGCCGCGCAGCGCGTGCACGATCGACCGCATGGTCGCGAGCGTGGAGCCGGTCGCCTGCCAGCCATAGGCCGTGACGATCAGGCCCACGGGCAGCCCGTCCAGATAGACGCGCATGTCCCTGGCCGTCTCCTCGACATAGTCGATCGCATTCTTGACCAGCCCCGAGATCGATCCGTGATAGCCGGGGCTGGCGATCACCAGCCCGTGCGCGGCACGTACCGCGGCGACCAGCCGCCCGGCCTCTTCGCAGCCCTCGGTCGCGCCATAGGCATAATGCGGCAGCTGCGACAGATAGGCTCCGTCGAACAGCGTCACCTCCGCGCCCGCGGCCGCGGCGGCGCGCAGCGCGATCTGCAGCGCCTGTTCGGTCGAGGAGGCCGGCGCGGTGGTGCCGCCGATGCCGACGATGGATAGGGTTTCAGCCATGCACGCTCCCGGATAGATCGGGTCCATGCCTAACCACACCCGTCCGCGCCGGTCGATGCTCTATGTGCCCGGCGACAAGCCGCGCGCGCTCGAAAAGGCGCGCGCGCTGCCCTGCGACGGCGTGATCCTCGACCTGGAGGACGCGGTCGCGCCGGAAAACAAGGCGGCGGCGCGGACCGGGATCGCGCATGCGGTGCGCGCGGGGTTCGGCGGGCGCGAGGTGATCCTGCGGGTCAGCGCCCCCGACTGCGCGAAGGATTTCGCGCTCGCCGAACGCCTTGCGATCGATGGCGTGCTGCTTCCCAAGGTCGAAAGCGCCGACACGGTGCGCGCGGCGACCGCGCGGACGCGACATCCGATTTGGTGCATGATCGAGACGCCATTGGGCGTGCTGCGCGCCGAGGCGATCGCGGCGGCGGGCGCGGCCGGGTTGGTCGCCGGCACCAACGACCTCGCCAAGGACCTGCGCGCCCGCCACGTGCCCGGCCGCGCGCCGCTGCTCACCAGCCTGTCGCTGATCCTGCTCGCCGCCCGCGCGCATGGGCTCCCGGCGCTCGACGGGGTGCATCTGGGCCTCGATGACCTCGCCGGCTTCGAGGCGATCTGCCGGCAGGGCGTCGAGCTCGGCTTCGATGGCAAGACGCTGGTGCATCCAGGCACCATCGACATCGCCAACCAGGTCTTCGCCCCCTCACCCGAAGACGTCGCCCACGCACGCGAGGTGGTCGCGGCATGGGAGCAGGCGCGCGCCGAGGGCAAAGGCGTGGCCCGGATCGGCGGCGCCATGGTCGAACAGCTCCACGTCGACGAGGCGCTGCGCGTGATCGCGACCGCCGAAGCGATCGAGAACCGCTACGTGTGAGGAAAAACCGGTTCGGGATGATCTCGAGCGAAGTCGAGAGTCCGAAGCCCTCCCTTACTTCTGCCTACTCACCTAAGCCGCCTCCACCCGCACCAGGAGCGTGCCTTCGGTCACCTGCCCGCCCGCCTCCGCGTTGAGTTCGGCGACCGTCCCGTCGAACGGGGCGGTCAGCGTATGCTCCATCTTCATCGCCTCGAGCGTGACGAGCTTCTGGCCCTTGGTCACCGAAGCCCCGGGCGCGACCTCCACCGCGATCACGCGGCCGGGCATGGGTGAGGTGATCGCGCCGTCGCTCGCCACCCCCGCGGCCTTGCCCGTCGCGCGGTAGGGCTCGACCAGCCAGCTCTGCCCGCCCTCGGCCAGCACCACGCTCTCCGTCGCCTCCGGCCGGTCGAGCAGCCCGCCTTCGGCTTCGTCGGGCTCGAACGCCACGCGGCAAGGCTCGCCGTCGACTGCAAGCACCAACTCGCGACGCGGGGGCGCGTTGAGGCGGAAGCCTGCCAGCGGCACCGACGCGAACGACGCGGCGACGTCGGCCAGCAATTCGTCGCTGGGCGAAGCGGCGGGCATCAGCGCCTCGCCCGCGCGCGGGATCAGGCCGGTGTCGATGACGCCCGCGACGAAGTCCGGATGCTCGAGCGCCCTGACCATGAACCCGGCATTGGTGCGGACGGGCCAGACCATCGTCTCGGAAAGCGCGTCGGCAAGCCGCTCGCGCGCCTCGTCGCGGGTTGCGCCGGTCGCGATCATCTTGGCGATCATCGGATCGTAGAAGGGCGTGATCTCCGCCCCCTCCTCCACGCCCGTGTCGTTGCGCGTGCCCGCGCCCAGCTCGAACGCCTCCAGCCGCCCGATACTCGGCAGGAAGCCCTTGGCGGGCTCCTCGGCATAAAGCCGCGCCTCCATCGCCCAGCCGGTGATGCTCAGCTCGTCCTGGCGCTTGGGCAGCGGCTCGCCGCTCGCCACGCGCAGCTGCCATTCGACCAGGTCTTGCCCCGTGATCTCCTCGGTCACCGGATGCTCGACCTGCAGCCGCGTGTTCATTTCCATGAACCAGGTGCGGTCGGCGCGCAGCCCCTCGCTCGCATCGGCGATGAACTCGATCGTGCCCGCGCTTTGGTAATCGACCGCCTTGGCCGCGCGCACCGCCGCGCCGCACACGGCCTCGCGCGTGGCCTCATCCATGCCGGGCGCGGGCGCTTCCTCGATCACCTTCTGGTGGCGGCGCTGGAGCGAGCAGTCGCGCTCGAACAGGTGCACCACATTGCCGTGCGCGTCGCCGAACACCTGCACCTCGATGTGGCGCGGCGACTGGATGTATTTCTCGATGAGCACGCGGTCGTCGCCGAAGCTCGACGCGGCCTCGCGCTGGCAGCTGACGAGCGCGTCGGCGAAGGCGGCGGGGTCGTCGACGCGGCGCATTCCCTTGCCACCGCCGCCCGCGACCGCCTTGATGAGCACGGGATAGCCGATTGCGTCGGCCTCCGCCTTCAGCCGATCGGGCGACTGGTCCTCGCCGAGGTAGCCGGGCGTGACGGGCACGCCCGCTTCCTGCATCAGCTTCTTGGCCGCGTCCTTCAGGCCCATCGCGCGGATCGCGTGCGGCCTGGGCCCGACCCAGATCAGGCCCGCGTCGAGCACGGCCTGAGCGAAGTCGGCATTCTCCGACAAAAAGCCATAGCCTGGATGGATCGCCTCAGCCCCCGTCGCCTGGGCGGCGGCGATGATGCGCTCGCCGACAAGATAGCTTTCGCGCGCCGGGGCCGGGCCGATATGCACTGCCGCGTCGGCCGAGCGGACATGGAGCGCCTTCGCGTCCGCGTCCGAATAGACGGCCACCGTGCGGATGCCGAGGCGGCGCGCGGTGCGGATGATCCGGCAGGCGATTTCGCCGCGGTTTGCGATCAGAAGCGAGCTGAGCATGCCCGACCGCTTAGAGCGTCCGGGCCGCGCATGCCAGAGATCAGGCGGCGAGCTTGTACTCGACCTCGGCATTGTCGCCGTCGACAGGCGACATCTGCACGGGCTCGGCATGCGCCGCTTGCGCCCTGGACGGGAACAGCAGGCGCGTGGCCAGGACCAGCACGCCCAGCCCGGCATAAACGCCGATCGCCGCCAGCGGGCTGAAGAACAGCAGGCCCGCAAACGCCAGCCGCAGCAGGTTCGGCGGCACGCCCAGATCCTGCCCAAGACCTTCGCACACCCCGAACAGGGTGTCGTGGCGGGTGAAAAGGTTCGCGTTGGTCTGCATGGTCTGAACTCCGGGGCCTGTCATGTCGAGCCTTCAGCAAAGACCGTGCCAAGGTCGAAACGAGTGCCGCGCCGAGAGATAGGGAGCGCATGCTACGCTTCAAGGCGTGGCGAATATGCCCACGTCGCGCCAAAGGTTGGCGGTCTACGCCGCGGTCTCGAGCCGGTTGCGACCTTCGGCTTTGGCGCGGTACAGCGCCGCATCGGCTTGGGCGAGCAGCGCGGCCGCATCCATGCCCGAGATGGCGGCGGCCACTCCGACGCTGACTGTGGCACGCACGCCGCCGCGATGCCGGGCCTCCGCGCACGCCCGGCGCACGCGGTCGCCGATCGCGGCCGCCTGCGCGACGGACGCGCCGGGCATGGCGATGGCGAACTCCTCTCCGCCCAGCCGGCCGATCAGGTCGCCCTCGCGCACGCAGCCTTCCGCAATCTCGGCCACCCGCGCGAGCACCTCGTCGCCCACCGCATGACCCCATTGGTCGTTGACGCGTTTAAAATGGTCGATGTCGAACAGGGCGAGCGCGAGCGGCCGTTCGCTCGCAAGCTGCTTGTTCAGCATGGACAGGAAGGCCCGCCGCGAGGCGACTCCGGTCAGCTCGTCGGTGGCGGCGAGCAGCAGCGCGGCTTCGGCCTCGCGCTCGGCCTGACGGCGCGCATCGTCGGCAAGCGCCGCCAGCGCCAGCCGATCGGAAATGTCGACGATGATGCCTGCGGAGCCGACCATCTCACCGTCGGGACCGAGCAGACGTCGCGCCTGCACCTCGCCCCAGCGATGCTCGCCCGAGGCCGTGCGGAAGCGATACTGGTGGCGGACGCTGTCGAACAGGCCCGAGTTAAGCTCGCGGATACGCGCGACCGCTTCGGCCCGGTCCTCCTCGACGATATGCGACACCACCGATTGGCCGAGCGACTCCTCGACCGCCAGGCCCATCCTCGTCTCCCAGGCCGGATTGAGATAGGTCCACCGTCCGTCGATGTCGGTGCGGAAGATGACGTCGCTCACCGAGTCGAGCACCATCGCGAGATCGGCCTCGCGCCGGGCAAGGCTGAGTTCGATCCGGTCGCGCTTGGACAGGATTGCCGCGACGGGCAGGACGGTGAGGATCGCGACCGCCAGGAACAGCTGGAGCAGCACCATCTGCTCGCTGAAGCTCGCGCCCGAGGCGGCGGCCGGGCCGGCGCCCAGCGTCACCGCGGCCGTGCCGATCACCGCGACCAGCAGCACGGACGCGGCGGCTCCGAACGCCCGCAGCCGGAACGTCGCCAGCGTGATGGGCGGAGCCAGCAGCGAGGTCAGCGACCAGTCCCTTTGCGCGAACACGAACAGTCCGACGACCCCGACGAGCGACAGGACCGCGACCGACTCACGGAATTGCGACGCGGTCAGACCCGGGCCGCGCAGCTGCCGGTCGATGATGAGAAACAGCGGCGTCGCGATCGCCAGCCCCAGGAAGGACGACGAGAACCAGCTCAGCCAATAGTCCAGGAACGGCTCGGCGTAGAGCAGCGCCCCCGCGCCGGCGGCGATGGACGCGGACAGGGCGGTCGCGCCGGCGGCGGCAAGCGCGAAGCGGACGAGGTCACCTACCCGCTCCACATCGAAGCCGCGCCCGTTCCGCGCGAGCAGCCACGCCACCAGCAGCGGCTCGAGCCCGTTGGTCGCGCCGAACAGAGGCCCCAGCGGCCCGGGCGCCCCCCCGAGCAGGTTCGCGACGGTGCCCGACAGCGCCACGGCGAGCGCGGCGGGAAGCCATCGCGCGCGCGGCGCGTCGATCAGGTAGGCGAGCAGGATCGCGTTCGGCACCCACACGGAGGCGAGCCCGTTCGACCAGCGGGTCAGGGCAAGCGACAGGAGGGCCGCGGCGAAGTGCGCCACTCCCACGATCGCTGCGTCACGCCAGGTTTCGCGTGCGCGCCAGGGCCCGATCTCCGCGACCATCCCGACACTCTTGGTTAGGAATGATTGAGAAGGCGTTAACTTCGGCGGCACGGGGCCACCCGCGGGCGCACTTCCTTTGCCCGCAGACGCGCTTATGATCGCGACTCGGCCGGCTACAAGGGCGCAAGCGGCAAAAGTCTCGGCTGCACGGACGCGTAACGGCGCGACGGGTTCAGCCCCAGGGGTGGAGAGTGACGTGCGCGCGTTGATGATGATGGCGGCCGCGGCGGCGGCGATCGCGCCGCTCGCGGCGGCCCGGGCGCAGGAGGACCGGCCGAGCCTGCGCGACAGCTTCGGGCTTGGCGGGGAGCAGAACGCGCTCTGTCAGGTGGAAGCGCGCGGCTCCGATCCGGCGGTCGCGACTATCTTCGACCGGGCTTGGCTGATCGTGTGTCGCGATGCGGCGCGTCCGGTCGGCCGCATCTATGCGCTGCGGGGCACCGAGGGCGCGGTGGCCGCGCGCCTGGCGCCGATCCGCGCGCGCGAGGCGGCCTGCGAGGGCGCGGCCGCGCGGGTGGAGCTTCCCGACCTGAACGGGGTCACCCGCCTCGCCTGCCGGCTCAAGGTTGCCGATATCGGCTATGACGTGTTCCAGCTCCGCCGCGGCAACACGGTGTGGGTGGCCGAGGGCCTGTCCGGCTATGACGACGCGCTGACGCTCGGGCTGCGCACGATGGTCGCCGACCGGGTGCTGCCCGGCACCGTGTCCGTGGCGACCACCGGCGGCAACGATCCGGTCGCGTTTGCGCGCGTGCAGGCGGGCTCGCTCGACCCCGATCGCGCGCTTGCCGAAGGCTATCGGCGCAACAATGCCGGCGCCTACGCCGAGGCGGCCGAGTTCTTCGGCACGCTCCAGCAGCGGGCCGAAGGCGAGGACCGGACCGGCGAATACCTCATCAACGAAGCGCTCCAGAAATCCAATCTGGGCCAGTTCGGCGAGGCCGACCGGCTCTTCGCCGAAGGCGAGCGCGTGCCCACGATCGACCGGGTCCAGACCCGGCTGCGCCGCAACTTCCGCGCGCTCCACCTGATCAACCAGCGCAAGCTCGACGAAGCGTCGGCCGAGTTGAACCGACCCGTCACTCCGCTGCTCGAGCCGATGCGGGTGATCGGCGGCGCGGTCGAGATCGGCAGCCAGGTCGCCGCCGAGATCAACTCGGGCGCGGGCGCGGCCGAGCGGCTCGGCACAACCGAGTCGGGCCAGCTCTCGCCCGAGGAGCGCGCCTATCTGCTCGACGCGCAGGCGCTTCAACTGCGCGGCACCATCCTGCGGCTGAAGGGGCGCCCGGCGGAGGCAAGGCAGGCGCTCGACCAGGCCGAAGCGCAGGCGCTCGCCGGGCGCGGCGGCCGCGTGGCGTGGATCGTCCGGCTCCGGTCGCAGATCCTCGCTGAACAGGCCGCCGCCGCCGAGGCGGTCGGCGACCCTGCCTCCGCCGACGCGCGCTTCCGCCAGTCGATCGCGCTTCTGGAGCAGCGCTATCCCGATGCCAGCGTCGTGGCGGCCGCACGCGGGCGGCTCGCCTCATTCCTGCTGCGGCAGCGCCGCACGGACGAGGCGCTCGCGCTCTACAAGACGGTCGTGCTCGACGTGATCAAGCGCGGCAACACCGCCACCGGCATGAGCAATCTGCTCGCACCCTATTTCGATGCGCTGGCCGGGCGCGGCGCGACCGATCCGGCGCGGGTCGAGGATTTCTTCCTTGCGGCGCAGACACTGGTGCGGCCGGGCGTCGCCGACACCCAGACCCAGCTCGCCCGCCAGCTGAGCCAGGGCGCGGGGCCTGCCGCCACCCTGTTCCGCCAGGCCACGGTGCTGCAACGCGAAGTGGAGCGCGCGCGCGTCGGGCTCGCCACGCTGCGGGCGGCCGAGGCGCCCGATGCGACCGCCCTGACCGCCGCCACCGCCGAGCTCGACCGGCTGGAGCGCGAACAGGCGGTGGTCCAGGCGCGGCTGTCCGAGTTTCCGCAATACCGCGCGGTGTCGAGCGATACGCTCACAATCGCCGATCTGCGCGCGGCGCTGCGTCCCGACGAAAGCTATCTGAAGCTCGCCGTGGTGGGCGACGCGGTCTACGGCGTGCTCGTCTCGGCGCAAAACGCGGTCGCTTACAAGGCGGCGATCGGCGCGTCGAGGCTCGAGCAGGCGGTCGAAGACCTGCGCGCCACCATCTCAACGGTGGATCAGGGGCAGGTCGTCACCTACCCTTTCAACCTGCCGCTCGCCCGCACGCTCTACACCGAGCTCACCGGTCCGGTCGCCGCGCAGCTCGCAAGCACGCGCGTGCTCATCTTCGAGCCTGACGGGGCCATGCTCCGGCTTCCCCTGTCCCTGCTCCCGACCGACCAGGCGAGCGTCGACCGCTACCTCGCGCGGATCAGGAAGCCCGGGGCCGACAAGTTCGACTTCACCGGCGTCGCCTGGCTCGGCCGTGCCACCAAGGTCAGCACGGCGGTGTCCGCGCGCGGCTTCCGCGATGCGCGCCGCGCCGCGCCTTCGGCCGCGAGCCGGCCCTATCTCGGCTTCGGCGAGAACGCGCCCGCCTTCACCCGCGTCCTGATCACCCAGGGCGCGAGCGCCGACCCGTGCGCCTGGCCCTTGAGCGAATGGAACAAGCCCATCTCAGCGCGCGAGCTGCGGCTGGCGCAGACCGCCCTCGGCAAGGGCTCGGACGTGGTTACGGGCACCGATTTCACCGACGATGCGGTGCGCCGCCGCGACAATCTCGCCGATTACCGCATCCTGCACTTCGCGACCCACGGCTTCGTGACCGCGCCCCAGCCCGAGTGCCCCGCCCGTCCGGCGCTGCTGACGAGCTTCGGCGGCCCCGAGTCCGACGGCCTCCTGAGCTTCAAGGAGATTTACGCCCTGCGGGGCGACGCGGACCTGGTGCTGCTGTCGGCGTGCGACACGGCCGGCCGCGCCACCGTCGCGGCCACGCGCGAAGCGGGCGTGACCACCGGCGGCGGCAGCGCGCTCGACGGGCTGGTCCGCGCCTTTATCGGTGGCGGCGCGCGTTCGGTGCTCGCCAGCCACTGGCCCGCGCCCGACGAGTTCAACGCCACCGAGCGGCTGATCTCCAGCCTGTTCCAGGCCGCGCCCGGCGCCTCGATCGGCGATGCGCTCCAGGCCGGCAAGGTCAAGCTGATGGAGGATCCGGCCACCTCGCATCCCTTCTACTGGGCCGGCTTCTCGCTGGTCGGCGACGGCGCGCAGCCGCTGGTGCGCCTCAAGTGACTTGACCGCCTTGACGGGGGGAACGGGCACGGCGGACACGCCGGAACAGCCGATGGAGAAACGCGCCCGGCGCGTGCTCAAGCAGGTCGGGCTGCCGCGCCTGCTCGGCGGCCTGCTCCTGGTCGTGATCGGCGTGCTCGTCGCGCGTTTCAGCTGGCAGGTCCCCCTGATCTCGGACGCCGAGCGCGCGCTCTACGACATCCGGCTGATGCTCACCACCGAGCGGACCGAGCAGGACCAGCGCGTGCTGATGGTCGTCTATACCGACGAGACGCTCATCAACACCCAGGTGCGCTCGCCGCTCGACCGGCGCATTCTGGCGGACGCGCTGCGCAACCTCGACGCGATGGGGGCAAAGGGCATCGCGATCGACATCATCATCGACCAGCCCACGCCCAACGACCAGTATCTGGTGGATGCGTTCCGCGCGATGCGCACGCCGACCTATCTCGCCTTCACCAGCGCCGCGACCAACGACCGCTTCATCGAAAGCCGGCAGGAGGAGTTCCTGCGCGACTTCCAGCGGCGCATCCGCACCGATCGGGTCCGCCCCGCGAGCATCGAACTCGACACCAACCAGGACCGCGTGATCCGCTCGTGGCCCGTGCAGCCCAAATCGCTGCCGCCGCTGTTCGTGCGCGCGGTCACGGGCGCGCGCGACCCGTTCGACCAGTATCGCGGCGGCATCCGCTTCCGCCTGCCCGCCTTCGAGGATCGCCCGGTCTTCGCGAAGCTCCCCATCGATCTGTTCGCCAACTCGGAGACGGCGTCGCTCATGGCCGATCAGGTGCGCGGGCGCTATGTGCTGCTCGGCGCCGACCTGCTCGATCTCGACCAGTTCGAGACGCCGATGAAGGTGTTCACGGGCGAAACGACTGTGGGGCGCGAAGTGCACGCGCACATGCTGGCGCAGCTTCTCGACGGCGTGATGTACAAGGTCATTCCGCGCTGGGGGCTCTGGGCCGTGGCGCTGCTGGTCGTCATCGCGGGCGTCCTCACGGCCCTGTCCGATATGCGCGCCTGGAAGGTCGTGCTGCTGCTCGGCGCGCAGGCGGTGTTCTTCGTGGCTCTGCCCTTCGCGCTCCAATGGGAAGGCACGGACACCCGCAACCTCCCCGCGTTCGGCTGGAGCATCGGCTGGCTGCTCGCCTACTCGGCGGTCAGTGCGGCCGCCCGCGCCGTCACGTCGCAGCAGCGCCAGTTCGCGCAGTCGGCGCTCGGCCGCTATCTCCCGCGAGACATTGCGAGCGAGATCATGCGCGACCCCGATCGCCTCGCGCTCCACGGCGAGAAACGCGAAATCTTCGTCATCTTCACCGACTTGGAAGGCTTCACCAAGCTCAGCCACGCGATCGCGCCGGAGATGGTGGCCTTCCTTCTCAACCGCTACCTCGACACCTTGTCGGAGGTGGTGCTCCGATATGGCGGCACGATCGACAAGTTCGTGGGCGACGCGGTGGTGGCCTTTTGGGGCGCGCCGATCTCCCGCTCCGACGATGGCGAGCGCGCGGCGCGCGCGGCGTGGGCGATGTACGAAGCGGGCGAACGGTTCCGCAGGGAGGTGCCCGAAGGCGTGCCCCCGATCGGGCGCACCCGGGTGGGCCTGCACTGGGGCGAAGCGATCGTCGGCAACTTCGGCGGTGAGGGGCGCATCCAGTACACCGCACTCGGCGACAGCATGAACACCGCCGCCCGGCTCGAGGCTGCGAACAAGACGCTCAACACCACCGTGCTCGCCAGCAAGGCCGCCGCCGAGCGGTCGGGCCTCGACTGGTGGCGCCCCGTCGGACGCGTGATCCTCCGCGGCCGCTCCACCCCCGTCGACATTTTTGAGCCTGTGCCCGAGGCCACTGCGGAGGACCGCTCGTACCTTCAGGAGATACTCCGGCGCCACGATGCGGGCGATGCCGCGGCGGTGCGGGAGTTGGAGACCAGGGCGTCAACCAATGTTCGCGATGCGGCGCTGGCCAATCTGGTGTACCGATTGCAGCATACGACTCCGGGAGGAAGTTATGATCTGGGCTGACAAGATGGCTTTGCTTCGGGTCCTGACCGCGACGGCGCTGGCGGCCGGCGTCGCCGGTGCGGCGGTGGCGGGGCCGGTGGTGGTCCGCGCGACGGGTCCGTCGGCGCGCGCCTATCCGGCCGGCCGGCAGCTTGCCGACGGCGCGCAGCTCTCGCTGGCACGGGGCGACACGGTGGTGCTGCTCGATGCACGCGGTACGCGCACCCTGACCGGGCCTGGCAGCTTCCCGGCAGTCGGCTCGGGCTCGCGGACCACGACGGCGGGCACGGCCGGCCGCATCCTCGCCAACCAGACCTCGTCCGAGCGGCGGGGCGGAGCCGTGCGCGGCGGGGCGCCCGACCGCTCGGCCGAAAGCCCCAACATCTTTTTCATCGATCCCACCCGCAGCGGCACGCTGTGCGTGGCCGACGCAAACGCGGCGACCCTGTGGCGCCCGGTCGCCGCGCAGGAGTCGCAGGTGCGGATCAGCTGGGCGTCGGGCACCGGCCAGGTGACGATGCCGCGCGGTGCCACCATGGCGGCGTGGCCCAAGTCGGTCCCGATCGTGAACGGCGGCGAATACACGCTTTCGCTCGACAATGCCGCGCCCGCCAAGGTGAAGCTCGTCACGCTTGCAGCCGTCGGCAGCACCGAAGAGGTGGCCGCACAACTGATCGCCAAGGGCTGCACCGCGCAGCTCGATCAGCTGATCGCGACGCTCAACCGGTCCAACCCGGCCGGATAGGTCGGGCCATCGCCTGCGGGGCGGTAATGCTTGTTGTGGAAGTGCCCGACTGTTAGCCATCGGCCTCAGGGACACGGCGAATCAGGCCGGACCAGAGACCGCTCAAGGGGTTGCGGCGGTCACAACGACAGCCGAGGGCACAGCACCGGGCCGCGTTGGTTTGTAGGGGGAGTCCATGCGTTCTCTGCGCGCGCGCCTGCTGCTCTGCCTGTCGGCGGCGTGCGTCGAGGCGACGGCCTTGGCGCAGAGCACCGCCCTGCCCGGCCAGACCCGCGAGGAGGTCGAGCGCGCGCGTCCCCTGCCCGCTCCGCAGGCCGCCACGCCCGGCATCACCGTCGATGCCGATTTCGAGCGCGCGCCCTGCCCTCTGGCCGAGCCGCGCTACAGCGCGATCACGCTCGAGCTGCGCGCCGTCGAATTCTCAGGGCTGCGCTCGGTCCCCGCAATGCTGCTCGCGCCCGCCTATGCGGGGCTGGTCGGCAAGACCATCTCGGTCGCCGAGATTTGCGCGATCCGCGACCGGGCCGCGTCCGAACCTCACCTTCAGCATCTCGCCGCGCGGCCAGTACGCGCCCGA
>ERZ1066121.442-NODE-442-length-38369-cov-9.677037_pt1 | contig 38369 bp, 32 predicted proteins | sample MGYA00382768_ERZ1066121 | MGnify/ENA primary metagenome ERZ1066121 (study PRJEB33369, sample SAMEA5778351) | biofilm metagenome | biome: Industrial cooling water; feature: Water cooling tower basin; material: Biofilm | place: United Arab Emirates | collected...
TTTTATTTCAAAAGTACGTATGTTTTTCGAGATTTCCAAACGGCTTGCCTGTAACTTGTTTATACCCGCCTAAAATACTCAAATAAGATATTTAAAACTGTAGTTATCGGATGAAAATTTAAATTAGTCGAAATCCAGAGGGTTGTGAATTCTATTCAATGAATCTTTGCCGACATGTGTGTAAATTACCGTCGTTTTCGGGCTCTGATGACCCAACAACTCCTGAATGTATCGAAGATCCGTTCCGTGCTCCAGCAAGTGTGTCGCAAAGCTGTGCCTTAACGTATGAAGTCCAATACTTTTCTTTATACCCGCGCGATGAGCCGCCTGCTTCAACACCTGTAAAGCACTGCGTGCCGAATACTTTTCGCCCGCCATCCCTTCAAATACAAAAGTTTTAGGTTCGTATATTAGATAATACTCTTTTAGAAGTGCTAATGCCCGAATCGAGAGCAATGTGTACCTGTCCTTTCGTCCTTTTGCTTGCCGTACATGTATCAACATGCGATCCTCATCAATGTCTTCACGGCGCAGATTTAAAACCTCACTAATGCGAAATCCACCCGAATAAACCAGACTTAGCAAAGCTTTATGCTTTAGATTTCCAACCGAAGACAATAACGCCTTTAACTCGGCGCGACTCAAAACTGTGGGTAATTTACGTTCGTGGCGAGGTCGCTCAATATGTATTTCAACCTCCATTCCCAAATAACAAAAGTATTTTTTTAGTGCCGTAATGGCTTGATTATGATAAGATGTAGATTTTCCCGGTGCCGTGATAAACTCATATGAAAATTGCTCCACCGTTCGGCCGGTTATTTCAGTGATATTCTTTTTCTTAAGATACCGAAGGAAAAATAATACAATGTTCGTATAAGTATTCACCGATGAAGAACTATAGCGTTGGGATAATAACCATTTGCGATACCGCTCAAGATTTTGATAATCCGCTGGCTCCAGCATAACATGGGTCATCTGATTCCGCTCCCGCTCCAATTGCTTCTTAAAGTATTGGTCGTCAATGGTCGCCTTTCCGGCAAGGACTTCGTAGATTAAAATTAAATTTTCCCGATTGTACTCCAGATAAGATGCTTTATGAGTTGCACTGTACGTTATTCGCAACAGTCGGTATAGTGTCTGGTAAAAATCCCGTTCGTGTTTCAGTAAAATGATTTCACGACCCTGATGGTAGACTTTTCGCAATTCAACGGTTTTCATAAAAATTTGTATGGCATTTATATGTGCGAATTTAATTTCAGCTCAATATGACTTTTACGGTTTTACCGTAAATAATGTTAAATGATTTAGAAGATATGAATACAATGAGGGAGGAAAAACAAATTAAATGTAAAACTGATGACTAAATAAAATTTGAAATCTTCTGTCGTGAATTACCTTTGCATCACATCTTTCTTATATGTACAAATTTCTAATCCGACCATTTCTCTTCTTGTTTGATCCTGAACAAGTGCACCACTTTACATTTAATTTGATACGCTTTTTTTGTCAGTTTGATTGGTTGCGAAACGCTATTCAACGCCGATATACAATATCTGATAAGCAGCTCGAAAGGGAAGTTTTTGGTATAAAATTTCCAAACCCTGTCGGACTCGCAGCGGGATTTGATAAAGACGCGGCATTGTTCAACGAACTCGCAGCATTTGGTTTTGGATTCATAGAGATCGGCACGGTTACGCCAAAGCCCCAGAAGGGGAATCCAAAAAAGCGACTTTTCCGACTTCGCGAAGATGAGGCGCTAATCAATAGAATGGGATTTAATAACGGAGGTGCTTCAGCGGCCTCTGTCCGATTGAAACAATCACATAAAGTTATTATTGGGGGAAATATCGGCAAAAATAAAGTTACTCCTAACGAGGAAGCAGAAACTGATTATCTCGATTGTTTTGAGACTTTGTTCGAAGTAGTTGACTATTTCGTAGTAAATGTAAGTTCTCCAAATACGCCAAATCTGCGCCAGCTGCAGGAGAAAGAACCTTTGATGAAGTTGCTGCAAAAACTGCAGGAACGAAATTATGCTAAAGCTCATCCAAAGCCAATTCTGCTAAAAATTGCACCCGATCTTTCGGATGAACAGCTAATGGAAATTATTGAGATTGTCAGCGAAACCCGAATTGCCGGCGTAATCGCAACAAATACCACGATCTCGAGAGCTAATCTTAATTCCGAGAATAAAACGCAAGCCGGCGGTCTTTCCGGAAAACCACTGCGTAACCGGTCGACGGAGGTCATTCGATTTTTGTACGAAAAAAGCGGAGGAGCGTTTCCGATAATCGGCGTCGGAGGAATACATTCCGCGCAAGATGCCATAGAAAAGCTGGAGGCAGGCGCTTCGCTGATTCAGTTGTACACGGGTTTTATATATGAAGGTCCATCCCTCGTCAAGTCGATTAACAAACAAATTTTACGACGTAAACTTTAATTTTACGGGAGACTCTGGTGCATCCATTGCCGACGCACTTACATTTTTGAAGTGTGTTTTTGTACTTTTGTTTGATATGAGCGAGGTTAAGATAATTGAATGTCCACGCGATGCAATGCAGGGCATTCGGACATTTATTCCGACAGAAGAAAAAGTAACGTATTTACAAGCCTTGCTTCGTGTAGGTTTTGACACCATTGATTTTGGCAGTTTTGTATCTCCTAAAGCAATTCCGCAAATGCAGGATACAGCGGAGGTTTTGTCAAAACTGGACTTATCAGCTACAAATAGCAGATTACTCGCAATCGTAGCCAATGTTCAGGGTGCAACAAGCGCTGCACAATTCGATGAAATAGCTTTTTTAGGTTATCCATTTTCCATTTCGGAAAATTTTCAAATGCGGAATACCCACAAAACGATCGCAGAATCCTTAATTACGCTGGCGGAAATTCTAAACATCGCGCAGGCAAATAATAAGGATGTGGTGGCCTACCTGTCAATGGGCTTTGGCAACCCGTACGGCGACCCTTGGAATGTAGACATTGTCGGCGAATGGACGCGCAAATTAACGGAAATGGGTGTGTCTATCATCTCCCTTTCTGATACCATCGGGAGTTCAACGCCGGACGTAATCACGTACTTATTTTCAAACTTGATACCCGAGTATCCGAAAGTCGAGTTTGGTGCACATCTGCATACTACCATAGAACGGTGGCACGAAAAAATTGACGCTGCTTATCATTCAGGCTGCCGCCGCTTCGATGGCGCAATACAAGGTTTTGGTGGTTGTCCGATGGCAAAAGATGAACTTACAGGCAATATGCCTACTGAAAAATTACTTAGCTACTTTACCGCTGTCAAAGCTCAGACGAGTCTGAATCCGATGAGTTTTGAAAGCGCATACAACGAGGCTACTAAAATTTTCTCCAAGTACCTCTAATTAACCCTTGAGGCAGATTATATTCTACTTCACAAAGGTGAAGGCTTAACGCAAAGCAAAAGATTGTAGCAAAAGAAATTTTCTAAAAAATACTTCAAACGTATATTTTAGAATGATGTCCCCACAATAAAAAAATGTATTTTTGCATGCAATTTAACGCTAAGCGAAATTGCGATGACAGCCCACAACCCTAAAATCATTGGTGAAGGTTTAACCTACGATGATGTCCTTCTGGTACCTAATTATTCTGAAGTACTGCCCCGCGAAGTCAGCATTCAATCTAAATTTTCCCGAAATATCCAACTAAATGTTCCCATCGTGTCTGCAGCGATGGATACGGTAACAGAAAGTGCCATGGCTATTGCGATGGCTCAGGAAGGTGGCATTGGAGTTCTTCACAAAAACATGACCATTGAACAGCAGGCGGCGGAGGTGCGTCGTGTAAAACGTGCCGAGTCAGGAATGATCATTGACCCGGTTACCTTACCGCAGGAAGCTACTGTTGCAGATGCAAAAGCGGCCATGAGAGAATACGGCATAGGTGGTATTCCGATAATTGATAGTAATCGGAAACTTATCGGCATTGTTACCAATCGGGATCTTCGGTTTGAGAGCAATGGAAGCCGCGCTATTACTGAGGTAATGACATCAAATAACCTGGTAACGGTTTCGGAGGGTACGTCGCTGACGGATGCTGAAGTCATTTTGCAAGGCCACAAAATAGAGAAACTACCCGTTGTCAGTGCTGATAAAAAACTTGTGGGTTTAATTACATTTCGCGATATCACTAAATTAACGCAGAAACCAATCGCCAATAAAGATGCGTTGGGAAGACTACGGGTTGCTGCAGCAGTAGGCGTGACGGCGGATTCGGTACAACGCGCCGAAGCATTAGTAAATGCAGGAGTTGATGCTATTGTGATCGACACCGCTCATGGTCATACACGGGGTGTCGTAGAGGTGCTGAAAGCCGTAAAAAATGCTTTCCCCAATCTGGACGTGGTGGTTGGAAATATTGCAACTGCTGAAGCTGCCAGGTATCTGGTCGAGAACGGCGCTGATGGAGTAAAAGTCGGAATCGGACCCGGTTCCATTTGTACCACCCGGGTGGTGGCCGGTGTTGGATTTCCGCAGTTTTCTGCTGTATTAGAAGTGGCACACGCCATTAAGGGGAGCGGAGTTCCGGTTATCGCCGACGGAGGAATTCGTTATACCGGAGATATCGCAAAGGCGATTGCAGCCGGTGCTTCTTGTGTAATGCTGGGATCACTGTTGGCTGGAACTAAGGAGTCGCCGGGAGAGACTATTATTTTTGAAGGACGAAAATTTAAATCGTACCGTGGAATGGGTTCGGTGGAAGCGATGGCGGAAGGTTCTAAGGATCGGTATTTCCAGGACGTAGAAGACGATATTAAAAAGTTGGTACCCGAGGGTATCGTAGGTCGCGTTCCTTACAAAGGGGAGCTTTACGAAAGTATGCAACAATTCATAGGTGGGCTGCGCGCCGGAATGGGTTATTGTGGCTCAAAAGATATCGAAACGCTTCAAAGTACGGGGCGGTTTGTGCGGATTACCGCTAGCGGAATTACGGAAAGCCATCCTCATAACGTCACGATTACAAAAGAAGCTCCCAACTATTCAAGATAATTAACAAAGGACGCGATTAAGCGTCCTTTTTGCATTAGTAGCGGTTACGGTACTTGTTCCATTTTGCCGCTCGTGGTGCCGGGAGCAACAGTTTCGTCATCCGATTCTACACCATTTACAGAATCCGCATTCCCATTTTCCCTATCGATCGTGTCGACAGTTCCTTCGGACGTCCGGATCTCTGTATTTTCCATTTCAACCTCTCCTGTTGTCATTCCCTCAGAATCCTCATTCTTTTCTTTACAGGAAAAAAGGACTGCCATCAGTGCAAGTAGCATTAAACTCTTTTTCATAACTTTTTTTGTAAAGGTAAATGTGTTTGCAGGCATACTATTTACAATATTTAACCTTTTACTTACCTTATTCAATCATAAGTTTCTGAGCTGGCCTGTTGTCATCAAATGAAATCAGATATATTCCCCGATGCAATGGACTAACATCAACGCGCTGACCGGATTGCAATACCTGCACTTTTTGACCCGTAAGTGTAAATATTTCTACACGGCTAACCTGCTCATCAAGCATGATAAACGAACTTGCAGGGTTCGGATAAAAAAAGTTTCCAACACGTGCGAAATCGGGTGTGCTTAAATCGCAATCAGGATCCCAGACTACAATAATGGGTAAGCCCTGCGAACTGGAGACATTCTGCGGACATTCAGCCGGAGCTGCTTCCACATGGTATACGCCCGGTCCGGTGACTTCGTACTGCATTGAGGTGGCTCCGGGAATGAGAATCCCATCGCGATACCACTGCGCAATCGTGTAAGGCAGCAACACCTGAACTATAAATGAGGTGCCTTCACATAACAAGACATCGCCGTCCTCCGGATCTATCGAAATGTTCTCTGAAAGCTCGAAGCCTGTAGTAATCGGCAAAAACGCATAGCTGTCAATCTGAATAATATTCGACTCAAAGGTTTCTCCATTTAATGTCGTAATTACTTTTAATTGCGCCTGATCATAAGTGAGCCAATCGTAGGTAAAGGAGGATGAATTCGCTCCGGGAATCGGTTCAAAAGGTCCGTCGTTAAACCAATATTTATAAAACCATTGATACGTGTCGTATTCAACCTGATTTACTACGGAAGCAGTTCCGCTGCCGTTCGGGCAAAGCAGCAAATCGCCGTCAATTACCGGAGTTTGCCCGTATAGAATTACGGGCATTAACAGCATAAGTACAATTTTTTTCATGGTGGAGGTGTTTAGCTTTACAACAAGGTAGTAAAATCGTCGGAAAGTGTAGCTTTGAATTTTCATTAAATTATGACAATAGTATTTGCCTCTGCTAACGAAAATAAGATTGCCGAAATTCGAAGTTTACTTCCTGAGAATTTTGAGATTTTAAGTCTTTCCGATATCGGATGTTTCGAAGAAATTCCGGAAACTGCACAGACTATTGAAGGAAATGCTATTTTAAAAGCCAATTTCTTAACCGGCAAATATAATTTGAATTGCTTCGCTGATGATACCGGACTCGAAGTGGAAAGTCTTGACGGCGCCCCCGGTGTATATTCAGCAAGATATGCCGGCCCACAGAAGGATGCGGACGATAATATCCAAAAATTACTCGCCGAATTAAAAGGAACTGCTAACCGGCGGGCACGCTTCGTTACCGTCATTGCCCTATCCTTAAATGGTACACAACATCTGTTTACCGGAATAGCAAAGGGCGTCATTACGGAAGCGCCAAGGGGCAACTTTGGTTTTGGTTATGATCCCGTTTTTGTTCCTGATGGAGAATCGCGAACTTTTGCCGAAATGACCATGAGCGAGAAAGCAGCTTTTAGTCACCGTGCCGCCGCAGTAAGGCAGTTGGTAGATTTTCTTCATACGTTAAACTCCTAATTCTCTTTAAAAGAATGTAGCAGCGATGCATCCGTCGGGGGCATCTATTTTTTTGCTAATAATTTCGTATACAACGGCTAAATCGGTAATTATTAGCGATTACCGATTATTCGGCGTACTTTTGCGCGAATTTTTAAATTACTACATGAATAAATTTGAACAATTAGGATTAAATGAATCTCTTTTGGCTGCTGTCAGGGACATGGGATTCGAAAATCCTTCCGAAGTCCAGGAGAAAGCCATTCCGGTTTTGCTCGCTGAGGACACTGACATGGTGGCGCTGGCTCAAACCGGCACCGGGAAAACTGCTGCATTTGGTTTTCCGCTGATCCAAAAGATTAATCCTGATGACAGGAGTACGCAGGCTTTAATCCTGGCGCCAACGCGCGAATTATGCTTGCAGATTACCAATGAGATTAAACTTTATGCCAAGTACCTTCCGAAACTGCACACAGTAGCCGTTTATGGAGGGGCAAGCATCACCGAACAGGCTCGCGAAGTAAAACGCGGTGCTCACATTATCGTAGCAACCCCGGGACGAATGCAGGATATGATCAATCGTAAACTGGTAGATATCTCTCAAATCGGCTATTGCATTCTGGATGAAGCGGATGAAATGCTCAATATGGGCTTTTATGAAGACATGGTAGCTATCTTATCGGAAACTCCGGAAGAGAAAAGTACATGGCTTTTTTCCGCTACAATGCCTGCCGAAGTTGCCCGCATCGCGAAAGAATTTATGAAAAAACCGTATGAAGTGACAGTCGGAACCAAAAATTCAGGTTCCGCTACAGTTTCACACGAGTTTTACCTTGTAAATGCCCGCGATCGTTATGAAGCATTAAAACGACTTGCCGATGCTAATCCGGATATTTTTTCGGTAGTGTTTTGTCGCACCAAACGCGATACGCAGCAAATTGCCGATAAGCTGATTGAGGACGGATATAATGCCGCAGCACTTCACGGCGATTTGTCTCAGGCGCAGCGCGATACAGTAATGAAAGCATTCCGTGGCAGACAGATTCAAATGTTGGTCGCAACGGATGTTGCCGCGCGCGGAATTGATGTCGACAGCATTACCCACGTTATCAATTACCAGCTACCGGATGAAATCGAAACTTATAATCACCGCTCCGGTCGTACCGGCCGTGCCGGGAAACTCGGGACGTCAATTGTAATTATTACCAAAAGCGAACTGCGTAAAATTCACGCCATCGAAAAAATCATCAAGCAAAAGTTTGAAGAGAAATCGATTCCCGGCGGAATGGAAATTTGCGAAATTCAGCTTCTGCACCTCGCCACCAAAATCAAGGAAGTGGACGTCGATCATGAAATCGATAATTACTTACCGGCCATTTACGAGTTGCTGCAAGACATATCGAAAGAAGACTTAATCAAGAAAATGGTGTCTGTGGAATTTAACCGTTTTCTCAATTATTATAAGTCCAAACGCGATCTTTCCGCACAGTCCGGCGAAGGCAAATCGGGCAATACGACACCGGATAATGGCGCAGTGCGCTACTTTGTTAACCTTGGTGATCGCGATAACTTTAATTGGATGTCTTTGAAAGATTTCCTTCGCGAAACCCTTGGACTTGGGCGTGATGAAATCTACAAGGTCGACGTGAAGGAAGGATTTTCATTCTTTAATACCGATGCAGCACATGCAGATCTGGTTATGGAAATCCTGAACAATGTAACACTGGACGGTCGACGGATTAACGTCGAAATATCCAAAAATGAATCCAATAACTTCCGTCGTGATCACAATAATCGCAACGGTCGCAAGAGTGAAACGGAGTTCCGCAAAGGTGTAAAACCGGGATCATTTCCGAAAAAAGAAAAGGAACGCGCCGGAAAGTGGGAGGCGAAAAAGGAATCCCGTACCGAACGCGCTCCACGTCGCTCTGAGCCGGCCGCATCATCAGGCCGCGGAGGCAGAAGATCGGAAAGCTTCAACGACGCGCCAAGGTCACGCAGGCCGCGGAAAGGCTGATGTTAATTTTTAAATAATTGTAGGAAGACTGCAAGAAATCAACGTTTGTTTGCTTACTTTAGCCACGCAATGAGACTTAGATTTTTTGCAGTTTTCATATTTTTGATAGGCGCCCTAACCGCCGCTGCACAGGACACGCAGGTCTATCGCGTCTCCGGAACCATCGTAAACGACAACACACTGCTGCCGCTCGGCAACGCCAGTATCATTAATTTAAATAAGGTTATCGGCGCAGTCTCCGATGAAAAAGGCTACTTTGAAGTCAACGCGTCTGCTAACGATACGCTGCACATCTCGCTCATCGGCTTCCAATCGATAAAAGTTCGTGTTACGAACGATTGGATAAAGAGTAAAACCACCAAGATTCACATGACCGAAAAGGCAATTGCTCTTGAAGCAGTTACCATTCAACCCTACATTTTAACGGGTTATCTCGAAATAGATGCGAAATTAATTCCAATACGGGAAGATTATCGGTACTCCATTAGTGGACTCAACGCGGGTTATGAGGCGGGCGAATACGCGCCGGGTTCTTTCGGAAACGTGTTGGGATCTATCTTTAATCCGGCGGACATGCTCTACAATTTCTTCGGTAAAAAACCCAGGGAGCTCAAGAAGTTGAAGGAGATGAAGAAAGATGATAACATCAGAAAACAACTGGAATCGAAGTATGATCGCGAAGCCATCGCCGCTTTATTAGGTATTGATAAAAACGACATACCGGAAATTCTTCGCCGCTGCAACTACTCCGAACAGTTTGCCAAAACAGCGAACGACTTACAGATCATGGATGCTATTTCGGCATGCTATGAGGAGTATAAAATTCTTAAAAAGAAAAAATAACTTACTGTAGAGGTTAATTATCAGAAGCTATTTCCGGCTGTCCACTGTATCCCCGCCAGGGCGGGGGATGCCGTTCCCATCCGGGCTAGGGCTTTGCGGTTCCCCGGTGTTTTCCGTTTCTAAAAAACTTCTGTATGCCGGCGCCACCCGCCTTCGGTGCTAATAAATAATTTTATCGCTGATGCATTGCGTGAAACCGCTCTTCGATCCGGGCAATATCTTTAATGGATTTTCGCGCCCAGTCTAATCGCTTTTCCAGCATTTCCTGTTCCGATAATTTCCATGGAAGGTCGCTTAGCCGAAGTCGGTAGGTAAGTTGCTGAATGATTATTGCTGCGGCTACCGAGATGTTAAGGCTTTCCGTAAATCCATACATCGGAATTTTTATATAGCCGTCGGCTTTCACTAAAAATTCTTCGGTAAGTCCTTCTTTTTCGGTCCCAAAAAACAATGCGCTTTTACGGCTAATATCAAAATTCGCCACATCAAAACTACTTACGTGTGGCGAAGTAGCGATGATCTGGTAGCCGTTGCGCCGTAGGTTCGCTACACAATCGTCCAGCGTTGCGTAGCGGTGGATGTCGACCCATTTTTCGGCACCAAGGGCAATTTCTTTGTCGATCCGCTTGCCAAAACGTTGCTCCACTACGTGTAGTTGCTGCAACCCGAAGACATCACAGGAACGCATCACAGCACTCGTATTGTGAAGCTGATAAACATCCTGCATCGCTACCGTAAAATGGTTGGTTCGGTGCGATAAAACTTCTTTAAATCGCGCTACGCGACTTTCCGTTAAGAAACTTTCAAGGTAGCTTAGTAGCGTTTCGCTCATGGATCAAAGGTAAATATGTTTGTGTGAAAGGCCGAAAAAATCCTGAATCTGTTTTACATTTTAATGCCGCGCCAACGATGCGAACCTTTGTTGCTGCCCATAAAATCGGCCGGCGTAATCGTGCCGGTCTGCAAACCATTGTTAGTATGCTTTAAAATAAAAAGGTTTTGCAATTTTCGTCCCCGATGCACTTCCCGTCAATCTTTGCAAAAGTATTTGCAGAGAATGTTTGCGGCACCGTGCAGTATGTCGCAGGTTTTTTCGAAATTTCAGCCATGAAGAAAAATTTAGTGGTACTCACCGGAGCCGGAATAAGCGCGGAAAGCGGGGTTAGCACATTTCGTGACGCAGGAGGATTGTGGGAAGGGCACAACATTATGGAAGTTGCATCACCCGAGGGCTTTGCACGCAACCCGGCTTTAGTGCTTGATTTTTATAATCAGCGCCGAAGACAATTAAAAGAAGTTAATCCCAACGAGGCTCATTATGCACTTGCTGCACTTGAAAAGTGGTTTCAAGTGAGCATCATTACGCAGAATGTCGACGATTTACACGAACGAAGCGGCAGCACGAATATTATTCATCTGCACGGCGAACTCAGAAAAGCCCGAAGTGTTGATGATGATGCATATATCGTCGATTGGTTCGAGGATTTAAATTTGGGCGATGTCGACCCGAACGGGCATCAACTCCGACCGCACATTGTTTGGTTCGGAGAAATGGTGCCGATGATGGAAGTTGCTGCTTCAGTCGCATCTAAAGCGGATCTGTTCGTAGTTATCGGAACTTCAATGCAAGTATATCCCGCCGCCGGACTCATATATGAGGTTCCCGCAGGAATTCCGGTTTTCTACATCGATCCGAATCCCGACAACTGGAATTCTTCCGTTGGCACCGTGATCGCCGAAAAAGCAGTGCGCGGAATGCAAATTTTAACGGAGAAACTTCAGCAATTTTTATAAAAAAGTGCTAAAACAGTTGCTCTATTTTCAGGTATGGTCCTAACGGCTATCTTTGCAATCGACCTTAACTTTTAATCATGCAACTTACCGAATTAAATGCCGTTTCTCCGGTTGACGGGCGATACAGAAACAAAACTCTTCATTTGTCACCCTACTTTTCCGAAGAAGCACTTATACGATATCGGGTATTGGTAGAAATCGAATATTTCATCGCGCTTTGTGAAATTCCTTTACCACAATTAAATGTTTCGTGCAATTATGAAGTTTTACGGGACATTTATCGGAACTTCTCCACGCAAGACGCGTTGACCATCAAAGAAATTGAGAAGACTACCAATCATGATGTTAAGGCGGTCGAATATTTTATCAAAGAGAAATTTGATAAACTGGACCTTTCCGGGGTGAAAGAATTTATCCATTTCGGACTTACATCGCAGGACATAAATAATACCGCGGTTCCACTTTCTGCAAAAGAAGCTTTTGTGACCGTGTATCTGCCAACGCTAAAACGACTTATCGCAAAGCTTCAAAGTCTTGCTGAAGAGTGGAGCAATGTCCCAATGTTGGCGCGCACGCACGGACAGCCGGCGTCACCAACGCGGCTCGGCAAGGAAATTCGCGTTTTTGTGGAGCGACTCGAAGAGCAACTCAGATTATTGCATGCCATCCCGTTTGCGGCAAAATTCGGAGGTGCAACCGGTAATTTTAATGCGCATCATGTGGCCTATCCGGCAATTGATTGGCAAGAATTCGGCCGCAATTTTGTCGAATCGCTCGGATTGCAACATTCTTTCCCTACGACGCAAATTGAGCATTACGACCATTTTGCCGCATTCTTCGACGCGCTAAAGCGAATCAATACGATTGTAATCGACCTCGATCGGGATATCTGGACTTACGTTTCAATGGATTACTTCAAGCAAAAAATCAAGGCCGGTGAAGTGGGTTCGTCCGCGATGCCGCATAAAGTAAATCCCATCGATTTTGAAAACTCAGAAGGAAATCTCGGAATGGCTAACGCTGTTTTTGAGCATTTAGCCGCAAAACTTCCGATAAGCCGCCTACAGCGCGATTTAACTGATAGTACTGTGCTTCGAAATATTGGTGTACCGATGGGGCACACCCTGATTGGTTTTGAAGCCACGCTGAAAGGTCTGGACAAGTTACTGCTCAATGCCGACAAAATTGCGGCTGATCTTGAGCAGAATTGGGCTGTTGTCGCAGAAGCCATTCAAACCATCCTGCGACGGGAGGGCTATCCTAATCCGTATGAGGCATTAAAAGGATTGACACGTACCAATACTGCGATCAATCGGGAGGTTATCAGTGCGTTTATCGACACTTTAGAAGTTGATTCTTCCATAAAAGAAGAACTACGGGCAATCACTCCTTCTACTTATACGGGAATTTAAAGCAATAACTATGGCCGCTTCGCACCATCTGGAACCGTTGATTACCGATTTGGGTCTCATCCTGATGACAGCGGGCGTGGCATTGCTGCTGTTTAAAAAGATAAGGCAGCCTGTCGTTTTAGGCTATTTGATTGCGGGTTTTTTGGCGGGCAATCACTTTGACTTCTTTCCCTCGGTCACCGACATGAAGAGCGTCGAAGTTTGGGCGGAAATAGGAGTTATATTTCTTTTATTCAGCCTTGGCCTCGAATTTAGTTTCAAGAAGCTGGTTAAAGTGGGCGGTACTGCCTCGGTCACAGCACTTACGCAAATACTCTTTATGGTTTTTGCGGGGTATGGCGTTGGGCGGTTGATGAACTGGAGCACAACGGATAGCCTATTTCTCGGAGTCATCGTTTCCATTTCTTCCACAACCATTATTTTAAAGTCGTTCGAAGAGCTGCGTGTAAAAACCCAACAATTTGCAGGAAATGTTTTGGGCGCTCTGATTGTTCAGGATCTGCTCGCGATTTTGATGATGGTGCTTTTGGCGACGGTGGCAGGCGCCACTTTCTCGGGTGGAATGATAATACAATCAGTACTCGAGCTCATCTTCTTTCTGACCCTTTGGTTTTTGGGAGGGATTTTTTTCGTACCGACATTACTCAAGCGTGTTAAGCCGCTTCTAAGCAACGAAATGTTGCTGATAATTTCCTTGGCGCTCTGTTTAATGATGGTAATATTGGCCAATAACGTTGGATTTTCGCCGGCACTGGGCGCCTTCGTCATGGGATCAATTATGGCCGAAACTACACAGGCAGAACATATTGAGCATTTGGTTCGCCCTGTAAAAGATCTTTTTGGCGCGGTATTTTTTGTATCGGTTGGCATGTTAATCGATCCTCAAGCATTGATCCAGTACGCAGGGCCTGTTGCCTTATTGACCGTCCTGGTGATCGTCGGACAGTCGGTTAGCGCTACTGGCGGCGCACTGCTTTCGGGGCAGCCGTTACGGCAATCGGTACAAACCGGTATGAGCTTATCGCAAATCGGAGAATTTTCCTTTATTATAGCAACTATGGGCGCCAGTATGGGAGTTACCGGCAATTTTCTCTATCCCGTAGTGGTGGCTGTTTCGGCGGTCACGACATTTACAACTCCGTTCATGATTAAATGGTCGACCCCGTTTGCGGATTACCTGCAACAGGCACTACCAAGAAAATGGGTGAAGTCTATCGAACGATATAGCGCAAATGCGCAGAGTATCCGATCGGCAAGTTATTGGCAGATTGCGCTTCGGGCCTATGTCCTTCAGATTGTCGTGCATTCAGTAATAATCGTCGCAGCCGTGTTGATTTCGAAGGAATATTTGTTGCCTTTGGTGCAGGATTATCGCTTTGGCAGGTTTATCGGCGCCGCATTGACGCTGGTGGTCATATCACCTTTTCTATATGCACTGGCCTTACGTCGCGTGGCTAAGAAGGAAGTCGAAGCTTTGTTTCAGGAGCGAAAGTACCGCGGACCGATCATCATGATGATCCTGTTCCGATTTATTCTGACTCTTTTTTACATAGGCTTTTTGCTTAATTATTTCTTTTCGCCTGCTGTTGCTCTTATTGCCCTCGTAGTTTCGGTGGTAAGTTACCTCCTCTTTCCAAAAAAACTGAATGCGCAATACCACCGCATCGAAAATCACTTTCTTAAAAACCTTAATGCACGGGAGATTATCCGCGCAAAACGTCAGCGAAGCGACCTTACACCTTGGGACGGTCACATGGCGTTAATTGATATCGGACAAGACTCGGCGATTTTAGGGAAAACACTGGAAGAACTTCAACTGCGGGAAAAAATCGGGATCAACATCGCTTTTATTAAACGCGCCGACATTGTAATCAATATTCCGTCTCGCAACGAGCGATTGTTTCCGGGTGATGAGGTGTGCATCATTGGTACCGATAAGCAGGTGCTGGATTTTCAAAAGTATCTGGAAGATTGTGAACTGCATTCGGAATATGTAGAACCCGAATCAGACATTGTTTTGCAACAGGTAGAACTTAAGAATGAGGATTTTATCGGAAAGAGCATCCGGGAATCGAAAATTCGTGAACAAACCCGTGGACTTGTAGTAGGTCTGGAGCGCAGTGGCAAACGAATTTTAAATCCCGATTCTGTTGAAATTCTGGAGAAAGGAGATATTTTGTGGATTGTAGGAGAGCGAAAGCTGCTGGCCAGATTGGTGGAGGAAAAATCCCCCGCTCAGGCTCCTGTTGTTTCTGCGACAGCAACTTCTTAACCTGGATTAAGTCAAATCTACTTTGTTGCCGCGTAGCTTTGCTGAAAAAAGATGAAAACAATTGCAAAGATTTTCCGTCCGGCCGAACCGCATTTTGTTGGCGACGGCTTTCGGGTCCATAATTTTATTCCTTCAGCGGCGGATATGCAACGGATGAATCCGTTTTTGATGCTGGATTACAATTCCAAACACATCTTTCCTCCAACCGATAAACCGCGCGGTCTTTCGGTACACCCGCACCGTGGCTTCGAAACGGTCACTATTGCGTATAAGGGCCGGGTGGAGCATCATGATAGCGCAGGTGGCGGTGGGATTATCGGGGAAGGTGATGTACAGTGGATGACAGCAGCACGTGGAGTGCTTCACAAGGAGTACCACGAGCGCGAGTGGAGCAAGTCGGGCGGCGAATTTCAGATGACGCAACTTTGGGTGAATTTGCCGGCGGCTGTAAAAATGTCACCTCCCAAATATCAGGCAATAGCCCACAGCGAGATCCCGCGCGTTCCGGTTGAAAAGGGTGAAATTGAAGTGATTGCCGGACAGTACGGCGATATCTCCGGCCGTGCAGAAACGTTTACGCCGATACACCTCTACAATGTTCGGTTATCGGAAGGTGGATCGGTTAATCTTGAGTTCCCGGCGCGTTTTAATACCGCATTGGTCGTAATCGAAGGAGACATTTTGGTGAACGAAGTTTTAGCTCCGGCAGATCATTTTGTATTGATGAACAATGACGGAACAACATTTTCTGTGCGTGCTTCCAAAGATGCTGTCGTGCTGGTTTTGAGCGGGGAGCCTATCACGGAGCCGATCGCTGCGCACGGTCCGTTTGTTATGAACACGCGGCAAGAACTTTTGGAGGCATTTGAAGATTACAATGCGGGCAAATTTGGCTATCTGGAAGATTGACTTGCTTTTAAGCGCACATAAACATGCTTCACCATCCGGTTATCGGAATGACGTTCATCAATTTCGAGTAGACTTTTGAGTGATTTCAGCAAGGGTGTGAGTTTATTAAAACCATAATTTCGCGGGTCGAATTCCGGCTTTTTGCGGACAATCATATTTCCCACGTCGCCGAGAAATGCCCATCCGTCTTCGTCGCTCAGATCGTCGATTGTATCTTCGATAAGGCTCAGGGTTTCATTATCCAATTTTTGCGCGCGTTCCGGCACTACTTTTTCCGGTGCTTCTTTTTTGCCTGCTTTTTTAGTGGTGGTATCGAGTACTTCAATAAAAATAAAGCGGTCGCATGCGGAGATGAGTGACGGCGGCGTTTTCTTTTCGCCCATTCCGATAACCATCTTGCCCGATTCTCTTAAGCGAACTGCCAACCGGGTAAAGTCGCTATCGGAGGAAACCAGGCAGAAGCCGTCGACATTCCCCTGATACAGTAAATCCATTGCATCAATGATCAGTGCGGAGTCTGATGAATTTTTTCCGACCGTGTAGCTGTACTGCTGTACGGGTGTGATGGCATGTTCCAGAAGAACACCTTTCCATCCGGCGGCATTGGGCCGCGTCCAGTCGGCATAAATCCTTTTGGTAGTGGGTGTTCCGTACTTGGCAATTTCTTCCATCATTTCGCGAACGTTCCGGTACGGAACGTTATCGGCATCAATTAACACGGCGAATCGGGTATTTACTGGCATAACTTTTAATTTCTTTCAAGGTACGAATTTTACGGGCAAGTAGGATGCCCTAGCCCCGATTGCAGTGGCATCCCCCGCCGCGGCGGGGATATAACGGAAAGCGGGAAATAGCTCCAAAAAAAATTTAGTGCAATCCTCAAATGTTTTATTTTTGCCGACTGTACGGGCTGTTCCCGACAACTTCACAATGGTAAAAGATTTATTCGAAAGAATTCAGAGTAATAAGGGTCCGCTTGGAAAGTGGGCATCTCAGGCTGAGGGGTATTATGTGTTTCCAAAACTGGAAGGTGAGCTGGGGCCCCGAATGAAATTTCACGGTAAGGAAATCCTGAATTGGAGTATCAATGATTATCTCGGGCTGGCGAATCATCCGGAAGTTCGCAAAGCGGACACCGAGGCGGCGCAGCAGTACGGCGCGGCGTATCCGATGGGTGCGCGGATGATGAGCGGGCAAACGAATTATCACGAGCAACTGGAGCGTGAGTTGGCGGAGTTTGTTCATAAGGAGGCTGCTTATCTGCTCAATTTTGGATACCAGGGCATGGTTTCCATCATTGATGCGTTGGTTACCAAAAACGATATTATTGTTTATGATGTGGATTCGCATGCGTGTATCATTGACGGTGTTCGTCTGCACATGGGCAAGCGGTTTACGTACCGGCACAACGATGTGGAGTCGATGGAGAAAAACCTGCAGCGTGCTACGAAGATGGCCGAGGAAACCGGCGGTGGCATTCTGTTCATTACTGAGGGCGTATTCGGTATGCGCGGTCAGCAGGGCAAACTTCGCGAGGTAGCTGAATTGAAGAAGAAATACAATTTCCGATTGCTGGTCGATGATGCACATGGTTTTGGTACACTGGGTGCAACCGGAGCGGGAGCAGGCGAGGAGCAGGGTGTTCAGGATCAGATTGATGTGTATTTTTCAACGTTCGCCAAGTCGATGGCTAACATTGGCGCTTTTGTGGCCGCTGATAAGGACGTAATCGATTACCTGAAGTACAACCTGCGGTCGCAGATGTTTGCAAAATCGTTGCCGATGATTCAGACCATCGGATCATTAAAGCGGCTCCAGATGCTGCGGACCATGCCCGAGCTTAAAGCAAAGTTGTGGGAGAATGTTAATGCGTTACAGAACGGACTCAAAGCGCGCGGATTTGACATTGGTGACACCAATACCTGTGTGACGCCGGTTTATCTGAACGGCAGTATTCCGGAGGCGATGATGCTTGTGAACGATCTTCGGGAGAATTACAACATTTTCCTTTCGATTGTAGTATATCCGGTAATTCCGAAAGGCATTATTTTGCTTCGGATGATTCCGACCGCATCGCATACCATGGAAGATATCAATCAGACGCTGGATGCATTCGAAGCGGTGCGGGATAAACTTGTAAGCGGCACATATTTAAAAATTGCCGCAGAGAAAACGGTAGACGTCAGCGAGAACTAATGCGTACGGTAGCACTTTTGCTTTTACTGCTGATAACTTCCTGTAAGAAGGAGGTTACTGATCCTAATGATCCGATAATTACCCCCACTACGGAAGAATCGAAGTCGGATAAGCAGTGCTATGTGTATGTGAACATGAAAGATACCATTCGGCTTACCATTCAGGAGCGGGATAATCATGCCAGTGGTCGACTTGAATTTAAAAATTTTGAGAAGGATCAAAGTGATGGCACGCTATCGGGTACATTTTTAGGAGATACCCTGTTTGCAGATTATACGTTTCGTTCAGAAGGACTTATGTCTGTTCGCGAAATGGCATTTCTGAAGCAACGCGGCACGCTCCTTATCGGGGTCGGAGAAATGAAGATGTCCGGCAACAAAGAAGTGTTTGCCGATACCAAAGCTGTTCGTTTCGATTCAAACATGATCTTGAAGCGCACCGGTTGCAAGTAGTGCAGCCTTTAAATTGCTAAAAATGCCCCCGAAAGGATATACTTTTCGGGGGCATTTTTTATTGTTCATTCCGCGCAACCTGTGCGTACTCCTAAAGCGGCTTAGAGTACGTTCGGCGTCGCTTGTGTACTACGGGGTTAAAATTTTTCCAGAGGTTGTGGATGGCGTGATTATCTTCGAGTTCAGGTGTGCGAATGCAGGTTTTGACGCCATTTTTGGTAAATGTCTTGTAGTATTCATCAAAAATAATTGCGGTTACTCCCTTATTTTGATACTCGGGCAAAATGCCGATCAGATAGAAAATTACTTCGTCATTATTTTTCTTGGCATTGAGGAAATGCCAGAAACCAAATGGAAACAGTCGGCCTCGGGATTTCTGTAAAGCTCGGGTCATCGAAGGCATTACAATAGTAAATGCTACCAGTTTACCGTTCTCATCCTCGACAAATTTGATGTATTCCGGATTGATGAGCGACATGTACTTTTGCTTAAAGAACTCCTTTTGTTTGTCTGAGATGGCGACGAATGACGCAAGTGAGGCATAAGCGGTATTAAACAGGTCAAACATTTCGTTAATTCGCGGTACTAAATCCTGCGTGGTTGTAAAATTCACAGGCCGAAGTTTATAGCGCCGTTTGATCATGTCCGCAGCTTTATTAAAATGTGCGGGATCTATATTGGTCATCGAAAAATAACTTTCCAGATATTCCTTTTCTTTAACAAAACCAAGTTCTTCCAGATGCCGGACGTAGTAGGGATGGTTATACCACGTAATCATGGTGCCAATCTGATCGTAACCTTCCGTAAGTAAGCCTACCTTATCGAGATTGGAGAAACCCATCGGGCCTTCGATCATCTTCATTTTAAATTCGCGTCCGAGATCGTAGACCTTTTCCAGCAGCGCTTTAGATACTTCGATATCATCTATCACATCAAACCAACCAAAGCGTACTTTAAGTTTTTTTAGGTGATCCACTTCGTCCCAATTGATAATGGCTGCAATCCGACCCACTGGCTTTTCGTCGCGATAGGCCATATAAAACCGGGCGGTTGCCCTCAGAAAGACCGGATTTTTAAGCGGATTGAAAGAATCGACTTCGTCCGAAATCAGGGGTGGAATCCAGTAGGGATTGCCTTTATAGAGTGAAAACGGAAATTTTACAAATTTCCGCATTTCATGATTTTGAAGTTGTTTAACCTTGATCATTCTGTGGGTTCGCCGGTTTCAGGGTTAATGCCGTCTTTGCGTTTTTGCTTGTCTTTCTTCTTTTTGTTTTTGTCTTCTTTTTTCCCTTTTTCTTCTTTAGGAATGCGAAGATAGACGGTCTCATAGTTATCGTCAAATCGCCAGGAAAGTCCGGCGCCTGCAATGAATTGTCGAGGATTGTCGCGGAAATTTGTCCCTGCGGAGAGATCCACCTGAATGTTCTCACGTACCAGATAAGCGGCGCCACCGCGGAGAATATTTTCATCAGCAAAATCTCCGTAAAACCCCTGGTTTTCTATAAAAGCCGAGAATCTCGAATTGATTCCGTACGTAAATGTTCCGATGTATCCGATGGTCATGTAGGAGGTAGCCACTTTATCCGCAATGAAATTCAGCACCAGCACGGATCTTCTGAATTGATTTTGGGTTATAACCATGAATTTTGGGGTGAAATTCGGCTCTTGTTCGGGAACAAACGGATTATTCAAATTGAGGTTGAAACCGCCGTAAACGCCGACTGCCGGAAGCAGATCTCTCCATTTAAATTTATGGTTGGCGCGGTAACTGTACAAATTGGGTTTTGCCTCATAATCTTTATTCGGATCATAAATCAGGTATTTTCCGCCGAGAATCAGTTGCCTGAATCCTGCGCGGTCCTCATCCGTAAGCGCGCGGTCAACGTGGTCATTCTGATACTGCATTTCAGCAATAAACTCGAGCTGTTCAAAAAAAGCACCGTAGCGCAATTGGAGATCCACGCCCCAACCTTTTGCCTCAACGCCGTTGTCTTCATTTTTTTCTTCGATGTAATATCCGCCCGTTTCTGCCTGAAAAACCGTTTTCCCGACCGAAAAGGCCGACATGGATTCGCCGGGGCGATTGGAATTGATAACATCCGTGAATTGAGCATTGAGAGAGCCGACACATAACAGAATTAGGGCCGGGATGTGCCAACAGGTAAATTTCATAGCAGATTTTTATCACTCAAAAGTAGTTATTTTATTAATTATTTAAGAACGGCCGCCCGAAATTCCGTCTGTCTCTTTGTACATTTGGCAAAATTATTTTGAATGGAAACGGCGTCGTTTACGGGGACTCTCAAAGTCATTTTCTACATCATTCTTTTCTATTACATTTTCAAGTTTGTAATGCGATTGCTGCTTCCGGTACTTATGAAAAAAGCCGTTGAGAAAGCGCAGGATAACCTGCGTCGACAGCAGATGCAGTACGAACAACAGCAACAACAGTACAGAGAAGAGACCCATGCCGGCAAACGCAAAGAAACTAAGGTAGTCGGTGAATATATCGACTACGAAGAGATCGAGTAGATTGTACCGCACACGGACTCTATGTTTGATGCAAGGGTAAACGTCTTTTCGTATTTTTGGACGCTAAACCATACTTCATGAAGATTCCTGATCGGATTTACCACCACCTTGCTGCCGTTGCCGGATTTATTATTGTTGCGCTAATCTATTTTTATCCCGTTTTACAGGGAAAAGAAATTAGTCAATCTGATATTGTTCAGTACACCGGGATGGCCAAAGAGCAAAACGATTTCCGTGCACAGGAAAATGCAGAGCCTTACTGGACCAATTCGGCTTTTGGTGGAATGCCAACGTATCAACTGGGCGCAAAATATCCTCATAATTACATTAAAATGCTCGATTCGGCGATCCGGTTTTTACCGAGACCTGCCGATTACCTCTTTTTATATTTTCTATCGTTTTATGTATTGCTGATAATTCTCAAGGCCGACCCGTTAAAGGCGTTTTTCGGAGCATTAGCGTTTGGGTTGTCGACGTATATGGTGATAATTCTCGGCGTTGGCCATAATGCGAAAGCTCATGCGATTGGGTACATGCCCCTGGTAGTTGGTGGTGTCGTTCTCGTTTTTCGTCAGCATTTTATTGCAGGTGGATTACTTACCTTATTTGCTGCAGCTTTGGAAATCAATGCGAATCACTTCCAGATGACGTATTATCTCCTGATTTTTCTTTTAATTCTGGGAGCGATATATGCCTGTGATCTCGTTAAGAGAAAGATGCTGCGGGAACTGGCAAAGGCACTAGGGGTGTTTTTGGTTGCAGGGATTGTTGCATTAGGAGCGAATGCGACTAACCTGCTCGCTACGTCTGAATATGCGAAATACTCCACCCGGGGGAAGTCTGATTTAACACTTACACCTGAAGGTACTCCGCGGGTCTCGCAGTCCGGAATGTCGCGCGAATATATTACTGAGTACAGCTACGGAATTGCCGAAAGTTTAAACCTGGTAGTTCCGCGTCTTTTCGGCGGTTCAAATAGTGAAAATCTTGGCGAGGATAGCGCAGTGTATCAGTGGATTGTCGGTCAGGGATATCCCGAAGAACAGGCGCGTGAGTTTGCATCCGGTTTGCCGACCTATTGGGGAGATCAGCCGATCGTTGCGGCGCCGGCCTACATCGGCTCTATTGTTTTTCTCCTCGCGGTGGTGGGAATCCTGCTGGTTCGGGGAAGGATTAAATATGCGCTGGCGGTAGGAGCGCTGGTTTCACTTGTATTGTCGTGGGGCAAAAATTTTGGATTGATCACAGATTTAATGATTGATTATTTTCCGCTGTACGACAAGTTTCGGGCTATTTCATCGATTCAGGTAATCCTCGAATTGTGCTTGCCTGCATTAGCGATTTTAGGTTTACATGCTTATTTCCGCGCGGATAAGGCAGATCGAATCCGAGCGTTGAAAGTCACAGGGGGAGTCGCGATCGGATTACTGGTCGCACTTTTCGCACTGAAAGGAACTTTCAGTTTTTCCGGTGGAAGCGACGAGATGTTTTTAAAGAATTTCGGACTTGATTTTGTCAATGCGCTGAAAGCGGATCGCGAAAGTTTATACGCGGCTGACCTGCTTCGGTCCGGGTTTTTTATGTTACTTACCCTGCTCATTTTATGGCTAACCACTGCTGATAAAGTGAAACAACAGACCGGCGTTTTGATAATAGGAATTCTGATGGTTGCCGATTTGTTTTTTATGGCGAAGAATTATGTCGATTCAGATTCTTTTGTCGCCGGCCGATTGGTACGCGAGCCTTTCGAAGCCACGGAAGCGGATCGCCGGATTATGGAAGATACCACGCATTACCGGGTATTCGAGCTGGACGGAAATTTAAACAGTGCACGCGCTTCCTTTTTCCATAGTTCCATCGGCGGTTATCATGCAGCCAAGCCACGCCGAATGCAAGAATTGTTCGATTACCAGATTGCGCGCAACAACATCGAGGTTCTGAATATGCTGAACGTAAAATACGTCTTGCAGTCGGATAAAGAAGGTCAGATGCAGCCTGTTTTTAATGATGAAGCGTATGGCAATGCGTGGTTTGTTTCGAAAATCGTCAAAGTAACATCAGCCGACGCTGAAATCAAGGCTTTATCGGCGCTTAATCGCAATACGGCCATTATCAACCAGACAGAATTTAACAACCTACCGTCAGCGGTAACGGCTGATTCTTCAGCCACCATTAAACTTGTGGCATACAAACCCAACCACCTGAAATATGTATCGAACAATCGTTCAGCGGGAATGGCTCTATTTAGCGAAATGTATTATCCGCACGGGTGGAATGCATACATCGATGGAAAAGCTGCGCCGCACTTCAGGGCCAATTATGCATTGCGGGCCATGCTTATTCCGGCGGGTAAGCATGTCATTGAATTTAAGTTTGAACCTTCCGTTATTTCAACCGGAGGTTCCATTGCACTGGCAAGTTCTGCCATCATGTTACTGTTGCTCGCAGGCGGGATCTATTGGACCACGAAAAATAAAAGCTGATGAAAAAAGTGCTGATTTGCGCCTACTACTGGCCCCCTGCAGGTGGTCCGGGCGTGCAGCGCTGGCTGAAGTTTGCCACATATCTACGCGATTATGGCATCGAGCCTGTCGTATATGTGCCCGAAAATGCAGCTTATCCGCTGATGGATGCCAATTTGCTATCTGAAGTTCCGGAAGACATAACGGTCGTAAAAAAGCCGATTCTGGAACCGGCGCATATTCTATCGCGTTTCGCTCCCCGTCAGGCCCGAACGATGAGTTCAGGAATTATTCCAAAGCCCGAAAAACAATCACTTTTAGCGAAGTTGCTTTTGTACATCCGGGGCAATATGTTCATTCCGGATGCGCGCGTTTTGTGGGTAAAGCCGTCCGTGCGTTTTTTACGAAAATATATGAAGGCGCACGATATTACCACTGTCATTACCACGGGTCCGCCCCACAGTGTTCATTTAATTGGATACGAGCTGCAGAAGCAAGGTTTGTCTTGGATTGCTGATTTTCGCGATCCATGGACGACTATCGGGTACCATAAAGAGCTCAAACTTTCGGCGCCATCGGCACGAAAACATATTCAGATGGAAAAATCGGTTTTGCGCTCGGCAGACCACATCATTGTTACCAGCAGAACCACCGGAGTTGAATTTAAAAGACTTACAGACAAGCCCATTACGGTAATTACCAATGGCTATGATTATCGGCCGGCGGTATTGCCGCAACGCGATGAGAAGTTTACCGTATCGCATATTGGTTCGCTGCTTTCCCAACGCAATCCGCAGATTTTGTGGGAAGTCCTTTCAGACATGGTGGATGAAGTTCCCATGTTTGCTGATTGTTTTGAATTGCATCTGGCCGGTGCCGTTAGTCAGGAGGTTGTCGATGCCATTTCCTCGCACAAGCTCGATGCATACTGCAGGCTACACGGCTACCTACCGCACGACAAAGCGTTGGAACTGCAATTAAAATCGCAGGTTTTGCTTCTGATTGAAATTAATGCTCCGGAAACACGGTGCATTATCCCCGGGAAGCTGTTTGAGTACCTGGTCTCGGGCCGACCCATACTTGCGATCGGACCGGAAGGGTCTGATTTCGGGCCCATCGTGGAGGAAACCGCAACCGGGGTTTTCGTTAACTATAGCGAGAAACAAAAAATCCGTGATGTATTGGCGAAATGGTTCCATGCTTATTTACATCATGAACTTTCGGTTACACCTCAACATGCAGATAAGTACTCACGAAAGCACCTTACCGGAGAGCTGGCTGCTGTAATACGGAACGTATGGGAATCGTAGTACGACAATCCGTAAGCAATACGGTTATAACTTATGCCGGGTTTGCAATCGGAGCGGTGAACACTTTATTGATGTATCCTCAGATTTTGGGAGATACGTTTTACGGACTTACCGCATTTCTGTTGTCGACCGCCAATCTGGTTATGCCGATTATGGCATTCGGAGCCCACAGCACCATAATCAAGTATTTTAACGGGTATACAGCGGAAGAAGAGCGATCGCGATTTCTCTCTTTTATGCTGGTTTTGCCTTTGGGGATTGCGCTGGTAATTTTTGCTCTATGTTTTTGGTTTTACAAGGAAATTGCCGGAGTGCTGAGTATTCGCAACGCTATCGTCTTTGATTACATCTGGCAGATTCCCGTTATTGCCCTGTGCATGGGTTATTTTGAAATTTTCTATGCGTGGGTAAAAGTTCACTTACAATCGGTATTTGGCAATTTTATTAAGGAAGTCCTGATTCGGCTACTTATCACAGCGCTTTTAATTGCTGTGTATGTCCGGTCGCTAAGCATCGTTGATTTTATTTACGCTACGGTGGTCGTATATGCGGTGGCAGCCTTGCTGATGGGAATTGCGGCTTATCGGGTTCGGCAATTTCGATTTTCAAAACGATTGCCGGTGAATCGTAGGCAGATTGTGACGTACTCACTGTTTATTATTTTTTCGGGGAGCATTGCTACACTGCTGTTGGATGTGGATAAATTTATGTTGGCGCAATACATTGCGATTGAGCAAATCGCCTATTATTCCGTGGCGGTTTTCATCGCGACATCGGTGGCCGTGCCTGGTCGCGCCATGCAGCAGATCACCTATCCGATTACCGCCAAATTAATGAGTGAAGGGAAGTGGGAGCAGCTCAACGACCTTTATAAAAAGTCGTCCATTACGCTTCAAATTGCGGGAGGTTATGTGCTACTGGGAATTCTGATCAATATCAAGATGGTATATGCGTTTTTGCCGCCGGCATATAGCAACGGGATTTTCGCAGTTTTTGCCATAGGCATCAGTCGTTATTTTGATTTAATGCTGGGGATCAACAACGCCATCATTTTCAATTCTAAATACTACCGGGTGGTGCTGCTGTTGGGCTTGGGTTTGGCGGTGGTGGCGGTCGGACTAAACGCAACTCTGATTCCTACCATGTATATCGATGGCGCGGCATTGGCGACATTACTGGCCATAGCACTTTATACGCTTGCCAAATTGTTCTTCGTAGTGGTTCGAATGAATTTGAATCCGTTTACGCTTAAAAACGTTTATCTGGTTGTGTTATCGGTGGGTCTTTTCGGGGTTTTTTACTTTTGGGACTTTAATTTTCATCCGCTGCTGAGCATCGTCGTGAAATCGACCCTTTTTTCGGTGGCCTATGGTTTTGGCGTGTACTTTTTCCGATTTTCAGACGATGCCAATCAGTTTATCAAAATGGCGGGACAGAAATTAAGGTTGAAGTAGAAGAAAGTTACATTAATTTTATCGCGGTACTTAGCCTAAAATCTTTCGAATCATAGATAGTTTTGCAAAAATGTATTAATGTGCGATTCGTATCAATACATTTGAGAATAAATGCATATAAAAAAATAGATAAAAAAATTTAGGTTAACATTTTTTTATATTTACCACACATAAAAACTTTTAACATCCTAAAAGTTTTAGCAGAACTTGGTTAATTAATAAAGGACAAGAAGGGTAAAAGCAAAAATACGTGGGCATCAATTTGCTCTGGATTAGATCTGGAAATTGGCGTGCAGCAGCAGGAGGCTTTTAGTTTTCACAAGCAAGGTTCCATCCAAATAAATGTTGATTTTTATGAAATGTAGATTTTTTCTCCTTGCGGTTCTTTTGGTGAGTACCGGCGTTCAGTCGCAAACAGCCGAAAATTTATATGATGATTCCATGTCGAAGTTTAGCATTGTACTGCAACCCGCTTTGTTAAAAGGGTCAGATGTGAGCACTTTTTACGATACGGGATTAGATGGTTCACCATCTATTTCATTTAACAGAGCATTTTCTCCTCATGTAGGTTTTTTCTATAATTTTTACCAGACTAAGAATTTTAATTTTAAAGCGGGGTTAATCGTAAAAACGTTTGTTCCGACCTTTGATATTCAGATATCAAATGAAGATTTAAACGCCGGATTTGACTATTCCAGTACGTTAACCGACTTTGAAATGGCCAATCAGTTAATTTTTTCTCAAACCGTTAAAGCCGAGTACTTTTTAGCTTTGAATCAGAAACTAAGCATTGTGCTTGGCGCAGGAGTAAGTTTAGACTTGCGAACTAGTGGCGGCAACGATGAATTGTCTGTTTCTATATATGATTACAATTTAGAGGAATTTCGAACTATTTTTACCGTGGAGTCTGTTGAAAATCAGATTACAGGCTCTTTAGATGTATCCTTGGGCGTAAATTATAAAACAGGCTTTGGAGCTTTTCAATTGGAATTTTTCAACAACTCGCAATTGATTACCTACCCTAAGTCAGGTGTTTTTGAATTTGATTTGAATAACAATCAAACCCAAACCGGGGCTTATACATTAAAGGGGAATTACAATGGGCTCGCACTTCTTTTCACACCCCGCAAAGGATTGCTCAAAAGGAAAAATACCATCCGGTAACCGTCCCGCAAGGGGGTGTAATGGCATCCTCCGCCCTGGCGGAGATATAATGGAACACCCGGTACCGCTTGCGGTATGCGGCCTACTATAAACTGTTCAGCGCAATTTTTCTTTAAGGTACTTGCCAATGATTGATTTTTGGTTTTTTATTACCTCTTCCGGGGTGCCTTCTGCCAGAATTTGTCCGCCGTTTTCGCCGCCTTCGGGTCCGAGATCGATAATCCAGTCGGCACATTTGATCAGGTCCAGATTATGTTCGATGACGATGATGGAATGACCATGGTCGAGCAGTGCCTCAAACGACGCCAGCAGTTTGCGGATGTCGTGAAAATGAAGTCCCGTAGTTGGCTCATCGAATACGAAAAGTGCTTTTTCTTTCAGGGCGCCTTTCACCAAAAATGACGCGAGTTTAATGCGCTGCGCTTCGCCACCGGAGAGGGTGGAGGACGACTGACCGAGTTGCACGTAGCCCAGCCCGACGTCTTGAAGCGGTTTTAGTTTCTGCATGACTTTGGGCTGATTGTGCTCTGTGAAGAAGCTAACGGCATCATCTATAGTCATAGATAAAATGTCGTCGATATTTTTACCGCCAAAGGTCACTTCCAGAATTTCTTTCTTGAACCGCTTGCCGTTGCACGTGTCGCAAGGCAATTGCACATCGGCCATAAAAACCATCTCGACGTTTATGGTTCCCTCACCCTTACAGGTTTCGCAACGTCCGCCGTCAACGTTAAAGGAGAAATGTTTGGATTGATAACCGCGGAGTTTTGAGAGTTTTTCTTTGGCGAATAAATCCCGAATGTCGTCGTAGGCTTTAATGTAAGTTACCGGGTTGGAGCGCGAACTGCGCCCGATGGGATTCTGATCGATGTACTCGATGTGTTTCACCCGATGGTAATGCCCGCGCAACTCGGTGAATTGCCCGGCTTTTTCTCCGATACCTTCCAGTTGCTTTTGCAGAGCCGGGAACAAAATCTTCTTGACGAGTGTACTTTTTCCGCTTCCGGACACGCCGGTAATGACCGTCAGGGATTCCAACGGAAAACGCACATCGATATTCTTCAGATTGTTTTCACGTGCTCCGATGATGTCGATATACGACGTCGACTTGCGGCGCTTTTTGGGAACCTCGATCTCCATTCTTCCGCTGAGGTACTGGCCGGTAAGTGACTTTGCGCGCAGTATATCGGCGTAAGTGCCTTGCGCCACCAATTGTCCGCCGTAAGAGCCCGCTTCAGGTCCGATATCGATGATCATGTCTGCGGATTTCATGATATCTTCATCGTGTTCAACAACGATTACGGTGTTGCCCAGGTCGCGAAGCGATAGCAACACCCCAATGAGCTTTTCGGTATCCTGCGGATGCAGACCGATGCTTGGTTCGTCCAGAATATACATCGATCCTACGAGGCTGCTTCCCAGGGATGTCGCCAGATTGATGCGCTGTGATTCGCCGCCCGACAGCGAGGCCGAGGTACGGTTGAGGGTCAGATAATCGAGCCCGACCCGGGAGAGAAAATCCAGTCGGCTTTTAATCTCCGTTAAGAGCCGCTTTGCGACGGTATAATCGTAATCGGACAATTCCAGTTTTTCGAAAAATGTAATCAGATGTCGGATGGGAAGATCGACAAGGTCGGAGATGGTACGTCCGCCAATTTTGATATTGGAGGCTTCAGGTCTTAGTCGTTTGCCTTTGCAAGCATTACAGCGCGTTTTGCCCCGATAGCGCGATAGCATTACCCGATTTTGAATCTTGTAATTTTTAGCTTCCAGTTCGGCAAAAAAGTCGTCGAGGCCGGTAAAATATTTATTTCCTTTCCAGAGCAGTTCTTTTTGTTCGTCGCTAAGCTCAAAATAGGGGCGATGTATGGGGAAATCAAATTTATATGCCGAATTAACGAGTTGGTCGCGGTACCACCCCATGCTTTCGCCGCGCCACGGGTAGATGGCATTTTGGTAGATGGAAAGTGCCTGGTTTGGAATAACGAGTTCTTCGTCTATGCCGATAACGTTCCCATAGCCTTCGCATACCGGACATGCTCCGTAAGGATTGTTGAAACTAAACAGGTGTACGTTGGGCTCCGGAAAGGTGATACCGTCCAGCTCGAAACTGTTGCTGAACTCGATGCGTTGACCGCTATCGGCGTTCTGAAGGTAACAGGTTTTTTTCCCTTCGTAAAAGGCTGCCTGCACGGCATCAGCCAGACGGTTGTAAAATTCCTCATCGTCTTTAACTACGATTCTGTCAATAACCAGCAACACATCTTTATCATCGAGCGAGTGGGTTTCCACTTCGTCGAGTCGCAGCATTTCGTTCCCTACGAGAATTCGCGAAAATCCCTGTTGCAGGAGAATTTTTAACTTGTCTTCAAGTTGCCGTCCGTGTTCGAGGTGAATGGGCGCAAGCAAAAGCCACCGCGTACCGGGTTCGAGCTTTTTAACTGCATCCACTACGTCTGTGACGGTATCTTTTTTAACCTCGCGGCCGGACACCGGCGAGTACGTTTTGCCGATTCGGGCAAATAGTAATTTGAGATAGTCGTAAATTTCGGTTGAGGTACCGACCGTAGATCGCGCATTGGTCGTGTTAACCTTTTGTTCGATTGCAATAGCCGGAGCAATTCCTTTAATGGATTCGACCTTTGGCTTGTCAAACCGGCCTAAAAACTGTCGCGCATAAGAAGACAAACTTTCCACATATCGGCGCTGTCCTTCGGCATAAAGCGTATCAAAAGCTAACGAAGATTTCCCCGATCCCGATAAGCCGGTAAGTACCACCAATTTATTTCGGGGAATGGAAACATCTATATTCTTAAGATTGTGAATCTGAGCACCTTTTATCTGAATGTCGCTTTTTAGCGCAACTTTTGGCATCGGGAGTTGTATTAATTAGAGGGCAAAGGTAACTATTGCCAACTTTCGGGTCAATTAAACATTTTCCTCTTACCTTCTAATTTTTTATACAATTTCCATTATTGCCCCTCAAATGTTAAATTTTTAGTGATTGTTGCACAGTAAAAATATTATCCTTTAAATTTGGTATTCAATTCATCAGAAAAACATTTGCCTATTTACAGAACTACTTTTTAGAAAATTTTTGCATTAACCCAAAACTAAAAAGTACTACTATGGCTAATGTTCAGCTCCCCGACGCTTTGCTGGTGCGCAATTACATTGCAGGCGATGAAAATGCGCTCGCCACGTTAATCAGCAGACACCAATCTAAAATCTACGGATTTATTTATTCCAAGGTATCAGACCGTGATGTGTCTGACGATATCTTTCAGGATACATTTATTAAAGTTATCAAAACGCTTAAATCAAACTCCTACAACGAGGAGGGGAAATTTCTGCCGTGGGTAATGCGCATAGCACATAATCTGATTGTAGATCATTTTAGACGCAATAAAAAAATGCCCATGTACCGTGAGACGGAAGAATTTTCGATTTTTTCGATTATGTCGGATAATGTACCCACGGTCGAATCAGCGATGATAACTTCGCAGGTGGAAAGTGATCTTCAACGGTTAATTGAAGAGTTGCCGGCGGATCAGAAAGAAGTTCTGGTGATGCGGATGTATCAGGATTTAAGTTTCAAGGAGATCGCTGATTTAACCGGCGTTAGCATCAATACGGCGCTCGGCCGGATGCGATACGCACTAATGAATCTGCGGAAAGTTATTGACAAGCACAAGATTATTCTGACGAACTGACAATATCCGGGAATGCCTTGCGTTATTGTGGAAATAACTGCAATCTATGGCAAAACTTTACACTCCCAAAACCAATGTCACTTCAAGCATGTCACCAAAAAAGGAAACCATTCGGCGAATTCTTGATTTTTCAAAAGCGCTGACCGTTATCAAGGTTCGGAACATGTCGATTGAATGTGTCGCAAACTAACACTAAGCTGCCTTCGGGCGGCTTTTTTTTCAGCCCTTGCTATCTAAAGAGTGTCTCTTTTTCCACTTCTTTTTGCTAATTTTGGGACATTCTTAAAAGCACATGCAATTTAAACATCCGGAAATCCTTTGGTTTCTTTTTCTTCTGGTAATTCCGGTCATCGTGCACCTTTTTCAACTGCGGCGCTTCAAAAAAGAATTCTTCACGAATGTCCGCTTTTTAAAAGTCTTGTCGGTCCAAACCCGTAAAAGCTCCGTAATCAAGAAGTATTTGCTGCTGGCCACTCGTATGCTCCTTCTTGCGGCGGCGATTGTAGCTTTTGCGCAGCCCTATTTTCCGGCAGCCGATCAGAAAAGTGCTTCCAACGAACTTTTTATCGTACTCGATAATTCCTTTAGCATGCAGGCCCGTGGCAGTCAGGGTGAATTGCTTCGCCGGGAAATTGAAAATCTGTTAACCGATACTCCCGAAGATAAACGGTTTTCGCTGCTGACTAATGATCAGGCATTTTGGGACACTGATATTCGATCAATTCGCCGCGATCTTCAACAACTGTCCTATAGCCCGACGGAATTTTCGCTCGAGAGTCAGCTTGCCCGAATTCGAAGCAAATCCAATGCTTCAAAAGACATTCTTGTCATTACGGATGCCACGTCGTCGCTACCGGCCAACGTTGCCAACATAAATGGTTTTGCTATTCTTCCGGAACCGGAAAAAAAAGCCAACGTTTCGGTGGATTCGGTTTACCTTGTCCAGACGCTTGACAATTTTTACGAGATTGGAGTGAAGGTGTCAAGTACAACCGCCGCTGAAGTGCCGCTGGCGCTGTATAACGGCAAGCGATTGGTCGGTAAAACTCAGGTTTCTGTTTCCGACACTGAATCCGTTAACTTCACGATACCGCGAGAGGATTTTCACGGTTACGCGGAGGTGGCCGACGATGGGTTGTCTTATGACAACCGCTATTACTTCTCGCTTCAAAAACCTTCGAAAGTAAAAGTTCTGGTTGTTGGCGACGGAGCAAAAACGGATTTCCTGCAAAAGATATATACTCCGGATGAATTCGAATTAACACGTTCCGATGACAATCGTGTCGATTTTAACCTTCTTGAAAAACAGGACGTTTTACTGTTATATGAGGTAAAAAGTCTGTCTTCTAACTTACAGCAAGCCGCAAATGCTTTCACTCGAGGAGGCGGAACGCTTGTCGTAGTACCGGCCTCAGCCGCCACACTCGAACAATACAATCAGTTGTTTAAACCCTACGTCATTTCACTGTCAAACCGGACTCCGGGGAAGAAACCGGTTACACGAATATCATTCCGCCATCCACTGTATTCCGGCGTTTTTACAAAAAGCGTCGATAACTTCCAATATCCGGAAGTTAATGGTGGATATCTTATCAATGGAAGTGTTGCCGCCGCACTGTCGTTTGAAGACGGTTCACCGTTTTTGGCGTCGGTGCCGACAAGTTCCGGGGCAGTTTATATTTTTTCTTCTCCTCTGCAACTAGCGGAAACCAACTTTCAGAAATCACCCCTCGTAGTGCCCTCGTTTTACAATATGGCACAGCCGGCCGCAAGGACAGGCATTAATGCTGTTGAGATTGGTTCCGATGCTGCACTGTTTATTAACCGAGCTATGGGCAAAGAGGCGGTGCTGACTGTTTCGGGAGCCGAACGCTTTATCCCCGAACAGCAAGTCATGAACAACCGCGTAAAACTTCGTTTTGCGGATAACCCGAAACTTGCGGGAAATTACAGTATTATGGACGATGCCTCGGAAGTTGCCAAAATCAGCTTTAATTATTCACGATCGGAAAGTCGGACTGTGCGCAACGAAGCCATGTTCGAAGAATTCCAAATCATGAACGATCTTACTTCGGTTTTCGATAAGCTCCAATCAGAACGCACCGGCAATGAATTGTGGAAATACTTTATTATGCTTGCCTTACTGTTTTTGATTTTGGAAATAATCATTCAAAAATTCGTAAAATGAAATTAGTACTCCGAAACGCCTCCATCGTTTGTCCCGATTCTTCTCATCATGGAAAGCAGTGCGATATTCTTATTGAGAACGGTATGCTTGCGAGGATCGCACCGGAAATCGCCACTGACGCTCCTGAAGTTAAGCACACCAATTTGCATGTTAGCGGAGGATGGATCGACACGAGTGTGAGTTTTGGCGAGCCCGGATTTGAGGAGCGTGGCACATTGGCAAACGGACTCGAAGCGGCAGCTGCCGGAGGATTTACTGCGGTTTGCGTACAGCCGGATACGCTACCAGTTCGCGATTCTCAGGCCATGGTCGCAATGGCACGTGCAGCAGGTTCCGATAAACCTACTCAAATTTTTCCTATAGCCGCACTTACACGCAAGATGGAAGGACAGGATCTGGCGGAACTGTTCGATATGCATCAAGCGGGAGCGGTTGCTTTTGGAGACTACAACCGAAATATTGACAACAGTAACTTAATGAAAATCGCGTTGCAGTATTCCCAACAATTCGGTGGCACTGTAATCGCGTATTCGTCAGATCGAAATATTACGGGAAAAGGAATTGCACACGAAGGGGAGGTAGCTACCCGTTTGGGATTGAAAGGAATTCCGCCTCTGGCCGAAGAACTGATGATTGCCCGAAATTTGTTTTTACTGGAGTACACGGGAGGCAGACTTCACATTCCGACCATTTCCACTGCAAAAAGTGCACAACTGATTGCCGAAGCTAAAAGGAAAGGGCTACACGTGACCTGCAGCGTTGCGGTAAATAATCTGGTGCTTACAGATGAAAGTCTGACAAATTTTGACACCCGGTTTAAACTAAACCCGCCGCTGCGCGACGAAGCAACGCGCGAGGCTTTGATTCAGGCTGTTCAGGATGGCACCATAGATGTTATTACCAGCGATCACCGACCGATGGATATCGAGCGCAAGCGTGTTGAATTTGACATGGCTGAAGATGGATCTGTCGGACTTGAATCAGCTTTTGGGGCCTTGCAAACCGTACTGCCGTTAACTACCGTGATTGAGAAATTAACGGCGGGGTATCGCGTATTTAATCATCAAATCCCCAAAATTGAAGAAGGGATGCCTGCGAACTTAACGCTGTTTGACCCTACGGAGGTATACACATTTACGGAGGCCAACCTGGTATCCGCTTGCCGGAACGCAGCGCTTATTAACCGGGAGATGAAAGGCCGGGTACTGGGTACTATTCGAAATTACTACCATCACTTTACATTCTGACAATGACGTTACCATTATATCATTTGCTCCGCGAGCCAAAGATTAAAAAAGAGAAAAATCCGCTGTTGTTGCTTTTACACGGCTATGGCAGCAATGAAGAAGATTTGTTTTCCTTTGCTCCGCAGCTCCCGGAAGATTGCTATGTAATTTCAGTGCGCGCCCCGTTTAATCTCCAACCTTACGGACATGCGTGGTATGAAATCAACTTCTACGGTGATGCTTCTACCTTTTCCAATAATGAGCAAGCCAGATCGTCACGCGATAGAGTAGTAGAGTTTATTGACGCTTTGCCCGGCAAATATCCGGATATCGATACGAACGATATCACCTTGATTGGTTTTAGTCAGGGTTGTATTTTAAGTTATGCCGTAGCATTATCCTTTCCGGAAAAAGTACGCCGGGTGGTGGCGATGAGCGGCTATCTGAATCGCGAGATCATTGCAGACGATCTTGATAGTCGGGATTTTTCTCATCTCCGAATGTTTGTATCTCACGGTTCGTCGGACCAGGTAGTGCCTGTCGATTGGGCGCGGGCCTCAAGACCGGAACTTGACCGGTTGCGAATTAACTATGAATATCGTGAATATCCTGTAGGGCACGGAGTAGCGCCTCAGAATTTTTTTGATGTACTTAACTTTCTTCAGCGGACTGCCTGATCATTCTGGTATATCAGCGATTGAATTACCTCAAAAGACACGCTGTTATCACTATTGATGAAGTACTTGATCAGCACTTCTCCCCAAAAGGTGCCGTCGCTGTAATCGGCAATGATCCAGCGATGATTCAGAACGCGAACTTTATTTATGATAAATTTTTTACCATTAATGGGCGTCTGACCGGTATACGGATTTCCTTCGGGCTTATCGTTAAAGGCCATTAGCTGATTACTGACATGCGGAACCAGCTTATCGGATTCGATAGTAATAGGTGAGGTAACAGCGAAGTAGTCCAATGCATTGGAATTGCGCTCGAAACTGAAGTAAAGTGCATCATCGACTTTGTTTTCGAGAGCCAATATGCTGTCTTTTAGCTTTTTAGTTGACGTGGTCAACTTATTTTCGGTACGTGCTTTTTCTTTGCTAAAGTAGGCGTATGTAAAAAGATTCAGCAGTACTGAAATGATGAGCAGGTAGAGGTATAATGATCGCTTCATAGATTTATGTCGAGATTATCGTAGGCCAAATATACATTTTCAGGAAGTGAATTCTGAACCTCCTGATGAAATCCCAGCGTATGACTGATGTGGGTCAGGTAGGTCCGACCTGGTTGCACCCGTTGCACTAATTTAAGTGCTTCGGAGAGCGAGAGATGGGAATGATGTTCATCTTCACGTAATGCGTTGATAACAAGAATTTTCAGGTTCAGGAGTTTCTCTACTTCTTCGTCAGGTATGGTTTTAACATCTGTCAAATAGGCAAAGTCGTCAATCCTGAAACCGAACACCTGCAAATCAGCGTGAAAAGCGTTTATGGGAGTGATTTTCTTCCCACCGATTTCAAAATGGCAGTTGTTAACAACTTCATGTGTGGTGACAGCCGGCGCACCGGGATATCGGTTTTCAGTCTCGAAAATGTAGGCAAAACGTCCTTTAAGATTCTCAATTACGCGCTTATGAGCGTAAATTGGCAGATCGCCGTATTTAAAATTAAAAGGGCGGATATCGTCCAAACCCGCGGTATGGTCAGAATGCTCATGGGTGAGCAGCAGCGCGTCGATCTTGTCGCATCCGGAAATGAGCATTTGCTGTCTGAAATCCGGACCACAATCGATTACAATCGAACAACCTTCCCACGAAACCCAGACCGATACGCGGAGCCGTTTATCTTTCGGATCCTGACTCAGGCAAACCGGGTGTGTACTACCGATAACCGGAATTCCCTGCGATGTACCAGTACCGAGAAAGTAAATACGCACTTGTTATTTTTTTACAAAAATAAGCCAATTACGATTCGTCAACACCCGATTTTGTTAACTTTGTGAAACTTCAAAGCACTCCATGGAAACTGAAATCAAATTAAAAGGCGATAAAGTCATTGAGCAGATTCCGTCTATTAAAGACAAAGCACTGCGTATCAACCTTAACGAAAATATTTACGGTACGTTTGCCGAAATTGGGGCAGGTCAGGAAACGGTCCGCCACTTTTTCCGGGCGGGGGGTTCTTCCGGAACAATTGCCAAAGCGATGTCTGCTTACGACAAGGATTTTAGTGATGCGATCTATGGCAATGAAATCGATGGCCGTTACGTAACAGAAAGCCGTTTGAAGAAAATGCTGGCGCACGAAGTTAATCTCATTGAGAAACGACTCAGCCGCGACAAGCATCCCAACAAACTGTTCTTTAGTTATGCGAATACAGTTGCGACTATCGACTTTGCCAAGCAGTTTAAAGGACATGGTTGGGTGGGTATCCGATACCAGCTTGAGCCGGAAGAAGAATATAACGACATTATCATTCACATCCGGTTTAAAGAAACCGACGCCCGCTTGCAGCAGGAAACGTTGGGTATTTTGGGAGTAAACCTGATCTACGGTGCGTTTTACAAGTATAACGACCCGAAAAAATTGCTCCGCTATCTGTATGATCACCTCGACAAAGACCAGATTGAAATCGATACGATAAATTTTTCAGGGCCCCGTTTTCGCGAAGTCGATAACCGATTGATGAGTCTTCAATTGGTAAAAAATGGCATGACCGACGCGGTTATGTTTAATCCCGACGGCAATAACGTATTGCCCGCAGCAGTGCTTTACAAGAAAAATATTCTTACGCTCAGAGGCAGTTTCCGTCCGGTGACGAAGGTAAATATGGATATGTATGAGAAGTCCTATAAGATGTTTCTAAGCGAGAATAAAGTCGACCTTAAGAATACCCTCGTAATCTTCGAAATTACCTTATCAAACTTGCGTTCGGACGGTGAAATTGATGAGCGCGATTTTATCGACCGGGCAGAGTTGCTTTGTTCTTTAGGGCAGACCGTTATGATTTCCAATTTTCAGGAATATTATAAAGTGGTAGAATATTTTTCGAATTACACCAAAGCCAGAATGGGTCTTGCTATGGGCGTCAATAACCTGATTGACATTTTTGACGAAAAATACTACCGCCATTTAAGTGGTGGAATTCTCGAAGCATTTGGCAAACTGTTTTACCGTGATTTAAAGGTATTTTTATACCCGATGCTCGACGACGACGGCACGATCATTAATTCTGAAAATTTGAAAGTTCACCCGAGGATGAAAGAACTTTACAAGTTTTTTAAATTTAACGGAAAAGTAGTCGATATTGAAGACTGTGATCATTCAAACCTGCGGATTTTCTCTCGTGAAGTACTTAAAATGATCAGTCGCGGCATCCCGGGGTGGGAAGAAATGCTGCCGCAAGGTATTGCTGCACTTATTAAAAATGCGAAGCTTTTTGGGTACGACCCGAAAAAGCAACTCGAAGAAACGAATTAATTCACATCTTACTGATACAAAAAGGCTGCCTTATTTTTGCACTGCCCCCAAAAAGTTAGACACTATTTGGGGGCATTTTTATGGGACGGA
>ERZ1066121.445-NODE-445-length-38103-cov-14.559004_pt1 | contig 38103 bp, 30 predicted proteins | sample MGYA00382768_ERZ1066121 | MGnify/ENA primary metagenome ERZ1066121 (study PRJEB33369, sample SAMEA5778351) | biofilm metagenome | biome: Industrial cooling water; feature: Water cooling tower basin; material: Biofilm | place: United Arab Emirates | collected...
TAGGTCGACGTGACCTGAACCCCCAGCTTCGAGCGCAGCGAAGCCTGCCGCCCCAACGGCGCCGACACCCGGCACGGCGCCGGCCGCTGCGGCGCCGACGGGCAGCGCCTGGTCGAGCGCGTGGACGAATTCCGCTACCCGGAATGGCTGGTCAACACCGGCGTGAGCTGGTCGCGCGGCGACTGGGGCGCACGGCTGTGGGCGAATTACGTGGACAGCTACTACGACGACGACCAGCGCGCCGAGGTGCCGGTGGGCCGCCGCGTCGCGTCGTGGACCACGCTCAACCTCAACGTGGACTGGGACATCGACGACCGCCAGAGCGTCGGCCTGAACATCCGCAACCTGGGCGACCGCGACCCGCCGGTGTCGCTGGGCTCGGCCAGCAACGTGGACCTGTACAACCACAACACGCTGGGCCGCTTCCTGACGGTGTTCTACACCTACCGCTACTGAGCACGACGCATCGCCGCCCGGCCCCTCGCCGGGCGGCGATGGGCGACGGCTCGACTGTCTGCGCACGATCGTCGTCGTCGTCATCGTCGTCGTCGCCGCCTTCGTCCGCCGACGCTTGATGGCGGATGATGCGAGTCGTTCGCCCTGCAGCCTTTCGCCATCGCGCGCCCTCGACGAGGTGATCATGTCCACCGAACCCGCCGCACCGCCATCCGCCGCCACGGCCGCCGCGCCCCCGGTCTCGCCCGAACGCATGCCGCACACCCTGCTGGTGCTGTTCGCGATCGCGCTGGCGGCGGCGCTGGTGGTGCCGTGGGTGGCGGCCGGATACTTCGAGCCCGGCGCGCCGGTGGCGCTGGAGCGCTATCGGGTGGCGGGCGATGCCGTCGGTACGGGGCTGTTCGGCGGCGACGACGCCCGCGGCTTCCTGCGTTTCCTGTTCGAGGGCTTCACCAGCGGCGGGCGCGACAGCGCGGCGGTGGGGCTGGTGGCGCTGATCTTCCTGATCGGCGGCAGCTTCGCCTTGGTCAACGCCACCGGCGCGGTGGAGCGCGGCCTGCTGCGGCTGGTGGCGCTCACCGGCGGCCACCCGGCCTGGCTGCTCGGCAGCCTGACCGTGGCGTTCTCGCTGGGCGGTGCGGTGTTCGGCATGGGCGAGGAGACGCTGGCCTTCCTGGTGCTGCTGCTGCCCTTGATCGACCGTCTGGGCCTGCCGCGCGAGAGCGCGGTGATGTGTACCTACATGGCAAGCCAGATCGGTTTCGCCACCTCGTGGATGAACCCGTTCAGCGTGACCGTGGCGCAGAGCGTCGCCGGCGTGCCGGTGGGCAGCGGGGCCGGGCTGCGCATCGCGGTGTGGGCATGCTTCACCCTCATCGGCGTGGTGTTCGTGCTGCGCTATGCGCATCGGCACCGCACGGCCGGCGCTGGCGACGTGCGCGATCTCATCGCCGCCACGCCGCTGCGCGGCAGCGACCGTCTCGTGCTGCTCGCGGTGCTCGCCACGGTGGGCTGGATCGTCTGGGGCATCACCACCCAGGGCTATTACCTGCCGGAGCTGGCCGCGCAGTTCTTCGCGCTCGGCCTGTTCTGCGCGGGGGTGCTGCTGGTCGCGCGGCCCGCGCAGCAGTCGCGCATCGCCGCCGGCAACCGCATCGCCGAGCTGTTCACCGACGGCGTGCGTGGCATGGTGCCGGTGGCGCTGGTGGTGGCCGCGGCCAAGGGCATGCTGTGGCTGCTCGGCGGCAGCGACCCGCATCAGCCCTCGGTGCTCAACACCGTGCTGTTCCACATGGGCGATGCGCTGGAAGGCTGGCCGGCCATGGCTTCCGCGGTGGGCATGTTCGGCTTCCAGTCGGTGTTCAACTTCTTCGTCACCTCCGGTTCGGCGCAGGCGGCCATCACCATGCCGCTGATGGCCGGGCTGGGCGACATCGTCGGCGTGAGTCGGCAGGTGGCGGTGCTGGCCTTCCAGCTGGGCGACGGCCTGACCAATCTGGTGGTGCCGACATCGGCACTGCTCATGGGCGCCACCGGCATCGCCGGGGTCGGCTGGGGCCGCTGGCTGCGCGCGATCTGGCGCTTCGAGCTGCTGCTGCTGGCGCTGTCGGCGGCGGTGGTCGCGCTGGCGGTGGGGCTCGGCTACGCATGAGCGCCACGCCTCCGCGCGTGCCCGCACCCGTCCGCGTACGGCACCGGCGACGTCCGCCCTAGCGCCCCGACGCGCGCCATCCTCCCTTTCCGCAGGCGTCGTCCCGCTGCGCTGCATGCGCGGCGAGGCGGCCTGCACGCAAATTCCAGGACCAGACCCCCATGCACGCATCGCCTTTCCCATCCGCGTCCGACACGGCGCCCCTGCTCCTGTTGCGCGACATGGAGCGCTGCGCACCCGATGCGCTCGGCCGCGGCGACGTGCTGATCGGCGGCGGGCGCATTCTCGCGCTCGATGCCGGCCTGAACGTCGGCAGCCTGCCGTGCAGGGTCCTCGACGCCGCGCAGTTCGACGGCGCCGATGTGATCGCCGTGCCCGGGCTGGTGGATTCGCTGGTGCACATCGGTGGCGGCGGCGGCGAGGGCGGGTTCGCCACGCGCATGCCGGCGTTGCGCGCGGAGGACGCGCTCGCGGGCGGGGTCACCACGCTGATCGGCGCGCTGGGCACCGACGAGGTCACCCGCAGCCACGCCGACCTGCTCGCCTGCGCGCGCGCGCTGGGCGCGCACGGGCTCAGCGCGTACGCGCTCACCGGCTCGTACTGCGTGCCGCCGGCCACGCTCACCGGCACCGTGCGCGGCGACCTGGTGCTGATCCCCGACATCCTCGGCGTCGGCGAGGTGGCCATCGCCGACCATCGCGGCTCGCACCCGACGGTGGCCGAGCTGGCGCGGATCGCCGCCGATGCGCGCGTGGGCGGGATGCTCGCCGGCAAGGCCGGCACGGTGCTGGTGCACGTCGGCGACGATGCCGAAGGGCTCGGCCTGCTCGAAGCGGTCTGCGCGCGCCACCCGTTGCCGCGCACGCAGTGGCTGCCCACCCACGTCAACCGCAACGCGCCCCTGCTCGAACACGGCCTGCGCTGGGCGCAGGCCGGCGGCACGGTCGACCTGACCACCAGCACCACCTCCGAACTGCTGGCCGCAGGCGAAGTCCCGGCCGCCGACGCCCTGCTCCGCCTGCGCCGCGACGGCGTGGCCGCAGGCCGCATCACCCTGAGCTCCGACGGCCAGGCCAGCCTGCCGCATTTCGATGCCAACGGCCGCCTGCTGAGCGTGGAGGTGGCCCCCATCGCCAGCCTGCTGGCCTGCGTGCGCAGCCTGGTCCACGACCACGGCCTTGCCATCGGCGACGCACTGGAAGCCGCCACCCGCGCGCCCGCCGATGTCTGGGGCCTGCCGCGCAAGGGCCGCCTGGCGGTGGGCGCCGACGCCGACGTGCTGCTGCTCGACCGCGACAGCCTGCGCCTGCGCGCCACCATCGCCGGGGGACGGGTGCATCGGGTGGGGTGACGATGCGGGCGGGGAATGTCGGCTCATGGCGTCGGCGAATCGCGCAGGGCGGTGCCGTTGCGGATGACCCGGGACTTTCGCCCCAGGCCATTCGCCTTGCATCCTGCTTGCCGCGGCATCCGGCTTACCCTGTCGTGGGTAAGGACTCCCGCAGTAAGCGCTCCATGTAATCCGGATCCTCGTCGAACAGGATGTTGCGTGTCGCCATCTCCTCGCGCGTCTTGTTCCAGTGCAGGGCCATTTCCGCCGCGGGTGTGACCGAGACGATGAAACTGCGCATGCTCACGGCGGGGTCGTCGATCCGTGCTTCCACCTCACGGATCGTGCGGTGGAAATCCAGCTTGGGCTCATTCTCCCAGCTCAAGCGGCGAATGCCCTTGGGGTCGACGAAGGTGATGCGCTGGCGCTGGCCGTGGATGCGCCAGAGGATGAAATCGGGGTGGAAGTTGCCCGCTTCGAAAAAGCCCACCCCGCGGCCGCGGCTCATGTTCCGTAGCAGGAACAGCGGCGTGTCCACGAATTCCTGCGGATGCTCGGCACACCACGCCTTCAGCCGGCTGACGAAGCGCATCTCACCGTCGTTCAGGGCCACCGGCTTGACGCTGATGCTCGCGCCGCTGACCTGGATCAGCGGCTCGTACAGGTGGTGCTTGAAGACCAGGACATCCACGGTGGCCTGGGCACCGGTGTAGCGCTTGTCGGCGATCGCCGTGCGCCGGCGCAGTTCGTCGCCCAGCTGCCGCAGCTGCGTGATCAGCGTGGTCTCGGCCGTGTCCACCGTCACCCGATACATGCCCTGTTCCTCGCCCACGCCCTCGCCAGGCTCGGGGAAGTTGGCATCGTCGGCCGACAGCTCCGCATATTCCAGATACGGCTCCTCCCATGCCTTCCTGCGGTAGCCGTAGTAACGCTCCGCGTAGGTCTTGAGCAGGGTCTCGGCGATCTCCTGCCAGGTGGCCACCTTGGCGAAGTCGTCCAGGGCCAGCATCGCGGCCGGGATCTGCAGCGTGTACCAGTCGTGTTCGGCCAGCAGCCGGTCCACCGCCGCCCGCGGGATGTTGAAGTTGTGCCACTGCCGCTCGTTCTTGTGGCGCAGCAGTGCGAACCAGGCCCGGTCCAGATCCAGCAGGGCGACGTGCTGCGGGGTCAGCCGGCCCTGCTCCAGCGCCGCCACGCCGTCGCCGCCGGCCAGGCCGGCGGCCTTCATCGCCTGGATCTTCGGGTACCAATTCAGTTGCACCCTGTGGCGCAGCAGCCACAGGTCGGCCTCGCCCTGCGGCGGCGCCAGCTCCGGCACCGGCGCCAGCCGGCGGAACGCCGCGCCCTGCTCGGTGCGCACGCCGTCGATCTCGGGCCTGAGGCGGACCACCTTGAGCTTGTGCGTGCCCAGGTTGCGCAGCACCGGCAGTGCGATCTCCTCGGTCTCGCGTTCCGGCGGCAGGCCCTCGTCCTCCAGGAACTGCTTGAACTGGGCCATGTAGTCGGCATGGATGCCGAACACGTTGAGCGTCTCCAGCAGCGCCAGGTGACGGGGCCGCACGATGTCGGCCGGCAGGCGCAGCGCCTTGCTGCGCTTCAGGCTCCAATCGTGGCCTTTCAGGCGTACGCCGCGGCCGAACAGCTGGATGATCTGCGCGCCTTCGCTCTGGCCGATCTTCATCAGCCCCAGGGTGCTCACCCGCCAGGAGTTCCAGCCCTCGGTGAACCGGCGCGAGCCGATCAACAGGCTCAGCCTGCTGTCGCGGTCGTTGATGGCATTGAACAGCGAGCCGGCGAAATCGCGCTCCTGGGTCAGCAGCTCCGGCTGCGCCTCGCACAGCTCGTGGAGCTTTTTCGCATCGCCCACGTTGATCACGCCGAAAGGCGGGTTGTCGCCCAGGCGCAGCGCCAGCTCGCCGTCGGCGCCCTTCAGATATTCCACGTGCAGCGCGCCGCCGGCGGGCGCGTTGAACAGCCGCGCGCACAGGTCGGCGTACAGCTCGGCCGCCGGCAGGTTCAGCTCGGCCAGGTAACCGAAGCGGTTGGCGAAGGGGTTGCGGCCCGAGGCATCCGGCAGGCCCTGTTCGAGGATCTGCGTGATCGCGCGCTCCGTGCGTGCGCGGTCGCGCAGCACGCGCGCGAGGAACAGCAGAATCTCGACCACGTCCGACACGCTGCGGCGGTTCTCGGTGCGCACCGCGTTCACGCTGCCGCCCACGAACACCCACAGCGGGCGCTCGATATGGAACGCCTGCAGCGCCGCGCCGCCGTCGTCGTAGAGCCGCCGCTGCTGGTAGGCCGCCAGCAGGCAGGCGGTCAGGTAACGGTCCAGGTGGGACAGCTCCCCGGCATCGTCCAGGTTGAGGATCTGGTAGTCCTTGCCGTAGCCGTCGCCGTAGAAATGGCGATAGGAATAGTCGAACACGATGCTGCGCGCATAGCGCCGGGTCAGCTCCGCATCGCCCTTCACCGCCTGGCGGAAGGTGGCCGAATACTCGAACGAGAACCCCTGCTCGCACAGCTGGTCGCGCCGGCTGAGCCACTTGCCGGCCGTGCCGCCGGAGGCGCCGCGGTGGCCCTCGTCCACCAGCACCAGGTTGCCGCGCTCGAAGGCGTCCACCGCCACGGTCTTCTCGCCCATGTCGTCGGCCAGCTTGTGGATGTCGATGATCTCCACCGCCTTGCCGGCGAACAGGCCGCGCGCGCTCTTGTCGAACAGCTCTGCCTCGATGCCGGCCGCCGCGAATTCCTCCAGGTGTTGCCGGCTCAGGCCCTCGTTGGGGGTGAGCAGCAGGATGCGGTTCAGCGCCCCGGCGCGCCCGGCCTGCGCCAGGTGGTGGCGGTACTGCTGCAGGTTCATCTGCATCAGCAGGGTCTTGCCGCTGCCGGTGGCGCACCACAGCGCCAGCTTGTTCAGGCCCAGGGCCGCGTCGCGGCCCTCGTCCAGCGGCGGCAGGTGCTGGGCCGGGTCCTTGTCGGCGTTGAACCGCGCGATGTGCGCGTTCAGCGCCTGCGCCAGCGCCTGCGGGTCGCGGAAATACCGGTCCAGGTAGATCTCCACGAACAGCAGCGCCAGGTACTGGTAGTACTTCCACACCACCGGGCGCTCGCGGCGCAGGCTGCGGTGCGCGTTCATGGCCAGGGTGTGGCGCACGATGTTCTGGTCGAACGCCAGCAGCTCGTCGCGGGTGATGCCCGGCAGTTCGCCGGTGATCTGGTTCACCAGCGCGTGGTGGAAGCGGTGCACGTTCTGCGCGTCCAGGCCCTCTTCGCTGTGCTCGTTCAGCTGGAAGCGCTGCTTGAAGGCCTGCAGCAGCGGCACCGGGCGGCCGTCCAGCGCCACCTGGCCGTCGGTGCTGTCCAGGCCGAACAGGCCGAACAGGCCGAACAGCCACTGGTTGAGCACCAGCGACCGCGAGAAGTCCAGCGCCTGCCCCGCGCGCGTGCGGGGCGCACGGGCGGGACGGGCGGGCGAGGCGGCGCTGCTGCCGCGGGGGCGTCCGCGTGGCATGTCAGTCGGTCCCCTCGAACATCAGGCGCTGGAAGTCCTCCTCGATCGGGCGCACCTTCCAGCTCTCGTCGGGCAGGCGCACGTTCTCCAGGGTGTTGTCGCCGTTGACGTAGATCAGGTCGAACTCGGCATCGCGCACGGAGAAGGCCTGCTTGTCGCGGAACCAGGTCTCCAGCACCAGGTTGTCGGCCTCCGCGTCGCCGGTGAGCCGGCGCCAGATCACCAGGGTGTGCCGGCCCTCGGGGGTGGTGCCGGTGACGGTGCGGAACCACCACGGCCCGTCCGGGTCCTGGCGCAGGCGGCCGTCCAGCCGCAGCCGATCCTGCGTGTCGCGCGCGAACGCGGCCGCGAACGAGCGCGGCGCGGCGATGTGGCGCACGCGCAGGCCCAGCAGCCAGTTAAAGGTCTCCAGCAGGTCCACGCCGGCCTCGCGGCTTTCGTCGCTGCCCGGCGGCTTGACCGTCAGCCGGTAGGCCGTGGGGTCGGCGAAGGCGCGCACGTCCAGCAGCGAGGCGCTGCCGCGCGCCTCCACGTCCAGCTGGTAGCGCAGCAGGTACTGCTCGCGCAGCCCGTCCGCGCCCTGCGCCGCGGCGAATTCCAGCGCGGCCTGCTGCTGCGGGCTGCGGCGCAGGGCCAGATTGTTCAGCGTGTCTTCGTAGGATTCGAGGCGGAGCACCTTGATCAGGCGGGGGCTGCGTTCGGCTTCTTCGTGGGTGGCGGTGCGGATGGGTTTGCCGTCTTTCCAATCGGGAGAAAATGCGATCTTCTGGAGGCGCGGCAACAGCACGCGGTCGAAATAGCTTTCTATCTCCACCAGAATGAATTTTCTATTTCCGCCATCTTCACGATTTAAATTGATCACGGCATGGCCAGTGGTCCCGGAGCCTGCGAAGTAATCGAGAGATAGGGAAGACGAATCCCCCAGATAGCGGATCAGTCTCGCGATATCCCGCCAATTCTTTGGGTTGTCGAAAACGCGGGCGCCAAACAGCGCATTGAATTCCTGTGCAGACGTCTGCGCGTAGCTGTAGTGAACGCTCGGCATCACCTGGCCGTCGTTCTCGAACAGCAGGGTGATGACGGAAGGCGTAGTGGTTTCATCCGGCCCGAATGCAATACGCCCTGCTCCATGGACCTCCCAGAAGCGCTCGGGTGTGGACCACACCCAGCCGCGTGAGGGAATCTTGCAGGGCTTTTTTGTGATCGGATGCAGCACCTCATAACGCGGTCCGCCGCCGCCCGGCCAGCTCGGATTTCCGTCATCGCGATAAGGTCCTTTAGGTCCGACTTTGCTGTAGCGAATCATCCTTCTCTTCGGGTCGGAAGCAGGGATATGGTCGAACCACCGGATCCATCCGGCTCGAATACTCTCCCAATCTTCACCGAATTCTTCGCGAAGCCGACGGAAATACGCTTTGCGTCCGTGAGTCCATCTATCGGCTCGCGATACCGGACGTTGGCATCCGACAGCGCCTGCTTGTCTTTGGCGTAGACCAGCATGTATTCGTGTCCGACCGAAAAGAATTTCGCATCGTTTTTCCTGTTTTTGTCCCAAGCGAGCTTCGCAAGCTCTTGTTCGCCGTAAACAATCCGGATGCCCTCGCACAGCCGATGAAGCTCGGCATCGTCGATGCTGACGGTGAGTGTGGAAAGCTTTCCCCCAAGATTTCTGCCGAGCGCAAGGCGATCTACAAGCATCGACATCCAGCTGGAGTGCTGATAACTGTCGCGATACGGAAAGCCATCATCGCCGGTGTTGTAGGGTGGATCGACATAGATGCAGTCGACGGTCTGAGCGTATCTCGCCTGAAGAAAATTCAGGGCCTGAAAATTTTCGCTGTGAACGACAACGCCGCCCTGAATGCTATCCATATCCTCGAATGATTCGAGAAGTGCGCTTGTGAAGCTTTGGTCGAAATGCCGCGTATCCACCATCAACGTCGGCATCGCCCGCAGCAACGCAGGCGTCAGCGGCTCGCTGTAGGCCGGTCGGGTCAGATCGTCGGGCAGTGTGTGCAGGCTGTGCAGCGCCTTCCACTCCGCCAGCTGCGCGGCATTGGCGCAGACCTCGGGCAGCAGCGTGTCCGGCACCTGCGACAGCGCCACCAGCCACTGGCTGTCCACCACGAACTTCTTCTTCAGCCACAGCTTCTTCTGGAAATTCTCCAGCTGCGCCAGGAAGTCGATGATCTTGCCGGCGATGCGGCGCAGCACCCGGATCTTGGACAGCACCTGTTCCAGCCGGGGCGCGGTCTCGCGCTCCACGTCGTCCAGGTGCATCACCTCGTTCTTGATGTAGAAGTCCAGCTCGCGGCGCAGGAAGCCGTCCAGGTCCTTGTGGATGAAATAGTCGAAGGTGTTGCGCGCGGTGTGGCGGCGCAGGTGCGCCTCCAGCCGGCCGTAGTCGGCCTGCCCGCCGTCGGCCCGCACGTGCGGGCGGGCCAGCTCCGCCAGCCACGCGGCGTAGTCGGGGCCCGCGGCCAGCACGCGCTGCACCGCCAGCGCGGTCAGCTCCTTCTGCGCGGGCGGTTTCTTCTTGCCGCCGCGTTCGGCGGCCGGCCAGTCCTCCAGGGTGGCCGGGCGGTATTCGAAGCGCAGCTCCAGCTCCGGCAGCCCGCTCTCGCCGTCCTGCACGGCGATCCAGTCCTCCGCGGCCAGCACGAACACCCGCTCGCGGCCTTCGGCGGCCTTCACGTTGCCGTGCTCGCCCTCGGCGGCGTCCACCAGCCTGAAGCGCACGCGCATCGTGTCCTCGCCGGCGCCGGCCTCGGGCCGCAGGCGGAAGGCGTAGTCGCGCAGGGCTTCGCTGGTCTTGATGTAGTACTGGTCCTTGTTGGCCCAGTGCAGGGCCACTTCCTCGCCCTCGTAGGGGATGGCGTAGACGCCCGGCTTGTACACCCGCCTGGCCAGGAAGTCGCCTTCGGAGTAGTAGCGGCGGAAGAACCCGTACAGGTGGTCGTAGACCTCGCTTTCCAGCGTGCCCAGGTCCACCGCGCCCTGCAGCTGCGCGCGCAGCGCCTGCACCCTGGGCGCGGTGTCCGGGTCCACGCCGGCATCGGCCAGCTGCGCCACCATGCGCTCCAGCTGGCCGCGCAGCTCGGCCGCATCGGCCGACCGGTACTGGGCGAAGGCCTGCTGCACCTGCGGCAGCAGGTCCCGTTCCAGGAACCGGGTCACCTCGCCGGCCTTGGCGTGCATGATCCGGTAGATGCCGAAGTCCAGGTCGGGCTGATCCAGCTGGAACAGCTCGCGCAGCAGGGCGATCAGGCGGTCGAACTTGGGGGAGCGGGTGTCGGTCATGGTGATGGGTCGGTGGACGGGCGCGAGGCGCCGCGGCGGGAAGGAGGGTTCGGCCGGAATGGGGTCGATGCGGCGCTCAACGGGGAGCGGCCGGGTCGGTCGGTGGCGGATCGTACCCGTTCGCGTGCCCGCCGTTCGGGCCCGCATCGGCCTGCGATCGTGCCTGCGCCGCATCTGCCTGCTCTGCGCGCGCAAGCAGCGCCTGCAGGCTGGCGTGGGCGCGCGCGAACGCCTCCAGTGTGGTGCCGTGCGGCGCCAGCACGCCCAGCCGCGCGACGGCGTGCGCCTCGCGCAGGGCGTGGCGGATGTGGGCCAGGCCATCGCTCGCGGCGCGCCACAGCGCCGGTCGGTCACCGGCCGGGACGGTGTCCAGGGCCTGTCGCCATTCGCCCTGCCAGCGTTCGGCGGCCAGCGGCGACTGCTCCTGCGCCAGCCACCACAGCGCCAGCGCGCGCCCGGTGTCCTTGACGAAGCGGGGCGGGTTGCCGGGCAGGTTGGAGATGGGCGTGCGATCCGGCTCGGCATGTTCCAACAGGTGCGCGAGGGCCATGTTGGCCGGGCGCGCCACGCGCAGGCCGAACTCGGTGGTGTCCGCGCCATGCACGGCCACCCGCATGTAGCGGAAGCTGGGCAGGCCGAAGTCGCCGAGCGGGGTGTGGAAGCGCCGCCAGTGCTTGCGCGTGGCCTGGCCGGCCGCGGGTTCGGCCAGCAGTTCGACGAACCAGCCATCCGCTTCGTCCGGCGGGCGCAGGCGCAGCGCCGGCAGCCGGTCTTCCGGCGTGTCCGCATCGCCCGGCAGCAGGCCATTGGGGTAATGGGGCCGCCAACCGAGGTCCAGCAGATCCTCTCCCAGCGTTTCGGCCGTGGCGATGGCGTCCACGGCAGGCCGCAACAACAGGTCGATGTCCTTGGTCGCGACCGCATGCGTGCCGGAGACATCGCGGAAGGCCCAGGCGGTGGCGATGCTGCCGATCACCACCACATTGCCGCGCAGCGATTCGGGAATATGTCCGGCGACCCGGGCGAGCAAATGGCCGGCATCAAGCGGCGACGGCCCATTCATGGCCGCACGCCCTGGGCGTAGTGCAATGCCTGCCCGCGCAAGCCCATGTCCAGCAGGGACAGGAAGACATCGACCGGTGCCGCGCAGTGCGTGCGGCCCGGGCCCTCCGTACGGAACAGCGGGGTGTGCCCGCGCACCAGCGTCACCACCACCGGCGCCGGCGCCACGACGCTCGGTTCCGGCTCCAGCCCGTCGTCGAGCAGGCGCAGCCAGGCGGCGTCGAAGGTTTTCGCTTCGCGCGGCACATGGGCGACCAGGTCGACCCGCGGCAGGCCGAGCAGGTCCAGGTCGGGCACATCGCGCAGGGCCACGGCCGCGCCCGACAGTGCGAATCCCCGCCAGTCGGGAGGCCCATCGGGCGCGAGCAGGGGCAACGCACGTTCCAGCAGGGCCGCCGCCGGCTTGATCCGGGCGCCGCGTTCGAAGCGGAAGTGCAGGACCTGCGGCAGGGCCTGCACCCGGGCCAGCAGTTCGGTGGACAGGTCTTCGGCCGCGATCTGCAGCCCGCGCGCCTTTGAGCGGCTGAGCCCGGACGCCCGCAGGTCGGCCAGGGCCTGGCGGATGGGGGTCTGCGAGACGCCGACACGTGCGATGAGCGCATTGACCGGCAGCGGCCCGGACGCGTCCAGGTCCGCCGCCAGCAGCAGCCGCAGCACTTCATGGCGGTAATTCGGCCGATCCAGCGGCAGGGCGCCGGATTCAAGGCCCAAGGGTGCCGTCGCCTTGTCGGGATGGGTGCGCTCGATGCGCAGTTCCAGCCGTTCTCGCACCGACGGCGCAAGGGCCGGCAGGTGACGGGCCCACTCCTCCTGCACGGTCGCCTCGCTGATCATCGGATCGACCACGGTCAGGCGGGCGCGGAAGGTGTTTCCGGACAGCTGCGCCGCCAGACCGAGCATCTCCGCGCGCAGATCGCGGGTATTGCGCAGCCCGCGCAGCGTCTTCCGGTCTGTGATGGGCATGGGCGCTCTCCGCAGGACAAACTTATTCTGCATATAAATTTGATGTCTGCAAACAAAATTAATTCTGCATGTCACTCAAGCCGCCAGCGGATCCTGAACAACGCATGGGTCTGGCTGCGTTGGTTCAACTGACGATGCAGGGCGGCGATCAGCGCATCGCGCTTGCTCTCGATGTCGTCTTCCACATCGAAGATCTCCTGCCGCTGGCGGCGCTGCTGCCGCTCGAGCGACCTGATGTCGTCCTGAGCCACGGCCTGTGCGTCGACCGTGGTGGCGCTGCGTGCACGTCGCTTGGCATCCTTCAGCCGTGCCTTGGTGTCGTGCAGGGCCTGCTCGGCCGCCAGGATCTGGTCTTCGGCCCAGGCATCCAGCTTCTCCCGCTCGGCCTGGAAATACGCGTTGTTCTCCTCCAGCGCCGTAGCGAGTGCGGCATCGACCTGCAGGCGGACATTCGCCTCGAAATTCGGGGGCAGGACGTGGCGATCGACGGGGTCGTCCGTCACGCGTCCCGGCAATTCCAGCAGCCGTCGACACGCGTCGGCATCGAGCCATTGGCCATCGTCGGCCTGCGCACTGAACACCAGGTGCTCTTCGCGCTGGAAGCTGTCCAGCGCCAGCAGATTCAGCTCCAGCCAGCCGGAGCGGGACGACAGCTGCTCGAGCACGAGGATGCGCTGCGGCGTTTCGCTCAGTGCGAAGGCAAGGGTCTGCGGTGGCGTGTGGCAGCGCCGGCCGGCGTCCAGCACGTACTCGCCCAAAGGGTGGCCGAGGCGGTACAGATGGCCGTCCATCGGCAGAGCTTGCCCCTTGCGGATCAGGTGGTAGCGACCGCCCGGGGCATCGTGCACGGGCGATGCCGGCAACATGAACGACAGCCCCGCATCGTCGAAACGCGCATTGCCGTCCAGCACATGACGGGTCAGCCGCCAGAACAACCGGGTGATGCGGTCGAGCTGGACGACCGCATCATCGCGATGCAGGCGCAGGCGCTCGATCACGCCCGCGTCGAATGTGGCCAGGAGCGCGTCCTCGGTTTCGCGCATCCGCGCCTCGATCTGGCTTTCCAGCTCGCTGCGCAGACGCGCGAATGCGGCATCGATCGCCGCGGTGTCGCGGCAGGTGGCGTAGATCTCGGCGATCCTGCGCTCGATGTCCACGCCGGATTCGATGCGCCCGAGGATGTCGTCGGATGCGCCGAATACGCCCTCGAACAGATGGAACTTGTCGGAGAGCAGTTCAAGCACGCGTCGATCGGCGGCGTTGTCCTGATTGACGAAATTCACCACCACCACATCGTGCTTCTGGCCGTAACGGTGACAGCGGCCGATCCGCTGCTCGACCCGCTGCGGGTTCCATGGCAGGTCGTAATTGATCACCAGCGCACAGAATTGCAGATTGATGCCCTCCGCACCGGCTTCGGTACAGATCAGGATCTCGGCCTCGTGACGGAAATGATCGATCACCGCCGTCCGGCGGTCGATGGCGGGGCTGCCGGTGACCCGGTCCGTGCCCTGATGGGCCGCGAGCCAGCGCTGGTGGATGCCGTTCAGTGCGGGATCGGAGGCGCGGCCGCTGAACTTCACCACTTTGCCCGCGTGGCCGTGCGCTTCGAGAAAGCGCGCCAGGTAGTCCTGGGTCCGCACGGACTCGGTGAAGATCACCGCCTTGCGCGGTGCGCCGATGTCGGCCATGCAGCCGAAACCGGTGTCGAGCGCTTCCAGCAGGGCGTATGACTTGCGGTCTTCCCGGATCCCGCGGGCGACCAGAAGATACTGTTCCAGCTCCGCGATCTCGGCGCGGAGTTTGTCCGCGTCGATCTGGGCGGTGGGGTTCTGTCCATGGGCTGCCGTCCCTGCTGCTTCGGTGCTCTCGGCATCGGTCTCGTCGATCGCATCGTCCTGGATGCCGTCTTCTTCCTCCAGCAAGCGCTCCAGCCAATCCTCCACATCGGGCTGACTGTTCTGCAGACGGCGCAGCCTGTCCACCACACCTTCCAGTGTGGCCACCACCGCGGCAGTGGAGGAAGCGAGGAGCTTGCTCAGGACCAGACGGACCAGATGCCGTTGGCGTGCCGGCACGCCGTAGGCGTCTTCGCGGAGCAGATAGCCCGAGACCAGCGCATAAAGACGGCGCTCGTCTTCGTGCGGCATGAACGGGAAAGTTAGCGGTTTTCGCTCGGTGTACTGCACATACTCCAACACATCGCGGCGTAGTGTCCTCCAGGTGAAGTCGCGCAGGCGCGCCCTGAGTGCGGGTAGGCCCGCATCGCCGCGCATGAATCGCGAACCGAAACTGACACGGTCTCCGAACAGGTGCTCGTCGATGACGGTGGACAGCCCGTAAAGCTCCAGCAGCGAATTCTGCAGAGGCGTCGCGGTGAGCAGCACCTTGCGCACACCCGCCAGGCCGCGCCGGATGGCCTGACCGCTGCGGTGACTGTCGCGATAGGCGTTGCGGAGTTTGTGTGCCTCGTCGATGACCGCCAGATCCCAGCGCACGCCGCCGAGCGCCTGCTCCATCGCCGCGGCGAAATGAAAGGACACGATACTCACCATGTCCTGATCGAAGGGGTCGTAAACACCATCCTTGCGCGCCTGTGCCCAGGCGCGGGCATCGATCACCTGCGTCGGAAGATGGAACTTCTCGGCCAGCTCGGTCGCCCATTGCTTGCGCAGCGAAGCGGGACAGACCACCAGCAGGCGCCTGCGCCGTTCTGCCCAGTACTGTCCCAGCACGAGGGCCGCTTCGATGGTCTTGCCCAGGCCCACCTCGTCGGCCAGCAGAACACCCTTCGACAATGGGTTGCGCAGTGCGAACAGGGCGGCTTCAATCTGATGGGGGTTGAGATCCACCGAGGCATCAAAAAGTGCCTGTCCGACACGGTCCATGTCGCCTCCACGGCGCCGGCGCGTCAGCTCCCATGCGAAAAACTTGGCTTGCGCATTCGTTGTCTGCATCATGTCCCCCACAAGTCCATTGTTGGCCATGCATCAGGCACTGGACAGCCGCCCGAACCGATATCGCTCTGGGCAACAGCCCGAGCGTCAACTAGGCCATTTTTCGTACACCCGGTCAAACCGAGGCGGTGTTCCGCCGGCGGGCGCAGGGTGAATACCGCCGTGCAGGCTGCGTATCGCAGGTGCGATGCGAGTTCGCATGGAAAGACACTTCGACAAGATCGATCGCCCATGAAAATCGCCAGCTGGAACGTCAATTCGCTCAAGGTGCGGTTGCCGCATCTCACCCAATGGCTGCAGGACGCCCAGCCCGACGTGGTGGGCCTGCAGGAAACCAAGCTGGAGGACGACAAGTTCCCCGACACCGAGATCGCCGCGCTCGGTTACCGCAGCGTGTTCGCCGGGCAGAAGACCTACAACGGCGTGGCCCTGCTCGCGCGCGGGCATGCCATCGAGGACGTGCAGATCGGCATCCCCGGTTTCGAGGACCCGCAGCGCCGCGCCATCGCCGCCACCGTCGGCGGCGTGCGCGTGATCAACCTGTACGTGGTCAACGGCCAGGACGTGGGCACCGAGAAATACGACTACAAGCTGCGCTGGCTCGATGCCGTGCACGGCTGGGTGGCAGAGGAAATCCAGGCGCATCCGAAGCTGGTCGTCATGGGCGACTTCAACATCGCGCCCGACGACCGCGACGTGCACGACCCGGCAGTATGGAACGACAGCACCATCCTCACCTCCACCGCCGAGCGCGCCGCCCTGCGCCGCCTGCTCGACCTCGGCCTGCACGACGCCTACCGCCTGCATCACGAAGACGGCGGCGTGTTCAGCTGGTGGGACTACCGCCAGGCCGGCTTCCGCCGCAACCTCGGCCTGCGCATCGACCTGACGCTGGTGTCGGATGCCCTGCGCGACGCCGCCGAAGCGGCCGACATCGACCGCGAGCCACGCACCTGGGAGCGGCCGAGCGACCATGCGCCGACCTGGGTGAGCGTGAAGCAGGACTGAGTCGCGCCGGTGCGGTTGACCGCCCAGGTGGACTGACCGGCCCGGCTGAAGCGCACCTGCCGGTCTCACCAGCCGGCCGAACGCGGCTTATTCCTTCGCCTGCCCTGCCGCCGGCTTCGCGCGCAGCGCCGCCGCCATCAGCCCCACGCCGCCGGCCAGCAGGGCCAGCATCAGCAGCGTGTTGAACAGGCTGGTCGGGCGGAAGTAGATGTTGAGGTTGACCAGGATGCCCACCAGCACGATGGTCAGGCCCGCGGCCAGCAGCACCCAGCCGGCGATCGACTTGGCGTTGTAGAAGATCAGCCCGGTGCCGAGGATGAAGGGGATCAGCGACAGGCCGAAGCCGTTGTAGCCGTAAAGGCTCCAGTAGCCGCCCGAGGTCACCGTGACCTGGTTGAGCAGCAGCCAGCCGCCGGCCACGGCACACAACAGACCGATGAAGAATTGCCCGACGCCGCCCGGCGTCCCGCCCGCACCCTGCATGTGTCACCCCGTCTGGCTGGACCGTGTGGGCGGATCGTAGCGCAGCGGCGCAGGCCGCGGGCGGGCGTGGCCATGCGCGCGCCTGGGTGCCTTGCGACGCAGGCGCGGTGCACGCTCAGGCCGGCTGGTCGGGGATCAGCGCCGACTCCATCCGCGCGATGGTGTCCTTGAGCTGCAGCTTGCGCTTCTTCAGCCGTTTCAGCGCCAGCTCGTCGGAGGCGATGTTCTCGTGCAGCCGCTCGATCGCCAGGTCCAGATCGCGGTGTTCCTGGCGCAGCTCGGCCAGGCGATGCGCGATGCGGGCGAGTTCGGCGGGGTCTGAGGGCTGGTGCATGGCGGGCGGGGGTCCGGAAAACGTGGAAAGAGGCTGCGGAACCGGCGAGGGACGGAAGGGCATGGCCCTGGACAGGGGCCGTCGCTACGGCGCGTTCATCCGCCACAGCATGAGATAGAACCACAGACCGTAGCCGATCCAGCACAGCCAGGGCAGCAGCAGCAGCGCCGACAGCGGGCGGATGCGGGCGAAGGCGACCAGGGTGACCAGCATCAGCGCCAGCATCGCGCCCAGGCACATCGCCAGCCACAGCGGGGCATGCAGGCCGAACAGCAGCGGCGCCCACAGCAGATGCAGTGCGTACTGGGCCGCGAACAGCTGCGTGGCGCGACGCGTGCGCGGGTCGCCGGTGTCGGCGTCCAGGCGCATCAGCCACAGCGCCAGCGCCAGCGAGAGGTACAGCCCCGCCCAGATCTGCGGGTACCACGACAGGGGCGGGCGCAGCGCGGGCTTATGAAGGGCGAGATAGTCCGGGCCCGGCGAGACCACCAGGAAGGGCAGCGTGCCCAGCGCGTAGAGCAGCAGCGCCCAGCCGATGAGCGCCATCACCCGCTCGGACAGCGTGGGGACATCCGGGTCGCCGGCATTGGACAGGGGCATGCGGACAGTCTCGGTCGCGGGTGCCGGGCGCTGCGTCGGGACGCAGGATGCGCGTCCGGAGGAGCCGTTGGCCGTTCCAGTCTAGAATAAACGTCCTGCGTGCGACGCACGCCCTCCATGGCACACGCCTTCCATGACGTCCTCCCGCATGCCGCCTCCGGTGGCGTCCGTGGCCGAGCGGCCCGGTGCCGCCGCCTCCGACAGCGTCGCCTCCGCCGCCCCGATGCCGTTCGCGCTGGCCGACCCCGCGCCGCCGCGCGCACGCCGCGCCGCGCATGAGGCCAACCGCCTGGCCAAGCGCCTGCGCCACCAGGTGGGCCGCGCCATCGCCGACTTCGGCATGATCGAGGACGGCGACCGGGTCATGGTCTGCCTCTCCGGTGGCAAGGACAGCTACACCCTGCTGGACATCCTGCTGCAGCTGCAGAAGAAGGCGCCGGTGTCGTTCAGCATCACCGCGGTCAATCTGGACCAGAAGCAGCCCGGCTTCCCCGAACACGTGCTGCCGGAGTACCTGCAGTCGATCGGCGTGGACTACCGCATCCTCGAACAGGACACCTACTCGGTGGTCACCCGCGTGGTGCCCGAGGGCAAGACCATGTGCTCGCTGTGCTCGCGCCTGCGCCGCGGCGCGCTGTACACCTTCGCCGAGGAGCAGGGCTACACCAAGATCGCGCTGGGCCATCACCGCGACGACCTGGTGGCCACGTTCTTCCTCAACCTGTTCTTCCATTCCAAGATCAGCGGCATGCCGCCGAAGCTGCTCAGCGACGACGGCAAGCACGTGGTCATCCGTCCGCTGGCCTATGTGCGCGAAGACGACATCGCCGCATATGCCGAAGCGAACGCCTTCCCGATCATCCCCTGCAACCTCTGCGGCTCGCAGGAGAACCTGCAGCGCAAGCAGGTGAAGAAGATGCTCGACGCCTGGGAACGCGACACCCCCGGCCGCATCGAACAGATCGCCCGCGCCCTCGGCGACATCCGCCCCTCCCAGCTCAGCGACCCCAAGCTGTTCGACTTCCTCGCCCTCGGCAAACGCAGCGACAGCACACTGCCGGATGCGCATGCGTGGTTGGGGGGGGAAGGCCGGGAGTCGGGAATGGGGAATGGGGAATCGTAAGAGCGCGCATTTCCGATTTCCGTCCCATTCTCGGCTGCCGCTGCTCCTGCAGACTGCGCGACCGACCACGCTTTCGGATTCGCCCTGTCGATTCCCGACTCCCCATTCCCCATTCCCGGCCCTTCCATGTTCTTCAGAAACCTCACGTTCTTCCGTTTCCCCAGCACCCTCAACTTCGACGATCTGGATGCCGGCCTCGCCGAATGCGCGCTCAAGCCGGTCGGTCCGCTGGAATTGTTCTCGCGCGGTTTCGTCTCGCCGTTCGGGCGCGACGGCGAGGCGCTGTCGCACCGCATCGGCGATGCGATCTGGATCAGTGCCGGCAGCGAGGACAAGCTCCTGCCCGGCGCGGTGGTCAATGATCTGCTGCAGAAGAAGCTGGCGGAGATCGAGGAGAAGGAAGGCCGGCGCCTGGGCGGGCGCGCGCGCAAGCGCATGAAGGAAGATCTGGTGCACGAGCTGCTGCCGCGCGCGTTCGTGCGCCCGAGCCGGACCGACGCGATCATCGACCTGGCCCACGGCTACATCGCGGTCGACACCTCCTCGCGCAAGAGCGCCGAGGCCGTGGTCTCCGACGTGCGTCAGGCGATGGGCAGTTTCCCGGCGCTGCCGCTCAATGCCGAGGTCGCGCCGCGGTCGGTGCTGACCGGCTGGGTGGCCGGCGACCCGCTGCCGGACAACGTCACGCTGGGCGATGAATGCGAACTGCGCGACGCCGCCGACCAGGGCGCGGTGGTCAAGTGCCAGCGTCTGGAACTGCAGTGCGACGAGATCGCCAAGCATCTGGAAGCCGGCATGCAGGTCGCGCGACTGGCGCTCACCCTCGACGATCATGTGAGTTTCGTGCTGGGCGAGGACCTGATCGTGCGCAAGGTGAAGCTGCTGGACGGCGCGGTGGACAGCCTGGAGTCGACCGAGCGTGAGGACCTGCGCGCCGAGCTGGATGCGCGCTTCGCCCTGTTCAGCGCCGAAGTCCGTCGTCTGTTCCTGACGCTGGAACCCGCGTTGAAGCTGTCGAAGGCCGACTGACCGGCACGCATCGACGGACACCGATCGGCAGGCGCGATCGTTGCCGTCATCGGCTGCGGTGATGAGCTGCGGTGATGGGGCCATGGTGGTCGCGAGACCCTCGTCCGTCGCATCCACGCGGGCCGCGCGACGATCCATCGCGTGAATACGTCCACAGCGAGGCGGGCATCGCCGGCGTCGCATGCGATCATCGCAGCATGCCGCTCCGCTTCCGTTTCGACCGCACTCCCACCGTCCAGGCCCCGCGCCCGCAGCGCGACACCGTGTGCGTCCGCCTGCAGGACGGGCGCGAGGTCGAGGTGCTGCGCGTGCGCGACCCGCGCGCGCGGCGGATCCGGCTGTCGGTCAACGAGCGCGGCGTGCGCCTGACCCTGCCGCTTCGCGCCAGCCTGACCGGCGGCGAGCGCTTCCTGCACGAGCATCGCGACTGGCTGGCCGAACAGCTGGATGCGCTCGAGGACCACGGCACCGAAGGCCTGCGCATCGACGGCACCGCCACGCTGCCGCTGCGTGGCGTGGAACTGCCGCTGCGCTGGCGGCCGGCGCGCTACACCGCGGTGATGCGCGAGGACGAGGGCCTGGTGTTCCACCACGGCGCACGTGCGGGCGAGATGGCGCTGCGTCGGGCGCTGCGCGACTTCTACGAGGCCGAGGCGCGTGCCGACGTGGGCCGCTGGCTGCCGGCGTATCTGCCCGGCCTGCCGTCGCCGCCGCGACGCGTGGCGTTCAAGCGCATGAGCTCGCAGTGGGGCTCGCTCGCCCCGGACGGCGGGATGGCGCTGGATCTCTCGCTGGTGCTGGCGCGGCCGTCGGCGTTCGAGTACGTGCTTGTGCACGAGCTGTGCCACCTGATCCACCACGACCACTCGCCTGCGTTCTGGGTGGAAGTGGAACTGCGCTGCCCGCACTGGCGCGAGGAACGCGCCTATTTCCGCGAGGAAGGCCGCCGGCTGAAGGCGGCGCTGCGCACGTTGCTGGGTTGAGCCGCGCAGGGGCGGCATTGCATCGCGATGCCACTTCGATGATCGACCGACGAGCGTGTCCAGCACGGCATTCCGGTCGGGCCTGCAGGTCCTCCTGCGATCGGCAGGATGCTGTAGGAGGGCCTTCAGGCCCGTTCCCTTCGTTCGCATGCAGAACAGTTCGGCATTGCCGTTTCGGCCATCGCTCCGATTCACTCAGCCGCCCGGCGCGTGGTCGAACAACACCGCCGGCACCATGGCTTCGAGCATCTCCACCAGCTCGGGATCCATGAACCGGTAGTCGTCGGGGATGTCGAGCACGTGGATGGGCACGTGTCCGGTGAGGTGCGGATAGTCGGCGCGGATGCGGTCGCGGTGTCTGGGCTCCATGACCATCACCACGTCGGCCCAGCGCAGGTCGCCTTCGCCGAGCGGGCGTCGGGCGTTGGGACTGGTGCCGGCCGAGCGGACGGCCATCAGCGGGTGGTGGCGGAACACGCGTTCGGCGGTGGGGCTGCGCCACTGGTTGCGGCTGCAGACGAACAGCACGTTCACGCGTTCGCGCTCGGCGCGCGTGCGGCCGTCCGGGCGTGGATGTTCTTCGCACAGCCGGGCGGCCCGATGCGGTTCCTCGGAGCGCAGTGTCTGCCGAGTGGAAGCAGGCAGCGCGCGGTTTTTCCCGCGCGGGAGATCGTCGCGTGATGACATGGTGCGGAAGTGTCTGGCTCTGGAGGCGTGCGGCCATCATGCATCAGCCGCCATGCGGGGGGGCTTCCGATGCACGGCCCGACGCTCGGCAACACGGGTGCAGGCATGCGCGCCGCACCGCGGGCGTCGTCCGGGTCTGCCGGATACCGCGTGCCTCCAGCCCTCCAGTCCGGACCCGGGCGCCTGCGTACGCGATCCCGCGCGCGGCAGTGCGCGGGACCGCGACCGCATGGAGATTCAGCGGTGCCGTGATGCGTGCTGCAGACCCGCACGCGCGCCTTCCAGCCGTGTCGTGTGCTTGCCCGGCGCCTGCGCGCCGACGCCTGCGCGCGTGGCAGGCAGCACCGACGCCGTGCGCGTCACCGGCGCGCTCACCACCGCATTCACCAGCAGACGGATGTCGGTGATCGCGGGCGCGACGCGCGTATTCACATCGTCCACCAGCAGTACGCCGGCCACCTTGGTGCTGCGGTCCACCCAGGGCGTGAAGCCGAACGCGCCGGGGCTGTAGACCACGTTGGGGTCGTTGATGTCGATCCACTGGCCGATGCCGTAGCCCTGGCCTTCCGCGCTGGGCGGTTCGCTGAGGCGAATGGTGCCCACGGTGCGGTCCTGGGCCATGAAGGCGATGGTGGCGCGGCTGAGGAAGCGTCGTGCGGGCAGGCAGGTGGTGTAGAGCGTGCTGTCCAGGCAGCCTTCGGCCAGCACCATGTCCAGCACGCGGCCGTAGTCCTCCAGCGTGCTGCGCACGCCGCCGCCGATGCGCGGGTTCACGGTGCGCACGTAACCGGGTGCGGTGGACGAGGTGGCGTAGTCGGTGGCGGTCAGCCCGAGCGGGCGGACCATCTCGTCGAGGAAGATGTCGTCCCAGGCCTTGCCGGTGGCGAGTTCCGCCATGCGCCCGGCGACCTGCATGGATTGGCCGCCGTAGGCGAAGACCTCGCCGGGCGTGCCGATCAGCGGCTGCTGCAGGATGTACTCGCTGCAGGTCGCCAGGGTGTAGAGCGGATTGGACAGGCAGCCGCCTTCGCTCGCGGGGAGGCCGCTGGTGTGCGAGAACAGCTGGGCCAGGGTGATGCCGCGCTTGGCCGGCTCCACGTTGGGGAAATACTGGCCGACGGTGTCGCTCCAGCGCAGCTGGCCTTTTTCGACCACGCGCGCGATGGCCAGCGCAGACAGCCATTTGGTGGCCGAGGCGATGCGGATGCGGGTGTCCAGGGTGTAGCCGCCGAAGGCGCGGCGATAGACCACGTTGCCGTGGGTGTTCACCCGCAGCGAGGCGCCGTCGAGCCCGTAGTCGGTCACGAACGCCTGCATTTCGGCGGTCACCGGCCGGAAGTCGTAGCGGTTCGTGGAGGTCGTCTGCGCCTGCGCCGGCATCAGCGCGGTCATGCCCAGGGCGAGGGTGGCGGCAAGCACGGCGCGGAGCGGAGAGCGGTGCAGGGTGGCGCGGCGGTGCGGTGTCATGGCGATCTTCCGTGTGGACAGGAGTCTCCGACAACGCCTCGGCCCGCGCCGGGTTGACATGGACCCCATGCGCACCGGCGCCAAGCCGTGAACGGATGTATCTGCGTGCCCGTGCGCCGCACGGATGCGAACGCCCGGCGGGACCGGGCGTTCGGAGGCGGCGCGAGGAGGCAGGCTCAGACCAGCGGATCGGGCCGGGAGAGCAGGCCGGGAGATCAGGCCGAGATCGCCAGCTTCTCCTGGTGGTACAGCCGCGCCGCGGCCAGCCACAGCAGCGCGCCCAGGCCGATGCCGCTGGCCAGATACACGCCCCAGATGTCGAGCGCGATGTATTCGCCGCGCACCAGTTTCAGGATCAGCTGGTTCTGCGCGAGGAACGGCACCGCGAACTGCCACAGCTGCTGCTTCACCGGGTTCACCATCAGGATCACGCTGGGCAGGATCGGCAGCATCATCAGCAGGCTCATGTAGCTCTGCGCTTCCTTCACCGATTTGACGCTGGCCGAAATCAGGGTGACCAGGGTGGTGCCGATCAGCACCATCGGCAGCAGCACCAGCAGCAGCTGCGCCATCATCGGCAGGGTCATCGACAGCGCGCGCAGATTGTCCGAGCCGAAGAACAGGCTGATGCGGAATGCGCCGATCAGCAGCAGCAGGCTGAGCATGCCGAACAGGCATGCGGCCAGGATCTTGCCGCTCATGATCGCGGTGCGCGCCGCCGGGGTGGCCAGCAGCGGTTCCAGCGACTGCCGCTCGCGCTCGCCCGCGGTCACGTCCACCACCAGATACGCACCGCCGAGGAAGGCGCTGAGGATCAGGAAGTAGGGCAGCATCAGCGCCAGGATCATGCCGCGCTTGGACTCGGGCGTGGCCGCGTCGCTGCGGGCGATCTGGATCGGCGCCGCGATCTGCGGGTCCAGCCCGCGCTGGGTCATGCGCAGCGCACCCAGTTGCGCGGCGTACACCTCGAGATTGCGCTTGATGCGCTCCACCGGGATGGTGGAATCCTGGCGCGAGCTGTCGTAGATGATCTCGACCGTGGCCGGCCGGCTGGCGCGCCAGTCCTCGGCGAAATCCGCCGGGATGCGCAGGATGGCGTCGTGCTCCTGGCGGCGCACGGCGGCGTCGGGATCGGCCGGTGCCGCGATGGCTTCGATGTTGCGGGTCTTCAGGAACGCGATCAGGTTCGGCGCGTGCTCGGCGCCGATGGTCGGCAGCTTGAGCGTGGACTCCAGCTGGGTCTTGGCGCGCTTCTCGCCCAGGTGCGACATGCCGACGATCAGCGCCGGCACCAGCAGCGGGCCGAGCAGCAGGCCCACCATGACCGTGCGCCGGTCGCGGAAGAGGTCGGTGAGCTCCTTGCGGGCGACGACGAGCAGGGTCTTGAGGCTCATGCCGTTGTGATTCATGCCGCGGCCTCCTGGTCGAGACCGGCCAGGCGCACGAACACCTCCTCCAGGTCGCTTTCGCCGGTGAGCGCGCGCAGCTCGTCGGGGGTGCCGATGGCCTGCACCTCGCCGCGCGCGATCACCACGATGCGGTCGCACAGCGCGGCCACCTCCTGCATGATGTGGCTGGAGAAGATCACGCAGCGCCCTTCACCGCGCAGACGCTGCAAAAAACCGCGCAGCCCGCGCGTGGTCATCACGTCCAGGCCGTTGGTGGGCTCGTCGAGGATGACGTTCTTCGGGTCGTGCACCAGCGCGCGCGCGATCGCGGTCTTGGTGCGCTGGCCCTGCGAGAAACCCTCGGTGCGGCGGTCGAGGAAATCGGTCATCTGCAGGGTCTTCGCCAGCGTGTCGATGCGTGCGGCGATGGTGGCCTCGTCCAGCCCGTGCAGGCGGCCGAAGTACTGGATGTTCTCGCGCGCGGTCAGGCGCTTGTACACGCCGCGCGCGTCGGGCAGCACGCCCAGGTTGCGGCGCACCGCGGTGGGGTCGGCGGCCACGTCCACGCCGTCCACGCGCACGCTGCCGCTGTCGGGTGTCATCAGCGTGTACAGCATGCGCAGGGTGGTGGTCTTGCCGGCGCCGTTGGGGCCGAGCAGGCCGGTGATGCGGCCGTCCTCGGCGGTAAAGGCCACGCGCTTCACGGCCTCGACCGTGCCGGTCTTGGTCTTGAAGGCTTTCTTGAGGTCGATGATTTCGATCATGTGGGTGCCAGGGTTGGTGATGCGTGATGCGTGATGCGTCGTTGCGATGCGTCGGGCGCTGTTCGGCCGCGACGCGGCGCTGGAGGGCGTGGTGATGTGGCGCGGCAGCCTATGGCTCCCAGCCGTGCAGGCCGGAGAAGGGCGGCAGCGGAGCCAGGCGGTCGAGGCAGGCGGCGTCGAGCGCCTTGGCATCGAGGCTGTCGAGGAACTGCGCCACCAGCTTGGGCATGCAGCCGGCGGCGAGCACGCCGTGGCCCTGTCCGCGCACCACCAGATGCCGGCCGTTGGGCAGCGTCTTCACCACCTCCTCGCCGTAGCGCGGCGGGGTGACCGGGTCGTATTCGCCGCTCAGCGCCAGCACCGGCACATCGCCGGCCAGCGGTGCGCGGAAATCGGCCGGGCGCTCGCCCCTGGGCCACTGCGCGCACTGCGCCTGCATGCCTTCGATGAACTCGGTGCCGAGCACGGTGTCGGCGTCTTCCGGGCGCAGCTTCAGCTCGGTGTCTTCGGTGCAGCTGACCGAGAAGGACATGCCCATCGCCATGCTGCCGCCGAGGCCGCTGGAGATCTGCCGCGCCTGCGACAGCAGGCTCTGGTAGCGGCCGTCGGCGCTTTCCTTCAGCACCAGCGGCAGCATCGCCGAGGCGCCGGGGTCGTAGGCGTAGAGGCGCAGCAACAGGGCCAGATGTCCCCAGCTCGGCGCTTCGCTGCGCCAGGCGCCGCTGACCGGGTCGCGGTAGTCGACCGCCGCCAGGTTGCCCGCCTTCAGGCGAGTGCGCAGGTCCTGCAGGTGCGTGCGCGGATCGCCCAGTGCGGTCAGGCAGGCGCTCTTCGCGTCGCAGCGCGCGAACTGCGCGTCCAGCGCGTTCTCCAGATTGCGCGCGTGGTCCTGGCCGAGCACCAGGGTGTTGGGCACCACCGCATCCAGGATCACGCTGCGGGTGTGTGCGGGGAAGCGCCGGGCGTACTGCTGGGCGACGCGGGTGCCGTAGGACACGCCGGCGAGATTGAGCTGCGCGATGCCCATCGCCGCGCGCACCGCGTCGAGGTCGCGGATGTGGTCGGTGGTGGCGTAGCGGCGCAGGTCGGCGGTCTTCGACAGCCGGTCGCGGCACTGCGCGCCCAGCTCCAGCATGCGCTCGGGCGACGGCTCTTCGCCGGACTCGCGCATCACGTCCCGGATTTCGTCGCACTGCAGCAGGTGGGAACCGCCGGTGCCGCGGGCGTCGACCAGCAGGATGTCGCGGTCGCGGTGCAGATCGTCGAAGGCCGGGTGCAGGCTCGGGTAGGACTCGAGGATCGACTGCCCCGGGCCGCCGGCGATGAACACCACCGGGTCCGGCCGCGGCTGGCCTTCGGCGGGGATCAGCGCCAGCGCCAGCGAAATCTTCCGGCCCGCTGGGGCATCGTGGTCTTCCGGCACCTCGAACGACGCGCACTGCGCCTCGACCGTCTTCACCCGGCCGTTGCCGAGCGCGCAGGGCGTGAACACGATGCCGCCGTAGCGCAGGTTGCCGTCGGCGTCGGCCTTGGCGCGCGCGGCCGGTGCGGGCGCGTCGCTGCAGCCGGCCAGCGTCAGGCCCGCGCCCAGCAGCACGGCGGCGGCGGAGCGGGCGAGCACGGTGCGCGGCAGGGGCATGCGGCGGGCGCCCGGGGTGGAGCGGGGCATGGCGGGCACGGGGGAAGGCGGCGCGGGATGACGCATGGGCGTGATGTCCTGACGATGGAAGGGAGCAGGGCGGCCGGAGGGCCCGCCGCAGCGGTGGCGATAGGCACAGGACGCACGGCGGGCGCCGATGTGACCGCGGTCTGCGGTCGCTGCATCGCGCTGGGCCGGTGGTCCGGGAGCGTGCCAAGGGAGCAGGCCCCGAGTTTGCCGCATTCACCCCGTCGCGGCAGGCTGCCCCTTGCCGAGCGCCCCCGGCGGCGTCGTGCGATCCGATCGCCGGGTGATCTCAGGCATGCATCGCCACATGGCAGGGTGCGTGCGGCTGCACCGTCGAGGGATGGCGGTGCGGTGCCGAGGCTGCGCCCGACGCGGCCGGCATGGCCAGGGCGTCGGGTGCGCGTCGCCGATGGCCCCGTTTCAGCCCGTGTGCCAAGCCAGGGTGGCCAGATAGCCCGGCCGCGGGGTCCAGGCGGCGATCCGCCAGTCCTCGGCGCGGCCCAGGGCCGGATCGCAGCGCATCAGCCGGGGCGCTGCGTCGCCGGGCGCTTCGGGGTCGAGGGCGAAGTGCAGCTTCTCCAGCCCGAACGACAGCCCGCGGCCGTCGGCCTTCAGCAGCGCCTCCTTGGCGCACCACAGCCGGGTGAAGGCGTGTTCCAGCCGCTCGGGGTCCGCGGCCAGGGCCGCGAGGGCGGCGGTTTCCTCCGGGGCGAAGAAGCGCGTGGCCAGCGCCAGGGTCCTGGGCCGCGGGCGCAGCAGTTCGATGTCCACGCCCACCCGGTCCACGGGGGCCCACGCCGCCAGCAGGGCCTCGCCGCTGTGGCTCCAGTTCACGTCCGCTCCGGGGCAGCCCAGGTGCGGCCGGCCACGGGCGTCGCGGCGGATCGGCAGCGCGCCCGGCGGCAGGTCGGGCGCGGCCTCCAGCCAGCCGGTCACCCGCGGCGCGGCCGCCTCGCCGCGCTGGTAGGGCCAGCAGGCGGTGCGCACCGGGCCCACCCGGTGCAGCGCCGCGCCGGTCTGGGGCGTGGTGGGGTCCGGGTGTGCATTGGGGTCCGGGTTCGGGACGGCGGAGGCGGCAGGTGGGCGGGTCGATGCCATGGGCTGGGGTGCGTGGGCGGCGGGGCCGGGGGCGGGCGCCCGGTCCGGTCCGTCGTCGGGGCGCGTTTGAGCGGTTCTGCGGGCCAGCGTAAGCTAGCCGCCGCATCCGCGCGAAATCCGCGCGGCCCGCGGCCGCCACGTCGGCCCGGGGTGAAGATTCGGTCCGGCGGAGTGCCGGCACCAGGGGGGGCGGCGCCACGGCGCCGCGAACATCGGGCGAGCCGCGGGCCATGCAGGCGGCGGTGAGCCATCGCGTCGCGCCCGCAGCCGTCGACCGGATGCGGCCGCGCAGGTCGTGCCGAGTCAGAGCATCAGAGATGTCGTCATCGAAGGTCCTGCCCAGAGTCCGTTCCGGAGCGTCGCGATGGCGGCGGTGATCGACGTCGCGTGCGACGGGCGTCCGCCGGATGGCCTCAGGCCCCGGCAGCCGCAGGCCGCCGCGCCCGGGCGGCGGCTGGCCGTGTTCGCGGCGCTGGCCGATGCGGTCGCCTTCGGTCCGGGCGGCATGCTCACCCGCGAGGCGTTTCTGGCCGATGTCGCCGCTGCGGCCGCACTCCTGCCCGATCCTGCCGCCGGTGTGGACGCCGCCGTGCCCGCCGCGGTCATCAATCTGTGCGAAGACCGCGACCGTTTCCTGGTCGCCTTCGCCGCCGCCGCGGCGCGCGGCCTGACCACCCTGCTGCCACCCTCGCGCACGCCTGCTGCCATCGCCGACGTGCTGGCGCAGTACCCGGGCAGCCTCTGCATCGCCGAGCGCGCCCCCGTGCCCGCGCCGCCGGGGCTGCTGCTGTTGCCCGCGACCGGAACGCCGCCGGCCGACCAGGCGGTCGAGGCCCTGGCCGCCGCCACGGTGGTGGCCGATGCCGTGGCCCTGGTGGCCTTCACCTCCGGCAGCACCGGAACCCCCAGCCCCAACCCCAAGACCTGGGCCTCGGTGGCCTGCAGCACCGCGCAGAACCTCGCCGCCCTGTCCGACCTGTGGCCCGCCGATGCCGTGCGCCGGCTGGTGGCCACCGTCCCGCCGCAGCACATGTACGGCATGGAGCTGTCGGTGCTGCTGCCGCTGTTCGCCGCGGTGGGCGTGCATGCGGCGCGCCCGTTCTTTCCGGACGACGTCGCGCGCGTGCTGGCCGAGGCCGGCGCTCCGGCACTGCTGGTCACCACGCCGGTGCATCTGCGCGCGCTGGTCGAATCCGGCGTGGCGCTGCCGCCGTTGGCCGGCATCGTCACCGCCACCGCGCCGCTGCCGCAGGCGCTGGCCGAGACGGCCGAGGCGCGTTTCGGTTGCGAGGTGCGCGAGCTGTTCGGTTCCAGCGAGACCTGCGTGATCGCCCAGCGCCGCACCGCGTGCGAGGCGCACTGGCGGCCGTTCCCCGGCGTGCGCCTGCAGCCGCAGCCCGACGGCACCCTGGTGCATGCGCCGCAGCTCGCCCAGCCGGTGGCCCTGGCCGATCTGGTGACCGTGGCCGACTGCGGCGGCTTCGCCCTGTGCGGCCGTCAGGCCGACCTGCTGGAAATCGGCGGCAAGCGCGCCTCGCTCGGCGACCTCACCCGCCGCCTGCTGGCGGTGCCGGGCGTGCAGGACGGCGTGGTGCTGCAGTTGGACGCCTGCGACCGCTCCGGCGTGGGCCGCATCGCCGCGCTCGCCGTGGCGCCCGGGCTGGATGCCTGCACCATCCTCGCCGCCCTGCGTGGCGCGGTGGATCCGGTGTTCCTGCCGCGCCGTCTGCGGCTGGTCGACGCCCTGCCCCGCAACGAGACCGGCAAACTGCCGCGCGCGGCACTGCTCGCGTTGCTGCGCTGAGCGCGGCCGGAGCGGGCCGGACGACCTGCACGGGCGTTGGGCCTTCAGGCCCAACCCGTCCGCTGTATCGAGCCTGCGAAGGCGTGCCTGCGGCGGCTGCCGGGGGCATGGGACGATCGCGGTCGGCAGCCGCTGCAAGCGGCCCCTCCTCCGGTACCATCCGCCACCGATCCCGACTCCCCTTCCGGAGCCAACACCCATGCCCCACGCCCTGACCCTGTTCCTGCTCACCATCGGTTACGCCGCTGCCGGCGCGCTGCTGCTGTGGATCGGCTACCGCCTGTTCGATCGCCTCACCCCCGGCGACATGCACGCCAAGATCTTCGAGGAAGGCAATACCGCGGTGGCGGTGCTGGCCGGCGCGTTCGTGCTCGGCCTGTCGATCGTGATCGCCGCCAGCATCGCCGGCTGACGCGTGTCGCGCGTCCATGACGCAGTGCGCGCGGGCGATGCCCTGCGCATCGACGGCACCGTCTATGAGGCGGCCGGGCGCATGGTGCTGCGCACGCCCGATGGCAGCCACTGGAGCGAGTGGCTGCTGGTGCCCGTCGACAGCACGCCCGCGCTGGCCCTGAAGGAGCAGACCCACCGCTGGCTGTGCCTCGACGAGGAGGCGCTCAGCCTGTGGCGTCCGGAACCGCTGCCGCCCGGTCTGCAGCCGGAGGCGCTCAGCCACGGCGACGAGCGGGTGATCGATGGCCAGCGCTACCGCGTGGTCGAACGCGACAGTGCGCGGGTGGACAGCGTGCAGGGCGATGTCGGCGGCGAGGCCAATATCGGCGCCGCGTTCGAGTACGCCGAACTGCGCAGCGGCCAGCGCAAGTTGTCGCTGGAGTGGGATGCGCGCGGCGCGGCGATGACCCGCGGCCGGACGATCGGCGATCACGATCTGGTCGCGTGGTCGCGTGCGGCCGACGGTGCGCTCGCACAGCGCAGCGGTGGGCCCCTCACGAAGGTCCGGCGCGGGCGCGCCGCACACGTCGCGACTGCCGGTTCGCAGCGTTCCGACACCGGCCTGACGCTGTTCGCGGGCGTCGGCATCGCGATGCTGTTCGCACTGTCGCTCACCCGCTGCAAAGGCGACTGTCAGGCCCGCATCCACCCGGTCACCGGCCAGCAGGAGCGCGTCTGCGACGACGACGGCATCCGCAGCCGCAGCGGCGGCCGCAGCTACGGCGGCTGGAACGGCAAGTGAGCCCACGCGACGCTTCCGACGCGCCGCGCCCCGGCGACACGCGCGGCGTCGCGCAGCGTCTTGCGCCGCTCACCGGCGCCCGCCTCGCGCTGGTCACCGTGCTCACCGCGATGGCGGCGATCGTCTACGAGCTGCTGATCGGCACGCTGTCCACTTATCTGCACGGCGACAGCGCGCTGCAGTTCTCGCTGACCATCGGCACCTTCCTCGCCGCGATGGGCCTGGGCGCGTTCATGGCCCGCGATGCCGGCGAAGACGCGCACGGCGCCGAGCTGCTGCGGCGGCTGGTGTGGATCGAGATCGCGGTCGCCACCATCGGCGGGCTGAGCGCGCTGCTGCTGTACAGCGCCTACCAGGTGGTGCCGGGCGGCTATCTGGCGTGCATGGTGAGTCTGGTCGCCGCCATCGGCGTGCTGGTCGGCATGGAGCTGCCGATCCTCGCCGCGCTGCTGCGCGAGGCCGGCGGCGTGCGCGGTGCCTTCGCCAGCGCGCTGTCGCTGGACTACGTCGGCTCGCTGCTCGGTTCGCTGGCGTTCCCTTTTCTGCTGCTGCCCACGGTGGGCGCGGTGAAGACCGCACTGCTGCTGGGCGGGTTGAACCTCGCCGCGGTGCTGCTGCTGTTGCAGGGCCAGCCGGCCGCGCGGCATCGCCGCCAGTGGCTCGCGCTGGCCGGCGCCGCACTGGTGCTGGTCGCCGGCCTGCTGCTGTCGGCGCGGATGGTGGCCTGGTTCGAACACCGCATCTATCGCGACGAAGTGGTCTGGGCCGAAACCACGCGCTTCCAGCGCATCGTGGTCACCCGTTACCGCGACGACCTGCGGCTGTATTCGGACAAGGAGCTGCAGTTCTCCAGCCGCGACGAATACCGCTACCACGAAAGCCTGATCCACCCGCTGCTGGCGGCGGTGGCCGCACCGCGGCGGGTGCTGGTGGTCGGTGGCGGCGACGGCCTGGGCGTGCGCGAGCTGCTGAAGGACCCGCGCGTCGAGCGCATCGTGCTGGTCGACATCGACCCGGCGATGACCCGCCTGGCGCGCACTCTGCCGCCGCTGGTGGCGCTCAACGGCGATGCGTTGTCCGACCCGCGCGTGGCCACCGTGCATGCCGACGGCTATCGCTACCTCATCGACACCCGCGAGCGGTTCGACGCGGTGGTGCTGGACCTGCCGGACCCGCGCACCGAGGCCATCGCCCGGCTGTACTCGCGCGAGTTCTACGCCCGCCTGCTGCAGCGCCTGGCGCCCGGCGGCGCGCTGGTCACCCAGGCCGGCTCGCCCTACTACACCCGCGAAAGCTACTGGTGCGTGGTCGCCACCCTGCGTGCCGCCGGCCTGCAGCCGGTGCCCTATCGGGTGAACGTGCCGGCCTTCGGCGAATGGGGCTTCGTGCTGGCCGCGCGCACGCCGACCGGCTGGGACGCGCTGCGGCTCGATCTGCCGCGACGCTGGCTGCGGCAGGACACGCTGCGCACCGCGACGCGCTTCGACGCCGATACCGCCGAACCGCCCGGGCTGCCGGTGAGCACCTTCGAATCCCCCGCGGTGTGGCGCCTGTACCGCCAGCGGGTGCGCTACTGGCGCGGCGGCGGCTGACACCGCAGGAGGCGCCGCTGCAGCGCGTGTGGCCGGCCTCCCGCGCGCATCATCCGCCGCTGGCCGCGCTCCGCCGAGCGTGCTTCGTCGCGCGTCTCCGCTGAACCCTGCCCGTCCCACCACGGCTCGCGCCGCCGGATTCGCGGGCCGACGGCCCGTCTCCACGTTCATCCGCACGCGCGCGCGAGGTATGGTGCAGCCTCGCGCATCTCGACACCGCGCCCTGCCGGCGGCAGCGTACGGGCGTCGACGCGGTAAACATGGGGGCATGGAGTGCACAGTACGGCCGTACAGGGAATGGGGCTCAACTACCGGCGCCGGGTGGTCTACCGGGCGCTGACCGCATGTTTCGCCGACGAAGGGCGCGCCCGGCGCTATTTCTCGCTGTGGAACCGCGACTTCGCGGAACGGCCGCATGTGGCCTTGACCCGTTTCGTGTCGGAAGTGGCGCGCGAGGACATGCTCGATACCACCACCTGCGGCCGTCTGCAGCGTGCGCTGTACGAAGGACTGAGCCTGCGCTACGAACAGCTGGGCTGGGTTCCGGACGACTGGATGCCGGCCGCGAACCACACCGGCGAATTCCCCGCCCTGACCGATGCCGCGGCCGGCGTGCCGTATCCGCCGGCCGTGCAGCCCGCCGGCCGATCCACCCCGGCGACGCCCTCGCTGGAACGGGCCGACCGTGTCGTCTTCGGGGCGCTGGCACGCCCGCTGACCGCGGCCGTGCTGACGCAGGCCGATGCGCATCCGGGGCGGCTGCAGAGCGCGCTGGCCGCACTCGCGCAGGCCGTGCAGGACGAGGAGCGGCCGGCCCATGCGCGCCTGGCGGCCTGGGCCGATGCGGGCTTCATCGAGCGCGACCTGCCGGTCATGGCCGGGCGCGAGGGCTATCGCACGCTCATCGCGCTGCTGGTGCGGATGGTGGCCGCTCTGGGCGGTGCCGCGCTCGCCGACCGTCTGCTCGCCGCCGCGCTGCTCGAGGCCTATGCGCTGCCGGAGGCCCAGGTGTGCCCGCCGCTGCGCCTGACCTCCGCGTGATGGGGCCGACGGGAGCGCGGGACGCGGCGGCGGATGGCCGCCGGTTCGTGCCCTGCCTCACGTCGCAACGGCCGCGGCATCCCGGGCCCGCATGGCCATCGGCGCACGTCCGCGCAATTGGCCGAAAGGGCAGCGGCGTGCTGCGCCGCACAATCCTTCGCATGTGAATTCGGTCTCGGTCCGACTGTGTCGGTGGTGTACTGTCGGTGCGGGGACATCCAGATCGACACTACAGGGGAAACACCATGATCGGACGCGGTCGCTGGGCCGTCTTGTCGCTTGTTCTGCTGCCTGGCCTGGCCGCGGCGCAATCCTCCACCGCACCGGCATCGACCGATCAGATCGTGCACATGGTGTGGATCGCCACCTGCGCCGGTCTGGTGCTGATGATGCAGCCGGGCTTCGCGCTGCTGGAAAGCGGGTTCTGCCGCGCCAAGAACGCGGTCAACGTGATCATGAAGAACTTCACCGACTGCGCGGTGGCCTCGCTGGCCTACTGGGCGGTCGGCTTCGGGCTGATGTTCGGCACCAGCTGGAACGGCTGGGTCGGCACCAGCGACTTCCTGCCCGGCGGCGGCGGCGCTTCGCTGGTCGACGTGCTGTACCAGACCTTCTTCGCCGCCACCACCGCCACCATCATCAGCGGCGCGGTCGCCGAGCGCATGCGCTTCGGGCCCTACATCCTGGGCTCGGTGCTGGTGGTCTGCGTGATCTACCCGATCTACGGCGCCTGGGTCTGGGGCGGCACCGCCGACGCGCCGGGCTGGCTGCGCGGCATGGGCTTCCTCGACACCGCCGGCGGCGCGGTGGTCCACACCGTCGGCGGCTTCACCGCGCTCGCCGCGCTGCTGGTGGTGGGCCCGCGTTTCGGCCGGTTCTCGCGCAGCGGCGAGGCGCGCAGCATTCCCGGCCACAACCTGCCGCTCTCTGCGCTGGGCGCCTTCCTGCTGTGGGTGGGCTGGATCGGCTTCAACGGCGGCGCGGTCGAACGCGATTTCAGCGACCTCGGCCGGATCGTGCTCAACACCCATCTCGGCGCCGCGGCCGGCGTGGTCGGCGCGATCGCCGCGCTCGCGATCAACGGCCGTCCGCAGCTGATGTCGGCAGTGGTGAACGGCGCGCTCGGCGGCCTGGTGTCGATCACCGCCGGCGCCAAGTACATGGACCCCGGCTTCGCGGTGGCCGCGGGCCTGGTGGGCGGAATGATCGTGGTGGTCGGGCCGGCGGTGCTGCAGCGCTTCAAGGTGGACGATGTGGTCGACGCGGTGTCGGTGCACGGCTTCTGCGGCCTGTGGGGCACGCTGGCGGTGGGCCTGTTCCACAGCGAGCGCCTGTTCGACGCCGAGCAGATCGCGGTGCAGGCGCTGGGCGCGCTGGTCGCCGCGGCCTGGGCCTTCGGCACCGGCCTGGCGGTGTTCAAGGCGCTGGATCTGGCCGTGGGCCTGCGCGCCAGCACCGAGCACGAGCAGCGCGGCCTGGACTACACCGAACATTACGAGATCGGCTACGGCGAGTTCATGGCCGCGCGCACCCACCGCGACCTTGGCGGCGAAGGCTGATTCCGGGACATGAACGCGATGCAGAACACGATGGGTCTGAATTTCCGGCGCAGGGTGATCTACCAGGCCCTGCGCGAGACCTTCAGCAACGATGCCGATGTCCGCCGCTTCTTCGCCCTCTGGCACCGCGACCACAGCCAGGAGGCGCATTTCGTGGTGACGCGTTTCGCCGCGGTGGTGTCGAAGGAGGCGGCGTTCGATTCCGAACGGCGTTCGCTGTTCCAGCGACGCCTGTTCCATGGCCTGACCCAGACCTACGAAAGCCTGCCGCGGGTGCCGGACGAGATGATGCCGGCGGCCCACCAGGGCGCCGGGCGCCCCGCGGTGCCGGTCGCGCCCGCACCGGCGCCACGGGCTGCGGCCGCAGCGCCGCTTCCTGCACCACCGTCGCCGCCGCCGTCTTCCGTCGCGGTGCATCCGGCCGCGGAGGCCTTCGCGGCACGGACCGTGGCCGCGCAGATCGCCGATCCGCCCGAACGCGCCGTGTTCAAGGCCATGGCCGCGCACATGCTGGACAGCATCCTGCCCAAGGCCGACCGTCAGCCCGGCGTGCTGGGCCAGGCCGTGGCCGATCTGGGACGCGGCCTGAAAGGCCGCGAACAGGCGGTGCACCAGGCCTTCGTGCAGTGGTCGGCGACACGTTTCGACCCCGGCGCGCTGCCCCCGCTGCGTGCGGAAGAGGAACTGCGCCAGCTGATCCATCTGCTGTATCTGCTCGCCGCCGATCTGCTCGGCCCGGCCCAGGCCGACCGCCTGCTCGGCCAGGCCGCGAGCGCCTGCGAAAGCCTGCCGGACGCGCGGGTGTTCTCGCCGCAGCAACTGCTCTGAGGCCCCGAGGCCCTGCGGCCGGACGACGCCTGCGCGGCGTCGTCCGGGAGCGCGGAGCCGGCGTGGCCCGGGGCATGCCCGGGCCACCGTGGTGCGCGCTCAGGGCAGCGCGATGCCGCAGCAGTAGCCCGCATTGATCGGGCTGCGGACCAGCGGCGGGAAGCCGACCGCCGGCCCGACCACGGTCGAGGCCACCGACAGGCTCGCGGCGGGCGTGAGCGGCGCGATCGGCGCCTTCCACGGCACGCTGCATGCGGTCTTCGTGCCGGAGACCGACATCCGCACCGAATAGCCCTGCGAATCGCCCGCGCCGGTCCAGTTGCTGAAGGTCGTGCCCACCGCATAGGCGCCGCTGGCGGTCATCGCCACGCCCTGGACGCGTTCGCTGCCGGCCAGGGCGACACCGTTGGTGCCGTAGCGCTGGCCGGTGTAGCCGCCCGCGGCATAGGGCGCGAGGGTGATCGGCACCATCAGGTGCGACCACACGTCGCGGCTCGTCGCGATGCCGCCGAACGCACCGTCCACGTTGCCGACGATCAGCAGCTGGCCCGCCGGCACCGTGCTGAAGCTGGTCGCGGCGGTGGTGGCGACCGACTGCGCGGATTCGTGGTCGGTGCTCGACCCCCACTGCACCTGGCTCTGCAGCGCGCAGCCCAGATGGCGGTAGCTGGCGACGAAGGCCTGCTGGGTGCCGCCGGCGGCCGACATGGTCTCCCCGACCAGGGTGACGCCGGGTGCGATTCCGCTCACGCCGCCATGCGCGGCGACATCGTTGAAGCGGGCCGTGCCCAGGCCCGGCAGCTGCTGGCCGCAGACCGGCAGGCCGGTGTTGCCGTCGATCTGCAGCATCGCGGCGATGCTGCCCACGCCGCCGGCGATCACCAGGTTGTCGGTGCCGGCGGTGGCGCTGTCCACTTCGGCGATGCCGCGGCCATGCAGCGCCGCGCCGCCGGGCGCGGCGTACTCGCGCATCCAGCTCAGCGCGCCGTTCGGGCGGATCCGCACCACGCGCACGCGCTGCACGCCGCCGCTGGCCGTGTACTCGCCGATCGCGACGAAATCGCCCGGACCGGTGTTGAAGGCCGCGTCGCCGGTCTCGGTACGGATGATGTCCCAGGCGATGTTGCGCCCGGCGGTGGGGCCGTAGCCGTTGTGCCAGAGCATGTTGCCGTTGCAGTCCACCTTGCTGATGGTCAGGACAGTCTGCGTCGGCGTGGTCATCGGGTTGCGCACGCCGACCACCGCGAAGCCGGTGCCGTCGCGGAATTCGGCGATGCCCGCGCCGCTGTCGATGCGCCCGCTGTCGTAGCTGCTGCGCCAGAAGCCACCGACGGGATTGTTGGCGTCGAGCCGCTGCACCAGCAGGTTGTCGAAGCCGGGCGCGGTGCTGGGCGCGGTCTGGGTGCCGGCGGCCGCCTGCCCGCCGCCGGGGCAGAAGCGCACGTCGACCACGCCGCGCAGCTGGTCGCGGTGCGGGCTGAGCCCGGTGTGGACTTCCCAGTTCTGCGCGGCGACGAGTGCCGGCCACAGCGCGAGCGTGCACAGGGCGACGGCCAGCGGCCGCCGACGCGGTTGGCGAGTGGGTTGCGATGTCATGTCCGATCTCCTTGGAATGCGATCCGTTCGTGTTCCATGAGTCTGCGGCGAGGCCTGTACCCGCGACGGGCGATCCTCGCCCCTTCCGGTCCTGCGGCCAGCCCTGCGGCACAGCCCGGGCGGTTCCGTGCCCGGTGCGACGGAGCCGGACCCATCGCACGCCACCCCAGCCTACGCCCGGCCAACGGCCGAAATTGTGATGAAGGTCCGGTTGGTCGAGGTGTTGGCCGTCCGGATCCGCGCCCTGAACTGCGCCCCCTCGACTCCGCCCGCACCGGGCAGGTCCCGGCAGGCTGCGCCAGCCCAGGCGCGACGCCCTCGCGCACGGCCGCCTACCCCTGCGGACGATTTGCCGGGCGCGGCGCGTTAGGATGCGGACGCGCCCGCGCATCCCGTCCATCACCCCGGAGCCCGCATGCCCCGCTTCTCCCGACTCGCCGCCGCCCTCGTCTTCGCCACCGCCGCCTGTGCCGCCCACGCGCAGACGCCGCCCACCGAGGCCGTGCGTCCCGAAGTCGATGCCGCCGCCGAGCGCCTGCGCGCCTCGGTGGTCGCCTGGCGCCGCGACATCCACCAGCATCCGGAACTCGGCAACCGCGAGACCCGCACCGCCGCCCTGGTCGCCGA
>ERZ1066121.448-NODE-448-length-37946-cov-8.481935_pt1 | contig 37946 bp, 33 predicted proteins | sample MGYA00382768_ERZ1066121 | MGnify/ENA primary metagenome ERZ1066121 (study PRJEB33369, sample SAMEA5778351) | biofilm metagenome | biome: Industrial cooling water; feature: Water cooling tower basin; material: Biofilm | place: United Arab Emirates | collected...
CGATGAGGGTGGCAACGGCAATACCGGCGGGAAGCAGCACACGGGACATACGCAGCATGGCAGGACTCCGTGAAACGGGGTGGGTGGGGAGGAGCACGGATCAGAAGTCGCGTCGTTCGAAACTGCGCCGCGCGACAAGCATCGGCAACACGATCCAGGCCAGCAGCCCGAGGACGGCAGCGGCCGTACCGGTGGCTGAGCCCAGAAAGCGTTGCATGACGGCACCGGTGTAACCCATGAGGGCCGCCGTATCGCTCTGCAGGATGATGACCGTGCGGGCAAGATCGACGGGATTGCCGAGCATGAGGGCCAGCATCGGTCGTTCGAGCGGATAGTCGGCCATCGTGGTGGACACGATCAGCACCAGCGCGTCATAGCCCACGGTGAGCAGCAGCCAGACCATGAGGCCGGTCATGACCGAGCGCAGGCGATCATCGACGCGAATGCCGATGAGGAGAGCCAGGCCACCAAAGACAAAGGTGAGGGCCACGCCACTGCCCACGGTGGCCAGCAGGAGCCCGGAGGTCTCAGGACCGATGACGCGGTGCCAGGCCATGGGGAGCAGCAGGCCCAGAGCGAACACCACGGCCAGCGGCAGCACGAGGGCGAGGTAGAGCGCCACGAACAGCGCGCGTCGGCGCACGGGCTGCGTGAGCAGCAGTTCGTTGAACTCGCGTGACGCATGCCAGCTGATGATGCCGGCCATGGTGGTCACGAGGGGAACGACCAGCAGCACCAGATTGAGCAGCGAACTGAGGGCGCGTGGCGCCGACCCGGTGAGGCGCAGCACAATCTCGGTGAGCACCAGTGTGCCGAGGCCAAAGACCAGCACGCCGCGATTGCGCAACACACTGCGCCACTCATGACGCAGCACCGTGCCCACGACGGAGGGCGCGGCATCCTGTCCCGGGAGGGCAGACGATGCGCTGGCGCGTGCAGGCTGCGCGTGGGCCGGGGTGCGTGAGGCCATGGCGGAGTGTGGGGCGGAAGGCGAAGCCGCAATACCGGCGCTCATGCGACCGCGACCTCCGCCGCGCGCGCCGGACGGCGCGAGTGCTGCATGAGCTGGGCAATGGCCCGTTCGAGCGAGGCGGCTCCGGTGCGATCGAGGAGGGCGTGCAGCGTGCCCGCGAAATGTACGCGCCCTTCATGCAGGAAGACCACACGATCGGCCAGTTCCTGCAATTCGCTGAGGATGTGCGAGGTGATGACTACGGCACGTCCCTCTTCCCGTACGGCGCGGATCTTGTCCTTGAGCACGCCGCTGGCCACCGGATCGAGCGCGGCCGTGGGTTCGTCGAGCAGCAGCAGGTCCGGCGTGAAGAGAAACGCCGCGACCGCGTTGAGGCGCTGCCGCTGCCCGCCGGACAGCGCCCGGGCCGGGATGCCCAGCAGCGGTGAAAGTTCGAGCGCCGCGATGAGTTCGTCGTCTATGCGAGCGGAAGGGCCGCGCAGTTCCCGCAGCAGGGTGAGCACATCACCGGCGGTGAAGGCGTCGGGATAGCGCGGCGTCTGCGGCATGTAGCCGATCCGCGCGCGATGCACGATATCACCGCGCGTGTCGCGTCCATCGAAGCGGATTTCGCCGGCATCGATGCGCACCAGACCCAGCACGGCCTTGTTGAGTGTGGTCTTGCCGGCGCCGTTGGGACCGATGATGGCGGTCACACTGCCACGCGGCAGGTCGAGATCGACCTGGGAGAGGACCTCGCGCGCGCCGTATCGCTTGACCACACCACGCACACTCACGATGGCCTCCGTGGCCACGTCAACGGCATCTTCAACGTCGCTTCCGATCATCGCAGCGTCCTCGGTGCCCGCATCAGCGGGGCTTCGTCGCGCAGGGTTTCCGGCGTCAGGGTGGGGACCACCCGCTCCGCCACATCAAGCACATCCACGAGCAGACTGCGCACCAGAACCAGCGCGGCGGGTGACTGCTCGACCAGCAGGGCAAACAGGCGCACGGGGCGGTGCGCCACGTCGCCGCGCCCGTCGCGATCGAGATCAAAGCCGCGATAGCGGTCCCACCAGTTGCCGGTGAAGGTGCTGTAGTTGAGCCGGCTGTTGGTGCCCACGTCGAAGACATTGCCGGCAAACAGGTTGCCGCGCAGCACGTTTTCCTGCGCGTCGGCCATGATGCGCACGCCCCAGCCGTTGCGGAGAAAGTCGTTGTCCTCGATCTGATTGCGATTGGCCCCCTCGAGATGGAGGCCGATGGAGTTCTCCACGAACGTGTTGCCGCGCAGTTCGCTGTCGCTGATTTCCTTGAGCAGCACGCCATAGGCCGCGCTGCCGCGATTGCGTTCGAAGCGATTGCCGATCATGCTGACGTACTTGGCGTACATCACCGCCACGCCCGACTCGTTGGCCAGGAAGGTGTTGTTCTCGTAGCGACAGCTGTCGGAGAACATGAAGTGCAGCCCGTAGCGCCGGCTGTGTCGGCTGATGTTGCGCCGCGCCACGCCTCCCACGGTGAACTCGAAATAGATGCCGTCCCGGTGACCGTCGATGATGTTGTCCTCGAAGACCACATCGCGGCTTGACCAGCTGTGCAGGCCATTGCCGGTAACCGTCTGCGACCCGCTCATGCCCTGCAGCACATTGCGCCGCACGAGACAGGCCGAGGCGCGCTGCAGGTAGATGCCGAACAGCGTATTGTCGAAGCGGTTGTACTCGATCAGGCATCCTGCGGACTCCACAATGCGGAGCGCCGCCCGGTCCGTGGCCTGACTGGTGCCGGTGTTGCGGAAGGTGAGGCCCCGCACGGTCACGGAGTCGGCGCCCACCACCAGCAACTCGCGCTGTCCTTCACCATCGAGCACCGCGCCGCTGTCTCCCACGAGCGTGAGCGGCTGACGCACGATGACCGTAGGCTCCTTGTAGACGCCGGCGCGCACGCGCACCACGCCGTGGCGCGGCGCACGCGCCACGGCCTCGGCCAGACGCCTGACCGCGCCGGGCTCTCCGGCGGCCGAGACGACAATCGTGTCGCCTTGTGCGTGCCCAACGCCGGCCGTGGCGCCAAGCAGCAGGGCCACAACCAGCAGGCGTCGCCAGTCAGTGCGCATGCGTGGCGGCACTGGCTGCGGTATCGGCCGTCGGCGCACGACCGGCGTTGGGCCGGAAGCCCGCCACCGGATCGGCCACCAGCGCGCGCACGCCCGACCAGGTGGTCAGCGTGCCGCCGTGCTCCGCGAGGAGGGTGGCGGTGTCGGCATCGGCCGCAAACGCGACCAGTTCGCGGCCCATGGGCGAGCGCAGGCGGCTGCCATGCAGGTACACGGCGCGTGTGGCATCCACCCAGCGGGCGGGCGCCGAGAAGTCGGCCACCCAGACCGTGCGGGGCGGTTCGCTGCTGGCGAGCCCCTGCACGTAGGCCGCCGCACACTCGATGGAATCAAAGGTTTCGAGGCGGCCCTTGGCGGTCACCACCAGCGCACCGAATCGTACATCGTCGATGGTCATGCGACAGAACGCGCAGCTGTCCTCACCGGGCACCAGGGGACGTGGGCTCGCGGTGCAGGCCATGGTGGAGAGGCCAAGTCCGCCGACGGCCAGCCAACCCAGGGTGGCCAGCGCGTCGCGGCGGGAAAGTGTCGGTGTCATGCGCTCACCCTGCGTGAGCGCGTGGCGACGCCGAGGGAGAGCAGCACGGCGCCGATCGCCAGCACACCACCAGTGGCCGGCAGTGAGGTGGCCGTGAAGTTGAGCAGGTTCTTGCTGCCGATGAGCGGCGGCTGATAGGTCATGCCCGGCACCTTGATGGGCGCATTCTCGAGATCGAGGTCGTGGCCGTAGTCGTACTCCCAGCGCCAGAAGTCCACGAGGCCGACGATGGCTGAGAGGACCAGCACGCCGGTCCACCAGCGCATCCAGCGCAGCTGTCCGATGGCCGCCACGAGCAGTCCGAGTGCGGCCATGGCGAGAATGCCGGGACGCATGACCTTGAGTTCGGGAATGGATTCCGGCACGATGGCCTTCATGCCGATGTAGTGATTGAGCCCGTTGATGTTCTGGAGATCGTTTGGCCCGATTCCGGCCACCGTGTGCGCCCAGATGTACATGCCCAGTCCCTCGGGGTACTGCGGCGCGGTCAGCGAGACGCGCCAGAGCGGAAAGAGCACAGCGGCACCGAGTGCCAGGGCAGCCACGGCAAACAGGACGCGGGAACGCAGGGAAACCATTGTATCGTCACCCGGGCTCCGGATGCGGGGTGTCTGGAGCACCACCGCATCCGGGTCCCTGAAGGGAGAATGAGAGAGGTCCGCGTCAGCGCGGCTGCGGCATGCTGCTGTGGCCCGCATGCGGGTTCGCGCCTTCACCGCTCGGCGGTGTGGGCAGCGTCACGCCGCGGGCGGCCGCGCGGGCCACCTGACCCTGACCCTTGACCGCGTTGCCCTTGAGCGGAACGCTCGAGCCAACCGGCGACACGCGCACGTAGCCCGACATTTCCTGGTGCAGCGCCGAGCAGAAGTCGGTGCAGTACATCGGGTACACGCCGACCGTCTTCGGCACCCACTTCAGCGTCCGCGTTTCGCCCGGCATGATGAGCAGCTCGGCGTTGGTCGCGCCCATGATGGCGAAGCCGTGCGGGATATCCCAGTCCTGCTCGAGGTTGGTGATGTGGAAGAGCACCGTATCGCCCACCTGCACGCCCTCGAGATTGTCCGGCGAGAAGTGCGAGCGAATGGCAGCCATCTTCACGTGCACCGTCTTCCCGCTGCGGCTCACACCCGTTTCCTTCTCGTTCCGCACGACCTGCGGGTGCTTGTTCTCCGCGAGCGTGAAGAACTTCTTCTGGTTGGGCTTGATCTTGTCCGCGGCAATGGCGTTGCCGTAGTGCGGCTCGCCCGTGGTGGGGAAGTCGAGCAGCAACTTCATGCGTTCGCCGGAGATGTCGTAGATCTGCGCCGACTGCGTGAGCTCGGGGCCCGTGGGCAGATAGCGATCCTTGGTGATCTTGTTGAGCGCCACGACGTACTTGCCCGAGGGCTTGGTGGTGGCGCCACCGGGAATCATGAGGTGACCGATGGAGTAGTAGGTGGGCGCGCGGTCCACGATCTCCCAGGTGCCCAGCTTCCACTTCACGATCTCGCTGGAGATGAACAGGGAAGTGTAGGCATAGCCCTTGTCGTCGAACTCCGTGTGCAGGGGGCCGAGGCCCGGATCCTTCACTTCGCCGGCAAGAATGGCCTCGTACTTGAGCACGGGGATGCCATCGATGGTGGTTTCGAAGGCCTGATCCTTGATGGCCTGCTGCAGCTTGGTGAAGGAGTGCACGGGGATGACCGTGGCCAGCTTGCCACCGGCCACGATGTACTCACCGCTCGGATCCACGTCGGCGCCGTGCGGCGACTTGGGCGTGGGCAGGAAGTAGATCGAGTTGGGGCAGGTGGTGGGCGTGAGCACCTTCACCGACTTCTTGACCTCGTTCTGCGCGGTGCGCGTGGCGTGGTCCATCGTGTTGTGCATGTACTGCGCCGGCCAGGTTTCCGCCTTGCCGTTCGCCACGCAGGCCTCGAGCGACTTCCAGTTGATGGCCGCGATGAAATCCTTGTCGGCCTTGGAGGCGTTCACTTCGAGCTTCTCGTACGCCTGCTCCGAGTTGTAGGACGTGAAGAACACCCAGTCCTTGGACGGGCCCTTGCCCGCACGCGCCAGGTCGTAGTTGTAGCCGGGCACGAGCAGCTGGAAGGCCACGTCCATCTTGCCGGGTTCGTCGGCCTTTACAAAGGAAATGGTGCCCTTGAAGGTCTTGGCGTAGTCGGCGATGGCCACATCGGCCTGCGGGATCGGCACGGAGAATCGGGTGGACGCCAACACATACTCGCTGTTCGAGGTGATGAACGGCGAGCCGTGATTGCCACCCGAGTTGGGGATCTGGAGAATCTCGTCGGTCTCAAAGGTGGCGAGATCCACGCGTGCCACACGCGGCGTGTTGTTGGCGTTCACGAAGAGCCAGCGCCCATCGTCTTCGCCGTTGGTCTGCGACAGCGCCGTGTGATGGAGATCATCCCACGGAATGTTGCCGAAGGTGGTCTCGAGCATCGGCTTGGTCTCCTCGGAGTAGCCGTAGCCGTTCTCGGCGAACTGCGAGAACACCGGAATGATCTTCAGCAGACGGCCCGAGGGCAGGCCGTACACACCGACCTGGCCATTGAAGCCACCCGAGAGGAAGGCATAGAACTCATCGTGCGTGCCCGGTGCGACATACACCTTGCTGGCAGCGTCACCGGTGCCGATGGTGCCCGCCGGCCGGTTGGCCGGTGCGCAGGCGAAGCCGTACACCAGCGTGGCCACAATGGCGGCCGACGCGGCAATCCATCCGGTGCGGCGTGTTGCAGACATGGAGAAACCCCCGAGGGAGTGAGAGGTGCGGGGAAGGCTCGATCACCCCCAATGGGCGACCGGTCCTGCACGTACGAATCTCGGATCCCGGATACCGGATTGAAGTCGGAGAATTCCCGTGACATGGCGGGATTTCCCTGACAGGAAGCGTGGGGGGGGCACGCCGCAACTTGCTTCGCATGCGACTCACCCAATTCAGCGACAACGCGCTGCGCTGCCTGCTTGCCCTGGGACTCCAGCCCGAGCAGGTCGTATCCATCAATGTCATTGCGGTGCAGATGGGCATGTCGCACGAGCACCTGATGAAAGTGGTGCACCGTCTGCACGACCTGGGCTACGTGGAAACGCGGCGCGGTCGGCATGGCGGTGTCCGGCTGCTCAAAGCTCCGGCCGATATTGTGCTCGGGACCGTGATTCGGCAAACGGAAGACAATCTGGATCTGGTCGAATGCTTCAATGCTGAAACATCGCGATGCCCAATTGCGCCGGCGTGCCAGCTGGCCGGCATGCTCGACGAAGCGCTCTCAGCATTTCTCGGCGTACTCGACCGTTACACGCTGGCCGACGCCCTGGTCAATGGCAGCGCGCTGGTGCCACTGCTGCGGAGCACACGCACCTGAGTGCGGCACCCCGCAGCAGTTGGCCGCACTGCGGCACGCGGCAGTGCGCCGCGACTATTGCGGCGGCAGCAGGACGCCATCGATGACATGCACCCAGCCATTCGACGCGCGCACCGACGCGACAATGCGCGCGCTGCCGATGTAGGTGTTGCCATCCTTGCGGGAGATGCGCTCGCTGCCCCCGGCGACCATGCCCAACTCCTGCCCGTCAGCCAGTGACTCGAGATCGAGTGCGGAGGTGGTCACATGATGATGCAGCACGGCCGTGAGTTGGCTCTTGTTGGCCGGCTCCATCAGCGAGGCCAGTGCGCCCGGTGGCAACTTGTCGAATGCCGCGTTGGTGGGCGCAAACACGGTGAACGGCCCGGGATTGGCGAGCGGATCCACCAGATTGGCGGCCTGCAGCGCCTTCACGAGGGTGGTGTGATCGGGTGACTTCACCGCCACGCGCACCACATTGGGAACGGAGGTGGTGTCGTCAACCAGTGCCTGACCGGCCGAGGCGCCGGCTGCAGGGGCATCGGTGGTGGCGGGCGGCGTATCGCCGCGATTGCAGGCCGCGAGGCCAAGAGTGAACGCGGCGGACACTACGAGCACAGCGCGCGACATGGTATCTCCTGCGTGGAGAGGGAGGAGCTGCGACTACCGGAGGCGTCGATGTTTTCGGTCGCTCATTTCGAGTTGCGCAGCACGCGTTGCTCAGCTCGAGTTGATCCGTGAGGGCGACTCAGTTGCTGACGATGGCCGGCGCTGCGGTGCGAGCGGGGCGACGACCAATCACGTACATGCGCGCGGTGTTGAGGACCACGAGGCCCGTGCCAAGTGCCCAGAGGGCCGCGGCGGCGCGCGCGCCGGCGGCGTGTTCAGCCAGCAGGGCAATGACCAGCAGGCTCCAACCCGCGCCGAGACAGATGGCGCTCACCCGCTGCCAATCGTCGCGCAGCAGTGCGTTGGGGCTGCCAAGCGCTGCAAAGCCGGGCATGGTGCGCACCAGGTTGATGTAGCTGAGGTGCGGCAGGATCTTGGCCATCACGCCAACCACCAGCACCACCAGACAGCCGGCCACGAGCGCGACGAGCAGTGCGGCCCACCGATTGAAGCGATAGGGGTCGCCCAGCAGGAGCAGGAGCCCGACGGGGGTGGCGGCGGCGAGCGCCAGCATCGATGAGGCCACCTGCCAGAGCGCGCCATCGAGCGGACGTCGCCGCCGCGCAAACCACCGCCACGGCAACATGAGTGTGGGCACTGCGGCAAGCATGAGCAGCCAGCCGCCGCTTCGCATGAGCCAGCCTTCGGTGAGCACCGCGCCGCCGCTGTAAACCAGCAGGGCCGCGCTGCTCAGCCCGAGCTGCCAATGCAACCAGCGTGTGTCGTCGCCCGGACCCATCAGAAACGTGGGCAGCATGCGGTTGCCCACACCCATCACGGACAAGAGGCCAAAGCCCACGGCGCCGAGCAGCGCGTGCGCACTCACCAGCGCCATGCGGTCCACCTGCCACCAGCCCAGCGTCTCGCCGATGCGCGCGAAGGCCACGGCCATGCCGACGCCGAGCGCCGAATGCGCGACGCTGATGTAGAGCCCGACCAGCTTGCCGTTCACGCTGTGTCGGCGCGCGCGCAGCACGTTGCGGGACACCGCGCCCACGGCAGCCAGGATGGCCAGCCAGCCCAGGCCCTGCGCCCAGCCGCGCCAACCCAGAAAGCCCAGCACCAGCAGCACCACGCCAAGCTGGAGGAGCCAGAAGCCCACGAAGCCAAGCCGCACACTGCGCAGCGGGACGCCGAGCCCACCGGGCACGAACTGCTGGAGGGTGCCGAAGATGGCCGAGCCGACCACGCCCAGCATGAGGCTGTGCACGAGCGCAAAGACCGGCGGATCAAAGACCCGCCCGGCGGCCAGTCTCGGCGCCAGCCACACGAGCAGACCCGCGGACAGCATCAGCCAGATCAGCGCCGCCGCGAAATGCACGGCGGGCAGGGCGAAAGGTGGCGCGGTGACCGGGCCGCCTGCCGTAGGGAGTGCGCGTCCTTGTGCCTGTACCATGGGTCCGAATGTCGGATCTGACTTACTGGATTTCCGTCAGTCGATCCCTGACAAAGGGGTAGGGGAGTGCAGTCGACAGGTATACGGAGTTTGTTCGTAAAATGGAGCGGTGTGTCCAATGCAGACACGTAACGGTGCAGAAACTGCAGCAGAAGGCTCAAAAAAGCCCGGCGATTGCGCCAGAAGTGTTCCAATGCTGGAACATTCCTGCGGATTCTGCAATTTTCAGGAAGCGCCGGTCTCGTCGCCCCCTCCTCCGCCTTTTCCCGTCCCACATCATGAAGCTCATTGTGGCCATCATTCGCCCGCAGCGCCTGGCCGAGGTCAAGCGGGCCCTCTTCGAGGTCGGTGTCACCGGCATGACCCTTTCGCGCGTGAGCGGGCACGGCGGCGAACGCGATGTGGTGCAGCAGTATCGTGGCGAGTCGGTCGTGCTCGAGTTCCACGAGAAGGTGCGCATCGAGATGGCCTGTTCGGAGGAGTTCGTCGAGCGCACCATCGCGGCCATCTGTGAAGGGGCCCGCACCGGTGAAGTGGGCGACGGCAAGATCTTCGTGCTGCCGCTCGAGCGCACCGTGCGCATTCGCACCGGCGAACGTGACAACGACGCGCTCACGGCGGTGAATGCCGATGAAATCATGCGCCAGACACAGCTCGAGATGCGCATCCCGTCGCCGGAGTCGCTGTGAGCAACAGCGTCGCGGAGGCGTCCACCATGGTGGCGGGTGATACGGCCTGGGTGCTCATGAGCACGGCGCTGGTCCTGCTCATGGTGCCGGGGCTGGCGTTCTTCTACGGTGGACTGGTGCGCACCAAGAGCGCGCTCAACACCATGCTCATGAGTCTCGGGGCACTGGCCGTGGTGACGGTGCAGTGGGTGCTGCTGGGCTACAGTCTGGCCTTCGGTCCGGGCTCCACCTGGATCGGCGACCTCTCGTACATCGGGTTCTCGGGCGTCACAGCCGCACCCAATGCCACGTATGCCGCCGGTCTGCCGCAGCTGCTCTTCGCGGCCTTTCAGGCCATGTTTGCGGGCATCACGGTGGCGTTGTTCTCAGGCGCGGTGGTCGATCGCATGCGCTTTGCGGCCTATCTCGTGTTTGGCGTGCTGTGGACCACCTGCGTGTACGATCCGCTCGCGCACTGGGTCTGGGCGTCGGGCGGCTGGCTGCGCGAACTGGGCGCACTCGATTTTGCCGGTGGCACCGTGGTGCACATCAGCGCCGGTACCACGGCGGTCGTGCTCGCACTCGTGCTCGGACCACGCCGCGATTTCCGGCGCGTGCCCAACGTGCCGCACAACGTGCCGTTCGCGCTGCTGGGGGCGGGGCTGCTGTGGTTCGGCTGGTTTGGTTTCAACGCCGGTTCGGCGCTGGCGGCAGACGGTATCGCTGCGAATGCGCTGGTCACCACGCATGCGGCGGCGGCGGCGGGTCTCGTGACCTGGGTGCTCATCGAGTTCATGCGCAGCAAGCGCGCCACCGCGGTAGGCGCGGCCACGGGTGCGGTGGTGGGTCTCGTCGCCATCACGCCGGCTGCCGGCTTCGTGACGCCGCTTTCTGCGCTGGCCATGGGAGCGTTGGCGGTGCCGTTCTCCTTCGCGGCGCTGCACTACCGTCCCAAGACGCGCCTCGATGACACGCTCGACGTGCTGGCCTGCCACGGCGTGGCCGGTGTGGTGGGGGCGGTGCTCACGGGCGTCTTCGCAAGCAAGGCCGTCAATCCGCTCGGCGCCGACGGGCTGCTGTCGGGGCAGGCCTCGCTGTTGGGCGTGCAGGTGCTGGCGGTGCTGGCCACGGTGATCTTCACGGCGGTGACCAGCGCGGGGCTGTTGTTCGGCCTTCGGCTGCTGATGCGGCTCCGCGTGCCGATCGTCGCGGAAGTCGAGGGCATCGATCTCGCCGAACACGGGGAGGAAGCGTATCACGGCGGCGACCTGAGCGACCTGACCGGTCGGCGCACGTCACTCGGCGATGCGGTGGTGCTGCCGGTGAGACTGCTTCGGTAGCAAGAGGGCGCAGAGTTCGCAGAGCACGGCAGTCTGGGGGGAACCGCCTTGTCGCGGATGACGCGGATGAGGCGGAAACAGCACGGATCAACAGCAAGTAACTCAAGGCTCTCGCGCGGCCTCTCTGCGCCCTCTGCGTGCTCCATTGCTCTGCGTGAGCTGTTTGCCAGTCTCAGTTCAGCACACGGGGCCAGCTTATTGAATGCATCACGTCACCAAGCGTCCAACACCTGAGTTGCTGGCGCTCGATCCGTGCTGTTTCCGCCTCATCCGCCTCATCCGCGACAATGTGGTTATTGTGATCGGCGGCTGAACCGGAGCTCGACGACTCGCCTGCGTGTTGCCGCAGCATTGTCAACAGCTCACGCAGAGGCAATGAGCGCGCAGAGTCCGCAGGGCACGGCAGTCTGGGGGGAACCGCCTAGCCGCGGATGACGCGGATGAGGCAGAAACAGCACGGATAGAGATTCAGGAGAGGCCGCAGCTATTCCTCTGCGACCTCTGCGTGCTCCATTGCTATGCGTGAGCTGTTTGCCGACCTCATTCATGCAAGCCGGCGCAGGCCCATTGAATCGGAGTTGGCGGCTGAGCACAACAAAAACGGCGAAGCCCGAGCCTCGCCGTTTGTCAATCCTGATACGGTGCTGATTCGGCCATGCGCGGCGGCGCCAGCGCGCCGCGACCCAGCCGAGCCTCAGTTGTTGAAGCCGCCCTGCTTCTGCTTGAGCCAGGAGAGCGGAATGAGAAACAACGGCGTCAGGAACAGTCCGAGCAGCAGATTGATCCAGGTGAGCGCCATGTAGTAGGCGGTCATGCCGAACGAAGCCCAGATGGTGCCGAGGGTGTCGTGATATTCCACTGCCGTTCTCCGGTGACGATGAGCGGCGCGGGTGGGTGACCCCGGCGCCGGAACACGACAAGAGTAAACGCGGAGGGCGTGCAAGGGTAGGCCCCGCGTGCGACGATGGCGAGGCCTCGTGATTGACGGCTGATTGACGGTTGACGAGGCCCCATTCCGTGGCGAGTGTGCCAGACATGGAGGCCAGCGCGCACGGACCGCGCGGCGGCGACGCCCTGGAGGACGAGGCGGAGCTGCCGTTGCCAGACTTGGAACCGATCGCCCCGGGGGAACTGCTGCGGGCGGCGCTGTCGGTGGCGCTGGACGCGAATCCAGATCCCTGGGTGCTGGCCGTGTCGGGGGGGAGCGACTCCATGGCGCTGCTGCACGCCATGGTGCGCTGGGCCCCGGATCGTCTGGCGGCGGTGGCCACGTTTGACCACGCCACCGGCGACTATGCCACGGAGGCCGCCTCGCTGGTGGCGGCGCAGGCGCGGCGTCTGGGTGTGACTGTGGTGCGTGAACGAGCGCGTGTGGCCGGTGCGACCGAGGCCGCATGGCGCGATGCGCGCTGGAGCTTTCTGCGGCGGGTGGCGCGCGGCTTCAAGGCCCGGGTGGCCACCGCCCATACGCGCGACGACCAGCTCGAGACCATCGTCATGCGCGCGCTGCGTGGCAGCGGGGCGCGGGGACTGGCGGCGCTCGCCGCGCCATCACGGGTTGTGCGGCCCTGGCTCGGGGTCTCGCGCGCGGAACTCAAACGCTGGGTGGCCTCTGAAGGCATTCCCTTCGTCGACGACCCCATGAATGAAGCGCTGCGGTTTCTGCGCGGCCGGGTCCGTCATCAGCTGCTGCCGGCCTTCGAGCGGGTTGCGCCGGGTTTTGGTGAGGCCATGCTCGCCGTCGGGGAGCGGGCCGCGCAGTGGCGCCGCGAGGTGGAGCGCCTGGTGGATGAGACCGGACTGCAGGTGCTCGCCAACGGTCAGCGTCTGGTGGTGCCGGTCCAGGCGCTGGAAGCCACGAGCGAGGCCGGACGCGCCGTGTTGTGGCCGGCTCTCTGTGCCCGGGTGGGCGTGACGCTGGACGCCGCGGGAACCCGCACCGCGGTCCGGTTTACCACGAATCGACGCGTTGGAGCGCACATCACCGTGGCCGGTGGTGCGAGCATTCTGCGCCGGCGTGAGGGGCGCGGCGAGGTGTTCGAAGTGCGCCGCCCGGAGCGTCGTGTCAGTGCTCCGTCCCTCTGGACGGGACAGAGTGAGGCGCTGCCGCTCCGGTTCGGGCGGTGGCGCTTCCGTCGTCTGGGTGTGGAGCCGCTGGCCAGCGATGCCTGGTGTGTGGGTCTGCCGGCAGGCGCGCCCGTCGTGGTGCGCCGCTGGGCGCTCGGCGACCGCATCCGTACCGCCGGTGCACCAGCGGGACGGCGCGTGACGCGGTACTTTTCGGAGTTGCGGATTCCCGTCCTCGACCGGCCAGCCTGGCCGGTGCTGCTGGTGCATGACGAGGTCGTGTGGGTCCCAGGAGTTTGCCGCGGTCTTGCGGCGCCGTCCCGGCCCGGTCGGCCGGACCTGATCTGGTATCGCTGTGAACGCGAGTTCGACTGAGTCGTCATCTGCAGGAACCCCGGGGGCTGCCACCGCAGACCCGCGTCTGAGTGGCCGCGCCGTGAAGCGGGTGGTGTACGACGCCGCCGCCATCCAGGCGCGCGTGGCTGAACTGGGCGCCGACATCACGGCTGCCTATCCCGATGGCGACTTGCTCGTGCTGGGCCTGCTCAAGGGCAGTTTCATTTTCCTCAGCGATCTGGTGCGGCACATCAATCGCCCGCTGCAGGTGGACTTCCTTGTGGCCAGCTCCTACGGCGATGCCATGGAATCCAGTGGCGTGGTGCGCTTGCTGTACGACCCGGAAACGGAATTGGAGGGTAAGCACATTCTGCTGGTGGAGGACATCGTGGACTCCGGGCGAACGCTCAGTCGGCTCATCGACTTGTTGCAGGCACGGAATCCGCGATCGCTCGAAATCTGTGCGCTGCTGCACAAGCACATCGCCACGGAGCTTCAGCATCCCACGCGGTTCGTCGGGTTTGACGCGCCGCACGAATTCCTGGTCGGCTACGGTCTCGATCATGCCGAGAACTTCCGGCATCTGCCGTACGTCGCCAGCCTGCAGTAAGGCGGACCCTTCATGGCACCAAACATGACGCCCACTCCCAAGAAGCCCACGAACTGGGGACGTTTCTCCAAGACGCTCTCGTTCTGGATCCTGGTGATTCTCATCCCGGTGGCGCTGCTCTCCTACGGCAATGGCCGGGAGCCGCAGACCGCCGAGATCGACTATTCCGCATATCGGCAGCAGCTGGCCGCCGGCAACATCAAGACGGCCACCTTCACCGAGAACGTGCTCAATGGCCAGTTCAACCAGGAAGTGCGGGTGGGCAATCGCCCCACCAAGCGCTTCACGGTGCGACTGGTCAACGGCAGCGCGCCCAAGGAGCAGGAAGACCTGTACAAGGCCGGCGTGAAGACGGCGGCAGCCGAGCCGCGCGCCAACTTCGGCAGCCTGCTCATCACCATGCTGCCGTATCTGCTGCTCATCGGCTTCTGGATCTTCCTGTTCCGTCAGATGCAGGCCGGCGGCAACAAGGCCTTCTCGTTCGGCAAGAGCAAGGCCAAGCTGCTCAGCGGCGACACGCCCAAGGTCACCTTTGCCGACGTGGCGGGTGCCGACGAGGCCAAGGTCGAGCTGCAGGAAATCATCGAGTTCCTCAAGGATCCGCAGAAGTTCACGCGGCTTGGTGGCCGTCTGCCCAAGGGCGCGCTGCTGGTGGGCCCGCCGGGTACCGGCAAGACGCTGCTGGCCAAGGCCGTGGCCGGCGAAGCGGGACGCCCCTTCTTCAGCATGTCGGGTTCCGACTTCGTCGAAATGTTCGTCGGCGTCGGTGCCTCGCGTGTGCGTGATCTCTTCGAGCAGGGCAAGGCGCACGCGCCCTGCATCATCTTCATCGACGAAATCGACGCCGTGGGTCGTCACCGCGGTGCGGGCCTCGGCGGTGGGCACGACGAGCGCGAGCAGACGCTCAATCAGCTGCTCGTCGAAATGGACGGCTTCGAGTCCAACGACGGCGTCATCCTGATTGCGGCCACGAACCGGCCCGACGTGCTCGATCCGGCGCTGCTGCGCCCGGGCCGCTTCGACCGCCAGATTGTCGTCGATGCGCCCGATCTGCGCGGCCGCGAGGGCATCCTCAAGGTGCACCTGCGCAACAAGCCCATTGCCGACGACGTGAGTGTCACGGCCATTGCGCGTGGCACGCCGGGCATGGCCGGTGCCGATCTGGCCAATCTCGTGAACGAAGGCGCGCTGCTCGCGGCGCGCAAGAATCACGAGAAGATCTACATGAGCGATCTCGAGGAAGCCAAGGATCGTGTCATGCTGGGTGCCGAGCGCAAGTCGCTGGTGATGAAGGAGGAGGAGCGTCGTCTCACGGCCTTCCACGAGGCCGGTCACGCCGTGTGCGCAATGATGGTGCCGGGCAACGATCCGCTGCACAAGGTCACCATCGTGCCGCGTGGTCGTGCGCTGGGCATTGCCTTCACGCTGCCCGAGGACGATCGCGTGAGTGTGACGCGCGAGCAGCTCGAGGCGCGTCTGGTGATGGCCTACGGTGGCCGTGCCGCCGAGGAAATCGTGTTCGGTCACAACCGGGTCACCACCGGTGCGGCCAGCGACATCCAGCAGGCCACCAACATCGCGCGGCGCTATGTCACGCAGTGGGGATTGTCCGACACCATCGGGCCCATCCTCGTGGGTGACAACGAGCAGGAACTCTTCCTTGGCCGCGAAATCCAGTCGCGCCGTGAAGTGTCGGAGCAGACGGCGCAGTTGGTGGACGGCGAAGTGAAGCGCGTGGCCACCGAAGCGCATCAGCGCGCGGTCACGGTGCTCACCGAGTATCGCACGCTGCTCGATGCCGTGGCCACGGCGCTGCTCGAGCGCGAGACGCTGACGCGCGACGACATTCTCCTGCTCAAGGAGGGCAAGCCGCTGCCGCCGCGCACCGGGCCGGACGTGCCGTCGGCGCCGGCTCCGCTCGCGTCCACGCCGCTGTCGGCGCCGCGTCCGGTCTCGCCGCCGCTCCTCGGCGGCCCTGAGGTGGCGCCGGCCTGATCCGCTTGGCGCGTCCCCGACTCACCGTAGCGCTGTCTCCCACCATCGTCGCCACAGTCGTGGCGACGATGGTGCTTTTTGCGACCTACCTCGGCACGGCCGCACCCGATCTCACCTTCTGGGACGCGTCCGAGTTCACGGCCGCGGCGCATACCTTCGGCATTCCGCATCCCCCGGGGACGCCACTGTGGGTGGCGATGGGCAAGGTGTCCACGCTGTTGTTCACCGGCACGTCACCGGCCCGCATGGTGACTGTGCTTGCCGTGTGGTGTGCGGCAATGGCCGGTGGATTCGGCGCCTGGCTGGTGGCGCGTTGGGCCGGCGCGCGGGCCGGGGTGGTCTCGGCCGTCATGGCCGGCACGATGTACACGGTGTGGAGTCAGGCCACCGAGGCCGAAGTGTACGCCGCGGCGTTGCTGCTGGCGGTTGCCATGCTCGTGGCCGGCGAGTGGGCCGGACGCGGTTCCGCGACCGGGGTCGACGTCGAGGCCTCACGGCGAGGCTGGGCTCTGCTCGCGTTTCTGGCCGGGCTGGCTGTGCCGCTGCACCTGAGCGCGCTGGTGGCGCTGCCGGCGGCGGTGGCGCTGGCGTGGAGCGGCCTGCGTCCGACCCGGCGCGACGTGGCCGTGTGGGCCGCGCTGCTGCTCCTGGGCATGTCGGCCGTGATGATCCTGCCGCTGCGGTCGCTGCATGATCCCGGCATGGACAGCGGCAATCCGGAATCGTGGCGGGCACTCTGGGCGGTGCTCCAGCGGGAGCAATACGAGGTGGCGGGGCTGCTGCCGCGTCGTGCCCCCTGGTGGTTGCAGATCGGCAACTTCGGTCAGTGGGCAGACTGGCAGGTGGCCTTTGGGCTGCACCCGCACCCCACGGCAGCCTGGCCGCGCACGCTGCTGACGCTGGCCTGGCTGTGGCTGGCGGTGCTGGGGCTTCGCAGCCTCTGGCGGCAGAACCTGCGGGTGGGACGCGCCATGCTGCTGCTGGTGCTGAGTGCCTCGCTTGGTGTGGTGGCCTGGCTCAACCTGCGAGCGGGGCCGAGTTTCGGAGTGGGTGTGCTAGCGGACGGCGCGCTGCACGAGGCGCGCGAGCGCGACTACTTCTTTGTGCTGGCGTTCTGGGCCTGGGGACTGCTGGCGGGTGTCGGACTGGCGTCACTGGCTGCCGCGCTGTCCCGTCGCCTGCCGCGCGCCCTCACCGTGCTGCCGCTGACGTTGGCGCTTGTCCCGCTGCTGGCCAATCGCAGCGTGGCCGATCGCAGCCGCGAGCCGGTGGCCACGCTGCCGCGCAGCTATGCCCGCCTGTTGCTGGATGCCGTGCCCACCAACGGGGTGCTGTTCACCGCCGGGGACAACGACAGCTTTCCGTTGTGGTACCTGCAGCAGGTGGAGGACTACCGCAGTGACGTGTCGGTGGTGACTGTGCCGCTGCTCGGGGCCACCTGGTACCGCGAACAGCTGGCGGAGCGCGGCTTGCTGGACTCGGCCATGGTGCACACCTGGCCGGGACTCGCGCCGGCCCTGCAAATGGTGCATCACCGGGCGGAAGGACGGCGTCGGGCCGTACGCGCGAGCACCATGCTGTCGGCCAGAGATCGGGAGCGGGTCGCACCGCTCAAGGGCTGGCAGTGGGAGGGGCTGGTCTGGGCGCCGTCTGATGAATTGGCGGCGGGCGCGGTGGCCACGGACCTCACACGCTTGCGCCGCGCGGCCGAGCAGATGCCGCGATCGGTTCTGGCGCCTCTGCCACCCGGTTCGGACGCGGCAGCCCGCGCGGTTCAGCGCCTGCTGCGCTGTCTGGCGGAGCCGCCGGCCAACTTACTTGTGTCGGACTGCAGCGGCGCCTAACCTTATGTGCTATGCCAATTTCCGACCATGTCACCGTTGTTCGGGAAGCCGTGGCGGAGGCGCGTGAGCGCATCGCCGCGGCCCGCGCACGTGGTGGCCATGGGCAGGAGGTCACCCTGATCGCGGTGACCAAGACGCATGGCCCGGAGGCGGTTGAGGCGGCCTACGCGGCGGGCGTCGAGGATGTCGGCGAGAACCGTGTGCAGGAGGCCGAGCGCAAGATGGCGCAGGTCACGGTGCCGGCGCGCTGGCATCTCATCGGACACCTGCAGACCAACAAGGCCGCGCAGGTGCATCGCTTTCACCTGCTGCACAGTCTCGACCGAGACCGGCTCGCCAACGCCCTGCAGGAGGAGATGCGTCGCCGCGAGACCGTGCTCGACGTGCTGGTGCAGGTCAACGTGAGCGGTGAGGCGAGCAAGGGCGGCTATGAGCCCGCCGCCCTCCCGGCACTGGCCGACCGTCTGCACGAACTCCGGAACCTGCGCGTGCGCGGCGTAATGACAATGGCGCCGTTCGACGCGGAGGAGGCCACGCTTCGCCATGTGTTTGCGGGCGCGCGCGAGGCCCGCGCGGAACTGCAGCGCCGCGGACACGAGGCGCCCGTGCTGAGCATGGGCATGTCGGGCGATTTCGAGATCGCAGTGGAGGAAGGGGCCACGCACGTGCGCCTCGGGACCATGCTGTTCGGCCATCGCGGCTGACGCAGAAAAGACGCACAGACGCGCCGAACCTGACGCACCACGGATCGTTCATGACCGACGACAGCTTCCAGGGATTCCACCTCACCGCACTCGACGCGCGGCGCTACGACTTTGGCAACGCGCTGCGCGGCGATGATCGCGCGCGGGTGGACCAGTTCCGCGAGCAGGTGGCCGAGGAACTCGAGCGCCTGACGCGGCAGAATCAGGATCTCGAAACCAAGGCGCGCAACTTTCACGAGCAACTGAAGGCGTTTCGTGATCGCGAGAAGGCGCTCAATGAAGCACTGGTGAGCGCGCAGCAGTTGCGCGGCGAAATCCGGGAGCAGGCGGAGCGCGAAGCGCAGCTCATCGTGCGGGAGGCGCAGCAGGAGGCCGAACGTCAGCTGGCCGCAGTGCGCGAGGAAATGCGACGCGCGCAGGACGATCTGCAGCAGATCCTGCGCACCCGGCGCACGTTTCTCTCGCAGCTCAGGCATCAGCTCGAGCGGCAGCTGTCGGAACTCAACGCCGCGGAGAACGAGGCCTTGCCGGAGTTTCCCACGCCGCGCACGCTGTCGGCCATGAATACCGGGCTCGGTGAGCCGCAGGTGGCGCGCGACATCCGCGAGATGCCACCCCGTCCGATGGCACCCACGCCGTCGTGGCTCGATGCTGTGGTGGAGGAGGAGGAATCGTGAGTGGGACGCCGGTGCCGTCATCACGGCCGCAGTTGCAGTACACGCAGTCGCATCAGGCCGTCGGGCTGTCGCATCCGGCGCTCGGTCTGCACGCGCGTGAGCGCATCGAGGCCTGTGCTCAGGCCGTGCGCCAGCGCTTCGCGAAGCCGGTGGATGCCGCCATCATCCTTGGCACCGGCCTCGGCGCGCTGGCCGAGGAGATCGCGGTGGAGCAGGTCATCGAATACCATGAGCTGCCCAACTTCCCGTTGAGCACCGTGGAGTCGCACAAGGGGCGGCTGCTCTGCGGCACGCTGGGCGGCAAGACGGTGGTGGCGATGCAGGGGCGCTTTCACCGCTACGAGGGCTACACACTGCAGCAGGTCACCTTTCCGGTGCGGGTGCTGCGGGCGCTTGGAGCGGAAACGCTCATCGTCAGCAACGCCTGCGGTGGCATGCATCCGCTGTGGGCGCCGGGTGACCTCATGCTCATTGCCGATCACATCAACCTGCTCGGCGACAATCCGCTCATCGGTCCCAACGACGACACACTCGGTCCACGCTTTCCGGACATGTCGGCGCCCTACGACGCGGGCCTCCGGCAGATGGCGCGTGAGGTGGCCGCTGCGCACGGTGTGCCGCTGCGCGAGGGCGTGTATGTGGCGGTGCAGGGACCCAATCTCGAGACGCGGGCGGAGTATCGCTTTCTGCGCGGCATTGGTGCCGACGTGGTGGGAATGAGCACCGTGCCGGAGGTCATCGTGGCGGTGCATGGCGGCATGAAGGTGCTGGGCCTGTCCATCATCACCGATCAGTGCCTGCCCGACGCGCTCGAGCCGGCCAACGTGGCGCAGATCATCGCCGTGGCGCGCGGCGCCGAGCCCAAACTTTCGGCCGTGGTGCAGGGCGTGCTGGCGCGTCTCTGAACGCGCGTTCCCGGTGCAGCCGGCGTCCGTGACGCCTCTTCCTTTTCGCTTCCTTCCGACTTCGACGTGACGCTGTATCCGCTGCTTCCCGACACCGCTGCTGATGCCCTCGAGCGTGGGCTGCTGGAGACCTGGGATGCCGAACAACTGTTCGAGCAGAGCCAGGCCGCCCGCGCCGGCGCGAAGCCCTTTGTGTTTTTCGAAGGGCCGCCCACGGCCAACGGACGTCCGGGCATTCACCACGTGTTCGCGCGCACGGTCAAGGACCTGTTCTGCCGGCATCGCGCCATGCAGGGCTACTACGTGCCGCGCAAGGCGGGCTGGGACACGCACGGCCTGCCGGTGGAAATCGAGGTGGAGAAGGAGCTGCAGCGCGAGGAAGCGGCGCGGCGCGGTGTGGACCCGTCGGAGATCGCGAAGCTGGGCGGCAAGCAGCTCATCGAGCAGGTGGGCGTGGCGGAGTTCAATCGTCGCTGCCGCGAGAGCGTGTGGAAGTATCGCGGCGAGTGGGAGAAGCTGTCGCACCGCACGGCCTACTGGCTGGACTACGAGCGTCCGTATGTGACCTACTCGCACGACTTCGTGGAGTCGGTGTGGTGGGCGCTGCGCACGCTGTACGACAAGAACCTGCTGGCGCGCGGGCACAAGATTCTGCCCTACTGCGCGCGCTGCGGCACGGCCTTGTCCAGCCACGAAGTGGCGCAGGGTTATGAAGATGTGGAGGACCCGAGCGTGTATGTGGCGCTCGACCTGCTCGACGCGGACGGCAACGCGCCGGCCATGCGTCGTCGCATCATCGTGTGGACCACCACGCCGTGGACGCTGGTGTCCAACACGGCGCTGGCCGTGCATCCCGACCTCACGTACACGGAGCTGCGCAAGAAGACCGGCGCCGAGTGGACGATTGTGCTGGCCGAGGCCCGTGTGCCGGGTGTGCTCGGTGCCGACTGGGCCGACCGCTGGGACGTGGTGGGAACCATGGCTGGCCGCGAGTTGGTGGGCCGGCGTTATCGTCGCCCGCTGGACTGGGTGCCGTATCCCGACGAGGGCCGGCATGAAATCATCGTCGGTGAAGACTTCGTCTCGGCCGAGGACGGCTCGGGCGTGGTGCACATGGCGCCGGCGTTCGGCGCCGACGACTACGCGGCCGGTCAGCGCCACGGCCTTGCCTTCGTGCAACCCGTCAACGCGCGTGGCGAGTTCAATGCCGAGGTACCCGAGGTGGGCGGCGTGTTCGTCAAGAAGGCCGACGCGCGCATTCTCGAGGTGCTCAAGCAGCGCGACGTGTTGTGGAAGGCCAGCACCTTCGTGCACGCGTACCCGCACTGCTGGCGCTGCGGCACGCCGCTGCTGTACTACGCGCGCGGGTCGTGGTTCGTGCGCACCACGGCGCGCCGCGACGGGCTGCTGTCGCGCAACGCGGCGGTGAACTGGAATCCGGCCGAGATCGGATCGGGACGTTTTGGCGAGTGGCTGTCCAACAACGTGGACTGGGCCATCTCGCGTGATCGCTACTGGGGCACGCCGCTGCCGGTGTGGATCAACGACGCCGACCCGTCGGAAGTGGAAGTCATCGGGAGCTATGCGGAACTGGCCGAGCGTATCGGTCGTCCGCTGCCCGAGGACTTTGATCCGCACAAGCCACACATCGACCAGTACACCTGGCCCGCGAAGAGCGGCACGGGCACCATGCGCCGTGTGCCCGAGGTCATCGACACCTGGTTCGATTCGGGTTCGATGCCCTTCGCGCAGTGGCACTATCCGTTCGAGAACCGCGACATGGTGGCCGCGCAGTATCCGGCAGACTTCATTGCCGAAGGCGTGGACCAGACCCGCGGCTGGTTCTATTCGCTGCTGGCCATTGCCACCGGCCTGGGCGATGCGCTGCCCAACAACGGCGATGAGCAGGCCGCGCCGTATCGCAGCGTGGTGGTGAACGACCTCGTGCTGGACGCGCAGGGGCAGAAGATGTCCAAGTCGCGCGGCAACGTGGTCAATCCGTGGGAAGTGCTGGAGCGCCATGGCGCGGACGCGGTGCGGCTGTTTCTGGTGGCGTCGAGCCAGGTGTGGGTGCCGCGGCGCTTCGACGAGAACGCCATTCGCGAAACGGCGGGCCGCTTCCTGCTCACCTTCCGCAACGTCTACAACGGCATCTTCGCGCAGTACGCCAACTTCGGCTGGCAGCCCAGCGCGGCCGACCCGGCAGTGGCCGAACGTCCGGCGCTGGATCGTTGGATTCTGTCACGTCTCACGCGTGTGGAGCAGGACGTGGATGCGGCGCTGACGGCGTACGACGCCACGGCCGCGGCGCGTCGCGTCATGCAGTTCATGGACGATGACGTGTCCAAGTGGTACGTGCGGCAGAGCCGCGCCCGGTTCTATGATGTCACCGGCGCAGACAACCGGGCGGCCTTCGCCACGCTGCACGAGGTGCTGACGGTGACCTGCCGTCTGCTGGCCCCGTTTGCGCCGTTCATGACGGACGCGGTGCACCGGGCCCTGACCGGAACTTCCGTGCATCTCGCGTCGTACACGCGGGAGACACCCACACCGGTTGACGCGGCGCTCGAGGCTGCCATGGACGACATCCGGACCCTGGCGGGTCTGGGGCATGCGGCGCGTGACATTGCGGACGTGAAGGTGCGGCAACCCCTGCCGGCCATGCAGTGCGTGGTGCCGGGGGCGGTGGACCTCACGGCCACGCTGGGTGAGTTGCTGGCGGCCGAGCTCAACGTGAGGCGGGTCGAGTTCGTCACGTCCACCGACAACCTGGTGTCGCTGGAGGCCAAGGCCAACTTCCGGACGCTGGGCAAGAAGTTCGGCAAGGAAACGCCGGCGGTCGCGGCGGCAGTGGCAGCGATGCCGGCCGAGCTGCTGCGGGAGCTGGCGGCGGGGCAGGAGGTAACCATCGAGGTGGACGGCGTCCAGCGCTTGATTGCGCCCGAAGACGTCGCCATCATCCGGCGCGCCTCCGGCGCCGCGGTGGTGCAGGAACACCAGGGCTACGGGGTGGCGCTCGATCCCACCATTACTCCGGAGCTCCGTGCCGAGGGACTGGCGCGGGAAGTGATCAGTCGCGTGCAACGGCTCCGCAAGGAAAGCGGACTCGAGGTCAGCGACCGCATTGCCCTCGCCGTGGGTGGGGACGACGAGGTGTTGGCGGCGGTGGCGTCCCATCGGGCGCACATCGCGGGTGAGGTGCTTGCCGTGCGATTGCTGCTCGGTGAGGAGGCAGGAACGCCGTTCCCGACCGAGGGGAACGGCGGCATGTGGACCGCGCTGCAGTCGGCCGACGTCGATGGACGGACGGTGCGTCTGGCGCTTACCAAGGAAGGGTCGTGATGGCCGAGTCGAAAGCCGCGCCCGCCAAGGACGCGAAGAAGTCGAAGCCGATGCCCAAGAAGCAGCTGCAGTACTTCGAGAAGCGGCTGCTCGAGGAGCGCAAGCGGGTGCTCAAGGAGCTTGGCCATCACAGCGAGACGCTTGGCCCCAACGGAGAGGCCTCCGAGGGCGACAGCAGCGCGTACTCGTTCCACATGGCTGATCAGGGCACGGATGCCATGGAGCGCGAGAAGGCCTTCCTGTTCGCCTCCAAGGAAGGGCGCTTCCTGTGGCACATCGATCAGGCGCTGCGGCGGCTGTACAAGGCGCCGGAGACCTTCGGCAAGTGCCACCAGTGTGGCGAAGACATCGCGTTCGAGCGCCTCGATGCGCTGCCGAACGCGCGCTATTGCATCGCCTGCAAGCAGCGCGAGGAAGACTCCAAGAAGGGTTGACGTGAAGGCGATCATCGCGGTCCCCGTCTTCCTCGTCGTCGTCATCCTCGACTTCATCACGAAGGCGGTGGCCGTCGCGACGATGGTCACTGCCGGCGCCCCCCGTCCCGTGCTCGGGGACTGGGTGCGCTTTGCGCTGGTGTACAACCCGGGGGCCGCCTTTGGTCTGCATCTCGGGCCGTACTCGCGCTGGCTGTTCATGGCGCTGACGGCGGTGGCGCTGGTGGTGCTGTGGCGGCTCTACCGCAGCGCCAGCGATCAGGACGTGCCCAAGGTGCTGGCCATCGCCCTCGTGGCCTCCGGTGCGGTGGGCAACATCATCGACCGTGTGCGTTCGGAGCTGGGCGTCGTGGACTTCATCGACGTGGGAATCGGCGCGCACCGCTGGCCCACATTCAATGTGGCCGACATGGCAGTGAGCACGGGCGCCATCCTGCTGGCGTGGGTGTTGTGGCAGGAAGAGCGCCGGGCCGAAGCGCTGCTGGCGGAGCAGAAGGCGTCGTCGTCCACGACGGGCGCGTCGTGAAGCCGCATCCGCGTGCCGCAGCCGCTTCGGCGGTGTTGAACGACGCGCCGGTGGCCTCGGCCACCTTGCGCTTCTGGCTGATCGTGGCCGTGTGTGTGGCTGCAGATTTTGTCACCAAGGCGCTGGCCGTTGAGCACCTCGTGCCGCGGCACATGCCGCATCGCATCATCGGCGATGTGCTGCGCTTCACGCTGGCGTACAACCCGGGCGCGGCGTTCGGCATGCATCTCGGCCCCGGCTCGCGCTGGATCTTTGCGGTGCTGAGCGTGGTGATCGTCGTGGTGCTGCTGCGGGCCACTGCCGATCTCACCCGTGTCTCCCGACTGGCCGCCTTTGGCGTGCCCGTGGTGGTGGGTGGCGCCATCGGCAACCTGCTCGATCGCGTGCGACTGCGCGAGGGTGTCGTGGACTTCATCGACATCGGTATTGGCAGCGTGCGGTTCTGGACCTTCAATGTGGCCGACACCTGCGTCACCATCGGCGCCGCCTGTCTGGTCATTGCCTTGTGGCAGCAGGACACGGCGCAGCAGAACATGGCGCATCCGGAGAGCGCGCCGTCGCCGTCTGCCGAAGCCGGTGACGCTGGCCATGGCCAGTCCTGATTCGCCGACGGGGCCAGCTGCAGACGCGGCCGCGCGCCGCTTCGACTTCGTGGTGGAGCAGGGTGGCGAGCGGCTGGACCTGCTGGTGGCACGGCAGGGCGACCTCTCGCGCACGCAGGCGGCCACGCTCATTGCCACCGGTCAGGTGGTGGTGAACGGCCGTCGTGAAAAGGCCTCGTATCGCGGCGAATCTGGTGACCGGGTCCAGGTCTCTGTGCCGCCGCCACCGGGCCGCGACATCGTGCCCGAGCAGATCCCCCTCGACATCGTGTTCGAGGACGAGCATCTGCTGGTGGTGGACAAGCCGGCCGGCATGGTGGTGCATCCGGCGCCGGGCAACTGGACCGGCACGCTGGTGAATGCGCTCATGGGCCGCGGCGAGCCGCTGGCCGAGGGCGGCGGCGAAGACCGCGCCGGGCTGGTGCACCGTCTCGACAAGGACACCTCGGGTCTGCTCGTGGTGGCCAAGACCGACGCCTCCCACCGCGTGCTCAGCTCGGCCCTGGCCGCGCGTCGCGTGACCCGTCGCTATGTGGCCGTGTGCTGGGGGCATTTGAGTGCCGATACCCTCACGGTGGACCAGCCGCTGGCGCGTGATCCGCGAGACCGAACGCGCATGGCAATCGTCCAAGGGGGCAAGGCGGCGCGCACCGATTTTGCGCGGCTGGCCCGTTTCGACAGTGTGGACCTGCTGCGCGCGCACCTGCATTCCGGGCGCACGCATCAGATTCGCGTGCATCTGGCGAGCGTGGGCCATCCGGTGATCGGTGATGACACCTACGGCGGAGGCGGCGGGCGCAAGCTGGCCGCACTGCCGCCACGGCGTCATTTCCTGCATGCCGCCTGGTTGCGCTTCGTGCATCCGGTCACGGGCGGTGTGGTGGACCTGCGTTCCCCTCTGCCACCCGATCTCCGCCATTCGCTGGCGGTGCTGAGCGGCATGCCGGAGCTCGAGTCCACCCACGATCCGCTCGATGTCTTCGGCTTCTACCAACTACCCGACGGCCAGCCCGGCTGAATTGCCCCAGGACCATCCGGACGACGACGCGCGTCCGGAGTGGCTTGTCGTGCGTGTGGGCGGGACGCGGCGCGGCATCCCCATCGCGCAGGTACGCGAGGTGCTGCGGGCCCAGGGGCTGCGGCGTGTGCCGGGGACGCCACCCGTGCACGCCGGCATTGTGAATGTGCGCGGCGCCATCGTCACGGTGCTGGACGCAGGGTGTCACACGGAAGGCCTGGACGAGCAGGGGGCGCCGGGCGGCTCCCGTGCCGTCCCGGCCGGTTCAATCGTCCTGCTCGCGTATGGCACCCGGCCGATCGGGATTGCCGTGGACAGCGTGGAGGGTGTGTCGGAAGTGGAGGCGGACAACGCCGATCAACCGCGCGCCATTCAGCCGTTCGACGCCGTGGCCTGGTGTGCGCGGCATCTGCATTCAGCCGAGGAGAGGGAACGGTGAGCCGCACGGTACTCATCTGCGACGACGCGATTTTCATGCGCACGATGGTGGGGGACATCCTCACGCAGGCAGGCTTCCAGATTGTCGGGGAAGCGGAGACCGGCGTGCAGGCGGTGGAGAAGTACAAGCATCTCCGCCCCGACCTCGTCACCATGGACATCGTCATGCCGGACATGGGCGGCATCGATGCTGTGCGTGAAATCACGAAGCACGATCCGGCTGCGCGCATTCTCATGTGCAGCGCCATGGGGCAGCAGGCACTGGTGGTGGAGGCCATTCAGGCCGGCGCCAAGGACTTCGTGGTGAAGCCGTTTCAGCCCAGTCGGGTGCTGGAAGCGGTGAATCGCGTCCTCGCGGCCTGATCGACGCGCCGTGGATGCCGCGCGGTATGCCGCGCTGTTCGCGGCGGAGTCGCGGGAACATCTCGCGGAAATAGACGAGGCGCTGCTCGATCTCGAGCAGCGCCTTGCTGCGCGTGGCCTGCTGGATGCCGAGGCTGCGGACGCGCCGCTGGCTGCCGTGTTCCGTGCCATGCATTCGCTCAAGGGCATGGCAGGGGCGATGGGTCATGAACTCGTCGAACAGCTCGCCCACGCCCTCGAGAGTCGCTGCGAGCCACTGCGCGACGGGAGCGAGTTGCTCACGGACGCCGTGCTCGAACTGCTGTTCGATGGGACCGCCCTGCTGCGCCAGGCCATTGTGCACGCCACCGGCGATGCGGTCGCGCTGCATGATGCCGCGTCGTCCGATGGCCCGGAGCTTTCACGACGTGCCACGCAACTGATGGCGCGGCTTGGTGCTGCGGGTGAGCGCACGCCGAACGCGCCACCGTCTGCACGCCCATCCGCACATCCATTCGCACTGCCAGCCGCATTGCCAGCCGCATTGCCAGCCGCATTGCCAGCCGCATCGCGGCATGCCGCGTCTGCAGCTGACGAGACGTCCGATCTCTTCCCCGTGGCCCGAGGCAGCGCAGCGGCAGCGGGCGCGGGGCATGCCGAGTCCTGGGAGCCGGCCACCGACAGCACGCCGCACAACGCAAACCTGCGTCACGTGGATGTGCGTCTCACCGCCGACTGTCCGCTCAAGGGGGTGCGCGCGCTGCTTGTGCTCTCGCGGCTGCAGCAGGTGGGTCTGGTGCGCAGCACCTATCCCGAGCAGGCCCAGTGGACGAGCGAACAGTTTGACGGGCAGTTCCGCGTCATGCTCATCACCGGCGCCGACGACGACAGCATTGCGCAGGCGGTGCGCTCGGCTGGGGACGTGGCCCAGGTGCAGGTGTACCGGCCGGCGGCGGCGCGCACGGCGCAGCATCGCGGCACCGATGCCCACGTCGCCGGCCAGAACTCCGCATCGGCCAGCGCACCCGCCGCCAGCGCGCGAAATGATGCAGCCGGGTTCTCCCTCGAGGGTCCGGCCGCCTTTGTGCGTGTGGACGCACGCCGACTCGACGCGCTGCTCGATCTTGTGGGCGAGCTGGTCATCACGCGGGATCGCCTGCTGCGCGCGGTGGAGTCGAGCGAACATGCCGATCGCGAAACCCAGCGGGCGGCGCGCGACACGGCCCGCCTGGTTTCGGTGCTGCAGGATGAGGTGCTGCAGGCGCGCCTGCTGCCCATGGCTCAGGTGTTCGACCGCTTTCCGCGTGTCGTGCGCGACATGGCGCGCGATCTGGGCAAGGAGGTGCGTTTCGTGATGGAGGGGCGCGACCTCGCCGTGGATCGTTCGCTGCTCGACGCCCTGGTCGACCCGCTGCTGCATCTGCTGCGCAATGCCATCGATCATGGCCTCGAGGACAGCGCCACGCGCGCGGCGGCCGGCAAGCCGGCGTCCGGCGAGCTCATTGTCCGTGCGGCCCGGGACCGGGCCAGCGTGGTGGTGCAGGTGCAGGACGACGGCCGCGGCATTGATCGGGAGGCCGTGCGCCGCCGTGCAGAGACGCTGGGGCTGCTCAGCGTCGCACAGGCAGCGCCCGACGCGCCGCCGCTCGACGACGATGCACTGCTGGCGATCATCGCCCACCCGGGGTTTTCCACGGCGAGCAGCGTATCGCGTGTGTCGGGGCGCGGCGTGGGCGTGGATGTCGTCAACACGCGGGTGCGCGCCCTCGGCGGTCAGCTGGAGCTCGAAACCATTGCCGGCGTGGGCACCCTCCTCACCATGCGCTTGCCGGCGTCGCTGGCCATCACCCGGGCCCTGCTCGTGCAGGTGGCCGGCGAGACCTTCGCGCTCCCGGCAGCCCAGGTGGAGGAGGCGCTGGTCTGGCACGACGACCTCGCGGCTCCGGGCAGCGCTGCCATTTCACTGCGGGACGAACGCATTCCGCTGGTGGCCCTGGAAGACGTGTTCGGGCTGGAACGGCCGGATGGCCAGCGCGACCCGGAGCGGCATGTGGTGGTGGCCGAATGGGGCGGACGACGTGCCGCGCTGCTTGTGGACGCGCTGCTGGCCCAGCAGGACATCGTGGTCAAGCCCCTGGAGCGGGTGCGCGGCGCCGCTCCCTGGTTCAGTGGGGCCACGGTGCTTGGTGACGGGAGCCCTGCCTTGATCGTTGATGTGACGGGGGTGGTGTGAGGTCCGGCACGCCATCGGCCCCGATCCGGCTGATCTCCGACGTGTGAAGTGAGGGTGGTGCCCCGATGGCCGCAATTCAGTCGCTCAAGAACATCCAGCTCGATGCGTTGCGCGAGACCGCCAACATCGGTGCGGGACATGCGGCCACCGCGCTGTCGCAGATGACGGGCAGCACCATCATGATCAAGGTGCCGGCCATCAGCGTGGCCAGTGTGGAGGAACTGCCGGCGCAGTTCGCGCCGGACGAGGAACCCGTGGCGGCGGTGCTCATGCACATGCTTGGCGATCTCACCGGCCGCACGCTGCTGGTGTTTCCCAAGCCCACGGTGCTGCGCCTGGCCGAGCTCATGCTGCGGCGCCCCATCGGCTCGTCCGTGGCCTTCAGCGAGCTCGAGACCTCGGCCATCAAGGAAACCGGCAACATCCTGAGCGGCGCGTACATGAACGCGCTCAGCGATTTCCTGGGCATGCTGCTGCTGCCCTCGCCGCCCACGCTCGTTGTCGACATGTCGGTGGCCGTGCTCACCAGCGCCTTCGGCGAATTCAGCGCCGACCCCGACGCCATTCTCTGCGTGGAGAGTGAGTTCGTCGTGCGGGACAACGACCAGACGCTGCGGGGCTTCTTCCTGCTGCTGCCCGATCCGGCCTCGCTGCAGGTCCTGCTGCGCGCGCTCCGTTTGGCCTGATCGGCCGTCTCGCGCCGATGTCACCAGCAGCCGGATCCGGCCGCGACTTGGATGTGTTGCGCGGCATGATGAACCGGGTCGACCCCAACGATCCGGGCGCGTTCAACAATCTGGGCGTCCTCTACCACACCCGCGGCCTGCACGCGGAGTCGGTGGAGGCGTTTCTGCGCGCGCTGGCCATCGATCCGCGCATGCGCACCGCCTCGCGCAACCTCGAAACCGCCGCGCGTCAGCCAGGGGCCTGCGATGCGCGACTCGAAGCGCTCACGGCCCGCATGGCCGCCGACCCGGATGATCGCGACGCGCTGCGTGAGCATGCGCGCCTGCTGCGTCTCATCGGGCGTGTGGATGAGGCCACGCGCGAACTCGACGCGCTGATTGCCGAGGACCCGGACGACGCGGCCGCCCTGTTCGAGCGCGGCCTCATCGAGCAGCGTGTGGGGGATCTGCGCCGAGCGCAGCGCTGGTTCGAACGCGCGGTCAATGCGCAGGCCGTTGGTGATGCGCGGCTGCATCTGGCCGAGGTGCTCTATCAGCGCGGCCAGAACGAACAGGCCCTGCAGGTACTCGACGAGTTGCTGGCCGAGTCACCGGAGCACGCGGAGGCGCATCTGCTGCGCGGGTTCGTGCTCGGTGACATGGGACGGCACGAGGCCGCCCTGGTGGCTGCGCGCACTGCCGCCCGTCTCGATCCACGGCTCGAAACCGTGCAGGGCGATCTGCTGCTCGACGGCTCGGCGCAGGAACCGGTGGCGCAGGCGGTGATGCAGGTGGAGGGCGACGGCGCGCTGGCCCGTCATGGTCTGGGTCTCGCGTTTCGTCAGCGTGGCTACTTCCGCGAGGCGCGCCGCGAGTTTGAACGGGCACTCGAGCAGGGCGAGGACGCACAGCTGGTGCAGCATGCGCTGGCCGAGCTGGATCTGCTCGACGGGCTGTCAGATGAGGCTCGGCAGCGCTACGACCGGCTGCTGAACGGCGCGGAGTCGGCGCGCTTGTGGAACGAGCACGGCGTGGCGCTGCATCAGGGCGGCAACGTGGAAGCCGCCGCCGAGAGCTATCGCCGCGCACTGCGTATAGATCCGCGGCACGCGCTGGCCTACAACAATCTCGGGGTCGCGCTGGCCGATCGTGGCGACGCGCAGGCGGCCCGCGAGGCGCTGCTGCGAGCCACGGAGCTCGACCCCACGCTCGTACTGGCCCGCGTCAATCTGGCGCGCTGGGCGGTGCTGCACGGTGAGGCCTACGAAGCCCTCACGCTGCTGCGTGAGGTCGTGGCGTTTCATCCGCGCGAAGCCGACGCCTGGCATGTGCTGGGCGTGGTGCTGCGTCAGGTGGGCCGTCCCGAGGACGCGCGTGAGGCGCTGGTGCAGTCCATCGAACATCGTCCGACCCACGCGGAGGCCCGCTATGTGCTGGCCGAGGTGCTGGCGTCGCTTGGTGATGACGAAGGCGCGGCGCGCGAAACCGAGGGGGCGCTGGGGCTGGCGAGTGTGCGGCGTCCGCTGCGATTGGCTGTGGCGGTGGCCCTGCAGCAGGAATGCCCGGATGCCGTGGGGCCGGTGGACCTGCTGGCGCTTGGCAGCGGAGTGCCGCTCGAGGGCGTGACCTTCGATGCGTCGCAGGTGGCGGACTGGCTGCCCGAACAGCCGCGGCACGTGGCGCCCAAGTCTCCGGTCGCGCGCGCACTCGACTGGTGCGAGCAGGCCGATGCCTTTGCTGAACGTGGGCTGCATGGCGAAGCGGTGGAGCGCTATCGCGCGGCCCACCAGCTTCTGCTGGACAACAAGCCGGATGGCGAAGCGAACGCCGTGGCGCAGCCGGAGGCCGCAGCCGATGACACGGTCGCCCAGGCCGTGCGCCATGCATGGCACCGGGCGCTGCGTGGCGAAGCCCGCACGCTGTGTCTGCTCGGACGCGCCGAGGAGGCGCTGCCGCTGCTGCAGCGTGTGCTGCCGGACGCGCCGCACGATGCCGAGCTGCTCACGCTGCAGGCCGCCGCGTTGCTGGGCAACTCGGACAGCGCCGCGCGCGCGGCCCTGCTGCGGGTACTCGGCCAGGACTGCGACAGCGCGGCGCTGCTGCACTTTGCCGGTGACCTGGCGTCGCGTCTGGGCGACGCGGCCATTGCGCTCGGCGCCTACCGCCGTGCACTGGCGCTCGATCCCACCAGGCCAACGCCGCGTGTGGCCATCGCGCGTGTGCTGCGTGAGCGTGGCGACCTGCTGGCCGCGCGTCTCGAGTTGGTGGCCGCGCTCGCCACGGCGCCCACCTGGCGCGACGCCATCTGTGAGCTGGCGCTGGTGCATCGCGACGCCGGCCGGCTTGAAGAGTCGCGGCGCCTGCTCGTGGCGCAACTGCAGCGCGTGCCGACGGACCTCGGGGCGCTGGAGCAGCTCACCGACGTGCTGGTGGTTGAGGAACGCATGAGCGACGCGCGCGTGGCCGTGGACCGGCTGCTGCGGCATGAGCCCGATCGCGCAGGGGCCTGGTGGTTTGACGCCGTGCTGCTGGCCGATCAGGCCCGCTGGCGCGACGCGCTGTCGCGCTGGGAGGCGCTGGCCCAACGCGCGGACGCCGCCCCGTGGAACACGCGGGCGCAGGAAGCCCTGGCGCGTGCCGCCGCGCTGTCGTCCACCCAGCGCGCGAGCTGAGGCGGCCATGGCGCTCGAAGGACAGCTCCGCGATCTCAGCCTCACGGAAGTGCTGCAGCTGCTCGCGCTTGGTCGCAAGCAGGGGGTTCTGCATGTGGAGGCGCCATTGCAGGGGCGCAGGGGACTGATCGTCTTCCGCCAGGGTCTGATCATCGACGCGGTGGTGGGCCCGGCCCACGGCGTGGATCGCGCCTCGCACCCTCACCGCCGTCAGGACGACACGCACGCGGTGGAAGACGCCGTGCTCGACGTGCTGGCGTGGCGCGAGGGCAGCTTCCGCTTTGCGCCGGGTGAGGACGAGGGCCACGCCTCGGTGCTGCGTCTGCCCATTGAGCCCCTGCTCATGGAAGCCACGCTGCGCGCGGAAGTCTGGGCGCGCATCGACGCGCGTGTGCCACATGCGCATGTGGTGCCGGCCTTCATTGACGGCGAAACGCAGCAGCTGCCTCTGCTGCGCCTCTCGCCCGCGCAGTGGGAACTGCTCACGCGCATCGACGGCGCGCAGGATCTGGTGGCGCTGGCGGCGTCCACCGGTCGCCCACTCGTGGACGTGGCGGAGATGGTGCACGATCTCATTGCCGCCGGCGTGCTCGCGCTGCACGACGCGCAGGTGGCTCCGCGCCGCAATCCCACGCCGCCGGCGCAGCTGGCCATCGTTGCGCCCTCCGACCTGTGGATTCCGGAATCCTCCGGTGGGGACGACGACGCGGACTTCGACTCGGTGTTCGATCCGGTGCAGGCCGGGCTGATCACACCGGTGGTTTCGCCAGAGGTTGCATCAGTGGCTTCGTCCACGGTTGCACCAACGGTTTCGTCGACGGTTGCGCCGACGCCAACCGGGCCGTCACTTGCAGAGGAGATCCGGCAGGACGAGGCGCTCCTCGACCGCGCCCTGCTGGAGGGCGTGGAGCGGGCGCGGACGGGCGATCTGTCCGCCGCACTGGCCATCTGGCGTGAGGCCCTTTCGACAGATGGATCGGCACCGGTCCGTGCCCAGCTGCAGGAACTGGTCGCCGTGACATCCCGATTGTTTGTGCTGTTGACGGAAGCCGAGGAAGGCGCGCATGCCCATCGTTGATCACGCCACGCGCTTGATCACCTGCAAGTTGGTGTACTACGGACCGGGACGGTCCGGCAAGACCACCAACCTCATGTACCTGCACGACGCCCTGCCGTCGGAGCAGGTAGGCTCGCTCACGTCGCTGGCCACGCGCCGCGATCGCACGCTGTTCTTCGACTACCTGCCGGTGGATCTGGGCACCGTGGGTGCCTACCACGTGCGATTCCAGCTCTACACCGTGCCCGGTCAGCCGTACTACAAGGCCATCCGCCAGCTCGTGCTGCAGGGCGCGGACGGCATCGTGTTCGTGGCCGACAGCCAGCGCAGCCGCTGGGACGACAACATCGAGAGTCTGCAGGACATGCACGCCAACCTGGCGGAGCATGGTGTGGACGCGCGCGCCCTGCCCATCGTGCTGCAGTACAACAAGCAGGACCTGCCGGCCTCGCTGGTGGCCAGTGTGGACGAGCTCTCGGCCGCCCTCAACTTCCGTGGGGTCCCGGAGTTCGCCGCTGACGCCACGCAGGGCACCGGTGTGTTCGACACCCTGCGGGCGCTGGGGACGCGGGTCATGAAGCGCCTTGGCGCGGAAGAGGGCGGCGCTGGCTCGTCGCGTGCCGCCTGATGCCGGTTGAGGGAGACGGGGCGTTGACCTCCCCCGCCACGACACCGGCCTTCGGATCGGCTGATCGCGCGCTGCGCTTCGACACCTTCGTGGTGGGAGCGTCCAACAAGCTCGCGCACGCCGCGGCGCGTGCCGTGGCCGATGCGCCGGGGCAGGCCTACAATCCGCTCGTTGTCTACGGCGGTTCGGGACTCGGCAAGACGCATCTGGTGGGCGCCATCGCCCACCGTGCCCGCGAGCATCGCCCCGACCTGCGCGTGCGCTTCACCTCCGGTGACGAACTGGCCTCCACGCTGCACCGCGCCATCGCCAGCGGGCAGCCGCATCAGTTTCTCGTCGATCATCAGCAGGTGGACCTGCTGGTCATCGACGACATCCAGTTTCTCACGGGGCAGCGGGAAACGCAGACGGAGTTGCTGCGCCTGCTGAACGTGCTGCTGCAGGGGGGGCAGCAGCTGGTGCTCACCAGCGACCGTCAGCCCGCCGACATTCCCGACGTCGACGAGCGTCTGCTGTCCCGGCTGTCCGGTGGGCTGGTGGTGGATGTGGGCGCCCCCGACTTCGAGATGCGCCTGGCCATTCTGCGCAATGTGTCGCAGGACCGTGGCGTGAGCTTCGTTGACGGTGTGCTGGATGCCGTGGCGCGCATGCCCTTCGGCAATGTGCGTGAACTCAAGGGGGCACTCAACAAGCTGAGCGCCTATCAGCAGCTCGAGGGCACACCGGTGTCGGTGGGCGATGTGCGCGCGGTGCTGGGCGAGCGCGCTCCCAGCACGGGGCCCGAGCGCATCGAGGCCATCATCCCGGCGGGCACGGACTACGAGGGCTTTCTCGCCGACGTGCTGCAGGAGGTGGAGACCCGGGTCGAGCCCTGGCGCATTCAGCTGGGTGATGCCATTGCCCGCTGGCGTCCCGAAGGCTGGCGCGTGACCGTGCTCGAACGCGCGCTCAATCTCACGCAGGCACCCGATGTGGACGGACTGCTGCGCGCCTTTGCCGCCGCGGTGGAGCATCTGCGCGGGCTCGAGGCGCAGGCGGCGGCAGTGGATCCGTCGTGGGCCGGACACGAGGCCTTTCGCAACGTGGAGGCCATTGGCGCAGCCGAGCAGTTGCTGCAGCGCATCATCGAGACCGCGCAGCCGCTGCCGGGTCCCTCACCCGCGTTCACGCGCGCGGCGCTCGACAGCACGCCCGAGTCACAGCTGGCGCTCAAGGCCGTCGACGCCGTCATTGCGGAACCCGGCGTGCGCTACAACCCGCTGCTGCTGCACGGCCCGTCCGGCAGTGGCAAGTCGCACGTGGCGCACGCCATTGGCAATGCCATGCGGGAACGCTGGCCCGCGCGGCGGGTGGCCTGCCTGTCGGCCTCGCTGTTCGTCGAAGAGCTGATTGCCTCCATGCAGGAGGGCGGCACCGAGCGCTGGCGCACACGCTATCGCAGCGCCGACGTGTTCATTCTCGACGACATTCATCTGCTCGAGGGCAAGGAGCGCACGCAGGACGAGCTCTTCCACCTCTTCAACCAGCTCATGGCGCAGGGCGCACAGGTCGTGCTCACCTCGCAGCGCGCTCCGCGTGCGCTCACGGGGCTGGCCGATCGTCTGCGTTCCCGTTTTGAAGGTGGGCTGGTGGTCACGCTGCCGGCCCGCGAACGGCCGCGCCTCGAGCATCTCGTGGCCCGTGCACCGGGTGAACCCGATCGCTTCTTCCTCGACCGCGAGAAGACAGTGTGGGAATGGCCCGACCTGAGTGGCCGGCTCATCGAGGAGTATCGATGATGGCGCCGGATCTGGTGTCGCGCCTCGGGGAGGCACGCGGCTGATGGCCATTCGCGGCAATCTCAGCGAAGCCAGTCTGGCCGACGTGCTGCAGCTGCTGGCGCTCGGGCAGAAGACGGGCTGCCTCAGCATCGCGCGTGAGGGCAGCTTCGGCACCGTGCATTTTGTCGAGGGGCGCGTCGTGCACGCGGCCCTGGTGAACGGACGTGACCGCCTGGGTGATCGCCTGGTGCGACTCGGTGCCCTCGCGGCCGATGAGCTGGCGCGATTGGCGGCGCAGTTGCCGGCGCACGATGACCACGCCCTGGCGAGGGCGCTGCTGCAGGGCGGGGAGGTGGAGCGCGACCTCGTGCTGACCGAGTTCCGCTTTCAGGTGGAAGAGGCCGTGTATCATCTCTTCACCTGGGCGCAGGGCACCTTCACGTTCGAACCCGACGAAGATCCGGCGCCCGACACGCCGCTGCTGTCCATCAGTGCCGACACGTTGCTGTTGGAGGGCGCGCGGCGGGTCGACGAGTGGTCGCAGATCGAAAAGAAGCTGCCCACGCTCGACCTGATCTTCGAAGTCGATGTGGCGCGACTGCAGGGCATCGAGGTGCCGCTCAGCACCTCCCAGGAGCGCATCATTCCGCTGCTCGACGGCACGCTCGATGTGCACGCCGTGGTGGAGCGCAGCGGGCTGAGCGAGTTCGATGTGGGCAAGGCGCTGTTTGGGCTCATCAGCGCCGGCTATGTGCAGCGCGTGGGGCGCAGCGCCACCCGGCGCCAGCCACCGCCGGAGAGCCGCGTGGCCGAGCATCGCAATCTGGGCATCGCGTTTTACCGCACCGGCATGCTGGCCGAGGCGGAGCGTGAGTTCCTGCGCGTGCTCGAGCTGCGTGAGGCCGACGGCGTGGCGCGCTTTCATCTCGGCCTGGTGCAGGCGCGGCGCGGGGCCTGGACTGACGCCGCGGCCACGTTCGCGCAGGTGGCGGCTGCGGCCGACGCACCGCCCAGCGTGTTGCACAACCTGGCCTTTGCGCAGGCGCAGTGTGGCAACACGCTTGCCGCCTCCTCGACTCTTGCGGCCGCGCATCAGGCGGCGCTGCGCGGCGGGGTGACCCCCGATCCGCGAATGGCTCTGCTGCAGGCCACGCTGGCACTCGAGGCCGGTGAGCTGGTGGTGGCCGAAGAGGCGCTGTCCAGCGCGCGCGCGCAGTTCGGTTCCCGGCAGCCGTCGGCCGCGTGGTTCCACGCCGCGGCGCTGGCGGCGGCGGTGGGCGGCGACACCGCGCGCGCGACGGCGCTGCTGGAGGAAGGCCTGCAGTGCTATCCGCAGGCCGTTGTCCTGCACAACAATCTGGCGGCGGTGCAGGAGCGGCGCGGGCAGTACGAGGGGGCCTCGCGCACCATCGAGCATGCGCTGCTCACCGATGCGTCGCTGCCCCAGTTGCACAAGAACCTTGGGGACTATCTGTATCGGGCGCAGCGCTACGACGAAGCCTTTGATGCGCTGTCCCGTGTGATCCGTCTGGCGCCGTCGCATGGCCCTGACGTGTATCTCAAGCTTGGCAACATCCACTACCGGCGCGGCGACCTTGTGGCCGCGCGGGTGGCGTGGGAGAGTGCCCTGCAATTCGATCCGGAGCATCGCATCGTGCGCGCCAATCTCGCGGCGCTCACGCCTCCGGCCGACCCTGTGACCGTGTCGACGACGACCGATGGAGCGACCCCCGTTGGGGTCGTGCCGTCGGTGCCGTGACGCAGAAGTCCGTGGGCATTGCCGACCTTGCCGTGGGGGCCGGAGACCTGACGCTGTTCACCGTCGGGTTGGGATCCTGCGTGGCCATTGTGCTGCATGACGCCGAGTGCTGCGTGGGCGGGCTCGCGCACGTGCTGCTGCCGCACCTGGCACTCACTGCCGGAGCGCCCAAGGCAGGCAAGGTGCCGTCGCTGGCCGTGCCCGAAATGCTTTCACGCATGCGGGCACTGGGCGCCAGCTCGGAAATCCGTGCGCGGCTGGTGGGCGGCGCCTCGATGTTCGCGCCGCTGCTCGCGCCCGGGTCGACTGGGC